>Ga0335085_10003120_pt1 | contig 29392 bp, 27 predicted proteins | sample Lox_Sample_45_FD_206712 | JGI IMG/M metagenome (GOLD analysis project Ga0335085, IMG submission 206712) | Soil microbial communities from Loxahatchee National Wildlife Refuge, Florida, United States - Lox_Sample_4.5 | ecosystem: Environmental > Terrestrial > Soil > Wetlands | place: USA... | reverse complement strand
GGTGCTCGCATCCGACCTGCGGCGCGGTGAGCTCCTGGCCGCGCCGATCGCGCTCATCGTGCTGCTGGCGGTGTTCGGCTTCACGGCCGCGGTGCTCGTGCCGTTCGTGTTCGCCGCCTGCACCATCGCCGCGTCCCTCGGCGTCGTCTACCTGGTCGCCCACGGCGTCGCGACGACGTCGTACGTCACGAACCTGGTCGTCCTGATCGGCTTCGGCCTCGCGGTCGACTACTCGCTCCTCCTGCTCCACCGCTTCCGCGAAGAGCTCGAGCGAGGTGCGGGGCGCGCGGACGCGGTGGCGGGTGCGCTCGCCACCGCCGGGCGGACCGTCGTCGTCTCGGCGACCACCGTCGCGCTCGCACTCGCGCTGCTGCTGCTCATCCCGGTGCCGTTCGTCCGTTCGCTCGGGCTGGCAGCGCTGCTCGTGCCCCTGATCTCGCTTGCCGGCGCCCTCACCCTGCAGCCGGTGATCCTCGCGCTCCTCCCCGCCCGCGGCTTCGCCCGCCCGGGGCCCGAGCCGCGCGAGAGCGACCGGCACTGGACGCTGTTCGCGCAGCGTGTCGTCGAGCGCCGGCTGCCGCTGCTCGTCTGCAGCACGCTCTTCCTCCTCGTGCTCGCAGCACCGGCGATCTGGATCCGGGTCGTGCCGGGATCGTTCGCCGGGATCCCGCCGCACGTCGAAGCGGCGCGCGGGCTCACCCTCCTTCGGACGGACGTCGGCCCCGGCGCCGTGACCCCGACGCAGGTCGTCGTCGACGGCGGGCACCCCGGGAGCGCGCGGAACGGCCCTGCCCGGCGCGCCATCCTGCGGCTGTCGGACGAGCTCTTCCATGACCGGGAAGTGTTGCTCGTCGCCTCGGGCGAGAACGCGCCGTACACCGACCCGAGCGGGCGCTTCGGGCGCCTGCTCGTCGTGGCGCGGCACGAGTACGGCGCGAGCCAGTCGCAGGAGCTCGTCCGGCGGCTCCGGGACTTCCTCATCCCCGCGGCTCACTTCCCCGCCGGGACGCACGTCGAGGCGGGCGGGGCACCTCCTCAGGGCGCCGACTTCCTCTCCGCGACGTACGGCCTCTTCCCGTGGCTCGTCCTGGGCGTGCTCGTGCTGACCTACCTGGCGCTGCTCCGCGCGTTCCGGTCGGTGCTGCTGCCGCTGCAGGCGGTGCTCACGAACGTCCTCACCGTCGCCGCCGTCTACGGCGTCCTCGTCGTCGTCTTCCAGTGGGGCGCCGGCGCGAGGGTCGGGCTGCACAAGACCGGGGAGATCGACGCCTGGGTGCCCGTCTTCCTGTTCGCGACCCTGTTCGGGCTGTCGATGGACTACGAGGTGTTCGTCGTGATGCGGATGCGCGAGGCCTGGGACCGCCTGCACGACGCGGACGGGGCCGTGGTGCAGGGCCTCGCGCGCACCGGCCGGGTGATCACGGCCGCGGCGGTGATCATGGCGGCCGCCGTCTCCGGCTTCGTCGCCGGCGACGTACCGGGTCTGCAGGAGCTCGGCGTCGGCCTCGCGCTCGCGATCCTCCTGGACGCGACCGTCGTCCGGATGCTGCTCGTGCCGTCGCTCGTCTCGCTGACGGGACGGCGGGCCTGGGAGCTCCCGGGCCCGCCTCCCGTCTCGCGGAGGATTACTTGACGACGGTGATCGCGAGCCGCATCGCGGGCAGCTGGTAGCCGAGCGCCAAACCCGGGTCGTCGCGCGCGTAGGTGAGGATCGGCACCATCCCGTACGGCGTGTTCGCGTACGACGGCTGCTGGGTGTAGAGCAGCGGGTACATGTCGATCAGGTGCGTGCCGGGAGTGCCCGTCGCGACCATGTTCATCACGACGTCGCCGTTCGAGTTGAACCCGCAGCCGTAGCCGACGTAGCTGTTGTCGTAGTCGACCGCGATCGTGTTGTCGAGCTGCGTCCAGCCGAGCCCCTTCAGGTGGATCGTGAACCGTTGACCGGCCTTGAGCACGAGCCGCGAGACGCCGCGGCCGGCGAAGCTCCGCTTGACGTAGAACGGCGTCTGCGCGACGAGCTGGCCGCCCTGACTGAGCTGGACGGCATGCCAGCCGCCGAGGCCGTCCGGCACCTGGATGGTGGTCTTCAGCGTGCCGTCGGCGGCCGCCTTCACGTTCCCGAGCGGGACGGTGACGAACGACCAGCAGGTCCCGGTGCAGTTGACGCGGTTGCCGACGACCGTCGCCCACTCGAGGTCGACGCTTGCGTTCGGCGTCAGCCCGGTCGCGGAGAGCGGCACGGTCGTCTTGATCGGCCCGCTCGTCTGGCCGAGCGTGACGGCGGCCGTGCTGGAGGTCGCGCCGGCTGCGGTTGCGTCGAGCGTCGTCGCCGAGGAGAACGTGGGCGTCGCCGAGTCGGGCCAGTCGATCTGCGGGGCCGGCCGGCCGTTGTCCCTGGTGACGTCGAACGTGAACTTGAAGCCGGTGCCCCAGGGGATCGGCGACTGCTGGATGTTCAGGTACTTGAAGCTGATCGCGTCGGCGACCTCGATCGTGTGCTTCCCCGGGGGGCCGGCGGCGCGGATCTGCACGCGGGCGACACCGCGCGTCCAGTTCGCGGTGAGGGCGCCGGCGTAGTGGTTGTCGTAGAGCAGCGAGGCGCCGCCCTCGTAGAGGCTCGAGCCGAGCCCCTGGTAGATGACCGTGATCTTGGTCCCGACGGGCCCGCTCTTCGGGTAGATCGAGGCCGAGCGGGCGAGCAGCAGGCCGCCCTTGGCGAGCTGGACGCCGTCGGCGACCGCGAACAGCGAGTGGATGCCGCCGAAGTCGCGCGGGGCGGGGAGCTTCACGCTGAACGCGCCGTTCGCGTCCGTCTGCACCGTCCGGAGCTGAACCGTGATCGGCACCGTCGTCCGGCCGAGGTAGTCGACGCTGTCGGGTCGGGCATCGAGCATCCAGTTGACGTTCGCCGTGCTCCAGTCGAGGCTGAGCGTCTTCCCGGCGGGAAGCCCGGAGCCGGAGACGGTCACCGTCGTGCCGGGCACGGCGGTGTCGGGTGTCGTCTGCAGGATCTTCTGGTCGGCGGCCGGGGTGCCGGCGTCGACCACCGGCCCGGGCAGGACGTTGCCGGGGACGGCGGGTGCGGGAACGGGTCCCGGCGTGCTGCGCGCGGTTCCGGGCAGCGCCAGGAGCGCGGCCACGCCGACCAACGCGGCCGCGAGAATCGTGAGCGAGTGCGCCAGGCGCGTCTCGTGTGACATGGCCGAGCTCCTCTCTCCCTCTAGGGGATGATCGTGATCTTGTAGTCGTAGGTGCCGATCTTCCCGTCGTCGGTCTTGAAGACGACGTGCACGTTCGCGTCGCCGAGCGGGTAGTCGGTGGGGATGTTCCAGGCGCCTGTCCAGTACCAGACCTGGCTGCCGGCGGTGCCGTGGGCGCCCCAGTTGAGCGTCAGGTTCGGCTGGCCGGGGATCGTTGCGATGGCCGTGTCGACGTTGTCGGCCGACAGGATGGCGCCGGATGTCAGGTCGGCGCCCCAGCTGCGCAGGACGAACTGCTCACCGCGCTTGTAGACGTTCGTCTGCGTGCAGCCGACCGGCCTCGGCGCCGCGCCGGCAGGCCGCGTGCCGTTGACGCTGTCGACGTAGAGCGAGACGTTCATGGTCGAGGTCGCGAGCGCGACCCCGGCGGGGGCTGGTGTGTACACCGGCGTCGGGCTGGCGGCGACCGTCAGCTGCGACGTGGCGACCGGCATCTGTACGAACTGTCCCTGGGCCTTCGCGTTGGTCTTCACGAGCACCTTGAACTGCACGACTCCCGGGGCGAAGCTCGCCGGGATGACCCAGTTCGCCGTCCACGGCAGCCTGGCCGTCGCTCCCTTGGCCTTCGGGTCGTACGCGAACTTCACGTTCGGCTGGCCCGGGATCGCGACGTAGAAGAACTTCACGTCACCCGGGCCGACGGTCTTGCGCGTCTTGAGGTCGACCGCGTAGGCCCGGAAGGTGACGGTCGAGCCGGGCGCGAACTGGTCCGCCTCGACGCCGTCGCTGTTGACCGTCTGGGCGGCGACGAAGACGCCGGTCACCTTCGCGGTCGGAAACGGGTTCTCGGCGGGCGTCGCGGCGTGGATCGCCGACGCCCACGCTGCCGCGGCGAGTATCAGAGCCGCCGGCACGAATAGCTTGCGCATGATTCCTCCTTCGCCGAGCGGCGCTACATGCTCAGCGTGCCCTTGAACTTCACGGTGAACGTGCCGGCTCCGCGGTCGTAGACCCCCGTGAACTTGAGGAGCCCGTGGGCCTTTGCGAGCTTCCCGGTGCCTTTCGTGACGTTTGCCTTGCCCACCACGCTGAACACCTGGCCCTGCTCGTCGCCGCAGCCCTGGGAGCCGGGGACGACGGTGAAGCTGAGCTTGCTGCCGGCGGTCCCGGACATCGTCCCGGGGCCCGTGAACGGGACGCACGGCTGAGCGCTCGAGTCGCCGGTGCCGGTGCCTACGATCGCGCCGGAGCCGAGCAGCGTGCCGGTGCCGTTGCCGTTGGCGGAGATGTTCGCGACGTCGCCGTTGACCTGGACGTTCGCGGTGCCCGAGTAGGACGCCGTGAAGGCGACGGTCTTCGCGGGCGTGGCCGCCCCGCCGGCGGCGACGAATGCTGCGGAGGCGAGGGCCGCCAGAAGGCCTGCGAGTCCGGTCGTGAGTGAGCGATTCATGAGAGCTTCTCCTTTTCCGATTTCCCGCGCATCGTGCGCGGCGGCACAGGGAGGCAGCATCAGTGCTCCTGCGGAGGGCGCTGCGGGGAAATACGCGGCCGCTCAGCGCTTGCGCGTGAGCCGCAGGCGATAGACCGACTCGCCGACGCGATCGATCCGCCACTGCTCCTCGGCCCGTGCGAAGAACTCCGACGCGTGCGGCCGGCCGGGCTCGGCGAGCAAGACCTCCGGCGCAAGCGCCGGCAGCAGGGCGAGGAGCGCCTCGGCGTTCCGCTGCTCGTAGAGCAGGTCGGCGCCGAGGACGAGGTCGAAGCGGCCCGAGAAGCGCCGCCAGTCGGTGTGCACCGCGCGCAGCTCGATCGCGTTCCGCTCCGCGTTCACACGCAGGAGCTCGACGGCGGCCTCAGCCCAGTCGAGCGCCGTCACGCGGGCTCCGTGTGTCGCGGCCGTCAGCGCCGGCACGCCGAGCCCGCAGCCGAGCTCGACCACCTGCACCCCGTCGAGCCGCTCGGGCAGCGAGCGGGCGAGCGCGAGCCCCGACGGCCAGAGCTCGGCCCAGTACGGCATGAACTCGTCGTTCGCGAACGCGTCTTCGTCGATCAGGGCGTCGGGCGCGCGAGGGCGTAGCAGCTCCAGCACGAGGCCGCCCACCTCGAGCCGCTCCTCGACCAGCTCCTCGCTCAGAGCAGCGACTCGAGCCCGACGGTGACGCCCGGCGGCAGGCTCGCGAGCCGTTCGAGCGCCAGCTCCACCCCGGGGACGAACGCTTCACGGGACGTGGTGTCGTGGCGGATCGTGAGGGTCTCGCCCCGCCCGCCGAGGATCACCTCCTGGTGCGCGACGAGGCCGGGCAGCCGCACGGAGTGGATCGCCGGCTCGCCGGCCATCGCCGCGGCGGTGGCGATCGCGGTACCCGACGGCGCGTCGACCTTCGTCTGGTGGTGCAGCTCGATGATCTCCGCGGCGGCGAAGTACCGCGACGCCTCACGGGCGTAGCGCATCATCAGCACCGCGCCGAGCGCGAAGTTCGGCGCGTAGAACACCGGCAGCCCCGCCTCCTTCGCCCGCCCGTCGACCTCCGCGGCGTCCCACCCGCTCGTGCCGACGACGCACGGCACGCCCGCCTCGAGCGCGCGCAGGATGTTCGCCACCACGACCGAGGGCGCGGTGAAGTCGACCATCGCCTCCGCGCCGGCCTCGGAGGCGACGAGCTCGTGCCCGGCCTCGACGAGCGCCGCGCCGAGCACCGCCCCCACCTTCCCCGTCTCGGGCGAGGGCGGCCTGTAGCCGTTCAGGACGATCTTCACGCTGCCCTCGCGAGCGCCGGCGTCGCCTCCTCGAGCGCGGCGAGGAATTGCTCCTCGCTCGGGCCGATCCCCGCCGCCGAGAGCCGCTCGGGCGCGAGCAGCTCCGCGGCGAGGCCGCACACCGCCTCGCTGTCGACGCTGTCGATCTCCGCCACGAGGCGGTCGAGCGAGAGGATCTCCGAGTCGGTGACGAGCGACTTGCCGAGCCGCGTCATGCGGGCCGAGGTCGACTCCATGGAGAGGAGCAGGCGCCCCTTCAGGTTCTCCTGGGCGCGGGCGAGCTCGCCGGCGCGGAGGTTGCCCGCGGCGATGTCGGCGATCTGCTCGACCGCGATCGCGAGTGCCTCGGTCAGGTTCTCCTCGCGCGTGCCGACGTAGATCCCGATCTGCCCCGTGTCGGCGTACTGGGAGAGGAAGCTGTAGACCGAGTACGCCATCCCGCGCTTCTCGCGGATCTCCTGGAACAGCCGCGACGAGGCGGAGCCGCCGAGGATCGCGTCGAGGATCGAGGCGGCGAAGCGGCGACGGTCGGAGCGTGAGACGCCGGTCGCGCCGAGGCAGACGTGGTACTGCTCGGTGTCCTTGCGCTGGAAGCGCGTCCCCGGCTTCGGCTGCTTCAGGAGCGGCGGCCGGATCCGCGGCCTGGCGTGCGCCTGCTCGCTCCGCTCGGCGACCGACCGCTGGACGAGCGCAACGAGGTGGTCGTGCTCGATGCTGCCGGCGGCGGCGACGACGACGTTGGGAGGGGCGTAGAACCCGGCGTGGTGCGCGCGCAGCGCGCGGCGGGTGACCGACGAGATCACCCCTGCGGTGCCGATGACGGGCCGCCCGAGCGCGTGCGTGCCGAACACCGCCTCGCCGATCAGGTCGTGCACGAGCTCCTGAGGGGTGTCCTCGTACATCGCGATCTCCTCGAGCACGACGGCGCGCTCGGAGTCGAGGTCGTCGAACAGTGGGCGGAACACCATGTCGCCCATCACGTCGAGCGCGGTCTCCACGTGGTGCTCGGGCACGCGGCCGTAGACGACGGTGTGCTCGCGCGAGGTGGCCGCGTTCAGCTCACCCCCCATCTCGTCGAAGATCTCGGCGATCTCGAGCGCGCCGTAGCGGCTCGAGCCCTTGAAGAGCAGGTGCTCGATGAAGTGCGAGATTCCCGCCCTGGCGTCGGTCTCGTCACGCGAGCCGGTGCCGATCCAGTAGCCGACGGTGGCGGAGCGGACGTGCGGGAGCCGCTCCGAGATCACACGCTCGCCGCTGTCGAGCTCCGTCTGGACCCAGCTTTCCATCAACCAGGGATCGTACGCGTGCCTCCTCGCGGAGGCGGGGTGCTTATGCGCTGACGCTCGCCGCGGCCGGGCTCGCAGCTGCGCGGGGAACGCAGTCCGACCGCATCCGGTGGGGTGCACGGACGACCGGGGGCCGGCACGAGCAGCTCCTCCACCGCCGGGGGATGGGATCGGCAGCGGAGAGGCGGACCGGCCGCGACGAGTCGCAGCGCCGTGTGGACGAGAAGACAGACGGACGGGCAAGGGGGTGCCCGCCACCGGTGTGCTCCCAAATCGGGTGCTTCATCGGGGATTGCCTGCCTCGCTCGTCCACACAGCCAAGGTACTCCGCGACCGGCGGGTGCCGATGAGACAAACGGCACTTTTACCCCCTTCTAACGAGTGCGGCGCCTCTCGGCGCCGCACCCGTGACCGGTGGCGGTTAGCGGCGACCGCCGCCGCGACCGCCGCGGCTGCCGGCGCGCTCGCGGTCGCGCGGCCGCTCCTCGCGCGGCTCGCGCGGCGGGGCGTCCTTCGCCCGCTCGATCAGCTCCTCCGGCGAGACGGTGCCGCCGTTCTCGTGCTTCTGGATCAGCTTCAGGCCGATGCGGCCGCGGGCCTTGTCGACCTCCTGGACGAGGACGTCGAGCACGTCGCCGCGCTGGATCACGTCCTCGATGTGGTTGACTCGGCCGGGCCCGACGTTCGAGACGTGGAGTAGCCCGTCGGTGCCCTTCTTCAGCTCGACGAAGGCGCCGAAGTCGGTCGTCTTCACGACCTTGCCGGTGAACTGGTCGCCGACCTCCGGGTCCTTCGTGAGCGCGTTGATGGCGGCGATCGCCTGGTCGCCGTTCTCGCCCGAGGTGGCGTAGACGAGGATCGTCCCGTCCTCCTCGATGTCGATCTGCACCTCGTAGTCGGCCTCGAGCGCGCGGATCGTCTCGCCGCCCTTGCCGATGACCATGCCGATGTATTCGGGGTTGATCTGGATCGTCGAGATGCGCGGCGCGTGGCCCGCGAGCTCCTCGCGCGGCTGGCTGATCGCCTGGAGCATCCGCTCCATGATCGCGATCCGGGCGTCGCGGGCCTGCGAGAGCGCCCGCTCCATGATCTCGCTCGAGACCCCCGTGATCTTGATGTCCATCTGGAGCGCGGTGATCCCGTTCCGGGTGCCTGCGACCTTGAAGTCCATGTCGCCGAGGTGGTCCTCCGCGCCCTGGATGTCGGTGAGGATGACGTAGTCGTCGCCCTCCTTCACGAGGCCCATGGCGATGCCGGACACCGGCTCCTTGATCGGGACGCCGGCGTCCATCAGCGCGAGCGTGGAGCCGCACACGGAGCCCATCGAGGATGACCCGTTCGACTCGAGCGTCTCGGAGACGACGCGGATCGTGTACGGGAAGTCCGCCGGCTCCGGGATCACGGCCTCCAGGGCCCGCTGCGCGAGCGCGCCGTGGCCGATGTCGCGGCGGCGCGGGCCCGTCATGCGGCCCGTCTCACCGACCGAGAACGGCGGGAAGTTGTAGTGGTGGATGTAGCGACGGTCCTTCTCGAGCGAGAGGTCGTCGATCCGCTGTCCCTCCTTGGCGGTGCCGAGCGTGAGCAGCGACATGATCTGCGTCTGTCCGCGTGTGAAGAGCGCCGAGCCATGCGTGCGCGGGCTGACGCCTACCTCACAGGTGACCGAGCGGATCTGGGTCTCGGTGCGGCCGTCGGGGCGCCGCTTCTCGACCGCGATCTTCTTGCGGACGAGGTCCTTGTAGATCGACTCCGCGGCCTTCTTCAGGTAGTGCTTCGTGATCGCGTCCCGGGCGCCGCCGTCCTCCCCGCTTCCGTCGGGGAACGCGAGCTTCGCGGTCTCGATGATCCGCTCGTAGAGCAGGTGCTGCTTCGCCGACTTCAGCTCCTTCGAGTCCTGCTCGGACTCCGTGAGCGCGCGCAGGTCCTGCTCGAACTGCTCGCGGACAGGCGCCTCCCCGGCGGCCGACCGCTGCTTCTCGAGGATCAGCTGCAGTGACATGCGCACCTGCACCTCGCGCTGGATGTCGGCCTCGGTCGAGCCCATGGAGAGCGGGCCGCACTCGCGCGCGAGGATCTCCTCGACGGCCGCCGCCGACTCCGCGAGGCCGTGCGCCTGGATGCGCTCCCACAGCTCGTGGCCGTACTTGCCCTGAAGCTCCTCGGTGACGCCCGGGTCGAGCCACTTGGCCTTGCCGGCACGGGCGCGGAGCTCCTCCTGCGCCTCGCAGATCCGGACGATCTCGCGGTGCGCGAGCGCGAGCGCCTCGAGCAGCTTGCCCTCCGGCACCTCGTTTGCGCCCGCCTCGACCATCGTCAGGCCCTCCTTGGTGCCGACGACGATCAGGTCGAGCTCGCTGTCCTCCTCGGACTCGGCGAGCGTCGGGTCGATGACGAGCTCACCCTCGAGCAGGCCCACGCGCACGGCGCCGATCGGGCCGAGGAACGGCAGCGGCGAGACCATCAGCGCGGCCGAGACGCCGTTGATGGAGAGGATGTCGTGCGGCGTCACCATGTCGGCCGACAGGACGGTGGCGATGCACTGCACCTCGTTGCGATACCCCTTCGGCCAGAGCGGCCGGATCGGGCGGTCGATCATGCGCGCGGTCAGGATCGCGCGCTCGGTCGGGCGCCCTTCGCGCTTGAAGAAGCCGCCGGGGATCTTCCCGGCGGCGTACATCCGCTCCTCGACGTCGATCGTGAGCGGGAAGAAATCGGCGCCCTCGCGCGCATCGGTGCGCCCCTGCGCCGTCGCGAGGACCATGGTCTCGCCGGAGCGGACGACGACGGCGCCGTCGGCCTGCTTGGCGAGCTTGCCGGTCTCGAAGGTGACGTCCTTGCCGCCAACGGACACGGTGACGGAAACCGGCGCCGCTTGCTGCTCGGCTTCAACAATGCTCATACGTTTTTCCTCCACTGAACTCTGTCTTCGAAAAGACGTTGTGGAGGGTGGAGGTTTGAGTCAGCCCCCCCTTTGCCGGAGACCTCGCTCAGCAGGGCTGTCTCAAACGTCCACCCTCCTGGGGCTAACGAGCTAGCGGCGCAGGCCGAGCTCCTTGATGAGGGCGCGATAGCCCTCGAGATCCTTCTTCTGCAGGTAGTTCAGGAACCGGCGCCGGCGCCCGACGAGCTTGAGCAGGCCGCGGCGCGAGTAGTGATCCTTCGCGTGCGTCCGCAGGTGCTCGGTCAGGCCGTTGATGCGCTCGGTCAGCATCGCGATCTGGACTTCCGGCGAGCCGGTGTCCTTCTCGTTCTTTCCGAACCGCTTCGTTGCCTCCTGCTTGGCTTCCTTGGTGAGGGCCATCTGCCACCTCCTGTGAGTGAGTCGCCGACGGCCCAGCATCGCCGCGCAAGGAAGGACGCGCACGGCCGAGTCCGCGGTCGCGTGACAGGGTAGCAACATCCGCGTTCCAGGGCCCTTTCGGCCGAGGACGCGCGGCTTTCGCGTCCCAAGAATGAGCAGCCTGCGGGGATGATCTGCGGTCAACCCGCGCGCAGCTTCGGCTTTTCCCCGGTGCAAGCGGGCCGGCGCCAGCTAGGCTCATGGTTGTCGTGGCCGACGAGACGCTGACCGTGACCCCGGGCCGAAGCGGAAGCGCGGCGGCCGGCGACGACTCGCTGACGATCACCGACAACCGCACCGGGGAGAGCTACACGGTGCCGATCGTCGACGGTGCGATCCGCGCGACCGACCTCAAGGGGCTGCTGTCGTACGACCCGGCGTTCCTGAACACCGCCTCCTGCCGGAGCGCGATCACCTACATCGACGGCGACGCCGGCATTCTCCGCTACCGCGGCTACCCGATCGAGGAGGTCGCCGAGAAGGCAGGCTTCCTCGAGATCGCCTACCTGCTGCTCGAGGGGGAGCTGCCGACCGCCGCGCAGCTCGGGCGCTGGGAGGAGGACATCCGCCACCACACCTACGTCCACGAGAACGTGAAGGAGTTCCTGCAGGGCTTCCGGTACGACGCGCACCCGATGGGGATGCTGCTCGGAGCGGTCGGCGCGCTCTCGACGTTCTACCCGGACGCGAAGAACATCTCCGACCCGGAGAACCGCTACCTGCAGCGCGTCCGGCTGATCGCGAAGCTGCCGACGATCGCGGCCTACATCTTCCGCCACTCGCGCGGGCTCCCGTACGTGCTGCCGCGCAACGACCTCGACTACATCGGCAACTTCGCCAACATGACGTTCGAGATCGGCGGCCGCCACGAGCCGAACCCCGTGCTCCAGCGGGCGCTCGAGACGCTGCTGATCCTCCACGCCGACCACGAGCAGAACTGCTCGACGAACGCAGTCCGCGGCGTCGGCTCCTCGCACGTCGACCCCTTCTCGGCCGTGTCGGCGGGGATCGCCGCGCTGTACGGGCCACTGCACGGTGGTGCCAACGAGGCGGTGCTCCGGATGCTCGACGTGATCGGCACGAAGGAGAACGTCCCGTCGTTCATCGAAGGTGTGAAGGCCGGTCGCGGCCGCCTGATGGGGTTCGGGCACCGCGTCTACAAGAACTACGATCCGCGCGCGAAGCTGATCAAGCAGATCGCGGACGCGGTCTTCGAGCAGACGGGGCTCAACCCGAAGCTCGAGATCGCACTCGAGCTGGAGCGGATCGCGCTCGAGGACGACTACTTCGTCTCGCGCAAGCTCTACCCGAACGTCGACTTCTACTCGGGGCTCATCTACCAGGCCATGGGCTATGCGACGGACTACTTCACCGTGCTCTTCGCCCTCGGCCGGCTGCCCGGCTGGATCTCGCAGTGGGAGGAGATGCTGACCGATCCGGAGCAGAAGATCGCACGGCCGCGGCAGGTGTACGTCGGGCACGAGCTGCGGCACTTCGTGCCGATCGACCAGCGCTAGCGCCGCTCAGGGTCGCGTCGCGGCGCGCGTCGCCTCGACGTCGCGTCCGATCTGCGCGACGAGCTCCGCCTCGCTCGTGAACGCCGCCTCCTCCCGCAGGCGCTCCCAGAGCTCGACGACGACGCGCTTGCCGTAGAGGTTGCCCTCGTAGTCGAGCAGGAACGCCTCGATCCGCCGCTCCGAGCCGCCGTAATGCGGGTTGACGCCGATCGAGACGGCGGCGCGATGCCCGAGCGCCGACCCCGCGTAGATCCCGAAGTCCGGCACGAGCAGCGACCGCTCGACCCGCAGGTTCGCCGTCGGAAAGCCGAGCGTGCCGCCGCGGGCGTCGCCGCTCACGACGACCCCCTCGACCTCGACGGGCCGCCCGAGCATCGCCGCGGCGCTGCGCACGTCGCCGGCGGCGATCAGGCGCCGGATCTCGGTCGAGGAGATGCCGGGGACGAGGTCGACCTGGCGGGTCTGCACGCCGAGCTTCGCGAACGTCGCGAGGGAGCCGCTGCGTCCGGCGCCGAACCGGAACCCGTGGCCGGCGACGACGAGCTCCGCCCCGGTCGCGAGCACGTTCGACTCGGCGAACGCCTCCGGGGTCAGGGCTGCCAGCTCGGGCGTGAATGCCACGACGAGCGTGTCCTCCACCCCGATCTCCGCGAGCAGCTCGAGCCGCCGCTCGAGCGTCGAGAGCAGCGCGACGCCGTAGCCGAGCACCTCGCGCGGGTGGGGGTTGAACGTCACGACCGTCGGCGTGAGATCACGCCCGAGCACCTCGGAGACGACCGCACGATGGCCGCGGTGGACGCCGTCGAACATGCCGATCGCGACGGCCCGCGGCCGCCGTTCGAGCTCCGCCGGACGGTGCGCGACGTTCATCCCGCCGCCACGTCCCGCTCGAGCGCGAGCACGCTCGTGCGAACGGCGGGCGGCACCCGCTCCAACGCCTCAACCGGCAGCCGCTCGAGGGCGCCGGCGACCGGCACGAGCCGGTTCGGGTCGGCCTCCTCGACCCGGAACGGCCCGACCGCCGTCCGCCGCAGCGACGTGCAGTGCCCGCCGAGCGCGGCCGCCACGGAGCGGACGTATGTGCCCGACGAGACGTGCAGCTCGAGCGCGACGTCGTCGCCCGTATACGTGATGACGTCGAGCGCGTGCACCAGCGAACGCCGCAGGGGCATCTCGAGCTCGACCCCCTGCCGTGCCAGCCGGTAGGCGCGCTCACCGCCGATCTTCACGGCCGAGGCGGCCGGGATCGGCAGCTCGACCTCACCGCGGAGGGCCGCGAGCCGATGCTCCAGCTCCTCTCGTGACGGAGGGGCGTGCCGCTCGAGCAGCTCCCCTTCCGGGTCGCCCGTAGCGGTCGTCGAGGTCAGGTCGACGTCCGTGAGGTAGCGCTTGTCCAGCCCGACGAAGCACGGAGCCAGCTTAGTTGCTGAACCGGACAACAAGACCAGGAGCCCGCTCGCGAACGGGTCGAGCGTCCCCGTGTGGCCCGTCCGGGCGCGCGTGCGGCGCCGGAGCTCGGCGACGAGCGCGAACGAGGACGGCCCGGCAGGCTTGTCGAGCAGCACGACCCCGACGGGCGTCGAAGCCCTCGGTACCACGTCAGGTCCCGGCGGCGGTCGCGGCGGCAAAACCGCGGCGGATGAACTCGACGATCTCCTCCAGGCTGTCCTCGCTCGAGAAGCCGGCCGCCTGGACATGGCCGCCGCCGCCCGACTCGCGGGCGATCGCCGAGACGTCGATCTCGTCGCTGCTCGACCGCAGCGAGATCCGGTGCTTCGGCCCGCTTCCGGGCGGCGGCTCGCGGATCAGCGCCACGAGCTGCGCGCCCTCGCTCTGCCGCAGGAAGTCGATGATCCCTTCCGAGTACGGCTCTGCGGCACCCGCCGCGTCGAAGTCGGCGCGCTGCAGCCAGGAGATGACGAGCCGGCCACCCTCGTAGACCTGCGCGTGCTCGAGGGCACGGGCGAGCAGCTTCAGCTTTGCGAACTGCACGGTCTCGTAGACCCGCTTGAAGACACCGTGGACGTCGGCGCCCGCCTCGACCAGGTCGGCCGCCAGCCGGAGCGCCTTCGGCGTGGTGTTCGCGTACTGGAAGCGCCCCGTGTCGGTGACGACGCCGATGTACAGCGCCTCGGCGATCTCCGGCGTGAGCGTGACCTCGAGCGCCGCCAGCAGGTCATGGACGATCTCCGCGGTCGAGGACGCCTCCGCGACGATCAGGTTGAGGTCGCCGAAGCGGGTGTTGTCGTGGTGGTGGTCGACGTCGACGACGAGCGCCGCCTGGTCGACGACGACAGGCTCCTGCGTGATGCGGCGCTCGTTCGCGCAGTCGACGGCGAGGAGCACCCGCTCGCCCGCGTCGGCCGGCACGTCGCGCAGCACCTCCTCGAGCGGCATGAACGCGTACTCCGCCGGGAGCGCGGCCGTGCCCGCCAGGTACATGACGACGTCCTTCCCGAGCGACCGCAGCCCGAGCGCGGCGCCGAGCATCGAGCCCAGCGCGTCGCCGTCGGGATTCTCGTGCGTGACGACGAGGAAGCGCTCGCGGTCGCGCAGCGTCTCGACGACGGCGTCGAAGTCAGTCTGCGTCGTCGCCTGCTCGAGGTGCGTCATCAGAAGGGGCCTCCGGGACGAGCTCGTCGATCAGCTTCGCCATCTGGACGCCGCGCTCGACCGACGGATCGTATTCGAAGGCGAGCTGGGGCGTCCGCTTCATCCGGAGCTCGCGCGCGAGCCGTCCCTGGACGACGCCGCGGGCCGACTCGAGCGCCGCCATCGCCGACGCGCGGCGCTTCTCGCTGCCGAAGACGGACACGTACACGCGCGCGTCGTGGAGGTCGGGCGAGACCGAGACGCCGGTGACGGTCACGATGCCGAGACGCGGGTCGCCGAGCTCGCCGACCGCCTCGGCGACGACCGCGCGGACCGACTCGTTCACACGACGCATGCGCCCGCTCATCGAGACTCAACGTACCCCTCAGTCGTCGGGTGAGACGAGCTGCACGTCGGAGCGCACGAGCACCCACTCCTGCGCCGCCAGCCACTGCTCCGCACGCCCGGCCAGCTCCTCCGCCTCCCGGGCCTCGCGCGCGCTGAAGGCGGCGAGGAGGCCGCAGCGCTGCCAGAGCTCGTGGTGGTCGACCTCGGCGACCGACGCGCCGAAGCGGTTCGCGAGCTGCGCCTTCGCCGAGAGGACGTGCTTGCGCTTGCCCTTCAGCGACCCGGCGTCGGGAAAGTGCAGCTCGGCCGAGAGGATCGCGACGTACCCGGGCAAGTGGCCGCGGCTACGCGACCTCGGCCGGCTCTTCGAGCGAGGTGCGCTCGACCTCGCGGGTCTCGTACACCTCGAAGATGTCGCCCTCGCGGAGGTCGTTGAAGCCGTCGAGCAGGATGCCGCACTCGAACCCCTCGGCGACCTCGCGGACGTCGTCCTTGAAGCGCCGGAGCTGGGCGACCGTCGTCTCGTGGATCCGGGCGCCGTCGCGGAAGATGCGCACGCGCGCGCCGCGGCGGACGATGCCGCTCGTGACCATGCAGCCGGCGATCGTGCCGACGCGGGAGGCGCGGAAGAGCTGGCGCACCTCCGCCTCGCCGATGACCGCCTCGGTCTCGACCGGCGAGAGCATGCCGACGAGCGCCTGCTCGATCTGCTGCGTGAGCTCGTAGATGACGCGGTACTGCCTGATCTCGATCCCGAGCCGCTCGGCGAGCGCACGGGCCTCGGTGGAGGGCCGCACGTTGAAGCCGACCACCATCGCGTTCGACGCGGCGGCGAGGTTGACGTCGCCCTCGGTGATGCCGCCGACACCGGTGTGGATGACGTTGACGCGAACCTCCGGGTGGTCGATCTTCTGCAGCTCGCCGACGATCGCCTCGACGGAGCCCTGCACGTCGCCCTTGAGGACGATGTTCAGGTCGGCGACGCCGCCCGACTGCAGCTGCTCGAACAGCTTCTCGAGCGAGACGCCGCGGCTCGCCTGCTTGGCCAGCGACTCGCGCCGCAGGCGCTCGCCGCGCTGCTGCGCGAGCTCGCGCGCCCGCCGGTCGTTCTCGACGACGCGGCCGAGCTCGCCGGCCGGCGGCGGCTTGTCGAAGCCGAGGATCTCGACCGGCTCGCCGGGGCGCGCCGTGTCGACGCGGTCGCCGCGATAGTCGTACAGCGCCCGCACCCGGCCCCACGCGTCACCCGCGACGATCGCGTCGCCGACCTTCAGCGTGCCGCGCTGCACGAGCATCGTCGTGACGGGCCCGCGGCCGACGTCGAGGCGCGACTCGATGATCGGCCCGGACGCGGCTGCGTCGGGGTTCGCGGTGAGCTCGAGCTCGAGGTCGGCGACGAGCAGGATCTTCTCCAGCAGGTCGTCGAGCCCGGTCCCCTGCTTCGCGGACACCTTGGCCACCTGGGTCGTCCCGCCCCACTCCTCCGGCTGCAGCCCCTGGGCCGCGAGGTCGTTGAGGACGCGGTCGGGGTTCGCGCTCGCGAGGTCGATCTTGTTCACCGCGACGACGATCGGCACCTCGGCCGCGCGCGCATGCGAGATCGACTCGAGCGTCTGCGGCATCACGCTGTCGTCCGCGGCGACGACCAGCACGGCGATGTCGGTGACCTTGGCGCCGCGGGCGCGCATGGCGGTGAACGCCTCGTGGCCCGGGGTGTCGAGGAACGTGATCTTGCGGCCGTCGATCTCGGTCTGGTACGCGCCGATGTGCTGCGTGATCCCGCCGGCCTCCGTCTCGACGACGGCCGTCTTCCGGATCGCGTCGAGCAGCGTCGTCTTGCCGTGGTCGACGTGGCCCATGATCGTGACGACCGGAGGCCGCGGCTTGAGCACCTCCTCGGCGTCGTCGAACGACTCCGGCTCGGATTCCTCGTCGCCCGCGTGCTTGATCGTCACCTCCCGGCCGAGCTCGGCGGCGATCAGCTCCACCTCGTCGTCGGTGAGGGTCTGGGTCGCGGTCTTCATCGACCCCATGTCCATCAGCATCTTGATGATCTGCGCCATCCCCACCCCGAGGGCCTGGGAGAAGTCGCGCATCGTCACGCCGGACTCGACCGTGACCGGCCCGGTCGGCGGCGCGACCTCGCGCGGGGTCTTGGGCGCGCGATCGCCGCCGGCGCGGTCGCCGGGCCGCTGGCGCTGTCCGGCGCCCGGACGGCCGGTGCCGCCGTCGATGACGACTCGCCGTCTCCGGTTGCCGGGGCCTCCGCCCCCTCTGGGTCTGATCGGTCTACCGCCTGGCAAGATCCTCGCCTTTCTTTGTGGGTGCCGTCGTCAAGTGTAGAGCCGCGCGAGGGACTCCTCGACGCGGACGGTCCTTTTCAGTGTCCGGTTGAAGCCGCGGTGAGCCCGCGCGCGCTCGAAACAGGCCAGCCGGCGGCACGTGTAGACGCCCCGGCCGGCCCCCGCGCCGGGCAGCAGGACGCCGCCGCGCTCGTGGAAGCGCTGGAGCTCGGACTGCGCCGCCTTGCGTCCGCAACCCGCACAGGTCCGGATCGGGCTACCCGTCGCCCTCGACCCCCTCGAGCTGCCGCGCCTCGTCGGCGGTGACGTGCAGGATCGGCACGCCGTCGTCCGGGTCGTCCTCGACGCGCACCGGCTCGACGCCGCCACTCTCGAGCGTCTCGTCGACGCCCGCGACGGGCGCGTCGCCGGGCCCGGCCGGCAGCTCCTCCGGTTCGGGATTCCCGAACTCGGCGGCGTCCTCGGTGACGGCCTCGGGCGCCAGCTCGTCGGCGAGTGCCTCGAGCTCGGGCTCCGACTCGGCGACGATCGGGTTCGCCTCGTCGTCGGGCTCGCGCAGCGCGAGCTGCTGGTGGGCCGGGACACCGCAGTACTTGGAGCCGGGCAGCGCCGCGTTCGGGCAGCGCTTGCCGTTCGAGAGGACGGCGGAGCAGCGGCCGGAGAAGTCGCCCTCCTCCCCGCCTTCGCCGCCGAATGCGGCCTCGGCCTCCTGCTGCGCGAACTCCGTGTCGCTGACGATGTCGATCTTCCAGCCCGTCAGGCGGTGCGCGAGACGCGCGTTCATGCCTTCCTTGCCGATCGCGAGTGCCAGCTGGTCGTCGGGCACGACGACCGTCGCCTCCTTGCCCGCGTCGTCGAGGTACACCTCGCGCACGCGCGCCGGCGAGAGCGCCTTCGCGACGAACCGCGCGGGCTCCTGGTTCCACGGGATGATGTCGATCTTCTCGCCGCGGAGCTCCGAGACGACCATGCGGACGCGCGAACCGCGCGGGCCGACACAGGCGCCGACCGGGTCGACGCCCTGCGCATGCGACTGCACCGCGATCTTCGAGCGGTAGCCCGGCTCGCGCGCCACGCCCTCGATCGTCACGAGGCCGTCGGCGATCTCCGGCACCTCGAGTTCGAAGAGCGTCTTGATCAGCTCCGGGTCACGGCGCGAGAGGATCACCTGCGGCCCCTTCGTCCCCGTACGGACGTCGGTGATCACGGCCTTGATGCGGGAGCCCTGCTCGTAGCGCTCGCCGTCCACCTGCTCCGAGCGCGGCAGCAGCGCCTCGACCTTGCCGAGGTCGACGAGGACGTTGTTGCGGTCGCCGGCCTGCTGGACGATGCCGGTGACGACCTCGCCGACGCGGTCGATGTACTCGTCGTACATCATCTCGCGCTCCGCCTCGCGGATCCGCTGCAGGATCACCTGCTTCGCCGTCTGCGCCGCGATGCGGCCGAAGTTGTCCGGAGTCACGTCTTCGCGCTTCATCAGGTCCGCGGGAACCTGCGACCAATCGACGTCCAGATCGTCGTCGGAGAGCAGCGTGTGGTTCTTCTCGCCGGTCTCCTCCTCGATCCGCTCGAGCTCGTCGAGCGCGCGCTCGCGCGCCTCGTCGAGCAGCCGGCGCTCGAGGTCCTCGGGCAGCTCGATCGCGTAGACGCGGTAGTCGCCGGCCTCGTCGAGCTCCACCGTCGCGTGGCGCGAGGCGCCGGGGGTCTTCTTGTAGGCGGCGAGCAGCGCGTCCTCGAGCGCGGTCAGCAGCTGACCGGCGTCGATTCCCTTCTCGCGCTCGATCTCGCGTACGGCCTCAACGATCTCCTGGCTCATCAGGCACCTACCCTTCGTCGATCAGATTGGCCCGTACGATCGCGTCGTACGGTATGTCGACCGGTTCGCCGGTCCCGTTTTGCAGCTGAAACGACCGCTCGCCGGCTGCGACGACCTCGCCGCGAACTCGCCGGTCGGCTGTCTTGATGCGGACGTGCCGCCCCTCGACGGCGCGGAAATGGTCCCGGGTGCGGAGCGGACGCTCGAGCCCGGGCGAGGAGACCTCGACGGAGTAGCGGTCGAGGTACGGCCGCAGGACGCCGCTCACCCGCTCGCACAGGGCGTGGTCGACGCCGCCGGGCTGGTCGACGTAGACACAGAAGCGCTCGCGGCCGGTCAGCTCGAGCGCCAGCACCTCGACGCCCGGCAGGGCGCCCGTCACCGCGAGGGATACCTCGTGGTAGAGCTCGCGTTCCTTTTCTGCCTGGCCTGTCGCCATCCGGCACCTCGTCGGTTCAAAATGGGCGCCTCACAAAAAATGGGCGCCGCGCGCCCATTTCGACTTGCCCGAAATGTGGTGCCAGAAGGGTAGCAAACCGGGGCTTTCGGGCGAGCTTCGCGCCCCGGGAAACCGCGCGCAGCTAGAGCTTCTCGACCGCGAGCTGAGCGTCCTGATGCAGGAGGCCCATCTGCCAGCCGAGCACGCTCACGAACGCGTCGATCGCAAGCGCCGGCCGGGTGTGCTCGTGCCCCTCGAGCTGCCACTTGTAGTCGTCGAAGACCATGACGCCGCCGCGCTTGAGCAGCGGCCAGGCGAGCACAGCGTCCGTCAGGACGTCCGGCGCAGCGTGCGAGCCGTCGACGTAGACGAAGTCGTACGTCTCCTCGAGCGGCAGCGTCCGCAGGTGCTCGACGCTCGTTCCCTGCCTCACCCTGACCTTGGCTGCGTGCGGCGCGACGTTGGTCACGAAGCGGACGACCGAGGCGCCGTCGACGCCCATCCGCTCGAACTCGGGCGAGCCGGCGAAGGTGTCGATGACGTCGATCCTCGACGTCGGGTCGGTGAGCACGTTCTCGAGCAGCCACAGCGTGGCGCGGCCCTCGAAGCAGCCGATCTCGAGGAAGCGGAGGTCCGGCTGCCCGTTCAGGCCGCGGCTCTCGAAGAGCGCGTCCCAGTACGTCCTCCCGCGCGTCCAGCTCTGCGTGAAGCCCGGTTCCGGCGGGGCGGCCGGCGGTGTGACGACGGCAGCGCGCGACGTGATCAGCATGGCCAGGTCGTCGGCGTGGCCGGCGCCCGGTTTAGAGGACGATCGTGACAGGCCCGTCGTTCACGAGCTCGACCTGCATCTTCGCGCCGAAGACGCCGGTCTCGACGGTGACGCCGAGCTCGCGCAGCGCCATGCAGAACCGCTCGTACAGCGGTTCGGCCGTCTCGGGCCTCGCCGCCTCCGAGAAGCTCGGACGGTTGCCGCGGCTCGTGTCGGCGATCAGCGTGAACTGCGAGACGACGAGCGCGGCGCCGCCGGTATCGAGGAGCGAGCGGTCGAACCTGCCGTCGCCGTCCTCGAAGATCCGCAGCCGCGCGACCTTGCCGGCGAGCCGCTCGGCGCCCGCAGCGTCGTCGCCGCCGGCGACGCCGAGCAGGATGCACAGCCCGCCCTCGATCGCGCCGCCGGGGGTCACGCGGGCACGCGCGACACGCTGGACGACTGCGCGCACCGGTCGGCTACTCGAGCTCTCGGATGCGCGCGGCGTAGCCGGTGTTGCCCGGCTTCATCGAGCTCGCGAGCTTGTAGTGCCCGTTCGCCTCGGCGGCCTTGCCCTGCTTCTCGAGCACCCGGCCGAGCGCGTAGTGCGCGTAGTCGTCGGTCGGCGAGAGGTCGAGCAGGGCGCGGAACTCGCTCTCGGCCTCGTCCCAGCGCTGCAGCCGGAAGTAGGCGATCCCGAGCGCCTCGCGGATCGAGGCCTTGTCCGGCTCGAGCCGCTTCGCCTTCTCGAGCGGCACCGTCGCCTGCGCGTTCATGCCGCGCCGCAGGCGGCTTCGCCCCTCCTGGAAGAGGTCGTACGCCTCACTCATCGCCGAGCAGTCGTTCCACCTCGTCGAGGATCGCAATCGCGATCGCCGGCTTCGGCGCCTTACCCACACGGTGCTCGCCGAGGCGGGAGATCAGCGCCACCTCGTTGTCGCCGCTCTCGAACGCGATGTCCGCACGCGAGACGTCGTTGAAGACGACCAGGTCGGCGTTCTTCGTCTCGAGCATCCGCCGCTTGCGGTCGAGGCCCTCGTCGCCGAGGTCGGCGCCGAACGTCACGAGCAGCTGGCCGCGGCGCTTCGTCTCCCCCAGGCGGCGGGCGATGTCGGCGGTCGGCTCGAGCTCGACCGTCCACGGCTCGTCGCTCTTCGCCCTCTTGCTCGCGATCGCGACCGCGGGCCGGTAGTCGGCGACGGCCGCCGCGAGGAGGGCGATGTCGAAGTCGGCGAGGGCCGTCGCGGCGTCGAACATCGCGGCGGCGGTCGGAGTCGGGATGACCTCGACGCCCGAGGGCGCGGGCACGGCGAGGTTCGCGGCGAGCAGGACGACGTCGGCGCCGCGGCGGCGCGCCTCGTCGGCGAGCGCGACGCCCATGCGGCCGGACGAGCGGTTGCCGACGAAGCGGGCGGCGTCGAGCGGCTCGCGCGTGCCGCCGGCGGTGACGATGACACGCTTGCCGGTGAGGCTGCCCGGCGTCAGCAGCTGGGCCGCGCGCCGGGCGATCTCCGCTGGCTCCGCCATCCGCCCGACCCCCCATTCGCCCTCGGCCGTCTCTCCCTCGTCGGGCCCCACGAGCACGACCCCGCGGGCGAGAAGCGTGTCGACGTTCTGCCTCGTCGCCGGATGGCTCCACATGCGCGGGTTCATCGCCGGCGCCACGAGTACGGGGCCGCGATGTGCGAGGGCGGCCTCGCTCGGGAGGTTGTCCGCGAGGCCGTGCGCGAGCTTCGCGAGCGTGTTCGCGGTGCACGGCGCCACAACGAGGAGATCGGCGCGCGTGAGGTGGAGGTAGGTGTCCTCGGCCGGCGGCCTGCGCGCAAGCGCGGCGAAGGTCTCGGCGCGGACGAACCGCTCGGCGCCCGGCGTCACGAGCGGGATCACCTCGTGGCCGTCCTTGACGAGGAGGCGCGTGAGGTCGCAGGCCTTGTAGGCAGCGATGCCTCCACTGACGCCGAGCAGGATCGTGCTCACGCCTCTCATTGTGCCTCCGCGCGCGACCGGAAGCCCCTCTCCCGGGGCCGCCTGTGGAGGAGATTTCACGAAACCGGCACAGACACGGCGGCCCGCGGCTCGTAGAATTGCTCTCGAGGGCGGAGGGGTGCGTCCCCACCCTATGGGTGGGGGAGCAAGGAACGCGGGCGGTGCTGCCGGAGGCAGGCGCAGGCGCGGGTCAGGCGCGGCGGCGCGATCGGCGCGAGGCGGCGGCGAGAGCCGCGGCCGGGCTACCGGCGGTAGTCGTAGCTGATCTTGCCCTCGGCGATCTCTTCGAGGGCCATGGTGAGGTAGTTCTTCGAGCGCGACCGCACGAGGGGCGGCGGGAACTCGTCGAACGTGCCCTCGCCGAGCTGGTGGTGGTAGTTGTTGATCTGTCGCGCGCGCTTGGCGGCGACGATCACGAGCGCGTAGCGCGAGTCCACCTGTCCGAGAAGCTGGTCGATGCGGGGATGAATCATCGGTCGATCATGTTAGCGGGCGGCGGCGAGCTCACGCTCGACGAGCTCGACGACCTCGTCGGCGGCGCGCTCCCGGTCGTCGTTCTCGACCACGAAGTCGAACTGACCCGCCATCGCGCGCTGCTCGGCGGCGAGGACGATCCGGTCGCCGATCTCGCCCGCGCTCTCGGTCGCGCGCGCCCGCAGGCGGCGCTCGAGCTCGTCGAGTGGCGCGTCGATGAAGATCGTCAGCGCCTGCGGGAGCCGCGCCTTCACCTCCAGCGATCCCTCGGGCTCTAGCTCGAGGAGCGGGATGTCTCCCTCGGCTGCGATCCGGTCGAGCTCGGTGACGAGCGTGCCGGAACGCTGGCCCCACGGGAACACGTGGATCTCGAGGAACTTGCCCGCGGCGAGGCGACGGTCGAACTCGTCGTCACTGAGGTACCAGTAGTGCACGCCCTCCTCCTCGCCGGGGCGGCGGGCGCGGGTCGTGGCCGAGACCGCGAGCCGGAGGCGCGGGACCCGGGCGAGGAGCGCTTGCACCATCGTCCCCTTGCCGGCGCCCGAGGGGCCGGTGAGGACGAAGACCGGTCCTCTACCGGTTGAAGAGGTCAATCAGCTCTTGGCGCTGGCGGTCCGACAGGCCGCCCACCGTCTTCGACTGGCTGATCCGGCACTGGTTCAGGAGGCGCTGCGCTTTCACGCGCCCGAACTTCGGCACGGCCATCAGCATGTCGAAGACCTTCGCCGTCGAGACGAACTCGGGCGGCTCGCGCAGGATCTGCTCGATCGAAACGGTGCCGGACTTGAGATCCTTCTTCAGCTGCGCGCGCTTGACCCGGATGTCGTTGGCCCTCTTCAGAGCCTCCATTCTCTGGTCGAGTGACCTGACCGGAGCTTGCACCTGCGAGGTCGGGGACGCCATGCGAGGCCGCATACTAACAGCCTTGAACCGCCTTGCAAGCCGCCTCGAAAAGGCGGTGTTGCCGGTAACGAAAACAGCGACTTGAGCGGCAGAAAAGCCGTCACGGCCGTTGTCAACCCTGACGTTGCTCGAAGCGAGCCTCGTGTTAACGCAGCGTTTTCGCGGGGCGCCTGGGCGGCCGATGCGGCATAGGATGGCCGTCCCACGTGCTCTACCGCCTCCTTTTCGACACCGTTCTCAGCCGTCTCGACCCCGAGCGCGCACACCATCTCGCCGCCCGGGTGCTGCGGGCGCTCGCCGCGATCCCCGGCGCGCTTCCGCTACTCGCACGCCTGCTCGCGCCACGCGACGAGTGCCTCCGGGTCTCGGCCTTCGGCCTCGAGCTCCCGAGCCCGCTCGGCCTCGCGGCCGGCTTCGACAAGGACGCGAGCTGGTTCGAGCCGCTCGGGGCGCTCGGGTTCGGGTTCGTGGAGATCGGGACGGTGACGGCACGGCCGCAGCCCGGGAACGAGCGGCCGCGGATCTTCCGCGCGCCGGCCCGGCGGGCGGTCTTCAACCGGATGGGGTTCCCGAACCCGGGCGCCGAGGCCGTGGCGGCGAACCTGGCGCGGCGACGGGCGGCGCTCGTGGTCGGCGCGAACGTCGGCAAGTCGAAGGCGACCGAGCTCGACGAGGCGGTCTCCGACTACCGTCACTCGGTCCGGCTCGTCGCGCCGCACGCGGACTACGTGGCCGTGAACGTCAGCTCGCCCAATACCCCCGGCCTCGTCGACCTGCAGGATCCCGAGAGGCTCCGGCCGCTGCTCGCAGCCGTGCGCGAGGAGCTGCGCGCCGCGGGCGACCGGCCGCTCCTCGTCAAGATCGGCCCCGACCTGAGCGAGGCCGCGCTCGACGCGGTGGCCGAGCTGGCGCGAGAGCTCGAGCTCGACGGCGTGATCGCGGTCAACACCACCACGAGGGGCGACGTGCCGGAGTTCGCCTCGCTCGGACACGGCGGCACCTCCGGCCGCCCGCTGAAGGAACGGGCGCTCGAGGTCGTGCGCCAGCTCCACGCGCGGCTCGGCGACGGGATCCCGATCATCGGCGTCGGCGGGATCGAGGACGCCGAAGACGCGCTCGCGCGCATCCGCGCCGGGGCGACACTCCTGCAGGCGCACACGGGCTTCGTGTACGGCGGGCCCCTCTGGCCCTCCCGGCTGAACCGCGAGCTCGCCCGCCTCGTCCGCGCCGCCGGCGCGTCCTCGGTGGGCGAGCTCGTGGGAGTCGACGTCGCGCCTAGGACACCGCCAGGAGCCGGAGCTCCTCGGGCGCGGCCTGACGCTCCTGTAGCGAGATAGGCGCCTCGCGGCGGGCGTTGGCGATCGCATCGGCGGCCGCCCGTGCCACCGCGAGCGTCGTGATGCACGGCACGCTGGCGACGACCGCGGCCTCGCGGATCGCGTAGCCGTCGCGGCGGGCGTTGCGCCCCTGCGGCGTGTTCACGACCAGGTCGATGCCGCGGCTCCGGACGAGCTCGACCACCGCCTCGCCCTTCTCGACCGCGGTCACCTCGATCCCGGCCACCGCGAGCGCGGCCGCTGTCCCCGCCGTCGCGAGGAGCTCGAACCCGAGCGCCGCGAACGCGCGCGCGACCGGCAGGAGCGCGACCTTGTCCGCGTCGCGCACGCTCAGGAAGGCGCGACCCCCGGCCGGCAGCGCCCGTCCGGCCGCCCGCTCCGCCTTCGCGAACGCGGTCGCCAGGTCCGCCCCGCTCGCCATCACCTCGCCGGTCGACCGCATCTCGGGCCCGAGCACGGGGTCGGCGCCGGGGAAGCGGACGAACGGCAGCACCGCCGCCTTCACGTGCGCGCCGGGGCACGCGGTGCCCTCCGGCGGCAGGCCGAGGTCGCCGATCGCGGCGCCGGCGGCGAGGAGGCACGCGGCGTCGACGAGGTTGACGCCCGTCGCCTTCGACGCGAACGGCACCGTCCGCGAGGCGCGCGGGTTGACCTCCAGCACGTAGACCTCGCCGCCCGCGATCGCGAGCTGCACGTTCAGGAGCCCGACCACGCCGAGCGCCGGCCCGAGCCTGCGTACGACCTCGCGGATCTCCTCCGAGTCGGAGGGGGCGGGCAGCACGCACGAGGAGTCGCCGGAGTGGATGCCCGCCTCCTCGACGTGCTCCATCACGGCGGCGACGTAGGTCGTCTCGCCGTCGCAGAGGGCGTCGACGTCGAGCTCGACCGCGTTCTCGAGGAAGCGGTCGACGAGCACCGCACCCTCGACCGCGGCCATCGCGGCCGCCACGTCGGCCGCGTCGTAGCAGACGCGCATCGCGCGGCCTCCCAGCACGTAGGAGGGCCGGACCAGGACCGGGTAGCCGACGCGCTCGGCCACCGCGACCGCCTCGCCGGCCGCGGACGCGATGCCCCACGCGGGGCAGCGCACGCCGACCGACTCCGCGAGCCGCCCGAACCGCTCGCGGTCCTCCGCCAGGTCGACGGCGTCGTAGGGGGTGCCGAGGATGCGGTAGCCCTCGCGCTCGATCGCGCGGGCGAGCTTGAGCGGCGTCTGGCCGCCGAACTGGATGCAGACGCCGACCGGTCGCTCGCGCGCCAGCACGTCCAGCACGGCCGCCTCGTCGAGCGGCTCGAAGTACAGCCGGTCGGACGTGTCGTAGTCGGTCGAGACCGTCTCGGGGTTGCAGTTGACCATCACCGCCTCGAAGCCCTGGCGGCGGAAGCTCTGCGCGGCATGGACGCAGCAGTAGTCGAACTCGATCCCCTGCCCGATCCGGTTCGGGCCGCTGCCGAGGATGACCACGGAGCGGCCGGGCGCCGGCGGCCGCTCGTCCAGCTCGCCGCGCGTCGAGTAGAAGTAGTTGGAGGCGGCCTCGACCTCGCCCGCGCACGAGTCGACGCGGCGGAAGGCGACAGCGCCGGTCGCCGCAGCGGCCTCGAGCTCGCGCACGAACCACGGATGGAGGCCCTCCGGCTGCCAGTCCTGGTCGGTGTCGAGGCCTCGCGTCGCCTTCGCGAACGCCTCGGCGAACGTGCGGCCGATGCCCATCGACTCGCCGACCGACTTCATCTGCGTGCCGAGCCGCCGGTCGGCGCCGGGGAACTTCTCGAACGCGAACCGCGGCAGCTTCACGACCACGTAGTCGAGCGTCGGCTCGAAGCTCGCGGGCGTCGTGCCGGTGAGGTCGTTCGGGATCTCGTCGAGCGTGTAGCCGACGGCGAGCCGCGCCGCGACCTTCGCGATCGGGTAGCCCGTCGCCTTCGAGGCGAGCGCCGAGGAGCGCGACACGCGCGGGTTCATCTCGATCACGCGCAGCTCGCCGCTCTCCCGGTGGCGCGCGAACTGGATGTTCGAGCCGCCCGTGTCCACTCCGACCGCACGCACGATCGCGATCGCGCCGTCGCGGAGCTCCTGGTAGGCCTCGTCGGAGAGCGTCATCTGCGGCGCGACCGTCACCGAGTCGCCGGTGTGGACGCCCATCGGGTCGAGGTTCTCGATCGAGCAGACGATCACGACGTTGTCAGCGCGGTCGCGCACCACCTCGAGCTCGAACTCGTCCCAGCCTCTCAGGGACTCCTCGACGAGGACCTGGCCGATCGGCGAGGCTGCCAAACCCAGCTCTACCTGCCGGTGGAGCTCGCTCTGGCTCGTGACGAAGCCGCCTCCGTGGCCGCCCAGGGTGAACGCCGGCCGCACGACCGCCGGCACCGGCAGCCCCTCCACCTGCTCGAGCGAGGTGACGATCGTCGAGGCCGCGACGTCGAGGCCGCACGATGCGACCGCCCGCTTGAAGAGCTCCCGGTCCTCCGCACGGTCGATCACCTCGGCCCGCGCGCCGATCAGCTCGATCCCGAGCTCCCCCAGCACGCCCTCCCGCTCGAGCGCCCGCGCCACGTTCAGCGCCGTCTGCCCGCCCATCGTCGGCAGCAGCGCGTCCGGCCGCTCGCGCCACAGCACCGCCGCGACGCCCTCGGGGTCGAGCGGCTCGAGGTAGGTCGCGTCGGCGAAGCCGGGGTCGGTCATGATCGTCGCGGGGTTCGAGTTGACGACGATCGTCCGGTAGCCCTCCTCGCGGAGCACCTTCAGCGCCTGGCAGCCCGCATAGTCGAACTCGCAGGCCTGGCCGATCACGATCGGGCCCGACCCGATCAGGCAGATCGATCGAAGATCGCTACGCCGCGGCAAGGCGCACCTCCTCGACCCAGCTCTCGAGAATCGGCTGCGCGTCGTGCGGCCCGGGCCCCGCCTCGGGGTGGAACTGCACCGATCGCGCCTGCAGCTCCGGGTAGGCGAGCCCCTCGACCGTGCCGTCGTAGAGCGACTCGTGCGTCGCGGCCGTCGCGCCGTAGGGCTCGACCGCGAAGCCGTGGTTCTGGCTCGTGACGAGCACCCGCCCCGTCGTGCGCTCGACCACGGGATGGTTCGCGCCGCGGTGGCCGAACGGCAGCTTGTAGGTCCGCAGGCCGGTCGCGTGGGCGAGCAGCTGGTGCCCGAGGCAGATCCCGAGCACGGGCACGCGCCCGAGCAGCTCGTGGACGGTGGCGATCTCCTCCCGCAGCGGCTCGGGGTCGCCCGGGCCGTTCGAGAGCACGACGCCGTCGTACGCCGCGAGCGTCTCGGCGTCGACGTCGTGCGGGAAGACCGCCACCGACGCCCCGGCGCGGGCGAGCCGGGCGAGGATCGACCGCTTGACGCCGTAGTCGACGACGGCGACCGCGACGTCGCCCTCCTCGGAGGAGGCGTACGGCACGCGGGTCGAGACGCGCCCCGCCAGCGCCTGCCCCGCCATCGACGCCTCCCCTCGGGCGAGCTCGACGGCCGCCTCGTCGCTGACGCGGCCCGAGACGAGCGCCGCCCGGAGCGCGCCCTGCTCGCGCAGGTGGAGCGTCAGCGTGCGCGTGTCGATCCCGGTCAGCGCTGGGATGCCGTTCTCCGCGAGCCACTCGGTCCACTCCGGGCCGCGCGCCTCGCGCATCACGACCCCGCGCGCATGGACCGAGGCGGATTCGCAGCGGTGGCCCGCGACGCCGTAGTTGCCGACCATCGGCGCGGTGAAGCAGACGATCTGCCCGCTGAAGCTCGGGTCGGTGACGATCTCCTGGTAGCCGCTCATCGCGGTCGTGAAGACGGCCTCGCCGGTGGCGACGGCCGCCGCTCCGACCATCTCGCCGCGGAAGACGGTGCCGTCCTCGAGCGCCAGGATCCCCGGTTCGGCCGTCATGCCGCGTAGGCGACGCGGCCGGCGGCGACGGTGAGCACGACCTTCCCGGTCAGCCGGCGATCGAGGAGCCAGGAGTTGGTCGAGCGCGACCTGAAGCGGTCCGCCTGCACGGTCCACTCCGCCTCTGTGCTGAGCAAGACGAGATTGGCCGGGGAGCCGACGGTGATCGAGGGCGGCTCGAGGCCGAAGATCCGGGCCGGCCCGGCGGACATCCGCTCGAGCAGCGTCTCGAGCGGGACGAGCCCCGGCCGGACGAGCGCCGTGTGGAGCGCCGCGAACGCGGTCTCGAGGCCGATCACGCCGAACGGGGCCTCCTCGAACGGCACGTCCTTCTCCTCTGCGGAGTGAGGCGCGTGGTCGGTGGCAATCGCCTCGATCGTTCCGTCCATCAGAGCCGCGATGAGCGCGGAGCGGTCGTCGCCGCTCCGGAGCGGCGGGTTCATCTTCAGGTTCGGGTCG
>Ga0335085_10003119_pt1 | contig 29394 bp, 24 predicted proteins | sample Lox_Sample_45_FD_206712 | JGI IMG/M metagenome (GOLD analysis project Ga0335085, IMG submission 206712) | Soil microbial communities from Loxahatchee National Wildlife Refuge, Florida, United States - Lox_Sample_4.5 | ecosystem: Environmental > Terrestrial > Soil > Wetlands | place: USA... | reverse complement strand
GCGATTTTGTGGTGAAGTTGATCGACGTTTATCCGCAGGACGCACAGGCAGACGAATGGAAGCCGGGAGAGGGGCCGAAGCCTGGGCAATATGCGCAGTCGTTGAATGGCTACGAACTGCCGATTGCGATGGAGGTGCGGCGAGGGCGGTATCTCGAAAGCTTTGAACATCCCACACCGCTGACTCCGAACAAGGCGGTGGAATGGGATGTGCCGCTGCGCGACCGAGATCACGTTTTTTTGAAGGGCCATCGCATCATGGTGCAAATTCAATCGACATGGTTTCCAGTGATTGACCGAAATCCGCAGAAGTTTGTGCCGAGTATCTATAAGGCAACGGCAGCGGATTACGTGAAGGCCACGGAGCGGGTGTATTGCTCGGGTGAGCTGACATCCTATATCGAGTTTCCCGTGATGAAGTGAGGCCGTACCCAAAGCACTTTCTGTCCGCGTCCGGGAGGCCTTGCGTGCGAGCGAAAAAACTCGGAACCGGAACCGGATGGATCGAATTAGTATCAAGCTGGGTTCACCCCCTCGTCGTAACGAAAGTCCTATTCCGCCGTATTGAATCGCGAGTTCTCGAATGCGATCGCTTCTTCCGATTGCCGTATTTTTGCTGATGGTATCAGTGGGCCTGGGCATACGACTCAACGAGGTGTTCGCCAACTGGCGGCGCCATACCTGGGGAACCTGGCTGCTCCTGGTGACTGCCACTTTTGTGATTCCTTCCGCGCTGGCATTGGGGTTGGCGAATTTTTTTCATCTGACGCTGGGAGAGACAGCCGGGCTATTTCTAGTGGGGGCTGCGCCCGGAGCACCGTTGCTGACGCGAAACATGGCGCGACGTGGTTTCGATTTGCATGTTGCGGCGAGTTATCAACTGTGGGCAGGGTTGATGGTGCCGGTGATGATCCCGCCAGTGGTCGCCGTGGCAGGCAAATTGTATGGGCATCAGATCTGGATTCCCCCAATTGTGCTGCTGGGACAGATTGTGGAGAAGCAGTTTTTGCCGCTGGGGGTGGGCATCCTGATTGCGTGGTATGCGCCGAAGATAGGGGAGTGGTGCGGCCCCACGTTGAACACGGTGGGAAATGTGCTGCTGGGCGTGATGATGGCGGCGGTGCTCTTCAAGATGGGGCCGGAGCTGAAGCTGATTACGCCGTGGGTTCCGGTGGCCGTGGTGCTGCTGGCCGTGGGATCGATCGGAGCGATGATGGTCGTTCGGATGAGCAGCGGAGTAGTACGACAAACATTTGCGGTGTGTAACGCGAACCGGCATGTTGGGCTGGCATTGCTACTGAGCGGGCAGTACATCCACGCGAAGAACGCGCTGCCAGTGGTCGCGTGTTACGCGCTGGCAGCACCTTTGGTCATGTTCCTGTACGTGAAGATATATCCCGCGGCGACGGCTGTCCAAGAGTAACTATCTTCCCCACGGTGATGGAAAGGCATGTGCTCCTTGCCGGCCATTTCTACTTGGAGCGAAATTCCGCTACAATTTGCGACTTGCCCTTATTTCTTGAGGGTTCGAGGTGAGTGGATGAGTGGCCTGCGGCGTGGTCGTGTGTGCAGTAAGAAGACAGAGCCCGGCGGTTCCGGATGGTGGGCTTGCGTGCTGGCTGCCGTATGTTTGATGGCTGCGCCTTGCATCCGGGCGCAGCAGCGGCGGGAGCGGGAGCCGAATTCGGTCTATGCGGAGCGGCGGGCGAAGCTGGCCGCTCGGGTGGATGGGCCGATCATCCTGACGGGCCTAACGGGTCGAGAGGTGGATTCGCAGAGCTACGTCTTCGCGCAGGAGGAGAATTTCTACTACCTGACGGGACACAACGAGGAGGGGGCGGGGTTGATCCTGCTACCTCCGGCGGAGAGCAAGGCGAAGCGCGACGACTTCACCGGGCCGCGAGAGATTTTCTTTTTGCCGGAGAAAAATCCGTTGAAGGAGAAATGGAACGGTGTGCGAATGTCTCCAACAGATCCGGGAATCCAGGCACGGACCGGGTTTGCGGAAGTGCTGGGGTTTGGGGAGATGCGGGCGACAATCGAGAAGCTGGCTAAGTTCTACCCGACGGTGTACACAATCCTGCCGTATGAAAAGGAGCTGGGCGGATATCCGCACGAAAAAGAAACTGTGGACTGGATCAAACTGGCGGCACCGCAAGCGACCCTGAAAGACATTCGTGACGAGATCACGGCGGAGCGACTGATCAAATCGCCCACGGAAATGGTGCTATTGCGGGAAGCCATCGACTTGTCAGTGGACGCGCATTTTGCGGCGATGAGAATGATGCGGCCAGGGCTTTGGGAGTACCAGGTGGCGGCGAAGATGGTGGAGGTGCATGGCATGGGCGGATCGGAGGCGGAGGCCTACGCGCCGATTGTGGGGGCCGGGCCCAATTCGACGGCGCTCCATTACGACAAGCTGAGCCGGAAGATCGAGGATGGGGACGTCGTGGTGTTGGACGTGGGGGCGCAATATTCCGGCTATGCGGCGGACATAACGCGGACGCTGCCGGCGAATGGGAAGTTCACGCCGAGGCAAAGGGAGATTTACGACATCGTGCTGGGAGCGCAGAATGCAGCGATGGCAGCGGTGAAACCGGGAGCGACGATGTGCCGGAAGGGCAAGGAAAGCCTAGGTAAGATCGCGTACGACTACATTAACACTCACGGGAAGGATCAGTCCGGGAAGACGCTGGGGCAATATTTCATACACGGACTGGGACACAATATAGGACTGAATGTCCACGATCCGGGAGATTCGTGCAAGCCGCTGCTGGTGGGACAGGTGGTAACCGTGGAACCGGGGATTTACATCCCGGAGGAGAACCTGGGCGTACGGATCGAAGACGATGTGCTGGTTACGGATACGGGATATGAGCTGTTGAGCGCGAAGTTGCCGCGGAGCGCGGACGAGATCGAGAAAATCATGTCGGAGGGGGCAAAAGAGAGGGCGGCAGAAACAGCGAAGTGAGGAAACGGGAGGCTTCTGCCTTTATGGACGGCACGGCGTGGAGGGCTGGCTTTAAAAAACATGGCCCGACCGCAACCAAGAAAATGAGCAGTCGAGATTAACGGGTCGAGCCATGTGGATGGAGCGTTTTGTGGGCAGAGTCAGGAGTTGCGCATCCAAGTGCCCTTCTGCCCTTTTCTGGAAAGTCTATCCTCCGGGAATTCTAGGCGAACGCGATACCGGTCCTACGGAGCCTTGCGAACCCCCCTAGGCCAAACAAGGTAAGAAGTCCAATGGCCAGCAAAGCGATCGAGGATGGCTCCGGCACGTCCGTTGGGCCGCCGTCATTAGCCGTGAAGTTGAAGGTAGGGGGGCCAGAACCTGAGTTGCTATTCCAGTTGGTCCACGTAAACACGAGGTAGTCTCCAGCAGCCACACCCGTTCCGCCTGAGAAATCAAAGGACGCCGTCGTCGCGGTCGTGGGTGGCATATTTGGGGAGACGCAGTTGCTAGTAGTAAATACCGTGGTTGTGCCGCAGGTGAAGGTATGGCCATTCGTTGAGTAGTCGGCCACAATGTCTAGGGAGGTCCAGGTAGTGCCCGAAGTGTTCTGAAAACTGATAGTGGTGCCGGCCCCACCATTATTAACTCCGGGCGCGTAAGTCCACACGTAATTCTCAGCCGATCCGGATCCGGTTGTACTGGAACCGAGATCGATCTTTGGATCTGTGTCGTCTGCCAGCGCAGACTGCGCGGCAAAGGCCCCAGTGACTAGAAGTACCAGTGCTGCGAATACGGGAAATTTCAAACGTTTCATCAGCTACCCTCCTGGCGAATTTGAGAGGTTGCCCTGGGTGCAATTTCGAAGGAATAGGGTAATCCCCGTATGAACTGCGGGCACGGTGATTGCCATACAGAGCGCAAAATTGGCGCGTTGCAACGGTTTGAAATCAGGATGAATAGAATGCTGGAACAGTCAAATGAAGAGAGCGGGTATGCAAGAAAGTCTCCTCTCGTGCCAACCGGATTCATGTTGTTTTCCAAAATTGCCGAGATAAATTTCGTATAAAAACCGTATAAAAATTGCGATCGCCCCTTTTGAGTCTGCGTGACGGACCGAATCCGCAGGATGCGAAAGAGATGAGTTGCCCGCGCCGCCAGTACTAACCGGAGGAGCGAAGACGAGAGCAAAAAGCATATGAGGAAACAACAGAGCTGCGGGCGGCAACGGAAACAGAATTGAAGCAAAATGCCCGGGCGCCTGATTGACCGGTACGGGAATGGGCGTTTATACTGGATTTTCGCGTTGGGAAGAGGGTTTCCCGGCGTGCCTCATGCCTCCGTTAGTCGGGCAGGTCATTCCACGCGTCGCTCCTTCGGGATGTCGTCTGGAATTTGCGAAACGAAATGCAAATTTAGAGGGAGTCAAATGCCGCTATGCGCGGCGCACTGAACTTATGAGCAGCATTAAAGCAACGCAATTGCGCCCCGGAATGGTGATCGTGCACGAGGGCGATTTGTTTTCAGTGTTCAGCACCGAACACCGAACGCCGGGAAACAAGCGAGGGTCCATGCAGACGCGGATGAAGAATCTGCGGAGCGGGGCAATTATCGATTACCGGTTCCGAGCGGAGGAGTTCGTGGACCGGGCGATCCTGGACGAGATCGAGTTCGAATACCTCTACAGCGAAGGCGACGAATACTGCTTCATGAACACGGAAACCTACGAACAGATGCACATGAACAAAGAAGAGCTCGGGGAGACGGTGTATTACCTGGTGCCGAACACGGTGGTAAAGATTGAGTTCCACGAGGAAAAGGCAATTGGCGTGGGTTTGCCGGACACGATGGACCTGAAGGTGGTACAGACGGAGCCGACCTTGCAGAAAGCAACGGCAAGCTCGGTGATGAAGCCGGCGACACTGGAGACGGGCCTGGTGGTTAACGTGCCGCCGTTTGTGAATGAGGGAGACAAGATTCGCGTGGACACGTCGGAAGCGCGGTACGTGCAGCGGGTGGAATAGATTCCGCCTCCGCAGCTGGGCCGGGACACCGGTTCAGAAGAGGTAGAAGAGGAGAGCCTCCGGGAAACCGGGGGCTCTTTTTGTTTTTGGAGATCAGGAGAGAAAGGAGGCGGAGAAGTTGGGTTGGCTGCCGGGATCCCTCGACCTTGCACGGGGCTGGTGGAATGGCAGGACAAGAGGGCCGGGCAAGTCCGGCCGCTACGAAGGATTAGGTGTAGATAGTGAAAACCGGGAAGGCGCGGTGGCGCTGCCAGGTCAGGCGCGGTTGGCGACGCCGAGTTCGCCAACGGGATGGGCACCGAAGACGCGATCGAAGAGCTTGTCGACGTAGCGGAGCTGGCGTTGGAGATCGAAAGTGTGCTCTAGATCCTTGGGGGAGAGGAATTTGGTTACGCGGGGATCCTTCGCGACGCGGTCGCGGAAACTGGTTTCGGTTTCCCAGGCGGCCATGGCGTTTTCCTGGACGGTTTTGTAGGCATCGTCGCGCGGCATACCCTTTTCGACGAGGTCCTGGAGAAGCTGGCCGGAAAAGACGAGGCCGTGGGTGGCTTCGAGGTTGCGGAGCATGCGTTCGGGAAAGACGCGCAGTTCGCCGACGAGTTGGACCATTTTGGAGAGCATGTAGTCCACAAGGATGGTGGAATCGGGAAGGATAACGCGCTCGACGCTGCTGTGGGAGATATCGCGCTCGTGCCAGAGGGCGATGTTTTCATAGGCGGCGAGCATGTTGCCCCGGACAATGCGGGCGAGGCCGCAGATTTGTTCGGCGGTGACGGGATTCCGCTTGTGGGGCATGGCAGAGCTGCCGCGCTGTTCGTTGCCGAAGTGTTCTTCGGCTTCGCGGACTTCGGTGCGCTGGAGATGGCGGATTTCCATGGCGATTTTTTCGCAGGTGGCGGCGATGAGAGCGAGACTGCTGAGATATTGGGCGTGGCGGTCGCGCTGAATGACCTGCGAAGCGACGGGCGTCACGTGAAGCCCGAGCTTCTTGCAGATGTTTTCTTCGATTTCAGGGCCGAGATGTGAGGCATTGCCAACGGCTCCCGAAATCTTGCCGAATTCCATGGTGCGCGCCGCTTCACGGAAGCGGGAGATATTGCGCTGATTTTCCGCAAACCAGTTGGCGATTTTGAGGCCGAAGGTGATGGGTTCGGCGTGAATGCCGTGCGTGCGGCCGATCTGGGGCGTGTGCTGGAATTCGTGGGCGCGGAGATCGAGAACTTCTCCGAAGATGACCAGATCGCGTTCGATGATGCGGGAGGCGTCGCGGACGAGCAAGGCCTGCGCGGTGTCGACCACGTCGTTGGACGTCATGCCGTAGTGCAACCAGCGCGCAGCGACGGGGTCGCCGATGGATTCGCCGACGGCCATGGTGAAGGCGATCACATCGTGCTTGACGCGAGATTCGATTTCGTGGATGCGGGCGGCGTCCACCTTGGCTTTTGACCGGAGCGTGGCGGCGGCGTCAGGGGGAACGAGGCCGGCTTCGGCAAGAGTATCGGCGGCGGCTAGTTCGACATCGAGCCATTTCTGGTATTTGTTGGCGTCGCTCCAAACACGGCCCATATCGCTACGGGTGTAACGTGCAATCAAGGGAGACCTCTCCAGGAAAGCTACAGTAATGATAAGGCATTTGTGGCGAGGTGGTGAATGGCCGGTGCGGCCGGGAGGTGATGGCGAAGGGGGAACAGAGAGCACTGGGCTACCTAACCGCAGAGGGGCGAAACTGTCTAATCGTGAGAATGAGGGATGGCGCCAGGATGGCTGATGAGGTGGCGATCAGCGACGCGATCGCGGTCGAGCGGACGCTGGCCGGGGATCGGGACGCATTTCGTGTCCTTGTAGAGAGACACAGCCGGACGGTGTATCGAATGGCTTACCGGATGATGGGGAACGCACACGATGCGGAAGAAGTTGTGCAGGAAGCGTTTGTGCGGGCTTACCGGAAGTTGAGGCAGTTTGCGGGAAATGCGAATTTTGGGACGTGGGTTTATCGGATTGCCGCCAATTATGCCATTGACCGAATGCGGCAGAAAAAGGCGGAAGAATCGGGCTTGGCGGCGCCGAGCCGACCAGACGAGGATGGGCCGCAAGCTGATCCGATGAACGAGTTGGCGGACGGCGCACCGTCACCGGAACGGCTGGTGGCAAGCGCCCAGTTGGGCGAGAGGATGAGGGCGGCACTGGAAATGTTGAGCCCCCCGGAACGGACGGCGATTGTGATGAGGCACTGGGACGGCTGCGGGATCGAGGAGATCGCGACGGTGTTGAAGTCGAACCCGAACGCGACGAAGAACACGGTTTTTCGAGCGGTGCAAAAGTTGCGGCGAGCGCTGCAGCCGTTTCAGGAAGGCAAAGCGCGGGCGATGGGAACGGAAGTATGAAACACCGAACGGAAAAAGAGTTGATCGCATACCGAGAAGGCAATTCGCGCGAGGGGGAAGTGATTGGAGCGCATTTGGAAGAGTGCGCTGAGTGCCGCGCCGAGATGGAACGGATTGAGGTGCTGTATGCGGCGATGGATGCGTTGCACGTGCCGGAGCCTGGGGAGGGGTTCGATAGCCGCATCTGGCAGAAGATTGCGCCGCGACTGGAAGTGAAGAGAGCGCACTGGTGGGACGAATTGCTGGCGCCGAGACGATTGGGAGTGGCGGGCGCGCTGGCGGCGATAGTGCTGCTGGCGTTCTATATGGGATGGAGGACCGGGCCACATTCAAACGCACCAGGAATTCAGCATGCGGGAGCCGGGAATGTGCGGGAACGCGTGTTGATTGTGGCGGTAGGAGAGCATCTGGGGCGCAGCGAGATGATGCTGATGGAACTCGAGAACGCGCCGACGCGCCAGGGACAAGCAAGAGTGAATATCGCGAGCACACAGAAGCGAGCCGAAGGCCTTGTAGAGGAGAACCGGCTATACCGGGAAGCGGCGTTGCAGGCAGGCGACCGCGGCATGGCGAGCACGCTGGATGAACTGGAGAGAGCGCTGCTGGATATTGCGAACAGCCCGGACGAGGTGACTCCAGAGCAGTTTGAAGCGATCCGGAGACGGATTGAAGCGCAGGGACTGTTGTTCAAGGTACGAGTGGTGGAGCAGGGGTTGGAGGAGCGGAAGGCGAAGCCGGAAGCGAATCCACAGGAAATCCAGGCGGGAGCCAAGGAGAGGAAAAAAACATGAGCATGTGGAGGAGCTTTCTGCGAACGGGATTGGTTTTTTGCGCTGCCGGCGCATTGGCAGTGGGGGGCCGACTGCTGGCGGCTCCGCAGAGCGAACACCAGCGCGGCGCGGAGGCGCTGGATGGGGTGCAGGAAAGCGCCGAGGCCGAACAGGATCGGAAAGAGGCGGAGCAAGAGAAGTTGGACCACACGGAGGACTTGTACGACCAGGGGCGCGATGCGCTGGATGAAGCGCGGTATGGGGAGGCGGAGCAGATCTTCAGCAGCCTGGTGCAGATGAACGGTCCGCAAACGGACGCGGCGCTTTACTGGAAAGCGTACGCGCAGAATCGGGAGGGAAAGAAGGAAGCGGCGCTGGCGAGCATAGCAGAACTGAAGAAACGATTTCCGCAGAGCAAATGGAGAAAGGACGGCGAGGCGCTGGAAATCGAAATGCGGTCCGCGACGGGCGGGAAGCCGAATCCGGAGGCGGAAAGCGACGAGGATTTGAAGCTGTTGGCTCTGCAAGGCCTGATGAACAGCAACCCGGAGAAGGCCCTGCCGATTCTGGAGGGCGTGCTGAACGGAGCTGCATCGCCGAGAGTGAAATCGAAGGCTCTGTTTGTGCTGGCGCAGAACGGAACGCCACAAGCGCAGGAGGTGATGGCCAAAATCGCGCGCGGACAAAGCAATCCGGACTTGCAGCGGAAAGCGGTGGAATACCTGGCGATATTCGGAGGGAAGCGCGCGGGAAAGACGCTGGGAGAAATTTATGCGAGCACAAACGACCCAAGCATCAAGCGCGCGGTGCTCCACGGCTATATCGTTTCGGGAGATCGCGAGCAACTGGCGGCGGTGGCGAAGAGCGAGCCGAATCCGGAATTGCGAAACGAGGCCATTCGCAACCTGGGGGTCGTCGGGGGAATGGATGAACTGCAGGAATTGTATACAAAAGAAACCGACCAGAGCGCGAAGGAAGCGATCCTGAACGGATATTTCATCGGTGGGAACGTGAGCGGGCTGATCGCCGTGGCAAAAACCGAGAAAAATCCTGAACTGAGAAAGAAGGCAGTGGAGAAGCTGTCGCTAATGAATTCGAAGGAAGCGCAGGACTACCTGATGCAGTTGCTGCAGAAGTGAGGTGGGAGATGAAGGAAGTGCTTATTGGGGCTTTGATGGTATTGGCAGGGACCGCGGCCTGCGCGGAGGCTCCGGCCCCGGGCGATGTGCCACAGACGACGAATACGAAGGTTGAGTTGCGAGAGGCCGGCGCCAATCTGGATGCCACGCTAACGCAGGTTGTTGCCGAGGCGAAGGAAGCGATGTGGATTGGGTATGAGGTAGAAGAAGTGCCCACGAAGGAGGTGGGTTGTTGCAGCGAGAGCTACGGGAACAATGAACAGGGCACCTTCTGGCTGGAAGACGAGCACGGGAATGGCGGCGGGTCAGGATCGAGAGCGCAGGAGACAAAACTGGAGGGTGGAAAGTGGGTGATGATTCTCTTCCGCGCGGAGAAGAACCAGATTGAAAAGATTCGGATAGCTCCCGCGATGTGCCGATTGGATGCAGGAGGATTGCGGCTGGTATGGCTGAAAAATGCGGACGCGAGGCAGAGCGTGGCCTTTTTGAGCGAACTTCTGAAGGGCAAAGATTTTTTCGGGCGAGGGGACCACGGTCTGGGCGAACAAGCGCTGACCGCGATTGCGTTGCACGCCGACAGCGCTGCGGACCAGGCGCTGGAAGGGCTCACATCGCCGAGCCAACCGGAGGCGCTTCGGGAAAAGGCAGCGTTCTGGATGGGAGCGACGCGGGGCGCAGAAGGTTTTGCGGGGCTGCAGAAATTGGCGCGGACCGATTCGAACAGCAACGTGAGGGCGCAGGTGTGCTTTGCGCTCTTCGTCAGCCATGAACCGGGAGCCGCCGCCGAGATCATCCGGATGGCGCATGAAGACACGAGCGCACACGTGCGGGGACAGGCTCTTTTCTGGCTAGCACAAAGGGCGGGGCAAAAAGCAGAGAAGACCATTACGGGGGCCATCGCGAACGATCCGGATACGGAAGTGAAGAAGAAGGCGGTGTTCGCGTTGAGTCAAATGCCGAAGGACGAGGGGGTACCGAAACTGATTGAGGTGGCGGAAACGAACAAGAACCCGGAGGTGCGGAAGCAGGCGATGTTCTGGCTGGGACAGTCGGACGACCCCAGGGCGCTGGCGTTTATTGAGAAGGTGTTGAAGGAATAGCAGAATTGGGAACCAATCCGAACCCTTAGAGAAAGGAGCCGGTCTGGAGCCCGGCCAGTACGGACGGCGAAGAGAAAAATCGCACGCGGCAATTTCGAAATTGCGGGTGGTTGGTCGACGGTGGCACGGGAGCGTTTGATTGGATTGCCATGGACCGTGAAAGCCAGAGCTTCGCTCTCGCACTCCAAGGTCAGCGGAGGAAGTCTTCGAGCTGGATGCGGGTGGAGGTTTTGGAGTCGCGATATTTGACGATGATGGCACAGGAGAGGGAGAGGCCCCACGTCTTGCCGGCGGGATGCGAGACCGCGCGGGAACCGGGAACGACGACGGCGCCTTCGGGGATGACGAGGGGAAGATCGTCGGTGGCAGAATGGACGGCGTCGCGGACGAGATCGTAAACGGGAATGGAGCGGTTGAGGATGGTGCCGGTACCGAGGACGGCGCCGCGCTTGACGATCGTGCCTTCGTAGATTCCGGAGTTGCCGCCGACCAGGACGTCGTCTTCGACAATGACGGGCAAGGCCCCGACAGGTTCCAACACACCACCTATCTGGGAGGCGGCGGAGAGGTGCACGTTTCGGCCGAGCTGCGCACAGGAGCCGACGAGCGCATGAGAGTCAATCATGGTGTTTTCGCCGACGTATGCGCCAACATTGACGAACATCGGAGGCATGCAGATAACGCCGCGAGCGAGGAAGGCACCGTCGCGAATGCTAGAGCCGCCGGGAACGATGCGGATGCCGTCGGAGGTGGTGAAGGAGTGCACTGGATAGGTGGATTTGTCCAAGAATGGGAGTTTTGCGGAGTCGAGGGACATGTCCACGATGGTTCCCAAGCGGAAGCCGAGGAGAATGCCCTTTTTGACCCAGGCGTTGACGCACCAGCCCGTGGGAGAGGAGGGATCGGGCTTGGCGGCGCGGATCGTGCCATTATTCAAGGCTTCCTTGAAGGAAGCGAAGAGCGCGTAATGTTCAGCGGTGTAGCTGGCTGGCGGCGTGTCAAAGAGCGCTTCAATTCTTTGTTGCAGCATGAGCTCGCTCGAAGAGGTTGACCGATTCGAGCACGGTACGGATGCGCTCGAGATTTTCGGGCTTCGGCGCTACAAGCGGCAAGCGCCAAACGGGTTGGAGAAGCCCCATTTCGGCCATGGCGGCTTTGATGGGGATGGGATTCGATTCGACAAAGTTGATATCCATGAGCGGGAGATAGCGGTAGTGGAGGCGGCGGGCTTCGGCGAAATCGCCCGCGCGGGCGACTTGGACCAGACGGGTCATTTCGGCGGGAATTTCGTTTGAAGCGACGGAGATGAGGCCGCGACCGCCAAGGGCGATCAGCGGAAGGGTGAGCGAGTCGTCACCGGAGAGAACGAGAAAGTCGCTGGAAACGAGGCGGAGAATAGCCGCCATCTGGGTGATGCTGCCGGAAGCTTCCTTGATGCCGACGATGTTGGGGATTTGAGAGAGGCGCAGGACGGTGGCGGGCTCGATGTTGACGCCAGTACGGCCCTGGACGCTGTAGAGGATGAACGGGAGATCGACGGCGGAGGCGATGGCTTTGAAGTGCTGATAGAGGCCTTCCTGAGTGGGCTTGTTGTAATAGGGAGTAACGGAGAGAATGCCGTCGGCGCCAAGTGATTTTAGTTGCAGAGCGAGCGCGATAACTTCGGCGGTGTTGTAGCCACCGGCGCCGGCGAGGACCGGCACCTTCCCTTTCGCCAGTTCCAGAGTGACTTCGACAACACGGAGATGTTCCTTGTGGGAGAGCGTGGGGCTTTCTCCCGTGGTGCCGCAGGGGACGAGGAAGTTGATGCCCGCGTCGAGTTGGCGCTGGACGAGAGAACGGAGGGTGAGTTCGTCGAGCGAGCCGTCGGTACGGAATGGAGTTACGAGGGCGGTGCCGGTTCCGGTGAACATTTGATGCTCCTTAGTATTGCCAGATCAAGAGTATTCCAGATCAGACTCCGGACAGTCTAAAGACTGGCCACTACAGGAAAACTTTCTTCGCTCCCAGGTCCGAGAGTATTTCACGAAATTCGTAGACGCCTTTTTTGTCCTGGAGCCAGGCAGCGGCCTGGAGTGCGCCGAGGGCGTAGGCTTCGCGGCTGCGCGCGGTGTGGCGGAGGGTGATGGTGTCAGCTGCGGAGTCAAAACCGATTTCGTGCGTGCCGGTGTGCGAGCCGGCGCGATTGGCGGCGAGATTGATGGGAGCGGAATAGCCGGAGGCGCGAATTTCCTCTGCAAGTTTTTTAAGCGTCCCGGAGGGCGCGTCTTTTTTCTCAGAGTGGTGGATTTCCCAGCCCCAGGCTTCATATTCGGGATGCGCCGCGAGGCGAGCGGCGGCGTTGGAGACAAGCTCGAAGAAGATATTCATGCCGACGGAGAAGTTGGGGCCGTAGACGAGTGCGGAGCCGGAGAATTCGAACGACTGCCGAATGGCCGGCAGACACTCATACCAACCCGTGGTGCCGCAGACAGTGCTAATGCCGAGAGAGGCGAGGCGGCAGAGATTTTCGGCGGCGACGTGGGGAGCGGAAAATTCGATGGCCGTGGAAGCGCCGGCGAGGGTGTCGCGAGAGAGCGAGGCAATATCGGAACTGGTGAAGCGCGCGACGACGTGGAAACCGCAGCGGGGAGCAAGCTGCTCAACGAGGCGACCCATTTTGCCGTGGCCGACGATAGCGAGAGGAAGGCTCATGCGGAGGCGGCTCCGGTAGCGAGGAGCTGGCGCACCATCCGTGCGTAAATCTGGACCGCGGTGGAAAGCTCAGGCTTGGAGATGCGTTCCTCGGTGGTGTGCGCGACATGGATGCTGCCGGGGCCGATGAGGAAGGGCACGCCCCAGGCGCCGGCAAAGGTGGGAATGTCCGTGGCGAAGGCGACGACGGTGGTGGGAAGTTCCGGGAAGGACGAGAGATGGACGGCGGGGGTGAAGAGCACTTCGCGGGCTTCGATATGGTGGAGGCCGGCGACGCGCGAGACTACAGCGCGGATCGAGGCTGGATCGGTGACGACGCGGAACATGAGCTCGGCGCGAGCTTCATCGGCGACAACATTGGGAGCGCGACCGCCGGAGATGGTTCCGATATTAAGCGTGGACTGGCCAAGCAGCGGATCGGCAGGCAATGGGAAGGCACGAATCTGCTGGAGAGCGTCGAGAAGCGCGTGGATGGCAGAGTGGCCAAGTTCGGGATAGGCGGAATGAGCGAGCTTGCCGAGGGCGGTGAGCTCGAAGCGCAAGGCGCCTTTGGAGCCAAGGGCGAGCTGATTTTCGGTAGGCTCACCATTGATGAGGAATTTTGAGCCGCGTGGAGAGGCAGCGGCCGCGGCGGCGCCGAGGCTGTCGCGTTCCTCGCCGACAACGAAGAGGAGCGCAAAATTGCGGTTGCCGGAGGCGGCGAGGGATTCCGCGGCGGCAATCATGGCGGCGATAATGCCCTTGGCGTCGCACGAGCCGCGGCCGCGAATATAATAGTCGTCTTCACTGGAAGAGAAGAAGGGGGGGACGGTGTCCATGTGCGTGGAAAGCGTGACGACGGGATCGTCGAAGTAGAGCAGAATGTTGTCGCGATTGGGAGCAACGGATTGGCGTTCGAGGCGTCCGTTGTATTTCAGAGCGAGCGGGGAAAGTTGCGAGGCGAGAAAATCAGCGACGGGCTTCTCCCGGCCGGTGGTGGAGTCGATGTCCACGAGGGCGCGCGTGAGTTCGAAAAGGTTCATGTTCACCTAAATTGCGGGAAGAAGAGGAATCGAAAGGCAGGACTCGAGCAGGGACGCCCGGGCAGCTACCTCTCAATAGCGCTTCATCCCAATGTGCCGCAGCGAGACGCCGCAACGAATCTGGATGACAGTGGACAGTCTTTCGAGCTGCCCGCCAACCGCGAAAGTTTCGTCTCCGCCGCGATTTCGGCGAACCAGGGAAGGCACTCCCTGATGGCTTGCGAGCCAAGCCCCTTTCCCCGTAGACATCGAGTACGAATCGAACCGCGACAACGGGTACTGATGGCCTTCGCACCTCTATCAAGAACAGAAGTAGTGTACGGAAAAGGAGGGGGGGTGTCACGCGAAAGTTGGAGATACTGGAGCGAGGACTGATGAGCGGAGCAAAAGCGCCCGCCTCAGACGGCGGCCGCTACAGCTGGAGAGGTTTGAGGGGGACGCGCTGGGAGGCGACGAGGAGTTCGCCGGTGAAAGTGGAGTCGGAAGGACGGCGGCGGAGGGCCTCTTCGGCGGAGATGCGGGCGACATCGGGGTTGTTGTTTTCCTGGGAGATATGCGCGAGGACGAGGTAGCGGGCGCAGGAGTCGAAGCCTTCGGGATCGGCGAGGAATTCGCTGACAGCGAAATTGGAAAGATGGCCGGTGCGGGACAGCACGCGCTGCTTGACAACCCACGGATAGGGACCGACCTTGAGCATGTCAAGATCGTGATTGGATTCGAGGATAAGGCAATCGGCCTGGCGAAGATGGACTTTTACGAGTTCGGGCATGTATCCGAGATCGGTACAGATGGCGACCTTGGTGCCGTTGGTACGAAAGGTGAAGCCGATGGGGTCGGCGGCGTCATGAGGGATCGCAAACGCGTGGACGTCAATGTCGCCGATGGAGAAGCGCTGGCCGGCCTGGATGGATTCGACGCCGCGGAGGCGTTTGCCGAAGGTGTCCGGGAGGATACGCTGAAGGGCGTCCATCGTGGGTTCGGTGACATAGAGAGGCGTTTTCCAGAGGCCGAGAACCTGGGGGAGACCGTTGCAGTGGTCGGAGTGTTCGTGAGTGATGAGAACGGCGTCGAGGCGGTCAATGTCTCGCTCGATGGCGGCGAGACGGGCGAGAGTTTCGCGTTTGCCGAGGCCTGCGTCGACGAGGATGCGGGTGGATTCGGTTTCGAGCAGAGTGAGATTGCCCGAACTGCCGGAAGCAAGAATGGAGACGCGCAGGCCGATTGGAAATACCCCAAATCAAATTTCGCTCGCGAAAGCGAACTCACGAATGATGGCAGAGCGTGCAGATGGCGTCAACGAAGAAGGCAGCGGTGCGGTGGAAAAGGGAAAGTGAATGGAGGAGTTCGGACGGAGGCTGGGTCAACAAATCAGCGCGACATTAAGACGAAAAATCAAGAGGCGGGACGAGCAAGCCGGTCCACGCAAATTGGAATAAGCGTCCATGACAAAGTGCGCCCGCTTAGGAAGGCGGCCGCTACAAAGGCAAAGGTGGTTAGCAGGCGAGGTGGGAGCGGTCGAGCTTGAAGCCGTTGGTCGGGCCGAGGACGGCGACGGCGATGCGTTCGGGCTCGAAGAACTGGCGAGCGAGAGACTGGAGCTGTTCGCGGGTGACGGCATCGATGGCGGCAAGAATTTCGTCGAGCGAAGAGAAGCGGCCAAAATAGAGTTCCTGGCGCGCGAGATTGGACATGCGGGAACTAGTGGACTCGAGGGAGAGCATGAGCGAGCCCTTGAGATGATTCTTGGCACGGAGGAGTTCTTCCTCGGTGACGAGGGATTCCTTCATGGAGCGGAATTCGGCGATGGTGAGGTCGATGACCTTGCCGACAGTATCCTTGGCGGTGCCGGCGTAGACGCTGAGGATTCCAGCGTCGGAATAGGGCGTGAGCTCGCTGAAGACCGCGTAGGCGAGGCCTCGTTTTTCGCGGATGTTCTGGAAGAGCCGCGAGGACATGCCACCGCCGAGGAGATTGTTGAGGACGGCGGCGGCGAAGCGGCGCTCGTCGGCGAGCGGAATGGAGGGAACACCGATGCAAACGTGGACCTGCTCCAGGTCGCGTTTGGTTTCGAGGTGAATGGGCGCGGCGGTGGTGGGCACAGGATCGGCGGCGTTGAAATGAGAAGCGGGAAGATCGCCAAATTCCTTTTCGACGAGATCGAGAACTTCCTGGTGCGTGATGTGGCCAGCGGCAGTGACGAGGAGATGATCGGGCGCGAACCAGTTCCGGAAGCGAGTACGGAGAGGCTCGCGTTCGAAGCGGCGGACGGTGTCCGGAGTGCCGAGAATCGGGCGGCCGAGCGAATGATCGGGCCAGAAGCCGCGGGTAAAGATATCGTGGAGAAGGTATTCGGGATTGTCCATGTCCATTTTGATTTCTTCGAGGACAACCTGGCGCTCTTTCTTAACGTCTTCCGAATCAAATTTGGGGCGGAGCACCAGATCGGAGAGCACGTCGAACGCAATGGGGAGGTGCGAGTCGAGCACCTTGGCGTTAAAGCAGATCTGTTCCTTGGAAGTGAAGGCATCGAGCATGCCGCCGACGGAATCCATTTCGCGGGCGATAGCTTCGGCGGAGCGGCGATCCGTACCCTTGAAAACCATGTGTTCGAGGAAGTGGGCGATGCCGTTTTCCGAGAGGGTTTCGCGGCGGGAGCCGTGGCGGACCCAGATGCCAACGGAGACCGAACGGACGTGTTGCATGGTCTCGGTGATGACGACAAGGCCGTTCGGAAGAACGTGACGATGAATATCGCGCGCGTTGGAGACCAGGGTGGTCATGAGGGTATTGTGGCATAGGGTGGAGGAAGTGGCGAGTGGCGAGTGACGAACGACAAGTAGAAGCTCTAAGTCATTAAAATTGTGATGGTTAGCATGGGTCGATGGCGAGCGCGGACTGGCTTGATTTTGGCGATGGGTGAGAGAATGGGGAGGGAGCGAGCGTAGACGTGGAATTGCTAGGGAAAAGCCGGGAGGAGCTGCGGGCTTACTGCCAGGAATTAGGCGAAGCCGCTTACCGCGGAGACCAGATTTACCACTGGCTTTACGGGGAGCGGGAGTTTGCCGTCGAGCGAATGAGCAATCTGCCGGCGGATTTGCGAGCGAGACTGGAAAGGGAGGCTACGATTACGCTGCCGAGGGTGAGGCAGAGGTATGTGTCGGCGGACGGATCGGTGAGGTATTTGCTGGGGCTGGGGGCACGAAGAGAGGAGGTCAATGCAGAGAGATCGAGAGACGCAGAGGACACAGAGAGAGAGAGAGAGAGAGAGAGAGAAGGGTTTCCTGAGGCAAAGCCGTCGGCGGTGGAAGCGGTGTTTATGCCGAGCGAGGGACGACAGACGGTTTGCATTTCGACGCAGGCGGGTTGCGCGGTGGATTGCCAGTTCTGCCTGACGGCGCAGCTGGGATTGATCCGGAATTTGACGCCGGGAGAGATTGTGGCGCAGGTGCTCGTGCCGCTGCGCGAGATGGAGATCAAAGACTGCAGTGGGCAAGTTTTGAACGAGCGGGACAGGCCCCTCGCTTCCGTTCGGGACAGGCAAGCCCGGTCCCTACAAAGTCGAGATAAAACACGTCAGAACGAGCAGGGTATTCCTGCGGCGCCCGGGGTTTTGGCGGCAAGGACAAATGTGGTGTTGATGGGACAGGGCGAGCCGCTGCTGAATTTTGAAAATGTGATGACGGCGATGCGGATTCTGCTGGACGCGGAGGGCGTGGGGCTTTCGCCTAAGGCTGTGACGCTTTCGACGAGCGGGATTTTGCCGGGGATCGAGAAGTTCGGCAAAGAAGCGGTGCGATCGAAGCTGGCGATTTCGCTGAATGCTTCATGCGACGAACAACGCGATGTGCTGATGCCGATCAACAAGAAGTATCCGCTGAAGGCGTTGATGGAGGTTTGCCGGAATTATCCGCTGCGGAACTGGGAGCATCTGACGTTTGAATACGTAATGCTGGGGGGAGTGAACGACACGGCGGAGGATGCGCGGCGGGTGGTGCGGCTGTTGGCGCCGTTGAAAAGCGTGAAGGTGAATTTGATTCCATGGAATCCGGGGGAGCTGCCATACAAGGAGTCGAGTGCGGAGGCGATTGAGGGGTTCCGAAGGATTTTGACGGAGAAGGGTGTGCCGGCGTTTGTGCGGTACTCGCGGGGACGGGACGTGATGGCGGCTTGTGGGCAGTTGGCGTTGAAGGAAATGAAGGAGTCGCCGCTGCGGGTGGTGGGGTAGATTACAGGGGTTGGCCGATCCAAAGCTGGACTACTCCATTCGGAGAAAACCGAATCCTCAGAATCGGAGGTTGCGGCATCCAGGGGCCTGCTTCGATACCTTCACAGCGGCATCGAACCGGCTGCAGGCGGCCGTTACGGGCGGATGCCGATGACAGAGAGGAGACGGCCAGAGCGGGGCCCTTCGCGGCGGTGGCTGAAGAGGAGATCGGTGCGGCAGGCGGTGCAGAGATCGCTGGTGAAAATATTTTGCGGGCGCAGGCCTACCGCCAAGAGTTGTGACCGGTTGGCTTTGCGGAGATCGAGATGGACGTTCTTTGGCGGGGGCTGGTGGCCAGGGGGACTCATGTTGAGCCACTGGAGAGGGTTGGGTTCGTCGCCAGAACGCGGCTCGTCGAAATAGTCATGAGCGTCGGTGAACTGGGCGGAGAACTTCGTGACGAAGTCGGCGGCGACTTCGTAGCAACATGGGCCAATGGACGGGCCGATCGCGGCAAGAAGATGGGCGGGCTTGCTGCCGAATTCGAGTTGCAAGCGGCCGACTGCTTTTTGCGCGATGCGAGCGAGGGTGCCGCGCCATCCGGCGTGAACGGCGGCGACGGCACGCCTTTTTGGATCGACGATGAGAATGGGAACGCAGTCGGCGGTCTGGACGCCCAGGAGAATGCCGGGGCGATTGGTGGCGGAGGCGTCGGCTTTACAGGGGTCGGACGGTAATTGGGAGAAGAGGTGAATGACGTCCGAATGGATTTGTTCCAGCGGGGCTAGCTGAAGGCCAGGAGCGCCAAGCACGGCCTGAAATTTGGCGCGATTGGCGAGAACATTTTCGCGGGAATCCCAATCCATGAAGCCGAGATTGAGGACTTTTTGATCGCCGAGCGGGCTTGCGCCACCAGTGCGCATGCTGAATCCATGGATCAGCCAGGGGAGTTTCGCGAAGGGGGCGATTTCGAGGATTTGGAGACCGCGGGATTTGCGGAGACGCCAGAGGGAAGAGAGACGTGGATGGGTGGCGGTGGAACGCGGGCGAGCCGCGCGAGCGGCACGCATTCTTTGTGTCGCCGGGGGTGGGGTCCGTTTAGGCATGATAGTGACAGTATAATCGGGGCGATAGGGAGAGTTGAAATTCATGCCGGGCTGCAAGATGCGGACGCTAGCATGGGGTGGCGACCGAAGCTGCGTTGCAGTAGGAAAGGCCGCAGGGCGAGCAACGGGCGGACGACCTGCGCACCAGGTGAAGAATGATTTTGGGAATGGGGATTGATGTAGCGGAGGTGCCACGAATCCAGGCGGCGATCGAGGGTCAGCGGGAGAGGTTTCTGCAAAGAGTTTTTACGGTAGATGAGGCGGCATATTGCGAGCAGTTCAAGAACAAATACGAGCGGTACGCGGGGCGGTTTGCGGCGAAGGAAGCGGCGATGAAGGCGCTGGGGACGGGATGGAGCCGCGGGGTGAGATGGGTGGATGTGGAAGTGGTACGGCAAAAGGGTGGACGGCCGACGTTGGTACTGAAGGGCGAGGCAAGGAAGATCGCGGATGGACTGGGAGTGAAGAATATTGCGCTGAGCATCACGCATACGGCGGATCAGGCGATTGCACAAGTGATTTTCGAGGGTTAAAGAAAAGAGTTGCCACATAGGCCGCAGAGGAGCCACAGAGTTAACGGAACTCGCGCGGCATTGCTGCACAGATCCAGTAAGAATTTTGAGTTGAGATGCTTCGCGCGCAAGAAGCGTGGCCTCAGGGTTATGTGTGCCCGCCATTCAGGGGATGAAACATTCCGGGATTTCCAAGCATCGTTGAACGGATGACCACAGCCAAGAATGATCGCGCGAAACTCGAGCGAGGGACGGCGGTGGCTGTGCCGCTTAGTGATGAATGGCTAGTTACTTGACGAGAAGGAAGGTGCCCAGAGCCAGGGCATCGATGCCAGAACAGTAGAAGCTGCGGACCGCGCCGCGCGGGTCGGTGACGAGGGGCTCGCCGAAGAGGTTAAAAGAAGTGTTGACGAGGATCGGGGCGGGAGCGGACTCGCCGAATTTGTGGAGGAGTTTCCAGAAGAGGGGGTTGGCGTCGCGTTCGACGGTGTGAACACGGACGGAATTGCCGAGGAAGGCGAATCGCTCAAGGACAGCGACTTGCCGGGTGAGGGACGCAAGCGAGGACATGGTAAGGCAGTTGGGAGAAGCATCGAAGAATTCGGAGGCGCGCTCGGCAGGAATCGAGAGCGCGAAGGGGTGAAACTCCTCGCGGTGCTTAATGAACTGGTTCACGTTTTCGACCACATATTCGGAGAAAGGTGAGGCAAGCAGGCTGCGATTGCCAAGGGCGCGGTGTCCGAATTCGGAGCGCCCCTGACACCAGGCAACGATTTTGTCGCGGTGAAGCAGCGCTGAGGCCTCTCCGACGGCTTGATCTTCGCCGGCAAGATAGCGATAAGTGATTTTGCAGTTGTCGAGGACAGCCTTGATTTCATGCGAATTAGACGGCACGCCGACGAAAAGGGTGGGGAGCGGCCCGCGGCCGGAACGGCCGGTGATTTTCTTGCGCGCGAGATAGGCGGCGCCGAGCGCGGTGCCAGGATTGTCGGCGACGGGCTGGACATAGAGGTTATCGAAGATGGCGCTGTTTTCGAGCGCGCGGACGAGAAGAACGTTCTGGAAAACTCCGCCGGCGAGGCAGAGGGAGCGCGCGCCGGTGCGTTCCTGAAAATTTCCGGCAAGCTGGAGAACGACTTCTTCAAGGCAAGCCTGGGCACTGCGCGCAAGATTCGCGCGAAGGGCTTTCGTGAGAACGATGGTGCGCGGCGAGAAGCCAAGTTCGCGGTAAAACGCGGGCGAGAGGACGCCTTGGCGATCAGGGCCAGAGTCGTAGTAGCGGCGATTGAGGGTGGGGAGACCGGTGGAACGCCAAGTGAAGAGCTTGCGGATGACTGGAAGAAATTCGGGTTCCCCGTCCTTGCTGAGCCACTGGAGCTCATGTTCATCGCGGCGGGGGCGGAGGCCGGCGAGTTCGGTGATGCGGGTGTAAAGCCAGCCCAGGGAATCCGGAAACTTCAGCGAGTGGAGCGATTGGATCTCGTCGGTATCGCCGTGGGCGACCAGGCCGGAGTAAGAGGAAGCGCCGTGGTCGAGGGAGAGAATGAGGGCGCGATCGAAACCGGAGGTGTAATAAGCGCTGGCGGCGTGGCAGAGGTGATGATCGAAGTGCGCGGGCCGAGGACCGCCGCGGAGAAGTTGGCGGAGTTGGTCGTCGACGGCGGAAGGTTTTGCGCGCCGGGGACGACCAGAAGGATGGGGGTCCTGGGAATGCGGATCGGCGACGGCGATAGCGCGGCAATCGGCTAGGCGGAGATGAGTTTCGGCAAGGGCGCGCTCGAGGGCGAGGCGAGGAACGTCGAGCGAGTCCTGGAGGCGATTGAGTTTCTCCTCCTCGATTGCGAACAGGACGGAGGAGCTATCGAGCAGAGCGACTGCGGAACCATGGCCCAGAGTGGAAATACCGAGAAAGTTCATGGCAGTCCAATCAGGTCGAGATAGCAAGGTCGGGAGACTCGACAGGCGCGGCGCACAGCTCATTGTCGCCGGAATGTGTCAGAACCGCGTCAAGGAACTCATTCGGGGGGAGGGCAAGCGGCAGTTGAACGGTCAAGTAGTTCTCGGAGATGGCAGGAGTTAGGTTTGGATTGGCGTCGGGTTTTCGTTGGAGAGTGAGGACGCGCAGGGTGCGTCCGATCTGGGAAGCACGGAATGAGGCGGATTTGCGCGCGGCGAGGGCGCGGAGTTCGCGGGCTCGGCTCTTGAGGACCTTGCCGGGGAGTTGGTTCGGCAGAACAGCGGCGCGGGTGCCGGGACGCTGGGAATAGGAAAAGACATGGAGATAGGTGAAGGGCCGAGAGTCCACGAAGTTGAGGCTTGCCGCGTGATCGGCGTCGCTTTCGCCAGGGAAGCCGACGATCACGTCGGCGCCGATGGCGGCGTGCGGGAGATGCTCCCGAATGAGTTCGACGCGGCGAGCGTAATGTTCGGCGCGATACCAGCGGTGCATGGCCGCGAGAATGCGGTCGGAGGCGGATTGCAGTGGCATGTGGAAGTGCGGAGCGAGGCGAGAGTTGGAAGCGAAGAGTTCGATGAGATCCCGGGTGACGTCGAGGGGCTCGATGGAACTGACGCGGAGACGTTCGACGGAGGTTTCGCTGAGCATACGAGAGAGAAGGTCGAGAAATTCTACGCGTGGCGAGAGATCGCGTCCGTAGGTGCCGAGATTGATGCCGCTGAGGACGATTTCGCGAAAGCCGGAGTCCGCAAGGCGCTGAATTTCGGCAAGCACGGTTTGCGGAGGCAGGCTGCGGGATTTTCCGCGGACAACTGGAATGACGCAGAAAGAACAGCGGGAGTTGCAGCCATCCTGAATTTTGAGAGTCGGCCGGGTGTGATTCCCTTCCCCGCCGAGAACCGGGGCGACGAGCACGTCGGAGAGTTGGAGGATTTCGCCGGTAAGAATGGTGGCCGGAAAGACGGGGAGGTTTTCTTGAGCGAATCGAGCGGGTTGAGCAAGCTGTATCCCTACAGAGCTATTCGTGGGCAGAATGGAATGGAGGAGGGTGGGTATTTGAGATTTGTGAGAGTTGCCGACAACGAAAGAAACACCGGGGAGGGCGGCGAGTTCTTCGGGAGCACGCTGAGCGTAACAGCCGGTGACGATGATGCGCGTGGAGGGACTGGCGGCGTGGAGTTTGCGGATGGCGTCGCGAGCCTGGGTATCCGCCGCGGCAGTGACGGTGCAGGTGTTGAGAACGACGACATCGGCCTCGGCGGAGCCGGAGGCAAGCGAGAAGCCGCGTTCGAGAAGCTGGCGCTCGATAGCTGCGCCGTCGGCCTGGGTGGCGCGGCAGCCAAAATGTTCGATAAAGAAGGTGTTCATCGCAGAGTATCGGGACTCATCCATTTAATCACACGACAGGCCAGCAGCACAGAAGCGGCAGACGCGCCGGACTTTGCGCGGGTGGCAAGTAACGAATACAATCTGACATCCAGATGACCCACAGACGACGCAACCCGACCGCACTGAATGACCCGCTGATCTCCGTGGTGATCCCGGTTTACAACGAAAAAAACACGATTTGCGAGATTTTGCGCCGCGTGGGAGAGACCACGATGCGGAAAGAGATCGTGGTGGTGGACGATTGTTCGAACGACGGGACGCGGCCAATTCTAAGAGATTTTGCGGAACGGCAGAAACAGGGAGAGCGCGAGGCTCCGACGGCCGACGGAGGAGATCCGATCGAGCTTGCGAATCTTCGGATTTTCTTTCAAGAGAGGAACCAAGGTAAAGGGGCGGCATTGCGGCGGGGATTTGAGGAGGTTGCGGGAGACATCGTTCTGGTGCAGGACGCGGACCTGGAATATGACCCGCGCGATTATCCAAAATTGCTGGAGCCGATTATCGAGGGCCTCGCGGACGTGGTGTATGGGTCGCGATTTCTCGGCGGGCCGCAGCGGGTGCATTATTTCCGGCACTATGTGGCGAACAAGGCGCTGACGCTGCTCTCGGATATTTTCACGAATTTGAAGCTGACGGACATGGAGACGTGCTACAAAGTGTTCCGGCGCGAGGTGCTTCGGAACATTCGGCTGAAATCAAATCGATTCGGGTTCGAACCAGAGATTACGGCGAAGGTCGCAAAGGGCGACTGGCGGGTGTATGAAGTGCCGATCAGCTACGCGGGGCGGACCTACGAAGAAGGGAAGAAGATTACGTGGAAGGATGGAGTGCAGGCGTTGTGGTGCATCGTGAGGTATACGATTGGAGACTAGCAGAAGCCAAGAGTCGACAGCTCACAGCTGACAGGCATTGAAGAAGATGCCAGGGCGCCATAAAAAGAAATATGAAAGAAAGGCGGCGAAAAGCCGCCCCTACCCGGTTTGAGTAACAAGCACGCCTGGCCGGTCTGAAGCCCGGCCACTACAAGAAAGAATTTTGAGTGGGCCCTCAGGATTGGGAGAGGCGGCGCTGAAAGGTCAGAAGGATGAGATCGGCACGGCGGCGAACGCCGAATTTGTTGAGCAAGTTGGAGACGTGGAACTTGACGGTCCGCTCGGCGATGTTGAGTTTGCTAGCGATTTCCTTGTTAGAAAGATTTTCGAGCAGCGAATCGAGGACTTCCTGTTCGCGGCGGCTGAGATTGGTGACAGAATCGGTCTTGAGGCGGCGGCCCTGACTAGTGAGGATCGAATCCACAAAGCCGGAGAGAACAGAGCGCGGCACCCAAAAGCCGCCTTGTGAGACGAGCGGAAGGGCGCGCGAGAGCTGGTCGCGCGCTTCGGCATAGGTAAGAATCCCTTTCACGCCGAGTCGCAACAAGGAAAAGCAGTTCGCTTCGTTCAGTGAGTCCCCCACGACAATCAGACGGGCATCGGTGAAGCGCTCGAGAATGTTGGTGAGCAGGGCGCCGGTGGCCTGGCGCGCGGCATGCGCGTCGATTACGTAGACCTGAGCGCGGGGAGGTTCGACATTGCGCAGATCTGGAGCCAAGGTGGACTCGAGTTGCTTGGAAATAACTTTGAATTGAGAGGCCTTGCCCAGAAGGCGCTCAAACTCGGAGAGAACCAACGGGTGCGGCGAGAGCAGGCAGACGGTCAGTTTAGAAGCCATAGTTTTCGTAGCCACTGTACTTGAGGGTAGAGAAAGCAAGACGATGGGGCAAGGACCTTGGGGGCAGATGTTCACGAATTGTTACTGACCGATAAGGGTTGTTTTCAGGGGGTTGGGAGGGGGTAGGGACCCGTTCGATGGGAATGGGTACGAATGCCGCCGGAAGACCGTAAAATGGGAGTATACCCACGGGCGGGGGAAAGGCAGGAGGAGCGGGAAGTGAGGGACCTGAAGGAGTCCGAAAAGGCGTTACGGGAGCTGCTAGCTGAGCGCATTTTGGTACTGGATGGCGCCATGGGTACCATGCTGCAGCAACGGGACTTAACGGCGACGGACTTTGGGGGGCCGGAATTGGAGGGGTGTAACGAGAACCTGGTGCGGACACGACCAGACGTGGTGCTGGAAATCCACCGGAAGTATTTTGCGGCTGGGGCGGATATTGTCGAAACGGATAGTTTCGGCGGGACGCCGCTGGTGCTTGGGGAATATGACCTTCAGGACGATGCGCTGGACTTAAACAAGCGGGCGGCAGCATTGGCGAGGCAGGCGGCAGAGGAATTTTCGACTCCCGGGAAGCCGCGATTTGTGGCCGGATCGATGGGGCCGACGACTAAGGCGATCACGGTGACCGGCGGGGTGACGTTTCAAGGATTACTGGATTCCTATTACGTTCAGGTCAAAGGTCTGATCGAAGGCGGCAGCGATCTGTTGCTGGTAGAGACCTGCCAGGACACGCGAAACATCAAGGCGGCAACTTTGGCCATCCAACAGCTTTCCACAGAAATCGGGATGCATATACCCTACGTGATTTCGGTGACGATCGAACCAATGGGGACGATGCTGGCCGGGCAGACGGTGGAGGCGATGTGGGCTTCCTTGAAGCACGCACATCCGTTGGCGTTTGGGATGAACTGTGCGACAGGGCCGGAATTCATGACGGATCATATCCGGACACTGAGTGCAGTAACCGGGGAGTTCGTGTCGTGCTATCCGAATGCGGGATTACCGGACGAGGAAGGCAAATACCTGGAGACACCGACTTCGCTGGCAACGCAGCTGGAAAAGTTTGTGAACCACGGGTGGCTGAACCTGGTGGGCGGCTGCTGCGGGACGACGGAAAAACATATTCGGGCGATTGCAGAGATGGTGGAAGGCAAAAAGCCGCGCGCACGGCCACAGGAAGCCCATCGGGCGGTGTATTCGGGTATCGAAACGATCGAGGCGGACGATTCGACGCGACCGCTGCTGGTGGGCGAACGGACAAATGTGATTGGGTCGCGACTGTTCAAGAACCTGGTGGCGGAAGAAAAGTGGGAAGAGGCGACAGAAATCGCGCGGAGGCAGGTGAAAGGCGGCGCGCAGGTTGTGGACGTGTGCTTGCAGAGCACGGAGCGCGATGAGAAAAAGGATATTCCTGAGTTTTACGAAAAGCTGATCCGGAAGATCAAAGTGCCGGTGATGATTGATACGACCGACCCGTCGGCGGTGCAGTTGGCGCTGACGTACTGCCAGGGCAAGGCGATTATCAATTCGATCAACCTGGAGGACGGCGAGGAGAAGTTCGAGCGGGTTGTGCCAATCGCGCATGATTTTGGAGCCGCGCTTGTGGTGGGGTGCATTGACGAAGACCCGGTGCAGGCGCAGGCGTTCACCCGCGAGCGGAAACTCGAGATCGCGAAGCGGTCGTACGAGCTACTGACGAAGAAATATGGGATAGCCGCGGAGGACATTATTTTCGATTCTCTCGTGTTTCCGTGCGCGACGGGAGATGAGAACTACATCGGCGGCGCGGTGGAAACGATGGAAGGCATCCGGCTGATCAGGGAAGCCCTGCCGGATACGCGGACGATTCTGGGGATTTCGAACGTGTCGTTCGGATTGCCGGCGGGCGCGCGGGAAGTAGTGAATTCGGTGTTTTTGTATTACTGCACGAAAGCGGGATTGGACCTGGCCATCGTGAATACCGAGAAACTGGAGCGATTTGCGTCGATTCCGGAGCACGAGCGGCGATTGGCGGAGAACCTGCTGTTCCAACATGTGCCGAAGGATGTGGGAGCGAATCATCCACAGGCGGAACTTCTGTGCGCGGCACCGGAGGACTGGAGAAAGCAGAGCAAGAAGGAGAAGGCGGCGATCAACCAATACCACATTGCGGCGATCGCGGAGCACTTCCGGACCACAAAGAAGAAGGAAAAGGCGAGGGGCGAAGAGTTACCGCTGGATGAACGCCTCGGGAACTACATCATTGAGGGGACCCGGGACGGGCTGATCGAAGACCTGGAGAAGAAGCGGGGCGAAGGAGCGGCGCCACTGGAGATCATCAACGGCCCCCTGATGGGCGGGATGGCGGAGGTCGGCAGGCTGTTCAACGCAAATGAATTGATCGTTGCGGAAGTGCTGCAATCGGCTGAAGCAATGAAGGCGGCGGTGAGTCATCTGGAGCAGTTTATGGAGAAGGCTGACACCGCCAAGCGTGGGAAGGTGGTATTGGCGACCGTGAAGGGGGACGTCCACGACATCGGGAAAAATCTGGTAGAAATCATTTTGAAGAACAACGGGTTCGAGGTGGTGAACCTGGGGATCAAGGTGCCGCCGGAAGAACTGATCAAGGCGTTCCAGAATTACAGGCCGGACGCGATCGGGCTTTCAGGCTTGCTGGTGAAGAGCGCGCAGCAGATGGTGACGACAGCGAGCGATCTGAAGGACGCGGGGATCGACGTGCCGCTGCTGGTGGGCGGGGCCGCGCTAAGCGCGAAGTTCACGGAGCAGAAGATTGCGCCGAGTTACAGCGGAGCGGTGTGCTACGCCAAGGACGCGATGACCGGCCTTCGGTTGATGAATGAGCTGATGGATCCGGCGACGCGGGAGCGCGTGGTAAGCGAACACAAGAGATCCGGAAACGGCGTGAGTGTGACGACCACCGTGAAGGTGGCGAGCAAACCCGCAGTTGCGCATTCGCCAAAGGTGCGGCGGGATTTGGCGATCCCGAAGGTGGCGACACTGGATCGCAAGGTCCGGCTGGTGCCGGACCTGAGGGAAGTGTGGAGTTACATCAATCCGTACATGCTGTACGGGCGGCACATGGGATATCGAGGGGATTTCGAAAAGCATCTGGCTGCCCGCGAAGCGAAAGCGGTGGAATTGTTCCAGGAGATGGAAGAGGTCAAGGACGAAGCGGCGGGCTTCATGAAAGTGCGCGCGGTGTGGGAGTTTTTTGAGTCCGAATCCGTGGGCGAGGCATTGCATCTCTATGTCCCAGGCGGGAAAAAGCCGCTGCACACGTGGCGATTCAAGCGGCAGAAAGGCGGCGACCAGCTTTGCTTGAGCGACTATGTGCTGGACGCGAAGAACGGTGAACGCGACCACGTGGCCGTGTTTGTGGTGACGGCAGGCGAGGGGATCCGGGCACGCTCGGAGCAGGCCAAGCATGAAGGCTACTATTTCAAGTCGCACGGATTGCAGGCGCTGGCGATCGAGACGGCGGAGGCCTGCGCGGAATGGCTGCACCGGCGGATCCGTGAGGACTGGGGATTTCCCGATCCCCCAGGGATGACAATGCAACAGCGATTTACGTCGCGCTATCGCGGAAAGCGGTATAGTTTCGGATACCCTGCGTGTCCGGACCTGGAGGACCAGGCGGGAATTTGGAAGATTCTGCGGCCAGAGGAGATCGGCGTGCAGCTGACGGAGGGATTCATGATGGATCCAGAGGCAAGTGTGAGCGCACTGGTGTTTCAGCATCCCGATTGCACATATTTCAGCGTCGGAGACGTGCTGGAATAAGCGTGTGCTTGGGCGAGACTCAAGCAGACTCCCAACGAAAAATCGAAGTTGCAATGCGATACCGGCGGAAGTAGTGTTCCTGGTTTATTGCCGTGTATTTTGGGCAAAAGAGGTACAGCAAGGCGATGAGTCCGTCCCCCATCGAGCTGTCGATTGTTGTTCCCTCCTTCAACGAAGAGAAGCGTTTACCCGCGACGCTGGAGCGCATCGCAAGATACATTCGTGCGTCCGGAAGGAGCACAGAAGTGATTGTGGTGGACGACGGCTCGACGGATCGGACGTGCGAGGTTGCAGAGAGTTTCGGTGGAACGATCGAACATTTGCGCGTAGTTTCGAACGGGCGGAACCGGGGGAAGGGGTACAGCGTAAAACACGGTTCGATGGAAGCGCGCGGGGAGATCGCGTTGTTCACGGATGCCGATCTTTCGGCTCCGATTGAAGAAGCGGACAAACTGCTGGCCAAGATGGCCGAATATGACGTGGCAATCGGATCGCGGGCGATGAATCGCGACCTGATCGAGGTCCACGAATCCAGGCTTCGCGAATTTGCGGGCATTGTGTTCAACCGGATCGTGCGGATCGTGCTGCGTTTGCCCTTTGTGGATACACAATGCGGTTTCAAAGCGTTTCGGCGCGAAAAGTGCAAGATTC
>Ga0335085_10003118_pt1 | contig 29395 bp, 29 predicted proteins | sample Lox_Sample_45_FD_206712 | JGI IMG/M metagenome (GOLD analysis project Ga0335085, IMG submission 206712) | Soil microbial communities from Loxahatchee National Wildlife Refuge, Florida, United States - Lox_Sample_4.5 | ecosystem: Environmental > Terrestrial > Soil > Wetlands | place: USA... | reverse complement strand
GCCGGCGGGCTGCGGGTAGGGGTGGTCACCGAGGGGTTCGGCCGGGACAACTCCGAGCCGGCCGTCGACGCCACCGTCCGGGCCGCGGTCGAGACGCTGGCGGGCGCCGGGCTGAGCGCGGACGAGGTGTCGATCCCCTGGCACCTGCACGGCAGCCGGGTCTGGGACGTCATCGCCACCGAGGGTGCCACCGCGCAGATGGTCGACGGCAACGGCTACGGGATGAACTGGGAGGGGCGTTACGACCCGGAGCTCATCGACTTCTACGGCGCCAAGTGGCGCAGCGACCCGGCCGCGTTCTCCGAGACCGTCAAGCTGGTCCTGCTGGCCGGCCGGTACACGATCGACCGCTACCACGCCCGGTACTACGCCATGGCCCGCGAGCTCGCGCCGCGGCTGCGCGCCGCCTACAACCAGGCCCTGGACCGGTTCGACGTGCTTGTCATGCCCACCCTGCCGGTCCGCGCCACGATCCTGCCAGGTCCGGGCGCGCCGCGCGAGGAGATCCTGGCCCGCGGTCTTGAGATGATCGGGAACACGGCGCCGTTCGACGTCAGCGGGCACCCGGCCTGTTCGGTCCCGGCCGGGCTGGCCGATGGGCTGCCGGTCGGGATGATGATCATCGGAAAGCACTTCGAGGACGCCACGGTGCTGCGCGTGGCGCACGCATTCGAGCAGGCGGTGGGGGGATTCCCGGCGCCGCGGACCGCAATGTAAGGAGCCGCACGTGAACGGAGTTCACGACCTGGGCGGGACCGACGGCCTCGGCCCGGTCGAGATCCCTGACAGCGAGCCGGTATTCCGCGCGGACTGGGAGAAGGCGGCCTTCGCCATGTTCTCCATGTGCTTCCGGGGCGGGTTCTTCGGCGTCGACGAGTTCCGCTACGGCATCGAGCAGATGCACCCGGCGGTATACCTGCTCTCCCCGTACTACGAGCACTGGCTCCATACCGTGGAGCACTACGGGAAGGCCAAGGGCCTGCTGAGCGCCGACGACCTAGCCGAACTCGACCGCCGGACGCAGTACTACCTGGAAAACCCCGACGCCCCGCTGCCGCAGCGGGACGACCCCGACCTGATCACGTTCGTCGAGGCGGTGGTCCCGGCGGGGGCACCAGCGGGACGGGAATCCGACAAGGCGCCGCAGTTCAAGGCGGGCGACACCGTGACGGTGCGCGCTGACAGCCCGATCGGGCACACCCGGCGGGCCCGCTACATCCGCGGCCGCACCGGCGAGGTCGTGCTCGCGCACGGCACCTTCATCTACCCGGACAGCGCGGGCAACGGCGGCGGCGACGCGCCCGAGCACGTCTACACCGTGAAGTTCACCAACGCCGAGCTGTGGGGTCCCGACACGGCCGAGCCGAACGGCGTCGTCTACTTCGACGTCTGGGAACCGTACATCACTCCCGCCGAGACCACCGGAGCAGCAGCATGAGCGACCACGTCCGCACCCAGGAGGAGATCGCCGCCCGGGTCAAGGCCCTGGAGTCGATCCTGATCGAGAAGGGCATCATGACTACCGCGGCCGTCGACCGGCTGGTGGAGATCTACGAGAACGAGGTTGGCCCGCAGCTAGGCGCGAAGGTGGTCGCCCGGGCCTGGAAAGACCCCCAGTTCAAGCAGCGGCTGCTCGCCGACGCCACCGAGGCCTGCAAGGAGTTCGGCATCGGCGGCCTGCAGGGCGAGGACATGGTGGTGGTAGAGGACACCGCCGACGTGCACAACGTCATCGTCTGCACACTGTGCTCGTGCTACCCGTGGCCGGTGCTCGGCCTGCCGCCGAACTGGTACAAGGACCCGGCCTACCGGGCGCGGATCGTCAAGGAGCCACGCAAGGTGCTGCGCGAGGACTTCGGCTACGACGTGCCCGACTCAGTGGAGGTCCGGGTCTGGGACTCCAGCTCGGAAATGCGGTACTGGGTGCTCCCCACCGCGCCGGAAGGAACCGGCGGGCTCAGCGAGGAGGAACTTGCCAGCCTGGTGACCAGGGACTCCATGATCGGCGTCGGCCCGGCCGCCTCCCCTGGGGCGTCATGAGCGCCGGGCTGCGCCCGGACGCGACCGAACTCGGCGACGCCCGGCGCCGGGTCGAGGCGCTGGTCGCCGACCTGCCCGCGGGCCGCCCCGGCGAGGACGCCTTCAACCAGCCCTGGGAGATCCGCGCCTTCGCGATGGCGGTAGCGGCCTACCACAACGGGCAGTACGAGTGGTCGGAGTTCCAGCTCTCGCTGATCGAGTCGATCCGGCAGTGGGAGCAGGGCGGGCGGGATCCGGCTGCCGAGCCGTGGAGCTACTACGAACACTGGCTGACCGCGCTGGAGACCGTGCTGGCCGGCAGCGGCCTGCTGTCGGAATCGATGCTGGACGAGCGGACCAAGGAGGTGCTCGCGACCCCGCGTGACGCCAGCCACCAGCACGCCCACCGCGACCCGGTCGCGGTCGACCCGCCCGTACGCTGACCGGCCCGCGTCCTGTTCCCGGCCAGGCCGGTCTTAAGCGTGACCGGAGCCATCCGGGGTTACGGGCGTGAGCTGGGCGCGGGCGGTGGCCATGGCGAGCTCTATCAGGCGTGCACGGGACAGGTAGGGTCGCTGGTTCAGCTGGATCATCGCGAGCCCGTCGAGCAGCGCGCAGAAGCAGATCGTGAAGTCCTCGGAAGAGACTTGGAGGCCGAACGTCCCCTCGTGCACGCCGCGCTGCACGATCTCGGCGAGATCGTCATACCAGGGAAGCATCAGCTCATCGAGGAAACGACTCACCTCAGCGTCGTGCGGGGTGCGCGCCCACGCCTCCACCCACAAGATCCAGACCGGGTCGGCCGTATCACATGGCAGGTACAGGTCAACGAACCGTTCAAGCTGGCGCCACCGGCCCGCAACCTCGGGGAGAACGGTCCGTCGGTGCCTGGTTTCGTCGTGCTCGCGCCAGGCCAGCGTCTCCAGCAGGATGTGCTCCTTGGAAGTGAAGTAGTACATCACCTGCCCGGAGCTCATCCCGGCCCGCCGGGCGATCTCGGCCAGGCGCACCTGATCGATGCCGACCTCGGTGATGAGCTCGAATGAGGCTTGCAGCACACGGTCACGACTCTGCCGTCCGTGGGGCGTGCTGGCCGGCCCGCGACGCCGGGCCGATGGCGCAGCGACCCGCGCGGCGGGGGGCGGTGAGGACGCGCTGCTGGCTTGGTCCGGGTCGTTGATCGTGCCAGCATAGCGGAGAGCGTCCTAGAGTGTTACTCTAGAGTGTCCTTTAGCCGACGTCCTGGATGTCTGCAGCACCAGGCGGACGCCAGTGACACGACCGCGAAGGGCAGGGCCGAGCGTCTCTCCCGCAGAGCCCCGCGTGGCCGGGGCAGGCCTCTGCCCCGGCCAGTGCCGCGGGGTCCGAGGTCGAGCGGGCCCCCGCGGCCCACCATCAGACGGCCCGCGCAGGGGGATCAGGCTTCGTTCGCGCGGGCGTACGCGCGGCGTTCGATGAGGTCGTCGTACCAGCGCTGGCCGCGCTGACCGCACGTGTCCCTGATCGTGTCGCGCAGGTCACCGGTCCGCAGATTGAGGGTGTGCACGAACTGGAGGCCGCGGGCGGTCTCGGCGGCCATGGTCTTACTGCGGCCACTGAGGGCCGCGGCACTCGCGCGTAGCTCGACCTGCGGTGGCTTCATGCGCTGGCCGGTGCGCGGGTCGCGCAGCGGGACGAGCCGGGGGGCGGCGGTCGCCTTGGCACGGGCCGCCATCCCGGCCAGGAAATGGTGCGTGTCCTTGGTCGACTCATAGCTGCCGTGGGCGACGTTGGCGCACTTGAACGACGTGAAGTGCTGCCCGCTCATGGCGACGAAGCTGATCTCGTGGCGCGCGGCGGCCAGGCACTCCTCGACCTGACGCGTCATCTGGCGCACGGCGTCGTTCTGCTGCCTGACCTGCTTGAGCTTCCTGTCCGCGTCACGTTCGGCCTGGCGGACCATCTCCACGGTGATCGGCTCGCCGAGCGGCGGTGACCAGTGATCCCAGACGCGGAACGCCACCGGCAGCAGGAGACAGGGCACGAGGACGATGCCGACGCGGTTCAGTAGCTGGCCGAACGTGTGCGGGGTGCCTCCTGTCACCAGCATGATCCCGCCGACGGCGGTCGTCACGGTTAGGAGCAGTACGGTTTCGACGTAGCTTCTGGTGCGGCGGGCACGCCGGTCCTTCTGGTTGCTGTAATCGAGGTCCGTGTTGATCTTCAGCCATTTTCTGGCGCGCCTGGGCAGCTGCGTAGTGGCGAGTCCGAAAGCGACTAATGGTGCGGCGATGAGCGCGGCGAGCCACAGCGTCTGGTCGTGATGAAACTGCTCTGGCTGGTTAAGCAGCAGGTACGGGACGATGGCCGGCGCCGCCATGACGACGGCGAGCATCTCTATCCCCCACGCCGCGACGCTGGCGAGGAAGGTGACGCCCAGCAGTGCGACGATGACGCAGCCGCAGCCTTCCGCGCCGCCTGTGCCGCTTCGGCGGGCCACGATCAGGCGCTATCAGGACGGGGGCGACGGCGTTTCTGCTGGCTCTGGCCAGGCGGCTGGTTTTGGCGTTTCTGCTGGTTCTGACGCTGGGTCGACGGTTGGTTCTGGCGCTGGCTTCGGCCTTGGCTTGAGCGCCGGCCGGGGGCGAGCGCGCCGTCGCCATTGAGAACTTCGCTGATTTGCGCTGTCAGGACGTTTCCGCTGCCAATGTGGTTTTCCACCATGCGAGCCGAGTACATGTCGAGAATGCTGATGTAGACCTCTTTCTCGGCCAGCGAGACGCCCCGCTCGAACACCGCTTTCTCCGCGTTGGCCAGCGCGTGACGGAACCGCTTGGATTCGACCTCGGTGAGCGCGACCATGCGGTTCATCGCGTTGATCGACTGGCCGGCCGTCTGCTTCCGGTGTTTCAGCCGGAGCAGTTCCGTCATCCTGTCGGCCTCGATTTGCTTGCCTTCCTCCTCCAGCCGGCGCAGTTCCACCTTGGTGGCGGCGACCTCCGCGACGATACGGGCCACCGTGCCCAGGGGGCTGATCGTCTCGGCGATTCGTGCCACGGCAGCGGTAAAAACGACGTGCCCGTTTTCCTCGCGCATAAGTTCCCCACTCACGCCGCCTAGGGTAGCCGGGCGTTACTTGCGGGGCGACGGGTTTTCCAGAATGTGGCAATTCTTACCTTAGGTGAATAATGTTCAGTAGCAAGGGCCGGTCCTTGCCAGGCTCGTCCGGTAGCCACCATCTCGGGCGTGTGCTGCAGGTGGCCCCGGAACGCCAAGCCGGGGGCCTGTGACCTGATGACCTGGCGGAGTTCTAACTGGGAGCGCCAGAATGGGGCATGGAATCCGGTGGCCTCGTAACCGCACTGCTGCACAGTGAGGCGGACTCGGGTGCGGGTGCGTATAACAGCTTCGACCGGTGGTCCACGACGCTGCGCAGTGACGCCAGTTCGGATGGGGCCAGGCTTGTCACCGTGCATGAGGCGCTGCACGCGGCCTTGAACGATACGACTGCCTTCGGCGTTCTCCTGGCTGTCTGCGCCGTTCTCGGGCAGGTAGCAGGAAATGAGTACGAGGCGGCACTGAGAAGACTGGTGGGGCAGTGCCGCGGGGTGCACGAGGCGTTCGCGACCTTCCAGAGCCTGTGGCTCGTGGTCGCAGGCGACATGTCTTACCTGTCGGGCTATCCGCGCTATCAGCGCTGGTACCAGGATGCCAGCGATTTGATACCCATCCCGGATCACATGCGGCGCAAGGAGATGATGCTGGAAGCGGCTGCCCGGGCCTGCATGCAGGCACCGGTGCTCGCCGGGATCAGCGGTGATACGCCGCTGGCAGCGGACACCTGGACGCGCCCGGCCAGCGAGCGACCCGACGAGCGGTTTGCCCTGCTGCACCGGGTCGCTGACGGGAAATTCTGGGATCGAGCATGGGACGAGTGCATCGAAGCGGTATCGGGGACCCCGCTGGAGGAGGCGCTCAAGGCAAGTGACGGCGATGTATCGCGGCGGCAGGAAACCTACGATGACGCGCTTGACGAGCCGCTGGCAACCTGCGCGCATGTGCTCTATTCGGCGGTGGCGACCCTGCTGGCAGAGCACGGCGCCGTGACCCTGGACTACGACGGCCACCGCGAGTTCCTGGCCACCGTCATCACGTCAGTGGAGCGGCAGGCACCGGCCGCCAGCGGTCTGCTGCTTGCCTCAAGCGACGAGCGCGGCGTCGCGGAGGAGACCTTCGAGATGTGGCGGCGCGAGCGCCTCGTGCTGCGCGAACGGCCGCGCGCGGCCGTCGTCCGCCGGTTCGATGATGTGCTGCGGAATCGTCAGGTGTCCGCGCTGCTTTCCGGGGCGGGCGACCGCATGCATGTCTTTGCCTCGGTCAGGCCTGCCCGCAGGCTCCGGCAGCAGTTCGCTATCGCCAGCGCCGACCAGTCCTGGCTGGACGCCCTGGGCTCATCGCCGGTCGTGACCGTCCGCAGCTCGGCCGTGGACGCCGACAATGTTGAGCTCACCGTCATCGACGAGCCGGCCCAGCTGGCGCGCCTGATGGGCGCGCTGTCGAAGCAGCTCACCATGCACGTCAACATTTCCCTCGCCTGTCTCGGTGACCTAGCCTGGCGCGGTCACTGGGCGCGGGCACTGCGCCGCCCGCGGGTGACGGGACTCATCGACCTGTCACCGATGGCGCAGGTGAACGCGTGGCGCGCCGAGCATGAAGAACTGCGCTACGCCCAGGCCACGATTCAGGATGCGGGCGGTGCTCCCGCCGAGCTCATGGTGTGGATGGTCGAAAAGACCAATCTGCCGCTGCTGCTTGTCTGCACGGCCGTCACCAGCGGTATCTTGCGGCAGTACATCGAGCACACATATCCGAGCGCACAGCTGGACCCCGGCATCATCACCGGCAGGCAGGCTGACATAGAACTGGCGACGAGCCACCTGCTGGGCGAGGAATACTTCTTCGACTTTGCCGCGTACCCCGAGCCGACCACCTGACACCAAGGGGAGCAGAAGTGACCGACCTGGCCGAAGTGCTGCGACAGCGGCTAGATGAAGCCAGCCAGGAACCCGGTACGGGCGCTGCGGCGGCCGGTGCTGCGCTGACCGTACGCAGCGAAGATCTCGAGCGTCTCTGGTCCGACCTCATGCCGGACACCTATGCAGGCCGCCGCGGACTGGACGTGTTCCTGCAGGCCGTGCAGGCGGCCGCCGACGAGACGGCGGACGCAGACCTTCAGTTCCGGCCGGGTGGCTGGCAGGTGGACCTGCGCCGGGGGGCCGTGCAGTCGGTCATCGCCGCGGCGCTCATCGGCGGGCTGCTGATAGCGCTCGGCGCCACCGCGATTCCTGCCGCCGTCGTCACGGCCGTCGTCCCGCTGTTCTTTGACATCAAGCGGGTCGCACTGACACCGGGCCAGGAGTACCTCCTAGCCGAACTCGTCGGCCACAAGGAAGCCCTCGACGGCACCCGCACGCCGCGCGAGCTCTACGATCAGCTGACCGACGAAGTCCGCGGGCAGCTTTCGTACATGGATTTCGCCGATTTTCTCGACACCTGCCGCCGCGCAGGACTGGCGGATACATCCGGGACCGGGACCGTGACGGTGAGACCGTCCGACGACGCACGCTTCCGGATCACCTGGGCCTAACCGGGCTGACTCGGACTGAGCCGGACGGGGCCGGACGGGGCCAATGTGCAGGCGTCTGCGCTTGATGACGATCACGGTAGTCCGCCGATCTTGATTTTCACTGTCCAGATTCCCGCGTTTCCGGAGAAGGAGTCGGTGTTCACGCCGAGGTACAGCCGACCGGTGGCCGCGGTGATCACGATGGAGTTGCCGACCTCGAACGGCGGGCCGTTGCCGAACCTGGCGATGAGAGACCAGCAGGGCAGCTGCGGGGCGGGGAACAGGGAGCGGCGGCCGGCATAGTCGGCCGCGGGCGTGCACGAGGAGTCGCCGACCGGAGGATGCGAGGATCTGGCCGCAGCCAGGTAGACGTCGCCGGTCGCGCTGATCCCGACAGCGGCTCCGGGCCGGGCCGTGACACCGGTATCGGTCCATTCCTGGCTGCTTGGGATGTTCATCTCGGGCGTGGAAATACAGCCCGGGCCAGCTGGCTTCGAGGCCCCCGCGCTGTTGATGGCCTGCACGTAGAAGCACTGATAGGCACCGGGCGTGGTCGTGATGTCCGCTGTGGTCACCGGGCCGGTCCGTATGTTGACCGCGCCGCCGTTGCAGCCGTCGGTGCCGCAGCCGTTGCTGATGGCAAAGCCGGTGACGTCAGTGGCGGTATCGGTCCACGACACGCGGATGGTGCGCTGATTCAGCGCGCGGCCGCGACGTGGGCAGGGGCTGCGGGCGGCGTGCCGCCGGTGGAGGGCTGGCGCGAGCCGACCGTGACCGGAGCCCGCGATTGCCTGGCCGTCGAGGAGGCCGCCGGCCGGCTCGCTCGCGGACCGCTTCCTTGCTGGCCGTGCGTCAGGGTGAGGGCCACTGCGGTTCCGGCCGCGGCCACCGTCGCGATCGCGGCCAGCAGCAGGGGCAGCCTGGCTGGTCTTCGCCGGCCCGGCGCGGGCAGCCATCCCGCCTCGAGTTCAGCGCCGTCCAGTTCTTCCAGGAGCTCGGCAGTAGAAGGCCGCTGGCCGGGATCCTTGGCCAGGCACCGCTCGACCAGCGGGCGGACCGCGGGCGGGACGCCGTCGAGTGCGCGCTCAGGCCCTCGGCCAGCCCGGCCACCAGCGCCAGGACCGGCGCCGCCGGCCAGGGCCCGTGCTCACACACCGCGTCTCCCAGCGAGGGACCGGCCACGTACGCCGTTGCCAGCCACGGCACCGGCCCGTCGACGTCGGCGTCCACCACCGGCGCGGCTGACACTGCTTGTACGGGCCGTCGTGGGCGGTACCAGGCATATCCATCTCGGGCGCGCGGTCGTATCGTGGGATGAGCTTGCCTGGAAGCTTGCGGCTGCGGTGCGGCATCGGGGGACCGCCGCGGCCGGAGGGGTGGTTACCATGTTCATCCTCGACGTCATCCTCGGAATCGCTGTCCTGGCGCTGTTGATCTACCGGCAGCTTGCCGTCCGGCCGGTCAACGCCTCCGCCGCCCTGCGCATGATCGCGATCCTGCTCGTCATCGGCCTGCTCCAGACCTACCGGTTCCTGAGCAAGACCCATGCTCACCCGCTGACCTTCGCCGCTATCGGCGGCAGCCTGGTGCTCGCGGCCATCTTCGGCGCGCTGCGGGCCAGCACGGTCCGGGTCTGGCTGGACGAGGGGAAGGCCTGGTCCCAGGGCAACTGGCTGACCGCCACCTTGTGGATCGCCTCCCTGGCCGCGCACCTGGGTTATGACATCCTGGTCGCACACGGTTCCGGCGTCCGGGGCCTAGGGGTCGCCACGATCGTTCTCTACCTCGCTATCAGCCTGGGCTTCCAGCGTGTCCTGGTGCTGCAGCGGGCGCACCACCTGCAACTCGCCGGATCCGCCGCAGCAGGCAAGACGAGCAGCGGCTAACGGGCCAGGCGCACCAACGCCGGCGTCCGGCCGTCATTGCGGCCTGGGCGATGGCTGATTACTGGCGGGGTGTTCCGACCGGGCCGGATGACGCGGGGCGCGCGGACCGGCGCTCCGCGGCCCATTGCACAAGGGGAATCAGCACCCAGCAGTACTTGGCCGCGGTGGTGTTCACCCACGCCAGCCCGGCCGACACCGCGACGATGAGCACGATCGCCGCCGCCCGGGCTCGCAGTGCCCATACGTCCCGGGCCTCGATCTGCTCGCCCAGCAGGCCCCGTCGGCGTCCGAGCACGAACATCGCCCGGGTCGCCAGGACTGCCAGCAGCAGGTTGGCCGCGAAAATGTCAACCGCCAGCGGATTGCCGGGGTACTCGCCCAGCAGGCTGCTGGTAAACGGCATGATCGTGATGGTGGCCAGGAACGCGAAGTTCCACCAGGCCAGGCTGTCCCGGTGGCCGGCCGCGTGGCGGAAGACCCGGCGGTGAGTCAGCCAGAACTGGGCGATGATGTAGAACGCGATCACGTAACTGACCAGGTGGCCAGCCTGCTTGGCGAGCTGGGCGGCCAGGTCGGCGGCCGAGGCCGGATGGGCGACCTGGGACAGGGACGGCACTGTTACCTGCAGGACCAGCAGGGTCAGGGCGAAGGCCACCACGTTGTCGGACAAGCTGAGCAGGCGCTCCATGCTTAGCAAGTCATCGCCCCGGCGGCCAGAAGGAAAGTTGGTGGTCATCGGTATCCAGCCTCCAAGATTGCCAGCCCCGACCCGGCACCCGCGCCGCAGCGACCCGCTGAACCGGCCTGCCGCAGGCGCTGCCGGGTACGACACGCTGGTTTGTCTCTGCCAGTGCATGGAGCATGGCACGCGCCATCACGCGGATAAGCGGATGGATGATGGCGCTGGCTGATCAGCTCGACGGCGCCGGTTACGGTGACACTTTCACAGTCACCGGGTCGGAGGCGATTCCGTTGGCCACGACCACGAGCGAGTACTGGCCGACCGGTACATCGACAGGAACGGTGACGTTCGTGCTCACCGTGGCCGATCCGGTCGCCACCCCCATGGTTGAGTGGTGCGAGGTGGGAAGGTAGCGCACCTTCCTGGTTGCGGTGCTCACGATCCGGACCAGGGGGTAGTTCGTCGCCATCTGCGCGTCGTCGCCGTAACTGCACGCTTGGGACAGCCCGTTGAACTGGGTGCCCGACAGCGTGTAGGTGTGCCCGTGCACAAGGTCAGCCGGGGCATGGCTGATCGCCGGTTTCCAGGCCGCGGCCGGCGTCCCGTCAGGGAAGTACCTGCTGATCGTCGGGGAGTTGTTCGAGTACAGCACGGTGCCGGTCGGCAGCAGCAGGAACCTGGTCTGGAACACCGAGACGTTCGCACCGGGCGGGCTGGCGACCACCTGCGCCCTGTTCGTCGACGGGTCGTACTCGAAGAACGTGGTAGGAGCGGGGAACTTGCAGGGCGGCGCCGGGCTCCCGGCGAGCAGCACCTTGCCGTTGGGCAGCAGTACGCCGGGGGCGTCCATCGGGAAGCTGGTCCTGCCCGCGCTGTCCTTGAGGGTCGGACCCGCCGTCCACGCTGACGCGGCCGGCCGGGCTGGGTCATAGATCGCGGTGTTGCCGGTGGCGCCGACCGCGAGCAGCTTGCCGTTCGGCAGCAGGATCGCCGGCCCGATCTCGCCGACACCGCCGTTGCACGGCTGGGTCAGCGGCCTCGGCGTGGTGCCCGCGCTGACCCACCGGTCGGTCGCGATGTCGTATTTCTCGGCGTGGTCGGGATTGGAGCACTGCACCGTGATGACGCTGTTGTCGGGCATCAGGGTGAACGTCTCTTCGGAGCAGGAGTCACCTTTAGGGGAGGTAAACGTCCACCGATCCCGGTCCGGGTCGTAAAGCGCCACCGCGTTGCCGTCGTACTGGCCAAGCATCACACGGCCGTCGGGCAGCACGCAGCTCACCGCGTCACCGATGCCGTCCCAGCCGGGCGGCGCGGAAATCGCCGTCCAGTGGCCGGTACGCGGGTCAAAGATCTGCGCCGCCAGAATGTCGTTGCTTGTGGAGTTCGCCAGGTTGTACTCGCCGCCAGCCACGAACACGCGCCCGTCAGCCAGCACGGCCGATGCGAAAAACGTCGGCGCATTCGTCGGGCCGCCGAACGGCTTCCCGATGCTGGTGTTGTCCGGCATCGGCTCGGTTGTGTTCCAGCTGCCGTTGCCGTAATCGCCGGCGTTCGACGGCGTCAGCGTGTGCCACCTGTTCGACTGGAACTCGTGGCAGAACACCCGCCCGTCGGTGAGCAGCAGCATCGTGTCGATACTGACGCCCGGCTGCTTGCCCAGATTGCTCCACGTCCCCGCCATGACGCCGCCCCTCGTCCGCGGATCAGCCTGTTCCAGCGGCGCAGAGAGCCCCTGGACGACCCTTGCCAATCATGATCGCACCGACTCGCGCGCGGTACAAGTTTCCGCCGGAACGGCAGATATGCGCGCCGTGCCGGCATCTGCCACCTGACAATTCTTGATAGCGGATTCGGCCTCCGATTCCCTGCCCCAACGATGAATAGGCTCCACGGCGATCACCGGCAAGGGCCGAGAACGTGAATGAGCATAGATATGCGCGCGGATGAAGTTCTCATTTCGGCAGATCCGGACGTTCGTCGGCTGGGCCAGCGCGGAGCCGGGCGTGTCGGCTTTTTTGTTTGCCTGCCCGCACGCTGGGGTTCACCACGGGCCCAGCGGGGAATCCGCCGATACTACCGACCATCGAGACATCTTAGATGCTGCAAGGTCTTATCGAAGCCCCCGTTGCGGCCGTGCCGATAATGCCGTGTGCCTGGTTTGTGTGCTTGCCGGTAGGTGAATGCTTTAGCAGCGGGCAATAAACGAGGATCCGCGGGCAGCGCAGCGTGACGAGGAAGCCAGCCGACAACGTGAGCCATGTAACCCCCGCAGCCACGGCTGCCAACCACGGAGATCGGGGCGGTGGCGAAAGTGACGGTCATCGTCCCGACGTTCATCATGGCGGCGTAGACGCCCGTCATCAGGTGCCTGCGGGTTTCCGGGTACTCCCGCGCGATGATGAGCGGGACCACCACGTTGGCGATAGCGACGGACACTCCGAGTACCACGGTGCCGCCAGCGCCGACGGTAGTCCGCCGGCTGAACGCAGGATGCACCCGAAGACCGCGCCGGCGACCGAGACGGTCAGCGCGAATGCGCTCCCGGCCACGCGGACCAGCGCGATCGCGGCAGGCATGCAGGCTGCGAAGCAAAGCACCGGAATGGACGTGAGCAACCCGACCAGGCCAGGACCGGCAGCTTGCGCCGGGCTGCCTCGCCTGCGGCCTGAACCACGTGGACGTTGCTCGCCCGGCAGTTTGGCCGCACTGCCGACAGCTGCGGTCAGGGCGGTCTTCGCCCAGGAGGAACTCGCCGTCGTTGCCACCGAGGAGGAAGGCGAAAGCAGCTCGCCTTCACCGACAGGCTAGGTAAACAGGCTGCGGACTTTTCTCGTCCCGCGAGTGACTCTCGTCTGGGCTCAGCCACCGTACCGGGCGAAGCGCCGCGGCATGGCCCGGGGGCCGTAGGCCATCCAGCCGCGCTGCGGGCCCGGCGGCAGGGCGCCGCCGGCTGGCAGGCTGGCCGGGTCGACGCCCACGCCGAGCAGGGTGCGGGTCACCGCCTGGGCCGCGTCGAGCAGGTCATCGAGCGCACGGGTCAGGTGCGCCCCGGTGACCGTGGACAGCGCCGGGTCGTCGTGCAGCGCCTCTAGCACGCTGCGCCGGATCAGTTCCTTCAGGAACGAGGCGGTGGTGCCGTCGGTACGCTCCACGGCCAGTTGCACGTCCTGTTCGGTCAGGTCTAGGGGCACGTCCTGCCCGTAGAGCGTCAGCAGGCGTTCCCGGGCGGACGCGTCCGGCAGGGCGATCTCGACCGCTATGTCAACTCGTCCCGGCCGCGCGGCTAGGGCAGGTTCCAGCAGGTCAGCGCGATTGGTGGTGAGCAAGAACAGCAGGTCGGCGTCGGGTGCCGCGCCGTCCATGGCGTCGAGCAGGTCGAACAGGACCGGGCTGGAGGCCGGGCCGAGCGAGCGTTCCTCGGCGACCAGGTCGACGTCTTCGAGCACGATGACGGCGGGCAGCAGGGCCCGGGCCAGATCAGTGACCGCGCCGACAGCGATCAGGGAACGGCCGGTCAGGACCAGGCGCGTGTAGCCGGTCATCTGGCCCAGCAGATAGCGCGTGGTGTGCGTCTTGCCGGTGCCCGGCGGGCCGTAGAGCAGCAGCCCGCGCTTGAGATGCTGGCCGACGGCCAGCAGTTTGTCCCGGTGGCCAGCTACCCCCAGGGCATGGCGCTCGACCCGCGCCAGGACGGCGGCGGGCAGCACGACGTCGTCTCGGCCGATCCCGGACGGGCCAGCGAAGGTGAGGTTGACACCGCCCATCGGGTCCAGCGATACGTCCAGCAGGTGGCCACGGTAGACGTTGAGGTCGGCGCGCAGCTGGTCCAGGTCGGCGAGCAGGCGCTGGGCCAGGCCGACCGGCAGGCCTGCAACCTCGACCTGCAGGGTCGGCTGATGCTCGCCCGGGGCCTGGATCATCACGATGTAGCGGCCGTGCTGGTCGGTGACCAGCAGCAGGGCCAAGCGCAGGCAGCCCAGCGTCGAGCCTGGCCCGTTCGGCAGGTCGGCCAGGGCAGGCGCAGTCAGCCGCAGCGGCGGCAGGCCGTCGGCTCCGACGAGCTGCTGCAGTGACACTCCTCCGTAGTGCCGCGGTATAGCGATACCGCGAACCTCGACGGCCCGTCCGGCGCGCGCCGACCAGGTGTCGATGGCGGTCTGCAGATTGACGTGCTCGAACGGGGGCAGGTCCCGGGTCACTACCGAGTGGTGCGTGCCGTCAGGGCCGAGGAAGTCGCGCACCAGCGCCGACACCTCGTTCTCGTCACCGGCACCCGCGGCAGGCGAATGGATCCATTCCAGGAATCCGCGGAACGCCGCCGCGAACTCGCGGGCCTGATGATCCGGCGCTTGATCGGGCATGGTCTTGGCCTCCAGCTTCGATGGCAGCACACAACCGAGCCTGTTTTCGTCGAGACAGCTCCCCCGAAAGAGATAACGGCCCTGGCGGAGCCAAAGTGCCCCGCGATCAGCGCCACGCACCGATTGTCGTCCGCCTGACCAGATGCCTGCCGTCGCCTGTGCGGAGGGCGTTACTGGTCTTCGGGCAGCCCTTCCCCGCGGGCAGCGAGCATCGGGTCATAACCCGGATGGCGGAAGATGTCGTGCAGTTGCCGACGGCGCACGCCCTGGTTGCCCCCGTCGTAGAGAGGGAACACCATGGCGTCTCGCATGATCTTTTCCAGCGGGGCCAGGTTCTTGGTGTAGCTGGCGATGCCGACCACGCGCATGCAGTCGTAGACCGTGTCGACGGCCGCCTCGGAGCAGTAGACCTTGGTCATGATCGCCAGTTCTTCCGCGCGCCCGCCGCTGCGCTCAAAGTCATGGCAGGCCTTCCAGGTGAGGTAGCGGCAGGCCTCGATCCGCATCTTGATGTCGGCGAGCATGAAGCCGACGTTCTGGTGCTCGATCACCGGCACGGTGCCGAGCCTTGTCTCGCTGCGGGTAAATCCCAGGGCGTATTCGAACGCCGCGCGCATAGCCCCGACGCAGGCCGCGCCGATCAGCGCCGCTGTCCAGCTGAACGCACCGGTCACGACCCGCTTGCCCGCCCGGCCAGGCTGGCCGATCAGGTTGGCGGCAGGCACCCGGACCTGATCGAAGTGCACGCGCGGGGTGACCACACCGCGGTGGCCGATCTTGTCATATACATCTGCCACTGTGATGCCGGGGGCCGAGCCCGGCACGGCGATGACAGCCAGCGCGTCATCGGCGCCCGCGGCGGGATCGGTGCGGCACACCACGGTGTACAGCTCGCACCCTTTCTTGTCCCATCCGGTGCCGTTTGTCGTGTAGTGCTTCTGGCCCGTGATCACCCACTCGTCGCCGTCGCGGCGCGCGATAGTCTGCATCCCGCCGGCCGGGTCGGCCGAATCGAAGTTGGCCCCTCCGGCCACGTCGGTGAAGGCGTAGGAGGCGAGCAGGTCGCCCTCGGAATCATCGGCGAACGGCCGCAGGAACCGCTCCTTCTGCTCCGGCGTGCCGTACTGGATCACCGGCTGCAGGCCCAGCCCGGTGGCCAGCAGCGTCGTCGGCACGCTGACGTCGACGCGGGTGAGCTCCTCGGCGGCGATGGCCAGGTCCAGCATGGAGAACCCGGCCCCGCCGTACCCGGCCGGGATGAACGACTTGGTGAACCCGGCGTGCGCCATCTCGCGGTACACCTCCCGGCCAGCCAGGAACGACTCCCACCCGTCGACTGCACGGTCGATCCGGCCAGCGACCGGCCCGAGCACGCCTTCGGCGAACGCCCTCGCGTTCTTCTGCAGTTCCTGCTGGGCCTCGCTCAGCGTGAAATCAATGGCCACGACAGACACCTTCTCCCTGTCTCGTTCCTATCCCGCGTACTCCTTCCACATGCCCAGCCGGCAGCAGCCGTGACCATCGCGGCCGCCTTTGCCCACCGCCGTCTCACTCAGCGTGACACCGGACAGGGCGCGGTCGTTCCGGCAGAGACGTCTCCTGCGTCCCGGCGAACTGAACCACTGCGGCCGCCCTGCCATGGCGTTCCTGGGGCCTGGCCGACCGGGAACTCGTGCCCGCATCCAGGACCGGACCCGGGCACCGGCCAGGGGTGCTGACGGCATCACGGCGTCCCCGCCGTTCGCCTCCTGCGCCGTTACCCGGGGCCGTGGGCCCTACCGACTCATCGCGGCAGCAGAGCATGTGTGCTGTTCAGTACAGCCTGTCTTGCCGCTATTGGAACCCCGTTCTAGCTTGAATTAAAATTTTCTTCTGTCGGGCAGATATGACAGGCGGCTGACGAGAGCCCGCGCCCGTTATTGCATCAAATGATTAATCGTGATAATGTTACGGGCGGAGATCTCGCCCGTCCATCGAAAGGATGGAGCCATGTCAGGATTTCCACCGATTAGCGTTCGTCAGCCCCAGCCTTATGATCTCGTCGATGACCCGGTTAGGGCTTGCGGTATCGGCACCGGATTCGAGGGTCAGTTCGCCGCCCGAGTGCGTGATGGTCATGGCGTTCAGATCGCCAAGGTTTCGGTTCACGCGGGTGGTACAGGCATCTGGGATAACTTCGATATCACGCTAGCTGTAGGTATCCCGTCTACTCCTCAAGGCACACTGGAGGTTTTCGACGCTTCACAAGAGGACGGGTCCGACCTGAACAAGGTTGTGGTGCCGATTACCTTTGGTCGGGCCCTCCTGGATCCATACCACGGCTTCGCACAGTATACTGTCGCCAGTGGCGATACACTTTCCAGCATAGCAGCACAGTATTACGGCGACGCGAATAAATGGCCGCGAATCTTCGAAGCTAATCGCCATCAGATTCAGGATCCGAACCATATTTTTGTCGGGCAAGTCCTTCGCATTCCCCAGTAGCGCATAACCAGAGCTGTTTCCTGGCCTGACGAGACGAAACTGCGCTTGGGCTCTACGAAGAGCACTGTTATTCAAACACGCCCACATCGGCAGGGCGGACGTCCTTCGCCCATAAATCATGTGCCTGTCTGCCACACCAGACTTTTATCAGGTTAGTGCGCACCTCTGGTCGCCAGATGACCGTGAGGCGTCACGCAGGTGCGGCGGGCGGTTGACAGCGCCGTGACCTGGCCGGTCCTGCTCTGGTGATAAACGGGTTGATGGCCGGGTCCGGGTGTGGGATGGTCGGCCCATCGTTCACTGCGCCTTGCGGTGAGCCGTGGGGTAATACCCCGCGGTAGATCGGGCGTCCCGGCCTGGCCGGGGCGGATGATCTGCTGCGGGGCGCCGTCTACCGGGAGGCGGACCTCATGGCATCTCAGCTCACCGTCCTGACGCCAGCAGACATCCAGCGCTTCGAGCGCGACGGCTACGTGGTGGTCAGGCAGGCGTTCTCGCCCGCTGACGCCCTGGCCATGGAACGGCAGTGGTGGCGGGAACTGGAAGGCACTTACGGCATACGCCGCGACGACCGCTGCAGCTGGCGGCAGATCCCGGGGGACCTCAAAGCGGCCAAGCGCGATCCCATCCAGGACAGGATCCTGACCGGGCGGGTCCGCGGCGTTCTCGATGACCTGCTCGGCAAGGCCGCCTGGCTGCCGCCGAGGGACTGGGGGCGGCCCCTCGTCACCTTTCCCGAGCCGGGCGCCTGGGAGGTACCGGCCAGGCTCTGGCACTGGGACAATCCCTGCGAGCTGCACCTCGATCACCCCAGGGGGCTGTTCGTCGTCAGCTTCATCGGCCCGGTCGCGCCAGGAGGCGGCGGAACGGTGATCATTTCCGGGTCACCCCGGCTGCTGGTCCAGCAGGAACGCCGCCTTCCCCCGGGCCGGCCGCGCGAATTCGGCGCCCGGCTCTGGGAGCGGTTCCACCGCTGTGACCCGTGGCTCATGGCGCTCACCGGGCAGGCGCCATCACCGGCCACCCGGATCGCCGCCTTCATGGACACAGAGACCACTGTCGACGGCGTGCCCCTCCGCGTGGCCGAGCTGACCGGCGAGCCGGGAGACATAGTCTTCTGCCATCCCGTCATGGTCCACTGCGCCGCCCCGAACCGGGGCACGCGGCCGCGGTTCATGCGGATCAAGACACAGGTCCTCACCCACGAGGGCCGCGATCTGCGCAGCGCACTGGAGCGCCCGCGCTCGTGGCCTCAGGCGGCCGGGAATGTCCGCGTTCCGGCATCCGCGCTGTCTCCAGCCAGACTGCCGCCACAAGCCGGTGTCGAATGGCCACCGGAATCTCCTGAACCGCGAAGAACGCGATCGTCCGCACAGGACCGCCCCGCCCGCAGATCGCCCCCACATCCGCGCGGACCTTTGCCTCCAGCCCGCCCTTTTGCACTGAACACGCCATCACTAGCGGCTCGGTTGCCACCCGGCCTGCAAACCCGCCCTCCGAGGCACGTTCCTGCGGCAGCTGGGTATGGAAAGTTTCCGCGTCCCGGCCCTGATCGCCACCCGCGCTGACCGGACCAGTCGCCCACAGCAGGTTGCTGCTCAGCCGCTGCTTCGCTACCCGGTAGCAGATGGCTTCGAAGCCATGGTGATCGTTCCGCGCCGTCAGATGCTCAAGCTGGAACCGGATGTACCGCTCAGCCTCGACCGGCGATGCCATGACCTCACCCTATGAGCTGACCGACACCCTATGAGCTGACCGACGGACGTGCCGCCGTCCCCGGGCCTCCCGGACAAGACGGTCGGCTTCACGCTACCGCCGTACCCACGTCGTGTGCGCGTGCAAAGCCCAACGCCAACGCCGACCTCAATGATCGTCTGTCCACCAGATCTGGCCATCGGCCGACTATGACCGCCAGGGGACGGATCCGGAAGCCTGAGCATGCTTCCCTGGCCGGTCTTGCTGACCCGGTCATGTGCGTTCGGCCGGGTCGGTTCGGAACGCGGTCCCGGCGATCTGGGTGTTGATCGGGAGGAACAGGGTCGGCAGGTGGTATCTGTGCACTTCCAGTTGTGCCCAGCCGGCCCGGGCCAGGGTTGCCTCGGTGTCGCGCAGCACATCGCAGCCCTCGAAGAGCCAGCGCCACGGCCGGGCCAGGCATCGCTGGACGAGCCGCAGTACGGGGTGGCCGTGGCCGGCCCGGACGTGCTCCAGGAAGACGAACCGGCCATCCGGCCGCAGAATCCGGCGGACTTCGCGGAGCGTCGCGGCCGGGTCCGGCACGGTACACAGGACAAGCGTGCTCACTACGGCATCGGCGCTCGCGTCGGGCAGGCTGGTAGTGTCCGCCTCTTCGTCACGCAGCTCCAGTTCGATGCCGTAGCGCTGCGCGGCCTTGCGGAGCGGTGCGTGCATGTGCCGGTTCGGCTCGATCGCGATCAGCCGGCTACCGGGCCGGTAATAGCGCAGGTTAGCCCCGGTTCCGGGCCCGATCTCCACCACGACCGGCGGAAGGCCGGCGAACAGCGGTCGTTTGCGCCGTCCCATCAGGAGGTGGCCGTAGCCGTCGGAGATGCGCAGGATGGCCGCATTGAGTCGGCCCCGCACGGCGTTGTCGCACGCCGAGGAGCCGTGGCGGCCCTGCGATGTGGTGGCGCTGATGTCATCACGCGAACTGCCTGTCGCTGTAGTGTCCATGCGGCGAGTGTGGGTGGCGCGCCTGTCAGCTGGCTGTCACGGGCCTGCACCGGCGCGCCGGAAGCTGGCAGGATGCGAGGTAATGTTCTCGGTACTCGGCGCCGTTACCGTGGTCGGCCCGGATGGGCATGCCGTCGCGCTCAGTGACCGCCAGCGGTCGCTGCTCGCCAGCCTGCTGGCGCGGGCCGGCGCGGTGGTGAGCGTGGACAACCTCGTGGACCTGGTCTGGCCGGAGGATCCCCCGCAAGATCCCGTGGCGGCGCTGCACAACCAGGTATCCCGGCTGCGCCGGGCCGTTCCGTTCACCCGGATCCAGACCGTGGCGCCCGGCTACCGGCTGGCCGTCGGCCCGGACGATCTGGACAGCCAGCGGTTCGACCGGCTGGTGCGGGCGGACACCGCCGGATCATTGGGTGAGGCCCTGAGCCTATGGCACGGTGCGGCCTACGCCGAGTTCGCCGAGTCGCCAGTGGCCCGGTTCGAGGCGATCCGGCTCGAGGAGGCGCGCCGGCAGGCGACCGAGCGCTGGCATGAGCTGCGCCTGGACCAGGGCTCTGCCGACCTCCCGGCTCTGGAGGCGTTCGCCGCCGAACATCCGCTCCGAGAACGTGCCCACCTGATCCTTATGAGGGCCCTGTACGCGGGCGGACGCCAAGCCGACGCGCTCGCGGCGTACCAGCGCTACGCCGGCCGGCTCGGTGACGAGCTCGGGCTCGAGCCGTCGGCTGCCATGCAGGAACTGCAGCTGCGCATACTCCGCCACGACGTCGTGCCGCCGACCCCGCTGCGCGCGATGCAGGTCAGTCACGTCTGGGCCGGTGACCGCCGGATCGCCGTTGCGACCGTCGGGAGCGGGCAGCCGCTGATCGCGCTGCCTGCCTGGGTATCGAACATCGACGTCATCGCCGCCGGCCGCGATCCGCGCTCCTCGATATTCCAGCGGCTGGCAGGAACCCGCGCGCTGGTCATGTACGACCGCTACGGGACAGGACGCTCCCCCGGCCCGGTCGACGACTTCGGCCTGGACGCCAGCGTGGCCGAGCTAGCCGCCGCCGCGACCCACGCCGGAGCGCCGGCCGACCTGCTCGCCGTGTCCCAGGCCGGACCGGTTGCCGTCGCGCTCGCCGCGAAGAGGCCGGATCTGGTACGGCGGCTGGTGTTTTTCGGGACCTACGCCAGCGCCGCCGAAGCATTCCCCCGCCCCGACCTAGGCGCCACCTTCCTCGCGCTGGTGCGCAGTCACTGGGGACTCGGCTCCAAGCTGCTCGCCGACCTGTACCGGCCCGATCCGACCGACGCAGCGGCCGACCACCTGGCCGCGGTACTGCGGGACTCGGCCGACCGTGACGTGGCCGCCGGATACCTCGCGGCCATCTACACCGCCGACGTCACCGCCCTGCTGCCGGCCGTGCAGGCACCCGCACTCGTCCTGCACTACCGAGGCGACCGCGTCATACCCCACCGCGGCGGACTGCACCTGGCCGACGGCCTACCCGACGCCCGGCTCGTCACTCTCGAAGGCCGCTACCACCTGCCCGACATCCGCGACCTTGACCACATCGCCGGTACCATCACCGCATTCCTGTCCGAACCGCGATCCCCCAGATCCGGAACAGTTCCATGGTGTGAGTGCTGACCCCGGTCGCCCGGGGCACCGTGGAAGTGCCGGAGCGGCGTTCCACGACCAGGATCAGGCCGCCCTGGCACGCGGCGGTGATGGCGGTGGCCAGGCCGACGGGCCCGGCCGCACGCACCCGGATCCGTACCGTGTACGGACTTTATCGTCGTCGCAGCTCAAGCCTTGCTGCCGGCCCAGGCCCGGCCACCGTTCCAGCCGTATTGAAGCCGCGTTCCAGCGACACCGGTCAGCCTGGTACGTAATCACCGGCCTGCAGTCACGCCCGGCGCCGAGCCGGTACCGCCGAACGGAACGGATCTGCCATGAACCACGCTGACGCGACCGGGCATCTGCGGGAGGCCGAAGAACTGGTCCGGTGGACCTGCGGCGAGCGGATCCGGTTTCTTTGGTACCGGCTCTGCCTGACCATGCAGGAGATGGCCTACGCGAACGGCCGGATGATCGAGTTCCAAATGGGCCTGACATCGGCCGACTCCACCACGGACCAGCCCAGCCGAAATGCGCCAAGGACGAGCTTGTGATCATTCCAGGGCCTCAGACGCCCGCCCTCCCGGGGCCCGTTCCTCGAGTCTCAGCGGCATCCAGGCATCCCGGCCGGGCTCCCGCTGACGCCCTGCGCCGTGACCCGCGACCAGCTTCACGGTCAAGGGTGACGGGTCCCGTGCGGCGTGCACACGGACGAGGAAGCCAGCGTCACCGCAATCCAGCAAGACCCGGTCGGCGGCATGAGCGGACATCCGCGAAACCTAAGTCCTGCTGATTATCCCGGCCAGCCCGCGGGTACGGAGGCCCGCCGGAGATAAACCCCGGCGGGGCGGATGTAGCCTCCGGGCGGAGGCGGGATGGTGCATCGCGGCTAGCCTGGATGAGCATCCGGGCCGGACGATATGTACCCTCTTCTGAGAACCTTCCTGGCCAGCCCGTCGCGCTGGAGTGCCCGGAGCGCCCTCGCGGCGGCGTCGGGCCCGCAGCCGAATTCGTCTGCCAGTTCTGTTTCCGAAGGTAGCCTGGCCCCCGCCGGGTATTCGCCGCCCCTGATCCGCCGCGCGAGCACGGAGTGAACGTGCCGGTAGGCCCCGGGGTCCTGCCCCGGATCATTCATGACCAGCCACACTGGCAGTGTAAACGGATCCAGCCCGGCGGACTCCTCGTGGTCCATCTGGAGCATCAACGCGTGGCCGCACCAACGGATGGGTTACGCGCGGGTGACAACCTCGCCCGGTCGGCGGCAGATCCGGATGTCTGTGGGCGTCCGTGTCATCCAGGACGGGGCCGGGGTGGGCCGTCAGGCGGGCTGGGATCCAGGCGTAGCTCGCAGTGTCCGGCGGCGCAGGCGTCGAGGACGCCCTGGAGGCGGTTCTGCAGGTCCGTCAGCTCGGCCAGGCGCGCGCGGGTCCGGTCCAGGACGGCTTCCAGGCGCCACCGCTCGGACTCGCAGGTGACGTCGGCACGGTCGTGCGCCTTCAGCGCGCCGGCCACCTCATCCAGGGTCATGCCCAGGCCCTGGAGCCAGCGGGCCAGGGCGATGGTGCCGACCACGGCCGGGGTGTAGAGCCGGTAGCCGGAGGCGAGCCGGCCCGCGGGCGCCAGCAGGCCCCGCCGTTCGTAGTACCGGACGGTGTCGATGCTGACCCCCGCCTGCCGGGCCACCGCCCCGATCCTTAGCAGCGCGCCCTCCGCAGCTTGACTCTGGACCATGGACCAGAGTTTACGGTCGTCTCAACCGATCCGACTACCACCTTCGAGGAGCCCGCCTGTGACCGAGGTACCCGCCGGCCCGACCACTGCGCAGGAGCCGGCCGACCCGGTGCGGCAGCCGGCCATCGTCTGCGACATGACCGATGCGCCCGACACCGGGCAGGAACGTCTCGCCGAGTACGCACGACTGCTCGGCAGCGCCCTGATCTCACGCGAGCGCACCCCCGGGGCGATGCGGTGGTGGCTACGCAATGACGAAGGGATCGAGGCGTGGGCCAAGGACCTGGCCGCCCGGGAGAACGCCTGCTGCGCCTTCATGACCACCGCCGTCACGGTCGCCGGCGACCGGGTGCTGTGGGAGAGCACTGCCATCGACGACCCGGTCGCCCGGGAGGTCCTGGACATGATGTACGAGCTGCCCGAGCGGCGATGGACCGACGCCGGCCAGGCCTACGCCCGGTTCACCGGCGGGATCGGCGTCCCGATCGTGATCAGCGACGGTCAGGTGACCCGCCCCGCTACCCCCGAGGAGGTGCGCGGCGGGCGGCCCCGGCCGATCTGACCCGGTCACATTTCACGCCGTCCAGGGACCCGACCGGACATGGCACGCCGACAGCGGTAGCCGGTGTTCCTGACACGTGCAGTTCGCCGCCAGGACGGTCCGGACAGCAGTCCGTTTCCACCCTGATCCGCGCTCGGTCGGCGGCAGAAGAGTGCCCTTCCGGGCGCAGCGGTGATGGCGCGAGAAGGGTTGATGCGGCGCTGCGGCCGGGGCGGTACGCTTCGGGCTGTCAGCGCGCTGTCGGATGACTCCAGGCCGAAGTAAGATGCGCGGGATGGAGCCAGAGGTCCTGGAGACCCGGCGGCTGGTCGTATTCGCTGATTACTGCCAGTTCTTCTTGCAAGATCTCGATGCTCACGGGATCTGGATGCGATCTCACGCGGCGGATCCCGGTTTTATCCCGGCAGGCTGGACCGAGGAGGCGGTTTACGGCCACCGGATCGGCGTTGAGCCGTATTCGCTGGCCATAGGCACGGCGCGCCGGGATAGCGTCGAGGTCTCGCTGCGCATCTTCTCGCGTGCGCCCGTCGCGGACCTGGAGGGCGCCGGGCATGTCGTGGAGGCCGGCCTCGGCCTGCCCGGCGGCGACCTGGCCATCTGCGAGGTCGACGGCGAGGAGCAGCATGTGCGTGTTACGGCGGCTAGTTACCGGGTACGCGTCTCGTATCTCCCCGCCGAGCCGCCACCCGCGGGTTCTGATCAGTCCGTGCCCGGAGATCATTTCCTCTACCAGATCGACTTGTGGCCTGCTTCTGGTATCGCCCCGCTGGTCGTGCTGAAGCAAGGCCCGCGCCTGTGGGCCGGCTGAACGTAAGAGCATTCAGGCTGCCTCGGCAGTGTTATTGCTCGTTGCGTTGCGTGACTGTCGTGAGGCAGGGTCAGGCGATCTCTGGAAGCGGCGGCATCCAGGCGTTTCCGGCGAGTGCGTCGCGGAGCGCGGCCTCAGTACGAGAAATCCGGCTGCCAGCACGCTGTCCGGTCTCCACGGGATCCCCGCAAGTCCGGGGTCTGGTGGGTGATCGTCAGGGGCGTTCGGCCCTCTTGCCGCCGGGCTAGCAGTTCGGGGGCTGCGTTTGGCCGGCGCCGGGCTTGCGGGCGCGGGCGAAGACGGCGCCGAAGCTGGCGGTGATGCCGCCGCCGTCGGCCTGCAGTTGCTCCAGGGCCGCGAACAGCCTGGTGCGGAACTCGGCGGCCAGTTGCGGGCCGAGGGAGTACACGTGGCCGCGGAACCCGTGTGACATCACGAAGTCCCAGTAATGCTGCGGGTCGCGGAAGTCGAAGGAGCGCTGGACCGTGCGCTGCTCAACGTCGGTGAAGCCGGCCGCCGCGCAGATCTCCGGCAGCGCGCGCGGCGGCGGGGTGAACAGCTCCGGGGCGGTCTCCTCACTGGAGCGTCGTTTTCTCTCCTGGCTGGCTCGCTCGTCAACGTCCCGTACCAGTTCGTCGAAGTCCCAGCGGCTATCCGGCTTCCCCGGTCCCGGCGTGGAGAACGCCAGCAGGCCGCCAGGGCGGAGCACCCGGTGGGCCCCGGCAATGACCTGCCCGGGGTCCGCCATGATATGGAACGCCAGACCGCAGGTCACGGCGTCGAAGGAGGCATCGGGGAAGGCGAGGTGGTGTGCGTCCGTCTCCCGGGTCTGGATCTGCGGCACGTCACCGAAGTCGCGGGCCAGGGCGCGGAGCATGTTCGGCGAGCCGTCGATGGCGAGGACCGCGCCGCGCGGGCCCACCGCCTGGGCCGCGGGGCCGGCGACCGCGCCGCGCCCGGCGGCGATGTCCAGCACCCGCTGGCCCGGCCGCAGGCCGCACCAGGCGACCAGGTCGCGGCCGAAGGGCGCGAAGAACGGGATGTGCTGGTCGTACTCGCCGGCCAGTTCGTCGAAGAGCCGCAGCACGGCCGCCGTATCCGTCACGGGTCGCATCCTGTCACCCGGGCAACGGCCGCTCAACCGGATATCCTGCTGACGGTGCACGGGACGGGGGGTTAGAGTCCTTTGCAGGCTTGACGTCCTGGTGAGACTGGGTTGCCTGCTGAGGTCACGGCCGGGCTGCTGGCCGGGTGCCGGGCCGTGGTTCCGGGCATGATCGGGGGGTGACCGGGTCGCTGCCGCCGGAGGATCCGCGTGACGCGCTGATCCGCGAGCAGGCGGCGCTGGTCGCGGGGCTGTCCGCGCAGGTCACGGACCTGCCGGCCCAGCTCGCGGAGCTGACCGGGCTGGTGCGCGAGCTGCGGGGGCAGCTGGAGGCGGCGCGGCGGGCCGCGTCGCGGAACCCGGGGAACTCCTCGATGCCGCCGTCGTCGGACGACCTGCCGGGCCGGAAGGCGCCCGCGCCGCGGGCGAAGCCCGGCAGCGGGCGCAGGCCGGGCAAGCAGCCGGGCGCCCCGGGCGCACATCTTGCCTGGCCGCAGACACCGGACGAGACGGTGGCGCTGTTCCCGGAGGGCTCGTGCCCGTGCGGCCTGGACCTCACGGGCGCGGCTGACCTGGGAGTCGTGGCGTCCCGGCAGGTCATCGACGTGCCGCTGGCCGCCGCGACCGTGACGCAGTACGACGAGCACGCGGTGCGCTGCGGCTGCGGGAAGGTCCACGAGGCCGCCGCCGTCCCCGGCGCGGGGCGGCCGGGGACCGTCGCCTGGGGGCTGAACGTGCAGGCCCTGGCAGTGTTCCTGCTGGTCATGGGCCACGTCCCGGTCGAGCGGTGCGCCGGCATCGGGGAAGCGCTCACGGGCGAGAGGCCGTCGGACGGCTTCGTGCACTCGCTGCTGGAGCGCGCCGCCCGCGCAGTGCGGGGCGCGTGCCTGCTGATCCGGGCGCTGGCCGTCGCCGCGAGGGTGGTCTGCGCCGACGAGACGCCGATCCGGGCCGGCCCCGGCCCGAAGACCCGCAAGCGGTACCTCCTGGTCGCCTGCACCAACCTGCTGACCTGCTACTTCCTCGGCGACAGGTCTCTTTCCTCCTTCGACGGCTTCGTCCTGGGCGACCTGTCCGGCGCCGTCGCGGTCCACGACCGCTACCGGAACTACGTGCGCCACGAGGCGCACTGCTATATCGCCTGCTAAGCGGGCGGAGAATGAGCGTTTTTCATCCTGACCCGGCCAGCCTGGCCTAAGTGTCACAAGATGGCCACGGTGCGGCGTGTCGCCGCTGAGACTCAAGAAGCCCCTGGTAAGTGAGGCAGTCGACCAAGACCGGCTTCACCACCACCAGGGGCCACCATGCTTTTCTACCGTGCCGCGCTGCCGATGTCGTCCCGGACCCTGACTTTCACGGCGGGGATCATCCGCCGCCACCGTGCGGCGATCGGGTCGCCCTGGCGGGCGCTGAACCCCGGGCAGCAGGCCCTGCTGGTCCTGGTCTACCTGCGCAAAGGCGAGACGTTCGCCGAGGTCGCGGCCGGGTTCGGGGTCGGCACCTCCACGGCCTGGCGGTACGTGAACGAGACGGTGGAGCTGCTGGCCGCCCGGGCGCCCAGGCTCCGCCAGGCGGTCCGGGACGCCACGAAGGCCGGGCACGCAATAAGATCGAATTGGCGATTGCCGCCAACATTAACAATGTAGGAGAAGTGCATAGATACACGGATGCGCCACGTCCGCTCATCGGCATGAGCGGACCTCTCTGCTCGAATAGAGGCCGTCCCCTGCCGCTGGCCGTCCCGAAGACGAGCGCCGAATCCTGGCCGGACCCGTCTGAAGACCAGGGTCCAGACCCGAGGAACCACGGGGGCAACGCGCCCGCTCTGTAAGCGATCCTTACGCCATGACCAACATCTCCGGTAGGCAAGCGACCGACGGCGTCCCGACTTACCTAGGAAGGGGCGATCCCGCCGGCAGGTTCTCGGACTACTACCCGGCATGGGTCGACAACATGGCCGGCGACATCACCTTGGACGGGTCGCTGCTCGACGGCGCCGTGCAGGGCGCGGTCGCCGTCCGCGGCGTCATCGGCGGCGTGCGCCAGTTGTACGACCGTCAGGACTTCAACTTCGCCGACCGCTGGGGCGATAACGGCTTCCCCGAGGACTACATCGCCGAGGTTCGCGGCAGGCCGCTCGGGGCCCTCCACCTGATCACCTTCAACGCCGGCGGGCGGGCACAGCCCATCGCAGCCAACTACCGGCCGCTGAGCTCGGTGATGTTCTTCTCCCGTCTGCTGCGCGAGCGGTTCGCAGGCACCCCTTACGCCGAGCGCTTCCTCGCTGACGAGGCTGAACGGGCATGACCCCGGGGCGCGGGTAAGGAGACGCGATGACTACCGCGGTGATCGGCGCCACCGGCCGCGTCGGCAGCGAGATCGTCCGCGGCGCACTCGCGCGCGGCGAGGCGGTCACCGCGCTCGTCCGCGACCCCGGCAAAGCCCGCCGCGCCTTCGGCGAGCCCGGCGGGCTGCACATCCGTCCCACCCGCCTGGACGACCCGCGCGACCTGACCGAGGCACTGGACGGGATCCGCACGGTGTTCATCGCGATGGGATCGGCCGGGACCGAGGGCGTCCTGCAGCGGATCACGATCAGCACCGCGGCCGGGATCTCCTCGATCGAGCAGGTCACCCGCCTATCGGTACTCAACGCCTCGGCCGGCTCGCTGGGCATCAACCAGCGCGCCCACCACAGCATCGACCAGTTCGCCGCCTCCACCGCCGTGCCGTACTCGACGATCCGCCCCGCGATCTTCTCCGCGTCGCTGCTCGCCGCCGCACCCCAGGTGCGCGCCGCGCGCACCTGGACCGGCCTGGCCGGCACCGGCCGGGTGGCCCTGATCGACCACCGCGACGTGGCCGAGGCCGGCCTGCGGGTGCTCACCGACCCGGCGCTGTGGGACGCCCACCACGACCTGACCGGACCGGTCCCCCTGTCCTGGCCGGAAGCACTCGGGCTGCTCTCGGCCGAACTTGGCGAGCCCGTCACCTTCCAGGTCACATCCGAACGGCAGTACCTCGGGCACCTCACCGGCACCGGGATCCCGGCCGGGACGGCCGAGTTGCTCATCACGCGCGAATGGGCGATCCTGGCCGGCGAGAACGACTACACCACCGGCACCTTCGCCCGGATCACCGGCCGTCCCCCGCGCCCGGTCACCGAATTCCTCCACGACTACCGCGCGGAATTCGCCTGATCCCCGCGTCAGGAGAGGCTGACACATCACCCCGTTCGGTATTAAAGATTTTAAATATCGAACGGGGCGGCGTGCATGCCCGGCTGCTCCTGCTTGCGTCGTTGCGTTGATTAGGGGTCTTTCGGCCCGGGTAGCGGGGACCCGTGACCACTGCCATCTGGGTGGCCGCCCGGTGGACTGATGCCCTATGACAAGCCACACCGCCGTCGGCGACCGCGTCCCGCTCGCTATCGGCTTCCATGCGGCCCGGACCCGGCTGCGGAACCTGGCCAGGGACGGAATGCTGCAGCCGGCCTGTGAAGTGGCTTACGGCGAAGGCGTCACCGCCCTAGCGGACCTCGCGGGGCCGACCGCCAGGCTGACCCGGCTGAGCACGTTCGCCAGCGCCTTCTTGCCCACCTCCGGCGCGTCGGCGAACAGCTCCCGCAGCTGACCGATCTTCTGCTCTACGGCCGTGTCCTGCTCAGTTTCTGTTGTCATGGCTGCTTTCCTTCCGGTTTCCTCGACGCGTTATCCGGCGGCCCAGAACGAGCAGTGGTGCTGGGCGGCGAAGTCGGTCTCGACCTGCGGCCGGGGCGGCACGAGCGACAGCACGGGCGCGTGGTTCCCGCCGCTGAACCCAGGCCACGGCACGGCGGCCGACGCGGGA
>Ga0335085_10003117_pt1 | contig 29405 bp, 36 predicted proteins | sample Lox_Sample_45_FD_206712 | JGI IMG/M metagenome (GOLD analysis project Ga0335085, IMG submission 206712) | Soil microbial communities from Loxahatchee National Wildlife Refuge, Florida, United States - Lox_Sample_4.5 | ecosystem: Environmental > Terrestrial > Soil > Wetlands | place: USA... | reverse complement strand
GCCTGGTTCGCTTCCTCTGCAAACCGACAGAACCGCTGGCAGTCAGCGCTTAGAAAGAAAAAGAAGAAATCCCCCCTTCCTAAATCCCAAGACGTCGTCGCAGTCACAGAGTTTTTCAACACCCACGTCTGGTTTCGCCAATTACCCAGGGCTGAGCGATACTAGGCACTCGGGAGACACCAAAAATGACGAAGCGCCGAAGTAAAAAGCCTCAAGCCGCGAAGAAAGCAAAACCAAAGGAAACCAAAGTTGAATTTCTAGCTTCTCTCGCGGGCGTACTGGCCACTGGTCTCTTCATGTCACATGCAACTCGCCCCGCAGACCGTGGATGAACTGCAGAATGCTGCTGGCTTTGGTTTCCACGATCGACTCCATCACCAGTTTGCCACTGCCGTTCAGCACAGCGATCACGGTCGCTTCCTTGTGCACGTCCATGCCGATATACTTGATGTCGCGACTCATGCAGTTGCCTCCTTGGGGGAAAGATCATTCGCGTCCAACGGAGTCTTTCCCTCAAGGTACAGTGTCATTCTTTAGTAGCTTTTTCTAGCTTCCTTCTGCCGCCCAGTCCTCGACTAGTTATTTAAGAGGCCGCTCTCTCAGAATGCATTGAGGATCGGAGCGCCCTGTCCGGGGTCACTGGAGTGTAATGCCGATGTCTCGCCAATTGAGGAGATCCCTTCAGGCGATCATAGGGCCTCTAGTTGAAATTCAGCGTAGAGCACTTCCCGCAGACCGAACATCAAGTGGGAGTAGGCAAGTAGCGCCTACAAGGGGAAATTCATGCGGCGCATCAGGCTTTGGAAGCGTGGGTCTGGGCGCAGCGGATCGAGTCGCGGGTCAGTTTTCAGCCAGGTCATTTGCGGGTCGCGATGCCGATAGCCAGTTTCGAGATAGGAGAGGGCTTTCTCCTTTTCATCTAATGCCGCGTGAATGCGAGCAACGAAGTATGGTGTGACGTACCGGTATTTGTTGGGGTTGTTCAGTTCTCCCAAGGTCCTTCGAGCCTCGTCGGAATGACCGGCAACCGCATAGGCCTCGCCGAGACAAGTGAGAAAGAACGCCGCGCCATGTGTGAGCTCGACGCCTTTTTGGGCAGCTGCGATGGCCTCCTGGTGCATCGACTTGTAGGGATAGACCATCCCAAGGCCAAAATACCCTTGGACAAAGCTGGGGTCAAACTCGAAGGTTTTCTCAAACTGCTCGATTGCCTGATCATAGCGGCGAGAACACCAATAAACTAGGCCGAGAGCCCAATACGCGGCGCTAGAGCAGGGCTCCAAGCGAACCGCCCGCAGCCCTTCGGTGTAGCCTTCCTCATAACGTCCCATCTGTGCGAGGAAGAGTCCAAACCATTGGTGGGCGGTAAAATATCGCGGGCTCAATTCAAGAGCGCGCGTAAATTCTCTCTCCACCGTAGAGAAATCGTAGTCATGCCAATGCATGGCCCAGGCGAGCGAGACGTGAGCATCCGCAAGGCTTGGATCGATCTCAAGTGCCTGCACGGCTAGCTCTTTCGCCTTGCCGCATCCCTCCTCGGGGCTGACGAAACTGTAGATGCCGAGTGCGGAGAGGCAGTCGGCTAGGCCAGAGTAGGCCGCCGCATAAGTTGGGTCTTTAGCAATTGCCTGCTGGAAGAACTGAACACCTTTGGGCAAGGCATCCCCGCTGCGTCTATTCCAGTAGTATCGTCCCTTGAGATAGGCTTCATACGCATCGGGATCGACGCTATGCGCGCTGGCGAGGTTGGCTCGTTCCATTGGCGTCAACCTGATCCGAATCTGTCCTGCTATCGCCTGCGTCACTTCTGATTGTAGGTCCAGTACGTCGCGCAAATACCGATCGTAGCTTTCGGCCCACAGATGACTCTCGCTGATGGGGTCGATGAGCTGTGCCGTAATGCGCAGCCGGTCACCCGCACGTAACACAGATCCCTCGACGATGGCGTCAACTTGCAGTTTGCGGGCAATTTCCCTCACGGGTTCGCGGACGCCTCGGTACAACATCGACGAAGTGCGCGAAACGACTCGGAGGTCGCCGATCTTGGCCAGCGTAGTAATGAGGGCCTCGGTCAGTCCTTCTGCCAAGTATTCCTGCTCAGGATCGTGTGACAAATTTTCGAGAGGCAAGACCGCCAGTGAACGAAATCTTGGATTCTGGCGCTGGATTTTTCCGTTCAGAGGCCGGATGGGAGCTACCAGGCGATAGCCGCGTTTGGCGATAGTCTGGATCAGTCGCGATTCTTTGGCTTCGTCCTCTAATATGCGCCGCAACTCGGAGATGGACCGGGTCAGTACACCTTCGCCTACGAAAGTATCTGGCCAAACCTTTTGCAGGATCATTTCTTTCGCAACCGGATCGGGAGCGTGCTCGGCCAGACAGACTAGGACCGACATCAATTTGGGTTCTATCTGAATTGAAGTGTCGTTGCGGGAGACGCTATTGAGGCTGGGCTGGACCAGCCATGATTCTAGTCGGAAGTCCCCATCCACAGATCACCCCCAGCTTGCACAGACGATGGATTATACCCGTGGTCCAAGCATGTCAATCAATTCTCCCTCTCACAAGAATTTGCGAGAAACCTAAGGATTTCGTAAGGACTTCCAGGTCGCACCCCCTTATCTTCATCGAGGTGCTGGTGAAGCGCACAGCGTTCTGCCTCTCGTGTACGAAGGAGATGGAAATCATGTGCGCCTGATCTTTAGTCCTCGACTCTCCCCGACGGCACTAATTGTCTTCGTCGTGCTCAGGGCTGATGGGTACAGGGTGGCTAATATGGATTGACAGGATGGATCGGGACTGTCAGCCCTGCCCCGATCGATTCATTGTTTCGACCGAACGCAAGAGAAAGCTCGCAATGAAAGGAGTTTTTGTGATGTTCAGACCACGGAAATTGTCAACGCGAAATCTCTTGCTGGTGTTCGTATTGAGCCATTTCGCAATCGGCGCGGACATCGGATTCAAGCCTGCCGTGACCTATGCCGTGGGCACGAATCCCGTCGCCACCGCTGCGGGAGATTTCAACGGCGACGGAAAAATCGATCTGGCGGTCGTCGACAGCGGTAATGTCGGCGCTGAGGATGATGGCGGCGTGAGTATCCTGCTCGGTAATGGGGATGGCACCTTCCGCGCGGCGGTGAGCATCGCGGCGGGGAAGAATCCGACATCTGTGGCGGTGGGCGACTTCAATGCAGACAATCGGCTCGACTTGGTAGTTGTCAACGCTGACAACAGGGGAAGCGTCGGCATCCTGCTCGGCAACGGAGATGGGACATTCCAATCGACCGTGGATTATTCGACCGGGGACGGGCCGATCATGGTCGCGGTGGCAGATTTCAATGCCGACCACAAGCCCGATTTGGTGGTAACCAATTCCACCACCCTCAGCATCTTTCTAGGAAACGGCGATGGGACCTTTCAGTCGCGTGTCGACTACGGAACAGAAGGCACAGCTATTGCTGTGGCGGATTTCAACCGAGACGGGAACGCAGACTTGGCGTTATCGGCAGGCGCACGCGGTGTTGCGATTTTGCTGGGTAACGGCGACGGCACACTCCAGCCACCCTCATACTATGGTGGCGGTAGTCTGTTCGACAGTAAGATCTCGATAGTGCCGGGAGACTTTAATGGAGATGGCAGGCTTGACGTGTTGGCAAGTTGGAGGCGATTCAACGGTGAGACCTTTACATATGGCTGTGATCTACTTGTGGGAAATGGCGATGGCACATTCCAATTGACTAGTGACGTGGTTCAAACCGGACTTGGCAGTTTGTACCAGGCTGACTTCAACGGTGATCGCAAAATTGATTTGGTTGAGCCCACAGGCGTCGAAGTCTCGGTATGGTCGGGCAATGGAGACGGAACCTTCCAAAGCCCTGCACTCTTCGCGGTTGGGCTCAGCGGCCTACTCAGCGCCAGCCAAGTCGTGACCGCTGACCTCAACGGCGATAAGTCGCCGGACATTGTTGTAACCAACAGTGCCGACAACACCATCAGCGTACTGTTGAATACGGTTAGCACCGATTTCTCTATTTCTGTGTCTGCCGCGGGCCCCGGCATTGTCAAACCCGGCCAAAGCACCACTTCCACCATTTCGCTGAGTCAGCTGAACGCATTCGACAACCCGGTCTCTCTGGCCTGCTCGGTGCAACCAGCGCAGGCGGACTCACCGACGTGTTCTCTCAACACACCCTCTGTCACGTTTGACGCCAGTGGTAAAGCCACCGCACTGCTGACCGTCCTCGCCGGGGGCAGCGAAGCTTCGCAATCTGATTATGGCCACCCGATGCCTTCCCGACTCTTATGGATATCGGCGGTGGGGCTCGCGTTCATGGTGATGCGCGCCGGCTCGCAGCGTTCAAACCAGGGAAAGCTCTTTTCCCTTTTCATGGGTTGTTTTCTGCTGGCAGGATCGATCCTGCAATCGGGCTGTGGTGGGGGCGCTGGTAGCGTGAAACCTCAGTCCTACACAGTTACGGTCACCGGTGTATCGGCGTCCACGCAGCACTCCACAACTGTAATGCTTACTGTTCAGTAGAAATGTGCAGAGGTTATAGATGACGCGAACACCCAGTCCTGACTACCACCTCATGTTGAGAACCGCCTTAGGGATTGCTATTCCGTCAGTGCTGGCACTTGGGCTGGCTTCCTGCGGGGGCAGTGGAAAAGGATCCATGCCGAGCCAACCGCCGTCCTTCTTTCAAATCGTCGATGCCCAGAATGGTGGTTTTTCCTACGCGTATGCACCTTCGATCATTGTGAAGGATGGAACCTACCATCTCTTCTTTTGCTCCATGGCATTGGTGATACCGACATGGGATTCGATTCGCTACACGACCTCTACAGACGGGAAAACATGGTCGACGCCGCAGATTATGGTGCTGCCCAGTTTCGATAATGGAATGGACATGGCGGCTTGCGATCCGAGCCTGGTCTATTTCGAGGGTTATTATTACCTTTACTATTCCAGCGCGATGACGACAGCGCCTGACGTTTTTCAGACAATCATTCGGGTGGCCCGATCGGTCAACATCGATGGACCATACGCCACCTACACACAGCGAGGCACTTGGGAAGTCACGCCGGCAGATCCGCAGATCATCATTTCCCCAATGCAGATACACACCACCGACGCGCCGGGTTATGGAGCGGGACAAACCTCCGTCGTCGTGCAGAATGGCAAGCTACTGATGTGGTACACCGACGATTCGGTCTTCGTGGGAGGCGAGCCCAACCTGCAGACCTTTATGCTCGAATCAACAGACCCCATCACCTGGAACCCGGGCCCCACCCATGCGACTAACTTAGTTGAGCAAGGTTCGATTGACGTGAAATACGACCCTATTAAGAAGCAATTCGTCATGTACCGTGTGGAGAACGAGTTCACGGCGAACGCGTATCTCGCGCGCGCCTTTTCAGGCGATGGAATTAAGTGGACCAGTCCCGAAACGGTCGTTCAGGATTCGGAATTTCCTTTGTACACGCACGATGTCGGTGTCGCCGGTGACGAGACCGGGAAGATCGTGACATCGCACGCTCTACTTGGGTTTGGAGCTCCTTACAAGCTTGCCGCTGTAAACAATTGGGGACAATGGGATTTGTATGGTATGTACGTGAACCCGCCATAGGCGCGGGATGCAGATAGCCTGCTGGGTTCACGAAGCCTTCCTATTTTGCAGCAGATGGCCGGCGTCAAAGGTATCTTAGCGAAGCTCAGAGGAGAGCCTTCCGCCGAAAGAGTAGCTCCACTTCAAGCCGAGGCTTCAAACCTTGTCGATGCCAAGTAAAGGTTTCACACGGGTTGTAGCGAGCTATGCGGATCGCGAGAAGCTCGGTCCAGTTGACGCGAGCTGGGCAGGTTATCTTCTGAGTCCACGGGTGCGAGGCATCTTCACAGAATTAGAATTAAGACACTGATTCGTTTCATAACAACCTCCAACGATGACATTGTCCCACGGAAGCGCTTTCCCTGGGTTCGGCCCTGCCTCAGTGGGTTGTGGATTCGCGACTGGCGGGAACCGCTCTTTGGAGAAGCAGAACTAGTGATCAGGTACGGAGGAGCGCCTTTTGTCTCTGATTGGAGTCACATTGGGTTAAGCCAGACGTGCAACGGATTGATCGGCTCAACTGTTGAAACATCGCCATTTCACTCACTGACCCGGTTGTGAACACAAGGCTGCGCTATTTCCAGACAATCAAGCTCTTTTCACTAAGCGGGTAATACCGACTAAAATCACCGCGCCAACAAATGCCACAATGATTGAGCCGATCATGCCGCTGCCCGCTGAGATTCCCAGCTTCCCGAAGATCCAGCCGCCCAGAAGCCCGCCAACCAGTCCAAGAATGATGTCCGCGATCGTGCCGTAGCCGCCACCCTTCATCACTTGCCCAGCAAGCCAACCTGCGATCAGTCCGACCACAATCCATGCGAGAAATCCCATGACGATTCTCCTTGGGGTCACCCTAAGCGGGGCCGACCGAAATGTACACCTAACCGTGTCAATGCTCAATGGGCATCAAATCTCGACCGGAATTGAACCGCTTTCACTGTTGAAACATCGCAATTACGCTCATCATCGGGTCAATGAGCGTAAGCGCCTTTCCATGAGAAGGCCGGTCAGAGCTAGGTGGAAAGACTCCTGTGGATAGTCCGCATAAGGAGATAGGCCCGAGCGGGATTCAAGCCTGAGGAGGTTTCGGCGTGAGTTCTCCGGGTGCTTTGTTCTGTCTCCGCTCACACTGATCAAACTCTCCTTGCGCACACTCCGGCTTACGGCATTCAAATTCGCAAACGGCGGCTTCCTCTGGCACATCGGTCGCGATTTGAGATTTCAGCCAACGCCAGAAAGTTTGCGTTGTCTCGGATAGGCGGCTGGATACATAACAGGCCTCCCCTTGTTACTTAGTGTTGGGTTCCCCGAACACCCGAGAGATTCGGGTGATTATCGTCCAATTCTGACCGCTGAGCAAGAGGCAAATTGTTAGTTGTGCTCATGACTCTGCAAGGCGTGGGGTACAGTTGGCGTAACAGTGCGCCGTGAAAAGGCGCTGGACTTCAGCGGGTGAAACTCCCGCCCGGGAACTGGTTCGCTCCACCCGGTAGCAATCGAAGCGGCAGACAGACAAGAACGGTAGCTTCCGTATAACTCACCTACCGCCCGACACCTATCGTCTCGATGTGCGAGGATGGGGAAGTACGACAATTCGGTTAGACCCGAAGTTGGATAAATTGGGCTTCGGACAAGAGCCGTCCTTCTTCCTGCAACTCATGGAGAACGAGTGTGTTGGCACCTCAACAGTCGTAAACTGACGACGATTGTTGCAAAATCCTGTGGCTGTTGAAAAACTCTTTTGACCTAGAATCGCAAAAACAAAATTGCGTTAGGAAGCGTTTTAAGCGATCTTCTCGAATTTCAAGGCATTTTGTATCCCTGAAATTTTGACCCTTTCCCCCGAAACAGGAGTTTTTCAACAGCCACAGACGGTTACACTCAGAATCCCCCGACCGGGGCTATGAGTGAAATGGCGACGGTTACAAGAGTTGCTTCGTTGCGCATCGTCTGGTTGTGCCAGCTTCCACTTTTTCGGACCGTATAATGAAGCGATGGGCGCACACCGGTGGGGAGCTGCAGGACCGCCACTCGAAGCTTATTCGCGGGTCACAAACCCGGAGCGATTTGCATCGCTGCACGACAGTGCGGCAGCATTGCTCCATCGTTTAGAGCGAGAGTTCGACACCGAGCGCAGGGAGGCATATGGCCTCGATCCCGAGTTGGAGCACGATTGCAATCTGTCGCGCCCGAGCGTAGCCCTTCTGCCGTGCGACGTGGGCGCAGCGCCCCGGACTTCAACTGTCCTGCCGACAGCCCACCAGAATGGGTCCGCTTGGTTAGGCAGGCACTTGCAGGGATGAATTGAGCCACCGATACTCGGCGGCAGTTGCCGGGGTTACCTCCTGCGTGAGAGGCAGGCTTCTAAGGTCGACCAAACCTTGGCATCGGCATCCTTCTGTAGGCTTTGACCTCCGAACTATGATCGATGGAGAAAGCCGAAGATGAACGAACAAGCAAAGAATGCATTCCAAACAATGGGCCGCGAAGAACTCTTGCGCGCGCTGGAAATGTTCGCCAAGAACTGGCTCGCCCACGATGGCTGTTGGTTTCTTGCCGCCGAAGAGCGCTTCAACATGGAGACCGCAATCGAGTTGGACACACGGTCGTGGAAGCGCTTCGCTGCCGCAGAGGCACGCCGGATCATGACGACTTTCGATATTCCTGCCAATGGCGGTCTTGAAGCTCTGGAGAAGGCCTTGGGGCTACGGCTCTACGCTGTCATCAACTCGCAGAGAACTGAATGGTCCAATAACCGGCAGAGCCTGCATTTCTTCATGGACGTTTGTCGCGTACAGGAGGCACGACGGCGAAAGGGCCTGCCGGATTTCCCTTGCAAGAGCGTTGGCATGATCGAGTTTGAAACTTTCGCATCAACGGTTGATCCGCGGATTCGGACGACGTGTCTGCACTGTCCGCCGGATGCTGCTCCTGGCCAGTACTGTGGTTGGGAATTCACGCTCGTATGAGCCTGCTCAGCAGCGAACCGCCCCTCGATGAGCATGGCTAGCCGTTGCCAACACGGCTTTCTCGATGATCTGCCCAACTTGCACTGCATCCAAAGCCAGCGCTAAACCGTCGGTCGCCCCTAGGCGCCGATGCCACGGAATGAGTCAAACCTAACTGCGCGCGAAAGCCGTCCTTACAGTGGATACCTTGCGAACAAATCGATTCATCGAGCTTGCAACCTTGGCCAGAATTTGAGCCCACTCGTCCAGATGTCTTTCGCCATCTTTGGTGAGAGTGTAAACTCTGCGCGCCGGTCCTGATGTGTCTGTGTCCCAAGTGGAAACGATGTACCCGTGGTGCTCCAAGCGACGGAGCGTACGGTACAGGACGGCTTTCTCGATCTCTCCATCGGTAAAGGCATGCTCGGCCAGGCTCCCGAGGAGATCGTACCCATAGGACTGCCCCTTCTCTTTCAAGACAAGAAGCAGCACTGGTTCCACAAATCGATACAAGTGCCCCATCGCACACGTGCACGGAAAATCATGCCTGGGGCATTTGTTCGTGGCTTTTTTTCTTCTAAGAATTTTGGGCAAGTTCGTCCTTTCTATTTCGAACAGCTCAATGATGGCATGCGTGTCCAGAATGATCACAACCGTTCGGGCCGGTCTCCAGCCTGTCGTTCAGAAATTCAGAAATCAGTGCATCCGGGTCAGCGATAGATACGCCAGTCAGTACCTTCACAGAACTGGCCGACAAGAGGTCTCTTGCGCGAGCGCCCAGTCCGACCGCTATGACAGTATCAACGCCATGTTCAACGAGCCACTTGGGAAGGAAACCGGGAGCATGCTCGGGAGCTTCTTCGACACTCTTGCCTAGCACGGTGCGCTGCTTCATGTCGGCATCCACGAACAGGAACTGCTCGGAGTGCCCGAAATGCTGTGAGATCTGACCGCCGGATAAAGGGATTGCAATTCGCATATGAGATTCACCATTCTTCCTATAAGAAGTCTATTGCATCTAGGTGTATACTACATCCATTAAACAAAATAAGGAAGTCGCTTCAGGAATGTCCTTTAGGAGGTGGGTGTGACTGATCGAAAGAAAGCGCTCCTGCTCGGCCTCATTCTCATGATTGTTCCGCTCGTTTGGAGTCAGACGTCAAGCGATTCGGTGATCTTGAAGGGAACGGTGGGTGAGACAACGCTCTTATCCAACAACGATCTCCATATTTGGGTTCAAAACGGGAACACCGGATCGGAAGTCTGCTTGGGCCCGTCACAGTTGCTTAAAGATCAAGGCTTTCTGCCCAGCATTGGCGACACAGTGGAAGTGACTGGCACACGTGTTGGCAACCGAGGTGTGCTGCGGGCTAATTCCCTGCAAATGGGAGGGAGGACGCTGGCGCTAGATCGCAATTCCGCTGGGCAGAACTGCCCCGATTGCGGTGACCATAACTGCGGTCATCACGATTGCGGCGGCTACCACCACGGCTGTGAGCACGGGCATCACGGACATTGCTGCGACCATGAATGAGCCCCATCGCCGAAGAACGACGCCTCATTTCGCTTCCGTGGGTATGTTAGCTAGGTTGGCGACAGTCGGATTCTTAACCTTAGTGGGTTTCTCTCAAGCGACTGATCCGGATACCTTCGCGAAGTGCCTCGCTCAAAAGCAAGCCACAATGTACGGCAGCTTTCTGTGCCCCCATTGCGAGGATCAGAAGAAGCTGTTTGGCGCATCATTCCGCTACGTCCCCTATGTCGAATGCTCGGTGCGTGGCAGTCGGCAGATGACTTTTCCTTGTCTCGCGGCCCAGATTCGCTATACGCCTACCTGGATCTTTGCCGACGGGGAACGTCGCACGGGAGTTCAGCAACTGAAGGACTTGGGCGAGAAAACAGGATGCAAACTCCCATGAATGCCCGTGCGCTTCGGTATCCGATGCTTGGCTGTTGCGTTCTGGGAACGATCCTGTCCTCGGTGTCTCTCCACAGCCATTACAGTACCTCGGCGACGGAATACTGCGATCTGAACGCCACCTTTAATTGCGATCTGGTGAACCGCAGTACGTTTTCTGAAATCCACGGCATTCCAGTCGCCCTCGTCGGATTGCTCGGCTACATCTTGTTGTTCGCCTTATCACTGAAGCCGCACAACTGGGCTACGATCTTCCGGTTCGCAGCGGCACTTGTAGGAGTTGGATTCGCTGTTTACCTGGCCTACATTGAGGCCTATGTACTTGCGGTCTGGTGCTTACTTTGCATCGGATCTTTATCAATGATTTTGACAATCACGCTGCTTGCCGGAATTGCCGTGTGGCGGCTTAGAAAACGGGGGCCTCAAACAGATGCAGGACAGTGACTCGGCGCTCTTGGGACCCGACGTGTCGTCGACAATGCGAGCCGAGTGCCCGCCTTCGAGCGGAGCACTTCCGGGCCAACTCCTCCCCAATGCAGCGGCGCGCCCGATCCCTCCAGTCAACTCGAACTGCTTTGTCTGCGGACGACACAATCCTACTGGGCTACACCTGAAATTCGAAGGCGGATCTCATGGTGTTGAGGCCACTTGGATTCCGAACGACGCCAGTGAGAGTTTTCAAGATACCGTTCACGGCGGCCTCATCACGAGCGTGCTGGATGAAGCTATGTCGAAGGCGATCATGGCTAATGGATGGCAAGCCTTCACAGTCTGCATCAGCGCCCGTTTTCATAGTCGGATCTCGCCGGGAGAACGTCTTCGTGCGCAGGGATGGATCGTTGAGCGGCGTAAACGGAGGATATTGACCGAAGCTAGTCTGATCAACGACAGCGGTATCGAACGGGCGCACGCACGAGCGACATTCCTAATGCCGGGCGGAAGTCAAGTTAGGAAGGCTCATGCATAGTCATGGAGATCAAGACTCCGACCGAACCACCACGGTAGGCTTGCTTGCGGGCCTATGCATAAACGCCATCATTGCGCTTGGAGAGCTCATTGTCGGAGCATTTGCGGGTAGCGTTGCCCTGATCGCGGACGCTACGCACAATTTCGGCGACGTATTCGCCCTGGCCGTCGCATACCTCGCCCGAAACCTCGGTTCGCGGCCGCCGAGCCTCAAGCACACCTATGGGCTGAAACGCCTTGAAGTCGTAGCCGCAGTATTGAGCGCATCTGTGCTGATCGGGACCGCGATACTCATCATCAGACAAGCCTTATTCCGATTGTTCCATCCAGAACCATACCAAACGGGAATCACGATTGCCGTTGCCGGTGTGGCTGTCGTCGCAAACGGGATCTCGGCGCTGCTTCTTCGTCATCACGATCCGCAAGATCTGAACGTGCGGAGCGCCTTTCTCCATCTGTCGCAAGACGCCCTATCTTCACTTCTCGTGGTTGTCTCTGCGCTGATGACAAGCAGGATGCGTTTGGGAACCAGCCTTGATCCCCTTGCCGCACTGGTCATTGTTGTTGCGGTTATCGTGGGCGCACTGTCGGTCCTGAAGCAGGCATTAGCGACCCTTCTAGAAGCGGTGCCGGACGACATTCAAGTTCCGTCTCTTGTCCAGCGGCTGGAACAGAAGTTCAACGACGTCGCAATGCATCATGTCCACGTCTGGCAGATAGGCCCCCGGCAGCGCGTTCTTACCGCCCATCTCTTGATACGGAATATGGACGTTGCTCACGCCGAAATCTTGTGCAACCGAATCCGCAGCTATCTCAGAGACGAATGGCAGATTCAGCACGCCACTCTCGAGACCGAAGTCAATGGATGCGGATCGGATACCGTTCTGGGAGCGTGGAACCCAGCTGTTCAGCATGGCGACTAGATCGAAACACGAAAAAAGTACGGACGGCTGTAATCGAGTGGAGGGTACATGTTTCATAAGGCTGCAATATTTGCATTTGTCCTGGTATTAAGCGCAAGCGCGACATCGACTCGTCAACGCGTGCCGGACACTTCGCGCATGCTCGTTCAATCAAACTGGCTTGCACAACACCTCGCTGATCGGAGTTTGGTGATACTGCACGTTGGCGCGGATCGAACCTCTTACAATACGGGACATATTCCAGGAGCGCGCTTTCTCGCACTTAGCGAAATCGCCGCGCCTCGCAACGGTATTCCCAATCAACTGCCTCCGGCCGAGAACCTGAAATCAACCTTCGAGCGGCTAGGAGTTGGGGATCACTCTCGCGTGGTGATTTACGGCGACATGCTTGGGTTGCTTGCCGCTCGGGCGTATTTCACACTCGACTATCTGGGCCTCGGCAACAATGCGGCTCTCCTGGATGGCGGACTCGAGGCCTGGTCGAAAGAACACGACACAGTTAAGACCCTCCCGGCCGAGCCGGGCCCAACTGTCCTCACAATTCATCCTCATCCTGAATTAGTGATCGAGCTCGCAAATCTGAGGGAGATCGTGCCGAGCAGAAGCACACTTCTGGTCGATGCTCGTCCGCCTATGGACTATGCCGGCATGGGACGCAGCGAAGGGATCGCACGGCCCGGCCACATTCCAGGAGCGGTAAACGTGTTTTGGGCGGAGAACCTCATTAGTCAGCAAAATCCCGTCTTGAAACCAGTTTCGGAAATTCAAGCCAGATACGCAACTGCAGGACTGAAGCCAGGCATTAAGGCAATCGTGTACTGCCGAGGCGGGATTCAGGCCGCACACGACTATTTCACCCTCAAGCTGGCCGGCTTCCGTCCTGCACTCTATGCTGGCTCATTTATTGAGTGGAGCTCCACTTTCGGCACTCCCATCGAAACGGGCGCTGGAGGACAGCACTGAGCGAGCGAATACTCATGCGGCGCGGCAGGCGGGCATACTACAACGCGTTCTCGAAGTTTTACGATCGTTTTGTTGCTCTCCACTCGGGTGATAAGCAGGGTCTTGCCAGGCGGTTCTTGGCGGATCAGATTCCAGGAGGGGTCGGTTCTTCGATTCTTGACCTCTGCACGGGCACGGGATCGCTTCTCCCGCACATCCAATCCGCGGTAGGTCCACATGGCAAAACAGTCGGTGTGGATTTTTCTCATGGCATGTTGAAGGCGGCCCGAGAAAAGACTCGAAAGCTGGAAAACGTCTACCTTGTCGAAGCCGACGCCGGAGTTTTGCCCTTCCCAGCTCATACCTTCGATACCATAACCTGCTCACACGCCTTCTACGAACTGAAAGGGGAAACACAGGCAAAGGCTCTAGAAGAAATCGTTCGAGTTCTCAAGCCCCACGGAGTCTTCCTGATGATGGAGCATGATGTACCGCGTAACCGTCTCATCAGAGCTCTTTTTTATGTTCGCTTGACCCTTGTCGGCAGCGGACGAGCGATCGCTTTTCTTCGGCAAGAGCAGAGAGTACTCGAACGTCATTTTGGGATGGTCGAGAAAATCGTCGCTCCTGCTGGGCGCTCCAAGATCATGCGATGCAGAAAGTGATTGGCATCACCGCAACCGCACCAATTACCCGATTTACGGTGAGGGGATGATTCGACCAAGCCGGATCAGCTTCGGAGGCACCGCCGCCATTGTTACTAGCATGGCTCTGATTGCCGGGCTCGAAGCGGCAAATGCAGGCCGAGCCAGCGTAATCAGCGCGTTGTTGATCGCCGCCGTAGCCGACAACCTAACCGACTCCCTTAGCGTGCACATGTACCAGGAGTCGGAGCGTTTTGAGAGGAAAGATGCATTTGTTGGAACACTTACCAATTTCGCAACGCGATTGGTGGTCTGTCTCAGCTTCGTGATCATTGTCGTTTCAATTCCAAGCCGCTTGGCCATGGTTGCAGGAATGGCCTGGGGTCTATCCCTGCTCGCAATTCTCACATGCATTCTTGCCCGACAGCGACAGGTTAGCGTCCTCTCCGAAGTAGCAAAACATCTTGGAGTTGCACTCTTGGTGATCGCGGTCAGCCGAGTTGTTGGGCAGTGGATTGCAAGACATGTAATCTGATTCCGAATGACCTAGCGGCACAATCGGTGCTTGTAACAGTTTCGACTCAAAATGCATTTCTTATTCAGAGGAACGTGAAATCATGGAAAACAGTCTTAATTTCGTCTCATCAGCTCGGTGGACGGGTGGCAGGAACGGCATCGCCACAGGTCAAGATGTTCAGCCCTTGATCAATTTCTCGGCTCCGCCAGAATTTCAAGGCGAAGCGGGTGTCTGGACTCCGGAGCACTTCTTTACCACCGCTGTGGCAACGTGCTTTGTGAATACATTTCAAGCCATCGCAACATTCTCGAAATTCTCGGCGGTGGCCTTAGATGTGTCGGTAGAGGGCAGGGTTGAAAAAGGCGAAGGCGGGTATAGGTTCACTCGCATCACCGTGCGCCCCGTGTTAACCGTCCAGAACGAAGCGGATCGCGAGCGAGGAATGCGCTTGTTAGAGAAAGCGGAAAAGGCTTGTTTGGTGTCGCGGTCGCTGAACAGCGAGATAGTTTTGGAACCGAAGATCTTCGAGGCCTCCGTGGTAGCCGCCGTCTGATAGGGGATTTCACTCTCTGATAAAGGAGCGAGTTACCCATGCCATTGTATGAATATCATTGTCGCCGGTGTGGAAACGTTTTTGAGTTGTTGCGCCGTATCAAGGACGCCGACAGTGATTTGGCATGTCCCAGGTGTGAGTCCACGGACGTTGAGCGCCAATTCTCGACCTTTGCTGCGGGCGGGTGTGGCGGATCGGGATCGCGCGGATTCACTTGAGCGCGATAGACGCGACCGGTCGGTCGCATACTCCTCGATGATATTTTCTCGTAAGCGGTGGTTTTTCGCAGAGGGATTGCCGGATGTCAGGATGTGACAAGCGCCAACTACTTTGTTCGGCAACCACATGGGCGCCAAGAAGACGGCAGAACAGCACAAATAACTCGGCATAGCCGATAGTGCGAATCCCAGCGTTTATTGCAATCCGTCAGGTGAAATCGCTTCCAGATTTTGGCGGTTAATCGGGGAACTCCTGGGTAGTTTCTGGATCGTCAACAGGGGAGTTGGCAAGCTTACGAGCGCTGCACCACGCCCTCACTTCGAGCTCGTGTTGCGTTCGAGCCACACGAATACAGGCGGACTACGGGCGTATACCTGCGGTACCGGCCACTGCGCCCAGAGCGAGTATCAAAGCTGGGTGCAATCTCCACCGAATCAGAAGCAGCAGCGCAAGACTCGTAAAGGCGAACGCCCGCCAGGAATGCATGGTTCCGGAAGCCAGAAGCATGGCGGTGCTCAACACCAGACCAATGACCTCAGGAGCGACCCCTGCCAGGAATGCCTGCGTCTCTCTGCGGCTCTTCAAGCGTTCATATTGACGGCACAGTATGAGCATCACGATTACGGCCGGGAAGTACAGGGCGGCAGTCGCAGCCAGCGCTCCTGCTATGCCCCGGAGTCGATAGCCAGCGAAGGTCGCCAACACGGAGATCGGTCCTGGCGTGAGATTACTGATGGCAACGCCGTCGATGAATTCCTGAGGGCTGAGCCAACCGAGCCTCACGACAAGAGTCTGGTGCAGAACAGGGATGAGGACGAAACCGCCGCCGAAAAAGACAAGCCCTATTGTGAAGAACGTAAAGAAGAGTTGCACGAGCGACGCGCCTCCGGCTGCCGCAGGAAGCGAAAGAGGCCACAAGAAAATGCCCGCGCCCAATTCCTTGCTCACATAAGGTGCCTTGGGTTCATCAACTACGGGCGGAGCGCCATTAACACCGAGACGCTTACTGAGTACCAGACCGAGGATCCCAGCCGCAACGAGGACATAGACAGGATTGATTCTGTACAGTCCGGCGATCGTCGCCGCCGCACACAAAAGCACAGTAATCCATGATCGGAACGCTTTCCTGCCCATCGACCAGGCTGCGCTCAATATCAGGGCGATTACCACCGGACCGAGTCCCGCGACCGCGCTCTGCAACGCTGGAATCGCGTGATAGGAGAAATACAGCCACGAAAGAATGAGGACCAGTACAAGTGACGGCGCCATGAAAGCACACGCCGAAACCAGTCCTCCAAGAGTTCCGTATAGCCGGTAACCGGCAAACAGCGCGGTATTCACGGCAAATGGTCCCAGGAGCTGGCCGAGGCCAACTCCATGAAGGAACTCGTCCGCCTCAATCACGCGCCTCCTCCCCACGAGTTCCCGCTCCATGAGAGCGATGATGGCCATTCCGCCACCGAATCCGAGTGTGCCGATCTTCAAAAACGCAAATGCGAGATTCAGAAGAGAAGGATGTCGCTCTGCAGCTTCGGGTTCGCGCGCCACGGTCACTGTCACTCACCAATCAGAATGCAGGTGTTGGCACTCTGCCCCAAGCTGTCTCCACAGGCAGGGGTTTCAGATCGAGCACACTCAGACTGTGCACATCCAGATCGACCATGAAATCGGGTGTCCGAACGGCATTCACCGCAAACACATCGACTGGTTTGGTGACAGCGACGTTCGATACCTTCAGAAAGATGAGTCGTCTCACCGAACCAGCAAGCATGCTGTGTTCGGAATGCTGTGTAGGCTCGAAGGCGGAATGCTGTGCTCCTCCCAGGTGGCTGAAGGGGTGAAAAATCCAGTCTGTAAACCTGCCGATTGAGTGATGGCGCTTATAGAGTTGCCAATCGCCGCCGGTGTCGGCAATCAGTCCCTGCATGACGTAGTTCGTCGGCAGAAAATAAGCGATATATGACTCGTTGCCGTTCAGTCGGGAACGAACCTCGTCCATCTTGAGGATTTCCGGCATCCTGTGCTGCATCATCGGCTCATCTTCGGGCAGCACTGCGAGCGCGACCACGTTCGACCCTGTCCAAAGCGGAAGATGCTTTACCGTGTACTCCCGCAGGAGAAATGCCCCTCCGATTGAGCAGATCGCAATCAGCACAAACAGGGAGACCTTACCAGCGATGTTTGTGAACGCCACCGAGCTTTCAAACGATTTCGGCAGGAACATACCCGTTCGTCGCATGTAATCGTTGTAGGCCGGGTACTGCCCGAGCATGCGCCGCTCCTCGTCATTAGACAAGGCGTGGTAAACCAAAACCATCGCGAGCCACAAAACCACAACGATGAACCGGGGCCAGAGGATTGCGAGGCCGACGCCCGCAATCGCGAGCGCGAGGTATTGGGGATGTCTGATCCAGCGATACAGTCCTTTCAGAACAGCCCCTTTCTTTAGGAACTTGTGCGAATAAACCTGAATTGCACAAATGAGAAAGATGGCAATGCCGACCAAGAACAAGATCGAGCCCATCACACGCACGACCTTCAAGGGCGCATTGGGCGGCACAACCATGTGGGTGAAGAAGAACGCACTGAGCCATTTCGTGGCCCGGAATTTTGCTAAGCCCAGCAGAACCGGATTGAATGCGGAATAGAAGAAGCCCGCGAAGGGGCTGATCATGATCAGGATTTCAAAGCAGATCAAAAAGTAGAGAACGATGGCGCTGTTCAAAATTGCCTTGGTTTTACCCATGTTGAGAGCCTCCCGTTGAAGGAGCGATTGGGACCGCAACCATTCACGTGCGGCGGTTCTTCCTGTCTTTTCTTCGTTAGGGGCGAGCGCAGGCCGGCTCGCGTGAATTCTCGCGGCACAGTCTCTAACAACCGTGCCGGTTCTCCCTTTCGTGTACGAGCCAGCTTGACTTTCCAATCCCTCAGCAGCGCGTCGAGATGATCGCGCATTTCAGTAAGGTCTTGGATCTGATGCTTGACTTGTTGCAGCTTTGACTCCGCGATGGCTTGTACTCGACGGCAGGGAGGCACTCCGCCATCCCGCATCTTTAGAATTGTCGTCAGCTCAGGCAGTGAAAAGCCGACGCTCATAGCGCGCCGAATTAAGCGAACCCGCTCCAGCGCGTCGGGAGGATAGTCTCGATAGCCGCCGCTTGTCCTCGGCGGTTTCGGCAGCAGCTCTAGTCTTTCGTAGTGCCTTAAGGTGTCAGTGCTGATACCAGTCAGCCGGGCTAGTTCCCCAGAGCGCATCGAACCGTCCTCTCGATTCGAGCTTACACCCTGGAATTGGTTCCAGGGTCAAGCGTAAACCTCCGACCCACAGCGTCAGATAGAAGCGCTCAAAGCAAGTTCAACCGCTTCGGGGCTGTGGCCATTGCCATCGGTGCTGCCGTAAATGCCGTAAACTCTCCGTCTGCGCTTTCACGCTCGACCTTCGCTCCGTGCCCCTGCTAATGCCGAGTAGGGCCGCCACTCACTCCGCGTACAGGAACCCGACTGGATCGCTTCCTTCAGATTGCGCGTGTCTTCCTGAAGAATCTCCTCGCCTTTGAAGGCCTGCCGAAGAAGCTGTTTTTTGCCTCCAGACCTAGCCTCGGCCAGTCGATAGAAGATGCGGGGGCCGTCGCGGCGGTCCAACACCAAGCCACAATTCTTCAGGTACGTGAGGTGCCGCGATACGTTCGGCTGCGACATCTCCAGAACGTACTGGATATCGCATCCGCAGAGTTCGCCATGCAAGAGCTAGCTAGCTAGGAGTGCCAATCCAGTCATCCATGAGCTTCGCCGAACTTCAAACCTCTTGCAGTTCGGCGGCGGACCATACATCTGACTGTAATGGCCTCGTAACGTAAACTCTCCACCACTAAGCACTCATAGAGTCGGTTCCCATTCACGCGGATTGCTGCCGGTCACCCCATATCGGCGCTTCTCATCGCGAAACTTGAGCGGTGGGGGAATCATTGGTCGTGCCAATGGAAGAGCTTATGTGTAATCTTCCACTCTCCATTACACTTAAGCAAAGTAAATACGTCGGAAGCTCTGGCATTGGCGCCAGCCAACTTGCCCGACCATCGTTGCACTTCCAAATGCACGACAGCGATGCTCTCGATGATTTCGATGCGTGCAAATCGCGGATTGATATTGGGTGCTGGTCCGTTTGCGGTGACCCACTGGAAAACGTGTTCCACGGAGCCACTATATTCGACTCCCTGACAGTAGCCGGAGATGGTTGCGGAAGGATGAAAAGCAGGGCGCATGAGTTCCCCATCGCCCGCGCGAGCGCCCGCAATGTAGCAGTGCATGGTTCGGGTAATGGCGTCATGTTCGACGAGGTAAGCGTTGGCGGCAGATTTGAGCTGAGGAATGCTCTCGGCTGTATCGTTCGAGATTTCGTGTGGACACTTAGTGCGTAAGCGGCTCCATGCTTCTATCTCGTGCCTGTAAGCGAAGACGGTGTCCTGCTTTTCGTGCTCGCGGCGGTGGACTGGAAGTCCCTCGCTCGCCTCCCAATAGGATGCGACAGCACGGTGATAAGATTGGCGGCGACAGAGTGTGGAAACATTCATCGAATGCGAATTTAATTTCGGATCTGTAGTCAAACCTGGCTGGCTTCTTGGCTGTTTCGAAGAGCCAGCGAGTGTACTCCTGAAAGGCGAAAGTAATTAGCAATGTTTACCCCGAAACTAGAGATCCTCCCATTACCGCAACGTAAACTTTGGGATGAACTGAGGAATACTCCCAAACATTTTGTACTCTACGGGGGTACTGCTCTGGCTCTGAGGCTGGGTCACAGAAACTCAGAAGATTTTGACTTTTTTTCGAACCATCCATTTGCCCCAGACTCGTTACGTAAAGCGATTCCCTATCTCAACGATGCCGAGATGAGCCAGTTTGAGCCGAACACACTAACCGCCATCGTGGATCGGAACGGGCCCGTGAAAGTCTCCTTTTTCGGAGGCCTCGCATTGAATCGGATACTAGATCCGGATGTGATGCCAGACAACAGACTACAAGTCGCGTCGCTGATCGATGTTGCGGCCACCAAACTGGCGACCATTCAACAACGTGCGCAATCGAGGGATTACGAAGACATTGCGGGTATTATCGCCGCAGGAATAAGTTTGGCGGACGCTCTTGCGGCTGCGTCGGCTGCTTATGGCAAACAGTTCAATGGTGCTCTAAGCCTAAAAGCATTGACGTACTTCTCCGATGGGGACTTGCCACACCTCAGTCCCGGCACGCAGAAGCAACTGCGTTCTCTGGCTTCTCAAATAAATTTGCATCAGATTCCATTTCTCAAGGCCAAAACGGGCATAACTGGAGAGGGTCCTCAAGGATGAATGCCGAGAACCTGCAGATGGTAGCCAGGCGAGTTGTTTGGTTCAAAAAGCCGGAACAAGCGCTGCAAGAAACCAAACTATTTCTCGCCCATGTGATGACTTACGGAACTCTCAGCGACATATCCACAACGCTGCAGTATTTCTCTGAAGCCGACTTCGAGGCAGTAATTGACGATCCGCCTGCTGGAATCTTTGACCTTCGGTCATGGACGTACTGGAACGTGCGATTTCGTCGCGAGCCAGTTCCCGTCCTACCCAAGCGGAACTTAGCTCCGTAATCAGGCCAGACCTGATCGCACCTCGAATCTCATCCCCTTCCGCAACGAGTGCCAGATGCAGGTCTAATGATCGTTCTCGGTATGCTACCCGCGCCAGAAATTTCGCGCCGTCGTCAATATAACTAAGGAACTCTCGGTCGCGAACGCCATTTCCACGCAAGGAAACCACTGTCCGAGAGTTCCAATCAGCCATGTCGATGGAAACAGACAAGCCAGTGACGCGACCGCATCCCAGCCAACAAAGATTTCGCCAGCAGGAGTGACCACGTGCAACTGCCGCAGGCATTCATCCAGTCTGAGCCGAGAATCCACTGTCGACTGGACTAATCGCCAGCGAGAGGGTTTTGTTCTCGCGGTCGAGAGTCTTCAGCCACGCGACGCAACCCTGACAAATCTCGCACTGATCGTCGTAGAGGACTCGGTAGCCGGAAGCCGTGGAATGCTCCGGGTCGGGTCTAGCAGCGATCTCCGCTAGGGATTGCTCGGCTATGGCAGGTGCAGAGATTATGCACTGGTAATCGCAGGCTTCCAAGCTGGTGAAAGAGGAACCTCAAAACTTGGCTCTCTCTGTTGTCAGATTAGACTGTGTTCGTGCGCGCCATTACCCCAACTGATCGCGTCTTCATCCTCACCGGGGCGGGAGTAAGCGCCGAAAGCGGGATACCGACGTTCCGTGGCGCGGGCCGGCTTTGGCGCAACTACCGAATCGAAGACGTCGCATCGCCCCATGCTTGGACTCGTGATCCTCGGCTGGTATGGGAGTTCTATTCCATGCGTCGGCGGGTCGCGGCGGAAGCCAAGCCGAATCCAGCGCACTTCGCGCTGGCTAAGCTCGAACAGAAATTACAGGATCGCTTGTTCCTCTGCACGCAGAACGTGGACGACCTTCATGAGCAGGCAGGGTCAATTCGCGTCGTCCACATGCACGGCGAGCTTTTCAAAAGCCGCTGCGATCGATGCACCCGACCGCCATTTCACGACACGAGCACCTACGATCCTCCCGTGGAAGTTCCCCGGTGCGAATGTGGCGGTAGGATTCGCCCACATATCTGCTGGTTCGGAGAAGTGCCGTTCGAGTTGGATCGCATCTTCCACGCACTAGACAAATGCACGATCTTCATGGCTGTCGGTACATCTGGAGTGGTCGAGCCAGCCGCCAGCTTTGTCGCTCAAGTCGGCGGTCGTGCCCGAACGATCTATGTGGGAGCGGGGGAGCCTGCGAACGCATCCGCGTTCACCGAATGCCACTTGGGAAAGGCTGGAGAACTGCTACCCGATCTGCTCGGTCAGAAGTGTGCGCCGTAGCCCGCTATTGCAGCTTCGCGTACTCTGCTTTGGCTTGCTTGTATATGGGAATGTCGGGATCGGCGTCTTTCCAGAGGATGAAGAATTCCTCGTATGCAGCTTTCGCTTTGGCCGTGTCGCCACTGATAGTGTAAGCACGGCCAATTTGAAGATGGGCCAGCGATCCCGTGACAAAGTTTTGCACGACACCGCTGTGATCCAGCATCTTTTGAAACTCCGCAGCTGCTGCAGTGCCGTTTCGCCCCAGCAAGTAGGCTTGGCCGCGCGTATATACCGGGTAGAGGTAGTTAATGAACGCTCCGGCTCCGCCTAGTTCGTAAGGAGCGGATGGTTCCAAATCAAGCAACGCCTGGGACGAATTTCTCCGATTGAGTTCGATCGTGGCGTTGATAGTCGGTAGCCAGTAGAGCTTCAACATGGTGTTAGTCGGAAAGGTCGTCTCTAATTCTTCGGCAAGCGCCTTGGCTTGGGAAATATCGCCGATGCGAGCAAATGAAAGGGCCGCAGCCACTTTCACATCTGGGCCTTGAGACAGTTTCAAAGCCCCGGAGGCTCCTGCCCTCGCGTACGCAGCGTTGCCGATCTCCGCCTCACGCAGCGCAGCATTGACCTTCCACAAAGCAGCCGTTTCTTTGGAGTCGCTGCGGACAGCCGAATCCGTCGCCCTGCGGGAAAAGTCGCGCGCTTTGCTTAGGCGCCCATAGTAGCCTTCAGTATCTGACTGCGCCGAGAGTAGCGTGTCTTCAACTCCGGGTTTGCCCGCAGCCCAAGCCAATTGTTGCTCCATGAGTGCGGTTGCTCCCCGCAGGAAGGCGTAATAGTACATATTCGTGCGCAGAAGACCGCTATCCAGTTTGAGCGCAAAAGCCTGATCGAAAGTGGCCTTGGCTTCGTCCAGTCGGTTCAGGTTGACATACGTCCCACCCATGTTCGCATAGACGACAACTATATCTGGCGCCAGGCGCAGTGCTTCTTTCTCTTGGGCGAGAGCTTTGTCGTATTGCCCTAGGTTGCCGTAATCACTGGCCAGGTTGACGTAAAGGCTGACGTCACGAGGATAATTCGCTGTCCAAAGTTCATAGGTCTCTGCCTCCTTCTCTATCTCTCCTCTTGCGCGGAAATAGTAGGCGGCAATCCGCAGTTTTTCCCGTTCGTTCGCGCGCTCGCGCAATTCATAGGCCTTAGTCGCATTTTCCAACGCGAGCGTCGGCTGGTTCAGATTGCCGTAGAGTACCGCCAATGCGGCATATGCCATGGGGAAACTGGGATCGATTTCAATCGCGCGCTTCAAGAACGGAATGCTGGGTGTATCTCCTCGTTCGTGCCCAATGGTAATGCCCATACTGTAGGCTTTCAGGGCTTCAAGAGAGGATGTCGTAGCTTCAATCGGAACGTCGAACTTCTGCACCGAGGGGAGTGATTCTCCCAACTTAGTCCGCAGACTGGACGAGGCTCGGCTCAGAGACCGCAGAGTGTCCTCTTTGCTGGTGGCCTCGCCCTGTTCCTTGGCCAAAGTGTCGCCTGTGTTGCATGCAACCGCGTAAAGGTCGATCAGGTAATGGCTTCCCAGGCTTGATATCGTCCCACCCAGCAAGGCCTTGCTGCCTGTGCGCAAGCAAACCTCGCGCCCGACGTCCCCCGTGATGCGTTCGTTTGCGGGCCGGCCCATCATCTGCAAGGTCTCGCTGACTTTTCGGTCGGACAGTACGTTCAAGAAAGGGGATTGCCCCAGCTGCACCGCCAGGGCTTGCTTCAGCGCATCGTCAAAAATAGGGTCACCTGTCGCGTTGGCGAAATCGGCGAGAACGATGGTGTCCTTCTCGGTCAGGTACTTGCTTTGATGCGAACGATAATAAAGCCCGCCCACTGCGAACAACGCGGCCAGCAGGACGAGACCCACAATCTTCCAAGCCTTCCCGACCCGAGCTTTACGAGCATTCGCCACCGTGACTGAGCTTGGCGCAGAAATGTGTCTGCTTTCGGAGTCCCTCTTCAGCCGTTGCAAATCTGTTCGCATGTCGGCAGCATGCTGATAACGCAGGCTGTGGTTCTTTTCCAGTGCCTTATCGATGATTACTTCGAAGTCCAATGGCAACTGCGGATTGAGTTGCGATACCGGGATGGGCTTCTGGTGCAGGATTGCTCCGCAGATTTCTCCAGAGCTTGCACCATCGAAAGGCATTCTTCCCGTAGCCATCTCATATAGCACCGCACCGAAGGAAAACAAATCACTTCGCGCATCCAACTCTTTCGCTCTAACCTGCTCAGGAGACATATAGGCCACTGTTCCGATCATTGTTCCCGGACTCGTAAGATGTTCCTCGGCACTGGTGGCAGCGGTCTGAGTATTTTGTGCAGCTATTTGACTAGCAGAACTGAGGGGAGGCGCGATCTTCGCCAATCCAAAATCCAGAACCTTGGCGTGACCGCGCTTAGTCACGAAGATGTTTGCAGGTTTGATGTCCCGGTGGACAATACCAGCCGCGTGGGCGGCTTCCAGCGCGTCTGTAATCTCGATAGCGAGCGACAGAATCACTTCGGTTTCCAGCGGGCGCCCAGCGATGCGGTGCTTAAGAGTCAGCCCATCCAGAAATTCCATGGCAATGAAGGATTGGTCACCGTGTTTTGCGATCTCGTAAATCGTGCAGATATTGGGGTGATTGAGCGCGGATGCTGCACGTGCTTCCCGGCGGAAACGCTCCAACGCCTGTGGTTGTCGGGCGACATCTTCTGGAAGAAACTTCAGCGCGACGAAGCGACCAAGCTCGGTGTCCTCTGCCTTGTAGACAATACCCATGCCTCCACCGCCTAGCTTCTCAACAATGCGGTAGTGAGAGATGGTTTGGCCGATCATCGGGAGCGAATCTTACGTCGCTGAAACCGGCAAGTCAATGAAGGCTTTGGAGTTGGCGGCGTCCCACAATGGATGGTTGGCGAAAAATCTGGATCTATAAGAGGGAAAGTTAAGGACATTCCTCTCCGTCGACCGGAGTATTTGATTTCCTGCCCCCATTTCTATGGGAGAATTTTGGGTGTTGCTGTCGAGCACGCGGGAAGATCCGATAGCGAATCAGGATTCGATGGAAAGAATGATCGCAGAAATTAAAACAGCGACAATCTATCTGCTTTGCAACTGCTCTGTCCAGTTCTGAATGACGTTCAGCGGCAGCTTGCCCGCGTCGCCCGTCGTAATCCAGAGGAATCGCTGTCCGTCTCGGGTGACAGTATATTGCTGCCCGGTCAGGTTGGGAGACTGATTGTTGATGTGAAACAGCGTATGCACTTCACCCACTTCAAAACTCGACCCGTGGCCGTTGACCTCTGCCTCAAGCACGCCGCTATCCCCCGACTTCTCAAAATAGATGGCCTTGCCGTCGCCTCTCCAGAGAGGCTCCAGGCCGTCACCATTTGACACCTGCCACTTCGCCCCGGTCCCGGGAAAAGGCGCCACATAAACCTCCCAATGCCCAGACTCGTCCGAGGCGTACGCGACCCAGTGGCCATCGGGAGAAAATTGCGCGTGCATCTGATTTCCCGGAGCGTTGATGTAGGGAAATGCTTTGCGATCTCCGAACAGAGGCAGGACCCAAATATCGGTTCCCGTTCTCATGGAGGCAGTTCCAGTTGTGAAAAGAATATAACGGCCATCGGGAGACCAATCGCACAAGCCTTCCTGCAGCCCGATGGTGCGGCCCAGGTCCATCAATTTCTGTTCCTCGCCCGAGCCATCGGCCGCTTTGGCCAAAATGGACTCGTTGCTCAGGCCACCGTAGGCTCCCTGCATATATGCGATCTGTTTTCCATCCCGCGACCAGATGGGACTCAGATGAACATCCTTCCCGAAGGTGAAACGGGTACGAGTGTTGTGCTCCGAGTCATAAATCCAGATGCCATAGTTGGCGGTACCGACTGCAGCTGCAGCCTTTTTTCCATCAGGCGAGAGTTCGGTCTGATAATAATCATCCGGCTCTCCCAATTTTCCGGTTTCCTTCCCGTGGATATCGAACCAGGTTAGCTGCATGCCCCGGCCCGCCGCTCCCGGCTGGTAGATCATGGTCCCGTTTTCTGAGGCTGAGAATGTGCCACGCCACACCGAGTCATCCACCTGCGCGTCGCTGTTCAAGACGGTGCCCTGTCCCTTTAATTCACCGGACGATAGATCGAACGACTGCGCCATCAGCGCACCCTGCTGGACATAGAGCAGATGTCCTGCCGCATAGATCGCGTTCGATGGACTCAACATCACGAGCTTATTCTGTTTGCCATCGAGAGACGCCCAAAACACCCCGGTCTCACTACTGGTAGGCGCATCGTGACTGGCGGCGAGATAGAGAAAGTGCTGGCTATCGGGCAGGAATGCCTGCCAGCGATGGGTTGTATATTTCGGGCTCAGCTTGGTGACGGCTACCGGCGTTCCGCCGGTCGCTGGCAATTGATAAATCGGCGCGCTGAACTGCGGTGAGAACACAATCGTTCCCTTTGCAGCTCTGCCGGTACGCGTTATCAGTCCTTCAAGCTGTTATGCTGATGACGTTAGAGGATCAATTCGGGTTGGCAAAAATGGATATCCCTCAGAACTCCAAATGGAAAACGCGGTTGGTGCAAGGTGGCTTCCCGGATCGTTCATTCGACATCGATTTCTGGCAAGAGCAGGGAGATGAAGCTATCTTCGCGGCAGCTTGGGAAATGGTGGAACTGGCTGAGGAAACCAACCATGGCAGAAAACCCAGACTACAAAGAACTGCTACAACTCTTAAACAAATCGAAGGTTGACTATTTGATTGTGGGCGGCTTCGCAGTCATGAAGTATGGCGAACCGCGCTACACAAAAGATCTCGATGTTTGGGTGCACAATTCGGCACTAAATTCCCATCGGCTTATTGAAGCGCTTACGACGTTTGGCGCTCCGCTGGAGCATGATGGAATCACAGTTGAAACCTTCACGAATAAAGAGATTGTCTATCAGATTGGAATTGCTCCCGTGCGCATTGATATTTTGACCCACATCACCGGGGTCGATTTTGCGGATGCCTGGGGAAAGAGGGTCTCCAGTACTTTCTTCGGCGTTCCGGTGCATTTCATCTCCCGAAGCGATCTTGAAGTCAATAAACGGGCTTTAGGACGTTCGAGCGACTTGGAGGATCTGAAGCGCAATCCTCCGCGGTGATGTGATCGTGGTCGATCGCAGCGGGAAGAGAGCAGCTACTCGAACATCGTTTCCAACGTTCAGATTCCTTCGCAGTAGTGCCGACAGTGAGCGCGGGATCGTTGCAACTCGCCCGTTGCGGTCGCCTCGGATGAGCTTGGATGCGGCAATTGTGGGTTCTTACCGCGTTGCGACCTCGGCTCGTTAGAGAGTCTTCAAGATCGAGGTCGGTTATTCGCGAGTGATGGCACTCCGCGGCTTGCTGAAAGGCGGCTCCACTGGATCTCAAGTTGTCGCGATGCACTGTTCGAACCTTCCGTCTTCGCACATCCGCGTCTGTAGTTGCGAGCCTGGTAACAAAGGAGTTGTTGGCTTCGTTTTGCCAGATTTCACGTCTTTCTCGGCGAGGCTGAATCTAGCGAATCGATTGTGGAATACTGCGTCATGAACTAGACATAGATATGATTACAGTCAAGATCGTTCTTGACGAGAAGCTCTTGCGAGCTACGGACGAGGCGGCCCGTCATAGCCGGCGGAACCGCTCGGCTTTGGTGCGTGACGCCTTGCGAAATCACCTCCGGACACTGGAGGTGCGGGCACGGGAAGAACGGGATCGCGAGGGCTATGCCCGACGGCCACATTGCAGTGACGAGTCGGTCGATTGGGAAGCGGAGGCGACGTGGCCGGAGGCATAGGGCGCGGCAATGTCGGGCTATACCAATTCGCTCCGCCAGATAAGAAAAGACTGTTCGTCGTCCTTGCACGCGACAGCGCGATCTCCTATCTGTCTACGGTAACGATCGCGCCCACCACTTCCGCGATCCGCGGTGTGCCGTCCGAGACCAAATCCCGCACTGCAACAGCCTTTCTTCAAGAAAAGAGGCCGAAGGACAGGGCTGGCAAAATCGTCTAAGATGGCATATACTCATGTATATGCCACGACAACGCCTCTCAATTTGGGGGATCCATGCAACGCAAGGCAAAAGTGTTCATGAACAATCGGAGTCAAGCCGTCCGCTTGCCCAAGGAATTCCGGTTCAGCACCCAGGAAGTGTTCATATGGAAGAAAGGTAGCGAGGTGGTTCTGTCTCCTCGGCCGTTGGATTGGACTTCCTACCTTGTTGAGGGGCCGGTTGCATCAGCCGATTTCATGGAGGGGGTCGAAGATCTGCCCGTGCAGGAGCGTGACTCGTAATGCCGCGCTACATGTTGGACACCGACACTTGTTCCTCCATCATGAAGCGCTCGAATGATGCGGTTCTCAAGCGCCTACAGAAGGTTCCTGTCAGCGATGTGTGCATCTCCGTAATTACTAAGTCGGAGCTCCTGTTCGGGGTCGAAGTGTCTCGACGGCGACGGCAAGATGAAGCTGCCCTGACTGCCTTTCTAGGTTACGTCGAAGTTCTAGATTTTCCGGACGTCGCATCTCTGCACTGCGCACGGATTCGGGCCCATTTGAAGAGGCTTGGCACCATGATTGGGGCTAACGATTTGTTCATCGCAGCGCATTCCCGAAGCCTGGGCCTGACGCTGGTTACGAACAATACTCGAGAGTTTGGCCGAGTCTCCAAGTTAGCGATCGAAAATTGGACGATCGCTCCTTGATGATCCACTCGGCGGCTGCTGGACCCGACAGTATTTCGCTGCCTGCCGGGATAACCGCAAACCCGCTTTAGCGGGGATGGCCGAGCACCAGCACGCTGAACCTCAACTTTTCGCGTGTCAGAGACACATAGTGGCTCCAACTGAGTTCTGTATCGGGTCCTTCTGCGCAATCGCGCCATTCGCTAAGCCGAAACTGACTCTCCGATCAGCTTCATTGGGGCAGAGTGTGAAGAACTGGGCCTTCCGCCACGTGTCCTATCGCTGGCAGAAAAACTGTTCACTTCCATCTTTATCAAGGGCCTCATCAGCGCAAATCTCAGGCCTAATCGCGATCCGTGGTTTCCTCAAATGCTCCGGAGCCTGAGCAGACGCTTGTCGTTTAACTTAGGTTTACATCGACAGGAGGCAGAACAGGTTCTCCCTTGCGGCGCCGCTGCAGGCGGTCGAGTCGGTTGATGGCCCGGTCGAGGTTGCGCTGGATCGTTGT
>Ga0335085_10003116_pt1 | contig 29427 bp, 30 predicted proteins | sample Lox_Sample_45_FD_206712 | JGI IMG/M metagenome (GOLD analysis project Ga0335085, IMG submission 206712) | Soil microbial communities from Loxahatchee National Wildlife Refuge, Florida, United States - Lox_Sample_4.5 | ecosystem: Environmental > Terrestrial > Soil > Wetlands | place: USA... | reverse complement strand
CGACCGGTCCGAGCGGCCGGCCGCCCTCCACGAGCTGGAAGCGGGTTCCACGCTGCCCCTCCTCCACCCTCTCCGCCCAGACGTCCGCGCCCGGCGACGGCTCTCGGGCGTAGCGCACCACCCGGCACCGGCCGGCCAGCGCCACCTCCAGCGCCCTCGGCCAGTGCACGCTCACCGCGAGCATGCCCTCCGGAGGAAGGAGGCGCACGAAGCGCTCGAAGGCGGACTGGTAGTGCGCCTCGTCGCGATAGATGTCCGCATGGTCGAGCTCGAGGCTGGTGAGCATCGCCGTGCGGGGGCGGTAGTGGAGAAACTTCGGACCCTTGTCGAAGTAGGCGGTGTCGTACTCGTCGCCCTCCACCACCACCTCGCTCCCCTTCCCCAGCCTGAAGCTGGTTCCCCCGTTCTGCACCACGCCGCCGACCAGGAACGAGGGGTCGCGGCCGGCGGAGACGAGGAGGTGGGCGAGGAGCGCCGAGGTGGTCGTCTTCCCGTGCGTCCCGGTGACCACCACCGGGTGTCGGCCGGAGAGGAAGAGCGAGCCGAAGGCGGCCGGGAAGCTCATCTGGGGGAGCCCGCGCTCGCGCACCGCAGTTGCCTCGGGGTTGTTGCGGCGGATGACGTTTCCCACCACCACCAGGTCCGGCCGGGCAGCGTCCAGGTTCTCGGCGCGGTACGGGGTGAGCACCTCGATGCCCCAGGCGCGGAGCATGTCGCTCATCGGCGGGTAGACCTCGCCATCGCTTCCAGACACCGAGTACCCGGCGGCCTGGAGCAGCCCGGCGAAGCTTCCCATCCCGGTCCCGGCCACGCCGAGGAGGTGGACGCGCCGGACCGAGCCCGCGGGCACCTCGTCCAGCACCTTCCCGTCGTCGGCTGTCGTCACCTCTGACTGTTTATTCGAGGCCGAGCGCCACCACCACCCGGTCGTGAAACCGTGGGCGGAAGGCCTGGATGCCCACGTTGTCTCGCCCGCGGGCTGTGCGGTTGGTGACCAGGGCCACCACCAGCTCGCGGCCCCGGTCCACCCAGAGGCTGGTGCCGGTGAAGCCGAGGTGCCCGAAGGCGCCTGGCGGGCTGTTGCCCAGGTGCGAGCCGGCCGAGGAGCCGTAGGGCGACGGGGTGTCGAACCCCAGCCCGTACACCCCGCCCGCCAGAGGCGTGACCGCGCGCTCCCAGAGGCGTGCCGGAGCGATGCGGCCCGAGCCGGCGAGCTCCTCCAGCGCCGCCTGGCCGAAGCGGGCCACGTCCTCGGCGCTGCCGAACAGGCCGGCATGCCCGGCCACTCCGTCGAGGACCCAGGCATTGTCGTCGTCCACCTCACCCGGCCGGGAGGGGACGGGCTCGATGCCTGCCCAGTCGTACCCCTGGCCGGGGGCCGGAGGCCGGGGCCGCACCTGGCCGGTCGGGGGAAGGCCCTCCCACATCCCGCCACATGGGTCGCGCGGGTCGTGCCCCTTGCCGGAGAGCCGGTGAAAGTGGGCGCCCAGGCCGAGCGTCTCGCGGACGCGCGCGTCGTAGAGGGCGTCGAGCGGCTTGCTGGCCAGCTCGGCGAGGATCTCCCCGAGGAGCAGGAACCCGAGGTCGCCGTACGCCTGGGCGGTCTCGGGAGGCGTCTCGAGCGGCGTGCGAGCGAGCCCGTCGAGGAGCTGGGTCCGCACCGCGAAGCGCGTGGCGCTCGGACAGTCCGCGGCGAGCAGGTCGGGGAGGCGCTGGATGGGCTCGGAGAAGAGGGGGAGCCAGGTGGGGAGGCCCGAGGTGTGCGAGAGCAGCTGACCCAGCGTCACGCCTGCGTCGGCGGCCTGCGTCCCGGGGCGGAAGCGGGCGAGCGGCGTCTCGGGGTTCACCGTCCCGTCGGTCCAGGCGCGGAGGAAGAGCGGCACGGTGCAGATGGCCTTGGTGAGGCTGGCCAGGTCGAACGGCGTGTCGCGAGCCACGCCGCCGGCGGCTCCGCGGAAGACGGGCTGCCCCCGGTGCCACACCGAGGCCTGGGCGGCCGGGAAGCTGCCCTCGGCGACGCCGGCTTCGAGAAGAGCCTGGATGGGATCGGTCACTGGGTGGCGGCCTCGAGGGGGGTGAGCGTCCCGGCGCCGGCATCGAGCCGCACCCGGGTGCCGAGCGAGAGGGGCATGTTCACCGCGCCGTGCCCCACCGGGAAGCCGAGGGCGCAGGGGAGGGCGGTCTCGGCGGCCAGCGAGCGAAGCACGTCGCCGGCGGTGAAGTCGGCGCCCGGCCGCTCGCAGCTGGTGAAGTCGCCCAGCGCGATGCCGCCCAGCCCGGCGAAGATGCCGGCGTTGCGGAGATGGGTCCACATCCGGTCGATCCGGTAGGGCTGCTCACCGTCCTCCTCGAGGAGGAGCACCGCCCCGCGCGTGTCGGGAAGCCACGGCGTCCCGAGCAGGGTGACGAGCACGGCCAGGTTCCCCCCGAGCAGTGGGCCCTCGGCGACTCCCGGGACGAGGGGCGTTGCGCCACCGAGCGGTCCGGGCAGGCCTCCCTCGAGGAGCTGGAAGAGCCGGTCGAGCACGGGCTCGGGCTGGTCGGCGAGCTGGGTCACCACCGGGGCGTGGACGCTGGTCCGCCCGTACGACTGGAGGGCGGCGTGGATCGAGGTGGCATCGGAGAACCCGACCAGGAGCCGCGGCGGTGCGGCCCGGAGGTCGAGCAGGGGAAGGAGCCTTCCCGCGCCGCTCCCACCCCGGGCACAGAAGACGGCGTTCACCCCGGGGTCGGCCAGCGCGCGGCGCAGCGCCTCGGCGCGCACGGCATCGGTGCCGGCCAGGTACCGCTGGGCATCGAAGAGACGCGGGTCGAGGACGGGCGTGTAGCGCCGGGCGAGGCGTTCCAGACCACGGTCGAATCGCTCCCGGTCGAAGGGGCTGGAGGGCGCGACGACGGCGATGCGGTCTCCGGGGCGGAGCCGAGGGGGGCGAAGCATCTGCTGCCGGGAAGGCTAGCACCGGCCCGGGAGGCGGCCAGTGCGCGACCCCCCGGTCTGGAGCTCGGGGGCCCGAGCGCCGCAGGGGCCAGGCCGTTCACCCCCCGGCGGGCGCGCTGCCCTCGGGGATGGTGCCGAACTTGCCCGCCCGGTAATCCCGGACCGCCTCCAGGATCTGCGCCTGGGTGTTCATCACGAACGGCCCGTGGGCCACCACCGGCGCTCGGATGGGTGGCCCGGAGGCGACGAAGAGGTGAAGCGCGGTGTCGGCGCGGATGGGAAAGCGTGCCGCCTGCTCGGCGTGACCCATCCACACCACCTGGCCATCCTCGGCGTGCGTCCCCTCGGCGCCGAAGCGTCCCTCGCCGGCGAGGAGGTAGACGAATCCGTTGTGCCCGCCGGGAACCTCGATGGCCCAGCCGGCGCCGGCCTCGGCGCGCAGCTCGAGCACCAGCGCCGGGACGTGGTTCTTCGCCGGGCCTCTGCTCCCCAGTTGCCGTCCGGAGACGATGCGCGTCACCACGCCGTCGGCGCGGTGGACCGGCATCTCGCTCGCCCGGAGGTCCTGGTAGCCCGGGGCGACCAGCTTCTCCGCCGGGGGGAGGTTGAGCCAGAGCTGGAGGGTGTGGACCCGCGAGGCGCCGTGCGGCATCTCGCTGTGGAGCACGCCGGAGCCGGCGGTCATCCACTGGACATCCCCCGGGCCGAGGACGCCGACGTTGCCCCGGCTGTCGGCGTGCTCGAGCTGCCCGTCGAGGACCAGCGTCACCGTCTCGAATCCGCGGTGAGGATGGGGCTCGAAGCCCCCCGGGCGATGGAACCGGTCCTCCGAGCAGAGCAGGAAGGGATCATGCTCCTCCCAGCGCCCGGGCATGAGGAGGATGGCCTTCTGATCCACCTGACCGTCGGCCGGCAGCCGGACCACGTCCTCGACGGTGCGCACATCGCGCTCCATGGGCCCGAGTGTATCGCCGGGCCGGGAGGTGCGCTCAGCGCAGGGGCTTCGAGGCCGCCGGCTTGGGATGCGCCCAGAGGAAATCGAGCACCGCAGCGGGCCACGCCGGGAGAGCAAAGTTGGGCACGTGCCCCACTCCATCCAGGCGCCAGTGCTCGACGGTGATTCCCGGTGGGCAACCGGCGTACATCGCTACCGTCGCCTCCTGAGCGTCACACACCAGCCTCAGCGACGGCCCGGGCCGGCGCGTCTTCTGGCAACCGTCCGCCCTGGCCCAGAAGTCGAGGGTCACGTCGGCCGACGCGTAGCTCGCCCCGAGCAGCGTGTCTCCCTCGTACCGGATGAGCCGATCCTTCGTGCCGTGGACGGTCAGGACGCTGACCGGTTGCTCGGGTCTGCACGATCCGGGCACCACGCTGCCCGCGATGGTGACGATGGCGGCGATGCGATTGCTGCGTTCGCATGCCAGGCGATGGGCCATGAAGGCACCGTTCGAGTGACCGAGCGCGTAGACCCGCGCCGGGTCCGCATCGAAGGTGGTCACCACGTCGTCGATCACGGCGGCCAGGTAGCCGACGTCGTCCGGCCCTCCGACGGAGAAGCGTCGACCCGCGTTCCAGAAGCGGGAACCGTGCGCATTCATCGTTCCGTTGGGCTTCACCAGGATGAAGCCGCGACGGTCGACCTGGGAATCGAGGTCGAGGTAGCGAGACTGGCTCTCGCCATTGCTCGAGTAGCCGTGGAGGAGAAGGACCACCGGCAGCCTCGGCCGCGAACCGAGCGGCGCATGCACGCAGAACGGGCGGCCGAGCACGGTGCGCTCCACGCCCTGGCAGGCCGGGCGGTCGCCCCGCCGGATCCCCTCGAAGGCGCACCTGCGCTCGTGGGCGGGCTCGGCCGGGCTGGCCACCACCGAGGCGTCCGGCCCGGCCTGGACGCCGTGGGCGGTCAGCAGCAGGGAGACGAGCAGCCGGCGGGCAGAGCGGGGAGCGGGCATGGACCCCGGCTCGTATGCCATCCCGCGGGCGATGTGTCTTCTTCCCGGCATCGGCTCCGGCGCTGGCGGCTGTGCTGCGCCTTCCTGGCCGGACAGGGGCATAGTCCCAGGGCCGATGGGCGCCTCCTCGAACGAGCTGAACACCGGATACCCCCTCCCGGTTTCTCAGCGGCTCGAGTTCCGGACCTGGCGCACGGTGGACCTCCCGCTGGCCACGTCCCTGTGGGCGGATCCGCGGGTCACGGCGTTCATCTCGCGCTCTCCCTGGAACGGCGCCCAGGTCGAGGAGAGGCTCCGGACGGAGATTCGCTTCCAGGAGGCCCACCGGATCCAGTACTGGCCACTCTTCCTCCGGGCCACCGGCGAGCTGGCCGGCTGCTGCGGGCTCCATCCCCGCGATGCGCCGCGCGGCATCCTCGAGCTGGGATTCCACCTCCGCCCCTGGGCCTGGGGGAAGGGGCTGGCCACCGAGGCAGCCCGCGCCGCGGCCGTGCACGCCTTCGACGTGGTCGGAGTGAGCGGGCTCTTTGCCGGGCATCATCCGGAGAACGCGGCGTCGGAGAGGGTGCTCGGCAAGCTCGGCTTCCGGTACACCCACCACGAACTCTACCCGCCCACCGGGCTGCTCCACCCCTGCTACCTGCTCGTCCAGGACGCTCTCCCGGAAGGCTGAATGGCCTCGCCCGCACAGGATCAGGCCTTGCCATTCGTTTCCGACACTCGTATACGAGCTCCGTTCATGCTCCCCGCCGCCGACCGGGAGATCCGCCTCGGGATCTGGAAGATCCATATCCTGCACCACGCCGCCGCACGTGCCGTGTGGGGGAAGTGGCTGCTCGAGGAGCTGGCCGAGCACGGCCACCGTCTGAGCCCGGGCACTCTCTACCCGGCGCTGCTGCGCATGGAACGGAACGGGTGGCTCGAGCGCCGGCGCACCGCGCCCCACGCCCGGGCACGTCAGAGCTTCCGGGCCACGGCCGACGGGCGCCGACTCCTGAGAGCGCTCCAGACAGAGGTGACCGAGCTGTACCGGGAGGTCGTCCTCGGGCGGGAACCCGAGCAGCCTGCCCGGTCGCGGCGGTCCCCGGCCCGGAAAGGCCGCAGCCCCAGGGGGAGAACATGACCGGCCAGCCGAGCCCGTCCGAGGGCGCCGATGGGAGGCGCGACCCCGCCCCGATCGGCCCGGAGATGCGGATCCGCCGCCGGTGGCCAGTCCTGGAAACCGGAGCTCCTGCGGCGACGATCCTGGTCCGGATCGCCGTCGGCCTGGTCTTCGCCGGCGAGGGAATCCAGAAGTTTCTCTATCCCGAGGCTCTCGGGGCCGGTCGCTTCGCTCGGATCGGGATCCCGGCGCCGGCGGTCCTGGGCCCCTTCGTGGGCGTCGTCGAGCTCGCCTGCGGCCTGCTCGTCCTGGCCGGTCTGCTCACCCGCCTGGCCGCCGTCCCGCTGGTCATCGACATGCTCGTCGCCATCGTCTCGACCAAGGTGCCCATCCTGCTCGGGCACGGATACTGGCTCTTCTCCCGTCCCTCCGCCGGCGGGTCCGGCCTGTGGAGCATGCTTCACGAGGCCCGGACCGACCTGGCCATGTTGCTCTGCTCCGGCTTTCTGTCCATCACCGGAGCCGGAGCCTGGTCGCTGGATGCCCTGCTCCAGCGCCGCCGTGGCGACGGCGAAGGCCGCGGCGCCGGAAGGTGAGCGCCACCGCCGAGCCAGCCGAGAAGACATCCCTCGGTGAGCTGGCGCTCCTCTTTCTCCGGCTTGGGGCAACCGCCTTCGGCGGCCCAGTGGCGCACATCGCCATCATGGAGGATGAGGTCGTCCGCCGGCGGAGGTGGCTCACCGAGGAGCGGTTCCTGGACCTCCTCGGGGCCACGAACCTCATCCCCGGACCGAACTCGACGGAGATGGCCATCCACATCGGCTGGGCCCGGCGGCGCTGGCCGGGGCTGGTGGTGGCCGGCCTGGCATTCATCGTGCCGGCGATGCTCATGACCGGGGCGCTCGGCTGGGCCTACGTCCGGTACGGCACCATCCCCACGGCGGTGTGGTTCTTCTACGGCGTCAAGCCGGTCGTCCTGGCCGTGGTGGTCCAGGCCATCTGGGGGCTCGCGCCCCGGGCGGCGCGGACGAGGCCGCTGCGGATCCTGGCCGTCCTCGCCGCCACGCTGACCGTGGTGGGGGTCAACGAGCTGGCCGTGCTCCTCGGCGGCGGGCTGCTCTCCGTGGCGGCGGCCAGGCTTCCCCGCTCACCGCCCGCCGGGCCGGACGTTCCCCTGCACCAGATTGCTCCCCTCCTGCCGGTGGCGGCGGGAGCCGTGGCCTCGAGCGCAGTCGGCGTGTCCAGTCTGTTCCTCCTCTTTCTCAAGATCGGCTCGGTGCTTTTCGGGAGCGGCTACGTCCTCCTCGCCTTTCTGCGCGCGGACCTGGTGGAGCGGCTCGGCTGGCTGAGCGAGTCGCAGCTCATCGATGCCATCGCCGTGGGCCAGATCACCCCCGGGCCGGTCTTCACCACCGCCACCTTCATCGGCTACGTGCTGGCCGGACCGAACGGGGCCCTGGCCGCCACGGCGGGCATCTTTCTTCCGGCGTTCGTCTTCGTGGCTCTGAGCGGACCGCTCGTGCCGAGGCTCCGTGCTTCGCCGACGGCCGGAACGTTCCTCGACGGGGTCAACGTGGCGTCGCTGGCCCTGATGACCGTGGTCACTCTCCAGCTCGGGCACGCGGCCCTGGTGGACCTGCCCACGGTGGCCCTGGCGCTGGTCGCGGCCGGGCTCCTGCTCTGGTTCCGGCCGAACACCAGCTGGCTGGTGCTGGGCGGAGCAGGCGCCGGCTGGGCGCTGCATGTGCTCGGGCTCGCCTCCCGCTGAGGAGGTCAGGCGATGTTCATGGAACCGACCAGCTCTCACGGAGCTGACGCGACGCGCGGAGCTCAGGCGCTTTCGGCGCAGGCCTCCTCCTGCTCGTGCATGAGGATGTGTCCCTGGACCTCGGCGCGGATGGCCTTCTGCTCGATGCCGAGGAGGAAGTGCCCCCCTCGCTCGAACCGGAGCAGCCGCGCCCCGGGGATGTTCGCCGCGGCGAAGGTGGCGTTGTGGAAGGGCTGCAGCCGGTCGTCCACGGCATGGACGACGAGCGTCGGCACCCGGATGCCGGTGATGCGCGCGCCGGGCAGCGCCCCATCGTGGTCGAGCACGGCGCCGGCATGGCGCAGGGAAGCCGGGTTCATCGAATCGAGCAGGCGCTCGGCGAGCGTGCGCTGCTCCCGGGTGAGCCCGGAGATGACCGCATCGTCGACCCCCATCAGCTTCAAGAGCGGCTTCTTGAACACCCGACTCATCAGCCAGTAGCGGTAGTCCCTGCGGAAGATGGCGAGCAGGCCCTTCCCCATGCGCTCCGCCCGATCCTGGTCGGGGGTGAAGCCGGGGGTGATTCCACACGATAGGAGGGTGAGCGAGGAGATTCGCTCCGGATGGAGCAGGGCGAAGAGCGCCGCCGAGGGCCCCCCCGCGGAGACGGCGAGCACCGCCACCCGGTCGAGGTGGAGATGGTCGAGCAGGGCGGCAAAGGCGTGCGCCTGGTCCTCGAAGGTCGCTCCGGGACGAAATGTCGAGCGCAGGTATCCGAACCTCGACGGAGCGATCCAGTGGAAGCGGTCGCCGAGCACGACCTCGGCGATGAGCTCACCCTGGTCGAACCCGCCCCCGGCCCCGTGAACGACCAGGACGTTCGGCCCGGCGCCGCCCCAGGTGTACTCGATGTCTCCGTAGCGCGAGGGGACGATGGCGCTGCGGCCGCGGACGCGCTCCCGGGCAGCGCGAATGCTGCGTCGGTAATCCACCAATCCACGGGCCGCGGAGAAGGCTGCGACACCGGCCACCGCTCCGAGGATGCGACGCCTCTTCTTGGTCTTCATGGCAGGCTCCTGGCCAGCGGGAGTTCTGCAATGCACACGCCACGTCCGGGCGCCGCCTGGTTTCGTGCCTGGCTGGCGCAGAATCTGCGCCGAGGCGCTATACGGGGCCCCATGCCCGAACCGAACATCGCCTTTACCAGCCCCTGCGAGCATGTCCCGTCGATCAAGATCCACAGCGTCCACCGGCCTCCGGCCGGCTGCGAGGAGTGCATGAAGATGGGCGCCGGGTGGGTTCACCTTCGCGTCTGCCTGACGTGCGGGCACGTCGGCTGCTGCGACTCGTCGCCCAACCGCCACGCGACCAAGCACTTCCACGCCACCCGGCACCCGATCATCACCTCGGGCGAGCGGGGTGAGAACTGGGCGTACTGCTACGCCGACGCCCAGGACCTGTCCGCATGACGCCGCCGCCCCCGAGGCTCGGTCCGTGGCATACGCCGGAGGAGCTCGAGAAGCGGCGGGACCAGATGTTCTTCCCGCTCCGGCCGGACCAGATCGAGCGGCTCTCCCGCCACGGAAGCGAGCGGTCGCTGGAGCCCGGCGAGGTGCTCTGGAAGGACGGCGACTACGGCGTCCCCTTCTATGTCGTCCTCGAGGGCGAGCTGGAGATCCTCCACGCCGATCACTGGGGCACGCGCCAGATCCACGTTCACACCCCCGGGCACTTCACCGGGGAGATCGCCCTGCTCTACGGCCGGCGGGCGCTGGTGACCGGACGGGCCCTGGCCCGCACGCGGGTGCTGGCCCTCGAGCAGCCACAGCTCCGCGGCGTCATCCAGAACGATACCGAGCTGAGCGAGCTCCTGATGCGGGCCTTCATCCTGCGGAGGATGGGCCTGCTCGCCAACCGCTGGGGCGACGTGGTGCTCATCGGGTCCCGCCACTCGGCGGCCACGCTCCGGATCCAGGAGTTCCTCACCCGCAACGGCCATCCCCACCAGTACCTCGACGTGGACACCGATCCCGACGTCCAGCGGATGTTCGATGACTTCAAGATCGGGGTGAACGACATCCCGGTGATCATCTGCCGTGGTCAGCTGGTGCTCCGGAACCCGTCCAACGCCGAGCTGGCCGACTGCCTCGGCTTCAACCAGACGGTGGACCTGACCACCATCCGGGACGTGGTGGTGGTCGGCGCGGGTCCCGCCGGGCTGGCGGCGGCGGTCTACGGCGCCTCGGAGGGGCTGGACGTGCTGGTGCTGGAGGGGAACGTTCCCGGCGGCCAGGCCGGCCAGAGCTCGAAGGTGGAGAACTACCTCGGCTTTCCGACCGGCGTCTCGGGCGGCGCCCTCACCGCGCGGGCCCTGACCCAGGCGGAGAAGTTCGGAGCGACCATCGCCATCGCCCGGGCCGCCTCGGGGCTGGTCTGTGACCGGGAGCCGTACGCCGTCCAGCTGGCCACCGGGGGCAGCATCCAGGCGCGCGCGGTCATCATCGCCACCGGCGCCGAGTACCGGAAGCTGGAGGTGCCGGAGCTGGCCCGCTTCGAGGGGGTGGGCGTCTACTACGCCGCCACCTACGTCGAGGCCCAGCGCTGCGGGACGGAGGAGGTCATCGTCGTCGGGGGCGGGAATTCCGCCGGTCAAGCTGCGACGTTCCTGGCGCGGACCTGCAAGCAGGTTCACATCCTGGTGCGGGGGAAGGGCCTGGCGGAGACCATGTCCCGCTACCTCATCCGGCGCATCGAGGAGACGCCCAACGTCACGCTGCACGCGCGGACGCGCATCGTCGGCCTGGGCGGGGGCGACCACCTGGAAGAGGTGACCTGGCAGGACGATGCGGCGGGCCAGCGGACGACGGCGCCGTTGCGGCACGTGTTCTTCATGGCCGGCGCGGTGCCCAACGCCGGCTGGCTCGACGGCTGCGTGCTGATGGACGACAAGGGCTTCGTCCTCACCGGCCAGGACCTGACCCCGGAGCGGCTCCGGGAGGCCGGATGGCCGCTGGAGCGGAGGCCGATGCTCATGGAGACCAGCATCCCGCGCGTGTTCGCCGTGGGGGATGTCCGCTCGGCGAGCGTGAAGCGGGTGGCCTCGGCGGTGGGTGAGGGGTCGATCTGCATCCAGCTCGTGCACCGCGCGCTGGCGCAGTGACCGATAAGCGGGACACGGGCCGCCCGGTTGACAGGAGCGGAGTCCGCCCCTAGAAAACGCCCCCTCACCTTCCCCGATAGCTCAGTTGGTAGAGCGGGTGACTGTTAATCACCATGTCCGTGGTTCGAGTCCACGTCGGGGAGCCATTTTTGCGCCACGCAAACCAGGTGGCGGAGTTGATTAACGGAGCCCCGGTCGGCGCGAGCTGGTCGGGGCTTCTATTTTCCCCTGTTGCCGCGGGGGTTAGCCCTTCCGAAGGCCTCTCATTGGCCTCCGACCGGGGAGAGAATCGGCAGAGAGAATGACCACTGCTGAACGCTGCGACGCGTGCCCGCTCGCGCTGACAGTGGTGGAGTCGAAGATGTACGAGTCCCGGCGCCCAGGGTTGCGCTCAAGGGAACTCGTTGCCATGAGAGTCCTGATCTCCGGCGCCGGAATCGCGGGTCCGTGCCTGGCGTACTGGCTCCGGCGTCACGGCTTCGAGCCAACAATCGTGGAACGCTCGCCTGCCTTGCGAACCGGTGGGTACGTCATCGACTTCTGGGGCGCTGGCTTCGACGTTGCGGACCGTATGGGGCTCGTGCCAGAGATCCTGGAGAAGGGGTACAAGCTTCGCGAGCTTCGGCAGGTCGATCGGGGCGGCAGGCGCGTGAGCGGGTTTGCCATGGCCGCGTTCGACCGGATCACGCAGGGGCGATACACGAGCCTGCCGCGCAGGGGCCTGGCGGCGGCCATCTACCGAGCCCTGAATGACCGCGTTGAGACGATCTTCGACGACAGCATCTCCGGAATCGAAGACAGAGGAAGCGAGGTCCGCGTCCGCTTCGAGCGCACCCCTACCCGAGAGTTCGACCTGGTCATCGGCGCAGACGGGCTCCATTCCCAGGTGCGCACCCTTGCCTTTGGTGACGAGGAGCGCTTCGAACGATTCCTCGGAATGAAGGTGGCCGCATTCGAGATCGACGGATATCGCCCGAGAGACGAGCTGGTATACGTCGTGCATCGCGACGTCGGGCAGCAAGTGGGCCGCTTCGCGACGCGCGGTGACGGCACCATGTTTCTCTTCGTGTTTGCGGATGGCAACCCCGAAATGCCTTCTGGCCTCGACGGTCAGAAGGCGCTCTTGCGCGAGAAGTTCTCAGACTCGGGCTGGGAGTGCCCGAAAATACTCGATGCACTCGACCGCAGCGACGACCTCTACCTGGATCGCGTCAGTCAAATCCACATGGACCGCTGGGCCAAAGGCCGTGTCGCCTTGGTCGGAGACGCTGCCTTCTGCGTCTCCCTGCTTGGGGGGCAGGGCTCCGCACTTGCCATGGTGGCAGCGTACATCCTGGCGGGCGAGCTGAAGCGCGCGGACGGACGGCATGAAGCGGCGTTTGCCAAGTACCAGGAGCGGCTTCGCACCTTGCTTGCCGGGAAGCAGGAGGCGGCCGTTAGGTTCGCATCCTTCTTCGCTCCCCGCTCCCGCTTCGGGATCTTTCTCGGCAACCAGGTCATGAAACTCATGGCCATCCCGTTCGTGGCCGAGCTCGCCGTGGGTCGTGAGCTCCGCGACCGCATCGAGCTGCCGGAGTACTGAGCATCGAGCCTGCCCTCGTCGCGACCTCGTTCAATTGGTATCGCGATCTCTCTATCTGCCGCAGAGAACGGGCTGATGTGTTTGGAAGTTCCAAATGGGGAGCTGTGAACCGGAGAACGGCCGGTACGCGGCCGAGGTAGAGTCAAGCTCCGGCGGCCACGCCCGCCTGCTGAACAGGAGCCGGTGTGCCAGGAGCTGGTGTGCCAGAGAGGAGCTCCAAGATGACCGTTCACTACCTCGAAATCGTCAGCAACGATGTAGACACGCTGACCGCGCTCTACCAGCGCATGCTCGGTCTCTCGTTCGGTGCCCCAGACCCCGATCTCGGGCAAGCCCGTGTGGCGAGTCGAGCGGACGGCACTCTGGTGGGCATCCGGAAACCACTCGCCGCCCATGAGCAGCCGATCATTCGAACCTACCTCGCCGTCGAAGACATCCAACAAGCGGTCAAGAGGGCCGAGGACTCCGGCGCGACCATCGCCTATCCCCCGACCCGACAGGGACAGCGGGGCACGTTTGCCATCGTGTTCCAGGGCGACCTGCAGCACGGACTTTGGCAGCGGTAGCCGGCGCCGGTCACCGACGTAAATGTGACTCCGTCGTCCCTATTCGAACCGCGGGCCAGTTCGGTTACACGCGCGCCGAGGCTCGAACGCGCTGTAACCGAACGTCCGCCCCGTCCGCACTCCACCCGGAGGGACAAACCAAAGGCAGCGGCCTTCGAGGTGGAGATCGATGACGTTCAAGAACTGGCTGTCGGCAGTGCACAATCGCCTGGCGAGCACCAGATGGGCGCTCGTGCCGCTCAGGCTCCTGGTGGGCTTCGGGTTCGCCGCCCACGGCTATGCAAAGCTGGCGCGGGGACCGGAGAGCTTCGCCCGGATCCTGGCCACCATCGGGATTCCCGCTCCCGAGCCGACGGCGTGGGCGACCGCCCTGCTCGAGCTCCTGGGCGGAATCTCGCTCATGCTCGGCGCCTACGTCGTTCCGCTGGCCGTACCGCTGGCAGCCGTCATGCTGACCGCCATGTTCAGCGTCCATCTGCGGTACGGCTTCTCCTCGATCCGGCTCACGCAGTTCAGCGAGTCGGGCGCCTCGTTCGGCCCGGTCGGGTACGAGCTGAATCTCCTCTACCTCGCGGCGCTCCTGGCGCTCGCGGCGAGCGGTCCGAGCCCCGTGTCCGTCGACCGGTGGCTGGCTGCCAGACGCGCGCAGCGCGAGGCGCTCACGTCTCGGCGATTCGCGCCCTGAGCAGCTTGCGCACCAGCGCCTTGGGCAGCGGCCTGGCCGGGTCGAAGTGGAGCGAGCCCCTCGTCCCCTCGTACCCCTCCAGCTCACGAGCCAGGGTCCGGAGAGTGGCCCCGCTGAACGGGTAGTACGAGCAGCCCTTTGCGGTGGCGAGGAACCCGGCGATGACCTTCCCGTCGAGGCGAAACGCGGGTATCCGGTAGCTGATGCATTCCTCCGCCCGGGGAACGACGGCGCGAATCGTCCTGCGGAGATGGTCGAGGGCCGCCCGCCGCTCGCCCTTCACGGTGGCCAGGTACTCGTCGATCGTCCTCGGCTTTCCCTTCACCGTGGCCTCGTCCCGCCGGCCCTGGAGAGCCGGCCAGCGTCCTCTCCCGGGGATAGTACACCGCGGTGCATGACCCGGGAGGCGGCCGGCCGGGTGAGCCGAGCGCCCATCGACGGATCAGGTCGCCCCCATCGCCTCGGCGCGAAGGCGCAGGTTGTGAAGCTGGCGGCGCTCCATCACCTCGTGGGCGAGGGCGATGGCTGGCCGGAGAACGGCCATCTTCAGGCCCGGGGCGTAGTCGGCGCGAACGCGCACCGTCAGCCGGGTGGCATCGCCTCCGATGGGCTCGAGGACGAAGGCCCAGCTCGTCTTCCAGGGGGGAGCACTCTTGGGACGGAGGCCACCGGGGACCAGCGCCGGGTCTCCCAGCACCAGCGACCGCGGGGCGTCCAGGCTCACCACGGCGAACCCATCCGTCCTCCTGGGGAGCGCGGGGAGGATGTCCCCCACGGACAGGGACTGGAGCTCGGGGATGATGTGATCGGCGCTGGGCATGCGCCCGTTGTCCAGGAAGTCGAAGCTGTACCAGCCCGCGCGCCCGGCGCCCATCTGCATCAACCACGGCCAGACGTGGTCGTCCGGAGCCTCGATGGTGGTGGCGTGGGTCTTCTGGAAGCGGACGCCAGGGAGCAGCTCGTCCCCGGCGAGCTCACGTGACGCATCCGCCGGCACGGCGCCCAGCTCCTGGACCAGCAGCCGCAGCACGCCGTGCCGGATGGCGTGCGAGAAGCGACCGATCAGCCACCAGTACCGCCTGAAGCGGGACAGCGACATGACGTCCGTGGCTCCGACGCGAAGCTCGATGGTGATCCAAGACCCGCCGCCGATGCGGGGGTCGACCCGGATGCACCAGGCCAGCTTTCCGTATCCGGGTCGCTCGAAGGTCCGGAACTCGGCCGGCGTGACGGGAACGAACTCGATCGTCGGCTGCCAGAACTTGCCCACCGACCCGACCACCACCTCACGATCCGGCCGCTCCCCGAGGAGGAGGAATCCCGACCCGGCTCCGGTGATGTCGTCGATCCGCGAAGAGCGGTTGAGCTCCTGGGACTTGCCGCGAAGCCAGTGTGCGATCCGCTCGGGCAGGGTCCGCAGCCAGAAGAGACGACGGACGAACGGGACCCGGTACATCTCCACGTTTCGCGCGACGGCGTACGCCTGTGGCGGCTCGGCGGCGACCGCCACGTGATCCACCTGGCGGAGTGAATAGTTCGGCATCAGCTCGGTGATCAACGAGGGCCGGTCTATTCGCATGGTCTGTCCCCTGTGAACGCGGGTGCTCGAGAGTGCAGCGGATATGCCACCAGGAGGCGGGATGAACGGTGGAAACCACTGGTGGTTTGGCATCCCGGGCGCGCAGCGGGTGCCACCCTCGAGCGCGCAGCGCAAAGAATGCGCGTCAGCGGGCCGGAATCGGCGCCTTCCGAGCACGCCCCCAGGCGATGAAGGCGGCCAGTGTCCCGAGGACGAGGGTGACGGGGAGCATCCGCACCTCGCCCCGAGCGACGTGAAACACCGACGCGAAGACCATCACCGTGGCCAGGCCGGCGGCGGCGAGCGGCGTCAGCATCGGCCGGATGCCGGCTGCGGCCGGCATGATCAAGCCCAGAGCGCCGGCGAGCTCGCACGCACCGATGAAGCGGACCAGTCCGGGCGGCAGGGCCCCGGGCCAGACCAGCTTCTCGGTGAGCTCGGCGATCGGCATGCTCATCTTCATGACACCGGCCATCCCGAAGGCGCCCGCGAGCAGCACCTGAGCCACCCACAGCGCGACGTTCCAGGCTGCGGGCGGTGGTCGAGCGGCGCTCATGGCTCGTCCCTCCTCCGGGCGGTGAAGCCAACGGCACGGGCGCTGACCGGGTCACTGTGGCACGCGTGGACCGAAGACCCACGAGTGGCCCGGCGCGAGCCGTCTCCGGGTGAACACATGGCCTCGCCACCCAGTGGTAGAAGCCCACCACCAGCTCCTTACGCAGCGTGGTGGTTCCTTCAGCCAGGCGCGGGGGACTGAGCGGGTGCGGCGAAGAACCAGGGCTTCGCGAGAGGACGAGCGATGAAGGTGGGCGTGGGAGAATTGGCACCGGATCTGGAGCCGGGCTCCACGGCCTGGCAGGGCATCGCGGAACGGGTGCGCCGCGAGCGTCCGGCTCTCTTCCTCCTGGGGGAGATGCCCTTCGGGAGCTGGATCGCCGCCGGGGAGGTGGCCGATCCGGCGAGGTTCGACCAGCTGTGCCTGCTCCACGAGCGCGGCCTGGCCGGCCTCGACGACCTCGGCGCCGGAGTCGTCCTCGGGACACGCCCCCGTCGCCACGAGGGCCGCCCGGTCAACGAGGGCTTCGTCTGGACGAAGGAGACCGGCGCGCGCGCCGCGCATGCCAAGCAGTACTTCCCCGACGAGCGCGGCTACCACGAGGCCCGGTGGTTCGAGGCCGGCGAGCGGCACTTCCGGGTGGTGGAGGCGGGGGCTGCGCGCGCGGGCTTTCTCATCTGCACTGAGGTCATGTTCAACGAGCACGCCCGCCGCTACGGCCGGGAGGGGGCAGAGCTCATCGTCGTCCCGCGCGCCACGGGCCGCGAGTCGCTCTCGCGCTGGCTGGTCGCCCTGCGGATGGCGGCCATCGTCTCCGGCTGCTACCTGCTCAGCTCGAACCGCGGCGGGCGGGACCTGAATGGCCAGGTGTTCGGCGGCTGCGGATGGATCATCGACCCACGCGGTGAGGTGCTGTGCCAGACCAGCGCCGCGAGCCCGCTCGCCTTCTGCGACTTGGACCTGGCATGCGTCCGCACCGCCCAGGCCGAGTACCCCTGCTACGTCCGGGAGCTGGTCATCTCGTAGAGCTTGCCGCCGACCCAGCACTCCGGGAGGACCACGGCCAGGATGCTCGTCTTGGTGCCAACGTCGTCGCCATCCTCAGCCGCCCAGACACCTCGGATCGGCAAGGGCCTGCGCATCCCACGGCTTCCAGACGCGCTAAGGTGCCTGCATGCCTGCGGCCCGGCTCCGGGCAGCGTCAGCCCCCTCGAGGGACCTCGGCGTGCTCAGGCGATGGTCACTGGTCGGGCTGGGGCTGGCCCTTTTTCTCGTGGCGGCGAAGGCGCACGGGCGCCAGGTGCGCCTCGAGCGCGAGCTGGCCGGCTACTGGTCGGTGATCTTCGGCGGCCAGAACCCGCCCTTCGTCGAGGCGCTGTGGCGTCGCGAACGCTGGGTCTTCTGGAGCCTGGCCGCGGCGTTCGCCCTGCTCACCGTCGGTTACCGCCTCGTGGCGCGGATCAAGCCGGCGGGCGGGGTCCCCGGCGCGCTCGCCCTTCACGTCGTCGTGCCCTTCATCCTCGGCTTCGTGGCCGCCGGGCTCCTCAGCCTCCTGCGCTTCGCCTCGGAGGTCCGCGCCGGCGAGGTGGCGCCCGGCCCGCGTCCCGAGGACTGGCTGAGCCACGCCGCCTGGGGAAGCGCGGCCTGGTGGCTCCTGACCTTCGTCCTCGGTGCGGCGGTGGTCCTGCTCGTTCGCGGAGCGGCGCGCCGGCCTGCCCGAGAGTGAGCCTGGCCGGTGCCGCCGTCCGGGATCAGGACGGACCGGTCGGCGGCGGAGGCTCCGGCGCGCGCGCGGTGGGAAGCTGCCAGCCGCGGCGCAGGGCGACGAGACGGAGGCTGAAGCAGAGAATCGCCCCCACGAACATGGTGGGAACCAGGGGAAGCTCCAGCACGGCCCCCGACGCCACCACGCCCGCCCCGGACAGCGCGGCCACGGCATAGATGTCGGAGCGCAGGACGGCCGGGATCTCGGCGAGCAGGAGATCTCGCGCGATCCCGCCGCCGATGCCGGTGATCATCCCGAGCAGCGCGGCCATCACCGGGTGGAGCCCGTAGGCGAGCGCCTTCTGGGCTCCGGCCACGGCGAACAGCGACAGCCCGGCGGCGTCGAAGACCTGCACCGGGTTGCGGTGCATGCTGACCACCGAATAGAAGCCGAAGGTGACCAGCCCGGCGGCGAGGGAGAGCGCCAGGTAGCGCAGCTCGGTCAGCGCAGCCGGTGGGACCGCGCCGATGAGCATGTCGCGAGCGATGCCGCCCGAGGTGGCCGCTGCAAAGGACAGCACCAGGACGCCGAACAGGTCCAGCCGCCGCCTCACGCCCGCCGTGGCGCCGCTGAGCGCGAAGGCGAAGGTACCTGTGACGTCCAGTACGCTCGCCAGGTCCTTCACCAGACGCGGGTCGGTCGCCATCGCCGAAGGGTGGCCGATATACCCCCCTCACCCCGGCGTTCTCAACGGCGCGATCCGTCCCCCGGTCGACGCCCCGGTCCGCGGCAGGAGGGTGCCATGTTCAAGAAGGCGGCCTTCAGCATGTATCCGAGGGTAACGCACTCATCCTGCACGAGCTGAAGAAGCGGTAGGCCCCGCAGTGGGCGGAACGCCGTCGAAGAATTCCACCGCTCCGCTCTCCAGCGAGTACTCGGCCCCGACGACGGCCACCCGCCCGCCGACCACCAGCTCCTCGAGGAGCCGGCTTCCGTGCCGGAGATGGTCCACCGACGCCCGCACGTTGGCCCGGACCGCCTCGCGCAGGACCGCCTCCGGGTCGCCCGGTCGAACCAGGCCCTGGATGTGGGGGGCGATCCGGTCGGTGATGGAGCGGATGTTCTTCGAATCCGGGCCGAGGCCGGTCTGGAGGGCCTTCACCGTCGCGGCGACGGCCCCGCACCTGGTGTGCCCCATGACCACCACCAGCCGCGATCCGAACTGCGAAGCGGCGAACTCGATGGAGCCCACCCCGGAGGGAGCGACGATGTTCCCGGCGATCCGCACCACGAACAGATCGCCGAACCCCTGGTCGAAGACGATCTCCACCGGCATCCTCGAGTCCGAGCACCCGAGGACGATGGCGAACGGACGCTGGGCCCGCTCGGCCAGCTCGTGGCTCCACTCGCGCCCGAGGGACCGCCCGCTCCCCGACAGGAAGCGCCGGTTGCCGTCGATGAGGCGCTGGAGCGCCTCGCCCGGGGGCAGCGACTCTGGGTCGGAGATGCGGGGCATGGTGCGACCTCCTCGACCGGCGAGAGTAACGACCTCCAGCCTGGAGCGTACTCACTTCCCGACCGGAACGATGCCGGAGGGAACGTGGCAGGCTGGAAGAGCGCAGCACCGTGGCTGGCCGGCGCGCTGGCGATGTTGCTCGCCGGCCGTGCCCAGGCCGAGCCGGACCGCTCACTCTTCTTCCAGGAGCTCGACCTGGCGGTGGCCTTCCCGAGCGGCGTCACCCTGGCCGCCTCGTACACGCCCACCTTCGGCTTCTGGGAGCGGCGCCTCGACGTCGGGCTCGGGGCGCGCTTCACCGCCTTCCGCGGAGGCAGCGGGTACGTCTTCCCCAACGGAAACGCCGACCAGATCAACGCCGGGGCGAGCGACACCTTCACCGTCCACGACCCGAGCAGCTACGCGCTGAACCTCATGTTCGTCCTCTCGGTGCGCATCGTCGCCGGGCTCGAGGTAGGGGTGAACATCGACGTCATCGGAGTGGGCTTCGGTCCCTCGGTGCTCGGGACCTACCAGGGAGCCACTCCGGGCGTCTCCGGCCCGGCGGCAGCCAGCCCGACGACCTTCAATTTCCTGCTCCTGGGCAAGAACGACCGCGGGCAGCTCGATTCCGAGCTCTTCGCCGCCTACTGGTTCGAGCACTGGGGGGTGCGTGCCGGCATCAGCCACATGAGCACCGAGTACACCCTCGCCCGGCCGGGCGACGCCGGAAACACCGTCTTCCGGGCGCCGGCCACCCGGTTCGTGGCCTCCGTCGGCTACCGCTTCTGACGCAGAGCTGCAGCGCGGTCGGCGGGCGGCCTCAGAAAGACCTGCCGTCGACGAGCTCCACCCGGATGGCGAAGGTGTCCAGGCCCTCGATGCAGCCCAGGTTCACCCGGAAGTGCCCGGGGTTCAGGGTGACGTCATGGAAGGGATGGATGCCGCAGGTCTTGCAGAAGTAGTGGTTCACCACGCGGTCCCCGAACCGGTAGACGGCCAGGCGGTCCAGCCCCTCGAGCTCCTCGAAGTCGGCGGGGGCAAAATACGGGACGGACATCACCGCGCCCTTCCGGAGGCAGAACGAGCAGTTGCACCGGATGCCGGCGGTGATCTCCTCGCTCCGGAGCCTGAAACGCAGTGCGCCACAGTGGCAGCTGCCCCGGTAGGTTCTCATCCACGTTCCCCCGAGCGGGCCACCTTACTCCTCCTCCGACCCACCCGATCCGGTGATTCGTGCGCATCCGCGCGCTCCGGACGCCAACCTTGCGGGGCCGCGGGCCGGCCCAAGTCCCCGGAAATTGTGCAGCGGTTGGCATCGCCTTCGCATCGGCATCCCTCCGGAGGCACAGGCGATGAAAGCGGACAGGCTGATGAGGGTCGAGGTGGTCACCGTCCCCCCGGAGCTGCTGGTCGAGGGGGCCCATGCCCTGATGCTCAAACGCGGCGTCCGGCACCTCCCGGTCGTCTCCGGAAGGCGCCTGGCCGGTGTCGTGTCCGACCGCGACATCCTCCTCGTCAGCGGGCGGCTCAAGAACGGCAAGTACGTCTACCCCTCCCTGACGGTGGGCGAGGTGATGTCGCTCTCGCCGGTCTCAGCCTCGCCGGCCACTCCGGTGGCGGAGATGGCCAAGGCCATGGTCATCTCGAAGATCGACTGCCTTCCCATCGTCACCAGCGAGAACGAGCTGGTGGGCCTGGTGACCTCCACCGATCTCCTGCTCATCCTGACGGAGATGCCCTCCGAGGAGCGGCCCAACTTCAGCTTCCACATCCGTCGCGCGGGGGAGATCGAGGCCAAAGCCTGAAGGGGGCGCATGCCGAACCCGGAGGGGACGAGAGCGGTGCCCGAGCCACGGATGCAGGAGGCCCTCCGGCTGATGCTCGGCTTCGCCGAGAGGACCGGGCTGACCTCGGACCGCCCCCAGCAGCGCTACCTGTGGACGGATGCCTTCGCGGTCTGCAACCTCCTCGGGCTGGCGCGGGAGAGCGGCCAGGGCAAGTACGCCGACCTCGCCCTCCGCCTCGTCGACCGGGTGCACACCACGCTCGGCCGGCGCCGCAGCGACGACACGCGCACGGGCTGGATCAGCGGCCTGGGTGAGCTGGCCGGCGCCGCACATCCCACCCGGGGCGGGCTGCGCATCGGCAAGAAGCTTCCCGAGCGGCGCCCGGACGAGCCCTTCGACGAGGAGCTGGAGTGGGACCGGGACGGGCAGTATCTCCACTACCTCACCAAGTGGATGCATGCGCTCGACCAGGTGGCTCGATGGACGGGCACGCCGCGCTACAGCCTCTGGGCACGGGAGCTGGCGGCGGCCGCCTTCGCCGGCTTCAGCTACCGGCCTCCGGGCGGCGGGCGGCTGCGCCTCCGGTGGAAGATGAGCATCGACCTGTCCCGGCCGCTGGTCGCCTCGATGGGACAGCACGACGCGCTCGACGGGCTGATCACCTGCGCCCAGCTGCGGGCGACGGCTTCCGCCCTCTCCGGCAGCGACGCCGGCCCGAATCTCGGAGAGGAGCTGGCCGGGTACGGCTCCATGGTCGAGCCTGGGCAGTGGGCGACGACCGATCCGCTCGGACTGGGCGGGCTGCTCATGGACGCCGGACGGGTGGCCCAGCTGCGGGGCGCCGAGGGAGGGATGAACGAGGCGTTGCTCGACGGCCTGCTCGCCGCCGCGCTCCAGGGGCTGCGGCACCCGTCCGTCGAGGCCGGGCTCCGCGGAGCTGCCTCGCGGCGCCTGGCCTTCCGCGAGCTCGGGCTGTCCATCGGCCTTCACGTCCTCGAGCTGCTCGAGGCAAGCGCCGCCTCTCCGAACACCCGCGACCTGCTGGCCGCCCTCGGGGCCTACCGGCCGCTCGGGGCGGCCATCGAGACCTTCTGGCTGGAGCCGTCCCATCGCCAGACGGTCACCTGGACCGAGCATCGGGACATCAACGAGGTCATGCTCGTGACCAGCCTCGTGCCCGACGGGTGCCTCCGGCTCAGGGCGGTGGCGCGTCCCTTCTAGGTCCGCCGGCGGCAAAGTCTCCGTTGCGCAGCGCCGGCCGCCTTGGCATCAAAGGGCGGGAGGTCACGCGCGTGTACGACCACATCGGCCTCAAGACCAAGGACCTCGCGGCGAGCGTCCGCTTCTACCGGGCCGCTCTTGGCGCGCTCGGCCACGTCCTCTGCTCGCAGGACGACTCGAGCGCCAGCTTCGGTCCACCGGGGCAGCCGGCGTTCTGGCTCTACCGGGCGCAGACCCCGCCCTCGACCGGTGTTCACGTCGCCTTCCGCGCCGCCGAGCGCCCCCACGTGGACCGGTTCTACCGGCTCGGGCTGGAGGCCGGCGGGGGCGACCACGGGCCCCCCGGAATCCGTACCGCCTACGGCCCTCACTACTACGCGGCCTTCCTCCTCGATCCCGACGGGAACAACGTCGAGGCGGTTTGCCTGCGGTAGGCTTCTCCGCCCAGGGAGGCGACGTGGCCAAGGGCGCGGGCATCCACGTGGCGCTGCTGCGGGGAATCAACCTCGGCAAGCACAACCGGCTGCCGATGAAGGAGCTCCAGGCGCTCTTCACCGGCGCGGGCTGCGGCCGCGTCGCCATCTACATCCAGAGCGGCAACGTCGTCTTCGAGGCCTCGGACCGGCTGGCGGGGCAGATCCCGGCCCGCATCTCGGGGGCCCTGGCGGTGCGCTTCGGCATGACCATCCCGGTGGTGACCCGCACCGCGGCCGAGCTGGCCAGGGCCGTGCGAGCCAATCCCTACCTCGAATCCGGCGCCGATCCGGACAGCCTCCACGTCGCCTTCCTCGCCGACCGGCCCTCGCCTGCCCGCATCGCCGCCCTCGACGCTCGGCGCTCGCCTCCCGACGAGTTCGCGGTCATCGGGCGAGAGGTCTACCTCCGGCTTCCCAACGGGATGGCGCGGACCAAGCTCACCAACGCCTACCTCGATTCCCGGCTGGCCACCACGAGCACGGTGCGCAACTGGAGAACGGTGCTCACCCTGGTCGAGATGTCGCAGGCCCCCCCGGGCCACTGAACACCGGGCCCGCTCGCCTGCTCCCTCCCCGCGGCCGACCCGTGCTAGATGCCCCGCCCGGGAGCCCCGGGTGGACACCATCACCTCCACGTCATGGCGGAGCTTTCGGCCGGCGGTGTGGATCCCGGCCATCGCGGTCTGGGTCGGCCTGGCCATCGTCTTCGGCGTCGCCGTCCGCGCCTATCTCCACACCACCGCCCTGGAGCAAACCGGCCGCTACCTGGCCCGGAGCAACGAGACCATCGAGTCGCTGGGAGCGCTCCTCGTCGCCCTGGACGATGCCGTGTCCTACCGCCGTGGCTTCGCGCTGGGGGGCGACAGCGCGCAGCTCGAGGCCTACCGGGCGGCCATCACCCGGCTCGACCAGACACGGACCCGGCTCCGGCAGCTCATCGGCGACGACCCGGAGCAGGAGAAGCGCTTCGCCGGGCTGGAGCCGCTGCTCGGCGCGCGCATCCTCCAGCTCGACGAGAGCCTGCGCGCCAGCCGTGATCTGGGCTTCGACGCACAGCGCGAGGCGGCGGTCACCGCGGAGGGTAACGCGCAGTCGGACCGGATCCGCCAGCTGGTGAGCAAGATGGTGTCCGAGGAGCGCCGGCTGCTCGTCGAGCGCGAGGCCTCGGCGGGGGGGGACTCGGAGTCGGTGAAGCGCACGCTGATCGTCGGCTTCGGCATCAGCGTGGCCGTCCTCCTCTTCGCCTTCCTCCAGCTGCGGAGCCAGATCTCGCGGCGATCCCGGACCGAACGGACCCTGGCCGACCGGGAGCAGCGAGGCGCGATCACCCTGAACAGCATCGCCGACGGGGTGATCGCCACCGATTCCGGCGGCCGCATCGTCCAGATGAATCCCGTCGCCGAGCAGCTGACCGGCTGGAGGCTCGCCCAGGCCGCCGGCCGCCCGTTTGCCGAGGTCTTCCACGTCGTCGACGAGAAGAGTCACGAGCCGCTTCCGGATCCGGTCGTGGCGGTACTCTCCACCCGCGCGAGCGTCGGCCTGTCCCACCGTGCCGCGCTGGTCGCGCGCGACGGCGTCGAGCGTCCCATCGCCGACACCGCCGCTCCCATCGTCGACGCCGACGGGCGCGTCCAGGGCGTGGTGCTCGTCTTCCGGGACATCACCGCCACCCGGGCCAGCGAGGCGCGGTTCAGGCGGCTGGTCGAGGCGGCACCGGACGCCATCCTCATCACCGACGGCGAGGGCCGGATCGCCGTGGCCAACGACCAGGTCAACGCCCTGTTCGGGTACTCCCACGACGAGTTGGCCGGTCAGCCCATCGAGGCCCTCCTCCCGGAGCGGTTTCGCTCGAAACACGTGGGACACCGGGCGGCGTACCACGCCGCTCCCGCCGTTCGCCCGATGGGGAGCGGGCTCTCGCTCTTCGCCCGCCGGAAGGACGGCAGCGAATTCCCGGTGGAGATCAGCCTCAGCCCGCTCCTGACGGAGGAAGAGGCGCTGGTCATCGCCGCCGTCCGAGACGTCTCCCAGCGCTATGCGCTGGAGCGATTCCGGGAGGAGTTCCTGGAGTTCATCAGCCACGACCTCAAGAACCCGCTCTCCATCATCTCCCTGCAGGCCCGGGTCCTGGCGCGCCAGCTGAGCGGCCGGGGACTTCCCGAGGAGGCGCACGCGGTGGACGTCATCGCCCAGAGCGCCGCCTTCATCGACCGCCTGGTCCGCGAGTTGCTGGAGATGGCCTACGTCGAGTCCGAGCGGGTCGAGCTGGAGCTGGAGACGGTGCCTCTCGCCCCCCTCCTCCAGGCGATCCTCGAGCGCACCATCTCCAGCTTCGACCGCCTGAGAGTGCGGCTCGAGGCTCTCCGCCCGGTGGCCGCCCTCGTCGAGCCCCGCCGCATCGAGCGGGTGCTGGTCAACTTCCTCCAGAACGCCCTCAAGTATTCGCCCCCCGGCTCCCCCATCGTCGTCCACCTCGAGGCCGTGGACGGGATGGCGGTGGTTTCCGTTTCCGACCAGGGCCCCGGGCTCTCGCCGGAGGAGGCCTCCTTCGTCTTCGACAAGTACCGGCGGACGTCGACTGCGCGCCGGAAGGAGGGCCTCGGCCTGGGCCTCTACATCAGCCGGAAGATCGTCGAGGCCCACGGCGGACGCATCGGCGTGGAGAGCACGCCCGGCCGGGGGGCGAGGTTCTACTTCCAGGTGCCGCTGGCTCGTGCGCCAGCCACCGTCGCGCTTCCGGTTCTCGCGATGGGCGAGCCGGCCGGCACGCGGCTCCGGGGGTTGAAGGTCTTGCTCGTCGACGACGAGGCCAACGCCCTGGCCGCACTGACCACCCTCCTCAGGGAAGAGGGACTGGTCATCTCCGGCGCCACCAGCGGCGAGCAGGCTCTGGCCATGGCCGGCACGGAGCGGCCGGACGTGGCCGTGGTCGACGTGCAGATGCCGGGGATGGGCGGACTGGAGCTCCTGGCCCGGCTCCGCGAGATGCATCCCGGGCTCCGGGCGGTGATCATGTCCGGCTACATGCCGCACCACGCGGGCATCGCCGAGGTCCGCGAAACGACCGGAGCCGCCTACGTGGGCAAGCCGGTGGACGTGGACGAGCTGGTTCGTACCCTGGAGCGCCTCACCAACCACCTCCCCGTCTAGCGGTTGGTCTCGCGGCGCCCGAGCGCCCACCCCTGGAGCGCGCCGGCCAGGGCGTAGGCCGCCCCCGCGGCGACGAAGAGCACCCGCGATCCGCCCTCCAGCGCGATCAGCGCGCTGAGCGGCGCGGCCACCACCGAGGCGAATCCGTTCGCCGCCCAGGCCCAGGCGAGCGGGCCACTCCCGACGGCGAAGGTCCGGAGCCCGAGCGGAAAGGGCACGCCCATCAGAAAGGCCGCCGGCGCGAGGAAGCCCAGGGCGGCGGCCACCCGGACCGCCGGCGGCGCGGGCTGGAGCCGGTGCACCGCGGCCAGGAGGGCCAGCGCCCCGGCAAGGAAGAGCACCGTGAGCACCGCACACGTCCTCGGACCTCGCGCGGGAGCGAGCCGGTCGGACCAGGCGCTCCCCAGCCCCGAGCAGGCGAGGAGCGCGGTGAGCACCGTGGCCACGGAGTAGACCGGATGCCCGAGGAGAAGGCTCAGCTCCTGGATGGCCGCCATCTCCGCGGCGACGTAGGCGAAGCCGAGGGCGGAGAAGAAGCCGAGCAGCCGGGGGAGGCGCACGTCTGCTCTCGCACGGCGCGCCCAGAGCGCGGCGGGGAGGAGGAGCAGCAGCGCCGAGACGAGCATTGCCTGCACCACCGTGGCAGCGACGGCGATCGGTCCCCACTCGGCGAAGGGGAGCCAGGTCCCGCGGGCGGTGCGCAGGAAGGCCAGCGCGGCCGAGGGTCGCAGGAAGTGATGGGGGTAGGGCCGGTCGTCACCGACGGGCGCCACCTCGAACGGATAGGCGGCGGCGAAGCGCGCGGCAGCTTGCGGGGACTCTCCGGAGGCCGCGGCGGCGGCCTGGACCAGGGATGGATCGTCCAGCACGTTGATCGGTGGCTCGGCCTGAGCGGCCGGCGGCCAGTCCAGATCCACGCCGCGCGCGCGCGCGAAGGTGCGGAGGCGGGCGACCTCGTCGGGCGTGAAGCCCGCCGGGCGGGCGAGGACGGTCACCGTCCCCCAGCTGCGGGCGATGACCAGCCCCCGGGGAGGCGCCCCGGTCACGCGCCGCAGCGCCTCGGCCGCGGTGAGCACGGTGCGGACGCTCTCGCGGGGTGGCACGGAGACCCAAGCTGTCACGGCGAGCATCCCTCGCGGGCTCAGGTGGCGGAGGTAGAGCTGGTAGGCTTCGGCGGTGTGGAGGAAGTCCGCGTCCAGCGCGCGCACCCCGCCCACCGAGGCCCCCTGCCCCGCCGACGGTGCCAGCGAGATGAGATCGAACTTCTCGCCCGAGCCGGCGAGCAGCGAGCGTGGGTCGCCGATGCGGTCCTCGGCCCTTCGCGCCTCCGCGGAGTCGAGGGGGCCGAGCTGCCGGGCCAGCCGGAGGAGCGCACCGTCGGGCTCGAGGGTCACCGCGCTCCCCCGAGCGAGCGCCGCCTTCAGCTCCAGACCGCCGCCCGCCCCGAAGAGCAGCACCTTGTCCAGAGGCCCGAGGGCATGCGGCAGGGAGGTGGGAAGCGCGTCGGCCAGCGCCGCCGAGGCGGGCGTGCGCAGGTCGGTCGCCGCCCCGGCGACGTCGCCGTCCACGAGAAGCACCGACTGGCGCGGGAAATCCCCCCGGAAGTTGAGCGAGAGGCCGGGTGCAAGGCGAAAGGACGGAGCCTCCAGGGCCACCACCCAGCCGAGAGGACCGGTCCTCTCGGCGACCTTCCGCGCTCCGGGCATGGCGGAGATCTGCGGCAAGCCCTTGTAGGGCGTGAGGCGCGGCGACCAGAGCGAGGTGAGGAACAGGCAGCCTCCGGCCACCGCCGCCAGGCCGGCGAGCGCCGTCCTCCGGCCGCCGAGCAGCACCGCCGCCCCACCGGCGAGCACCGGCGGAAGGAGGAGCGCCTGCGCCGGGGGCAGGATGAAGAGAACGGCCAGCGCCAGGGCGACGCCGACCGCTCCGCCGGCGAAGCTCGCCCCGTAGATTCCTCCCGTCCTGCTCGGCTCGAGGACGAGAGCGGTGAGCGTGGCCAGGCCCCCGGCGGCGAAGGGCAGGGCCAGCACCACCACCAGGGCGGCGAGCCTCAGCCACTGGGAGGCGGACCAGGCCAGCTGGGTGGGCTCGACGTCGACGGCGTGGGCCGCCCAGGGCGAGGCCCAGAGCGCCAGGGCTGTCCCCGCCGCCGCCCACCGGAGCCGGGTCGCCGCGGCCGGCCCCTCCGGGGGAAAAAGCGCGGAGACCGTCCCGCTCACTCCCGAGCCGAGCAGCGCCACGCCGATGGCCATGGAGGCGAAGTGGTGGAACTGCTCCACCCCGAAGAGCCGGACCAGGAGCAGCTCGTAGGCAGTGGTGGAGGCCGTGACCAGCACCACTGCCGGCGCGAGCCACCGCGAGCCCATGGCGCTCAGCGCAGGCCGCTCAGCATGGGGACGAAGAGCACGGGGAGAAGGATTCGCGTGCGCACCGTCCCCGAGGCGTCCTTGTCCACCTGGACCAGGTTCTGGACGCCGAGCACGCTCCCCACCGGGATGACCATGCGCCCGCCCGGGCGGAGCTGCTCGACGAGGGCGGGCGGGATGTGGGAGGCCGCGGCGGTGACCAGGATGGCGTCGAAGGGCGCCTCCTCCGGCCAGCCGAGGTTGCCGTCGCCGTGGCGCACGGTGACACGGTAGCCGAGGCGCTCCAGCCGCTCGCGGGCGCGGCTGGCCAGCTCGCCGAAGATCTCCATGGTGAAGACCCTGCACCCGGCGGCGGCAAGGACCGCGGCCTGATAGCCGGACCCGGTTCCCACCTCGAGCACCTTGAGGTCCTTCCGGGGGCGGATGACCTCCGTCTGGTAGGCCACGATGTAGGGCTGGGAGATGGTTTGCCCGAGCCCGATGGGCAGCGGCCGGTCGTCGTAGGCCGCGTCGGCGTACTGGGGCAGGACGAACTCGTGGCGGGGCACGGTGCGCATCGCCCGCAGCGTCGCCTCGTCGCGGATCCCCTCGGCGACGATGTGACGCTCCACCAGCTGGTTCCGCTCGGCGGCCCGGGCGTCGGGCGCTGGAAGGCCCGCTCCACCATCGGGAAGGATGGCCAGCACGAGGACGCTGTGCAGCAATGGATGCGCGCGGCTCATCGGATGCGTGGACGAGCGTAGCCCGGCCGGGCGCCCGCCGGCGGAGGCCCCGATAAGAAGCCCTGAACGGCGAGGTCACCCGCTGCGGGGCGTGAGGACCTGGTCCGCTCTCGCGGCCAAGGCAGGAGAACTGTCACCCCTCGGACGAGTTAACTGGCCGTTGCCACGGAACTTTGTCGAGCCCGAAGGTGACAGTTTTCCTGCCTCCCTCTCTGCGCAGGCACCCCCGGGGAGAGGGCGCTCGCACATCTGCTAGACGCCGGCCTTGGCCAGGATGACCACCGACACGCCCTGGGCCGGACGCCGCGCATCCGGATTCTGGTAGGCGTGGGGGACGTTGCCCGGGAAGGCGAGCACGTCGCCCTCGCCGAGGTCGTGCCGGTCGCCGGCCACGTGGATCGTCACCCGGCCCTCGAGGCAGGTGAAGAACTCACGCGCGCCCGGGAGGTGGGGCGTGCCGCGCATTCCCCCGCCGGGGGCGAAGTCCATCACCATCAGCATCTCCTCGGGAACCGGCTCGGGAACGAGGGGCCGGAGCGTCACCCCCTGGCCGCGGCCGTGCCGGCCGACCTCCCCCGGCGACCACTTGCGCACCTTGGCCCGGGGCGAGGAGAGGAGCTCGTCGATCGGAACGT
>Ga0335085_10003115_pt1 | contig 29431 bp, 27 predicted proteins | sample Lox_Sample_45_FD_206712 | JGI IMG/M metagenome (GOLD analysis project Ga0335085, IMG submission 206712) | Soil microbial communities from Loxahatchee National Wildlife Refuge, Florida, United States - Lox_Sample_4.5 | ecosystem: Environmental > Terrestrial > Soil > Wetlands | place: USA... | reverse complement strand
TCACCGCGGGCTCGAAGTCCTGCGCGACCTCAGAGTGCCGGTGTGCTTCGGCCATCGACTGGGCGACAGTCTCTACGCCAGCCACAAGCTCTATCCAAAATCGGCCTGGACCGAAATCATGCCTCGCGAACCGGAAGCGGCGACGCTTGCCGAGCGCGGGATCCTCGAACGCCATCCGGCGCGCGGCGCGCCGCCGCCCGCGCCTGCCTGTGCTGCGCTTCCCGGTCGCACCACCACCGGCTACCTGGACATTGACGACGCGCAGGTGCTGGTGCGCTCTGCGGGCGAGCTCGCGGGTTCGGTGCCTCTGTTCGTCCTGCCCCACGCGCCGGGTTCTTCCTTTCTCTACGACGCGATGATTCTGGAGAGCGCGCCAGCGCTCGCGCTCGATTTTCCCGGCCACGGCGAGTCCGATCCGCTTCCCGCCAATCCGCAGAATGTGGAGACCTGGGCGGACACGGCAGCAAAAGTTCTCGACAAGCTGAATGTCGCAAGCGTGCGCCTCTACGGCCACAACGGCGGCGCAGCAGTCGCGGTGGAGCTGGCGCGCCGGCTCGGTCGCCGGGTGCTCGGGCTGGTGCTCGATGCTCCCTGTTTTCTCGGCGATGAAGAAAGAAAAGCCCTTCCCTCCTGCTATGCGCCGGAGGTGCTGCCGGTATGGGAAGGCAGCCACTGGCTGCGCGCCTGGCACCATCTGCGCGACTCGGAGCTGTGGTGGCCTTGGTTCGAGCGTACCCATCGCGCCGCGCGCAGGAGCCCGCCGCGCATCGCCCCGGACGATCTCACGCTGCGCGTGCGCGAGACGATGAAGCAGCCCGCGAGCTACGCTCCCGCCTGGCGCGCCGCACTTTCCTACGCCGGGCGGGAACGTCTCGCCGGAATCGAGGCGCCGGTGCTCGAAATCGCCGCCGCGCAGGAGGTTTTCTCGCATCTTTCCGCCGGCAGGAACATCGCGGACGATCCGCGCTCCCGCGCGCAGGCGATCCGGCGGTGGATCGGCGGACAACGATGAGCATCAGGGGAAAAGCCTGCATCGCCGGCGTCGACGAGCACCCGACGCGCCATGCGCTCGACAAATCCGTCGCCGAGCTGCACGCCGAAGCGGCGGCGGCTGCGCTTGCCGCGGCCGGCATCATCAAAGCCGACGTGGACGGCTATGTCTGCGCCGGCGATGCGCCGGGCCTCGGTGGATTGTCCATGATCGACTACCTGGGCCTGAAGATGCGCCATGTGGATTCGACCGAGACCGGCGGTCGCTCGTGCATCGTGCACGTCGCGCACGCCGCCGAGTCGATCGCCGCGCGCGGGTTTTGTAACCGCCGGGCATTCATGATCGGTGTGTTGGCTCTCACGCGTATCCGAGGTTGCTTACTACCCCTCGTCGGTTGTCGCGTGGACCCACCCTACTGGCCCGCAAGGTAGGCTGAAAACCTGGTCGGAGCGGCGAGATTTGAACTCGCGACCCCCAGTCCCCCAGACTGGTGCGCTAACCGGGCTGCGCTACGCTCCGCTGCTGCGGCCGGACTATAGTGACCGGCCCTGCGCCGCACAAGCGACTACAGCCGCGCTCGCCGCTCGCGCACTCGGGAGCGACTCCGTATAGAGTGCCGCGGCGTCTTTGTCGGCCACCCGCCCAACCGGACTCCAGCGTGAAACGGCTTTTCAGCGCGACCATCAATTCGCTGCGCGCCTTCGGCTACGGGTTTGTCAACGAAGCCGCGTTGCGTGAGGAGATGCTGCTGCTTCCCGCCGGCCTGCTTTTGGGCCTTGTCATCGCGCCGAGCGTGCTGTGGTACGCGATCATGATCGCTTCGCTGCTCGGCCTGTTGTCGGTCGAATTTCTCAATACCGCGGTCGAGAAGCTTGCCGACCATGTGACGCCGGAACGCGACGTCCACATCGGCCGGATCAAAGACTACGGTTCGGCCGCGGTGTTCTGCGCAATCTGCGTTGCCGGGCTTGTCTGGTTGGCGGCTCTCGCCGTGCGTTGCGGCCTGATCTGATTAGCAACGGCGGCGACTGGCCTGGCCGAGCTTAATGTCTGGTACATTCAACGCCAAGTCCCGCGAGTCTAGTACATTTATTGCCAAGTGCCGCGACGAAGACGCGCACCATCGCCGCGAAGCGTGAGCTTGTGCCGCCGGCGCATTTCGCGCTAGGAACGAACAAAATAACAACCAGCGTCGCAACACCTCGATTCGGAGATGGGAGGATTCCGATGACCAAACGAACAATTGCCGCTACCGCCGTTCTTGCGCTCGCCGCCGGCGCGGCCTTTACGCCGGGGGCGTCGGCGCAGGAGGTAAAAGTGGGGGTCGTGCTGCCGTATACCGGAATTGGCGCCGAACTCGCTCAGCAAATGGATCACGGCATGGAGCTTTATCTCAAGCTCCATGCCGACAAGGTGAAACCCTACACCATCAAGCTGATCAAGCGCGACAGCAAGAATCCCGGCGGTGCCGACGCCAAGCTTGCGGTGCAGGAACTGCTCACGCAGGACAAAGTCGCCGCGGTCGTGGGCTGGGTCTATTCGCCGAATGCGATCGCCTCGGCGCCGATCATAGCCGCCGGCAAGAAGCTGGGTGTGATCATGAACGCCGGCACCGCCTTCATCACCAACTTGGCGCCCGAATACGTGCGCACCTCGTTCAGCATGTGGGACGCCGGCTACACCTTGGGTGTGGCGGCGGCAAAGACGTTGAAGGCGAAGACCGCCGTCGTCGCCTATACCGACTATCCGCCCGGCAAGGACAGCCTGGAGGCCTTCAAATACGCGTTTGAGGCCAACGGCGGCAAAGTGATCGACGCCATCCCCGCCGGCGGCCCCGGCGCGGTGCCCGATTTCACGCCGTTCTTCCAGCGCGCCAAGGACGAGAAGCCGGATGTTCTGTTCGTGTTCGTGCCGTCCGGCGATCACGCGGTTGCGGTGGTCAAGACCTACGGCGCGCTCGGCATGCGCGCCGCCGGCATCAAGCTGATCGGACCCGGCGATATCGTGCAGGACAACAAGCTGCAGGCGATGGGCCCCGCCGCCGTCGGCCTTATCACCATGCATCATTACAATGCCGACCTGGACAATCCGGAGAACAAGCGCTTCGTCGCCGCGTGGAAGAAGGATCATGGCGCCGACTCGACGCCGGACTTCACCGCGGTCGGTGCCTATGACGGCATGGCGGCGGTCGTCCACGCGATCCATGCCACCAAGGGCAAGATGGACGGCGCCGAAGCGGTCAAGTCGCTGCTGGGCTGGAAATTCAACAGCCCGCAAGGGCCGATCATGATCGACCCGCAGACCCGCGACATCGTCATGAACGAATATCTGGACGAAGTCGTCATGGGTCCCGACGACAAGCTGCATGAGAAGGTGCTGGAAACCTTCCCCGACGTGAAGGACAAGTGCAAGGAACTGGCGATCGGCAAGTGCGCAGCTAAGAAGTGATTGACGCGCACCGCCTTGACGATTTTTTATGACCGGGGCCGCTGATCCGCAGGCGCGGACTGCGGCTCCGGCAGATCGTTGGAAATCGTTGACCCGGCGGGATTGCCCGTGGATTTCGGCACCAGCTTCGCCAGTATCGTGCTGGGCGGATTGTCCGCCGGCACGGTGCTGTTCATCGTCTCGGTCGGCCTTTCGGTCACCATGGGCCTGATGGGATTCGTCAACCTCGCCCACGGCGCCTTTGCCATGTTCGGCGGCTACGTGATGGTGCTGGCGATGAACGACGCCCACGTCGGCTTTGCGGCGTCGCTGCTGACGGGCTTTGTGGTCACGGCGGCGCTCAGCGTAGTGCTGGAGCGGTTGCTCTATCGGCGACTGTACCGCAGCGGCGAACTCGACCAGGTCCTGTTCACCATCGGACTGATCTTCATCTTCATGGCGACCATTACGATCGCCATCGGTCCCGAGAGCCAGCCGATCATGCTGCCGCCGGCGCTGCGCGGCCAGCTCAATCTCGGCTTTACCCAGTATCGCACCTACAGCGTGTTTCTCATCGTGGTTGGGCTGGCCATCGTGCTCGGCATTTGGTTCGTATTCGAGCGCACGCGGATTGGCGCCCAGATCCGCGCCACGGTCGACAACCGGAACATGGCGGAATCGCTCGGCATCAATGTCGATCGGCTGTTCACCGTCACGTTCGCCTTCGGCAGCGGCATGGCCGCCATCGGCGGCGGCCTCGGCGCCGAATTTCTCGGCCTCGATCCGCAATACGCCCTCAAGTATCTCGTGTACTTTCTGATCGTGGTCTCGGTCGGCGGGCTGGGCAGCATCGTCGGCGTCTATTGCGCCGCGTTGACGCTGGGCGTGCTGGACTTCACGCTCAAGCTCTATCTACCCAAGGGCGGTACCATCTTCATCTATGCGCTGACCATTCTGCTCCTGCTGTGGCGGCCGCAAGGGTTGTTCGGGAGGAGGGAGACGTGAGCGTTGCGGCAGCGTCAGCGACGGCCGCCGCCGCGGTGTCGACCGATCATCCGGCGGCCCGCGTCCTCATCCGGCGCCATCGCCTGCGCTTGTGGGAGGCGTTGCCCTGGATCGCCGCCATCGCCTTCTATTTCGCATTTCCCGATTATCTCGGCTTTGGCGCCGAGCTGTTGATCGCAATCTTGTTCGCGCTGTCGCTCGATCTTGCGCTCGGCTATGCCGGCATCATCACGCTTGGCCATGCCGCGTTCTTCGGCGCCGGCGCCTATACGGTCGGGCTATTGGCCTCCTACGGCATCTGGACCGAGCCGATCACCAGCCTTTTGCTGGCCGCGCTCATGGCCGCCGTCATCGGCTTCGCGTCAGGCCTTGTGCTGTTGCGCACCCGAGGCCTGACGTTGCTCATGCTCACGATCTGCACGATGGCGCTGCTTGGCGAAGCCGCCAACATGGCGCATGACTACACCGGCGGCTTCGACGGTCTGCCGAGCCTGCCGATCGCGCCGGTATTCGGCGTGTTCGAGTTCAACCCGCTGTACGCCAACACGCAATACCTTTACGCGCTTGCTGTTCTTTTCCTGTGTTTTGTCTTCGTGCGCACGCTGGTCCATTCGCCGTTCGGGCAAAGTCTGACCGGCATCCGTGAAAATCTTTTGCGCATGCATGCCGTCGGGTCGCCGGTGCGGCGTCGGCTGGTCATCTGCTACACCATTTCGGCTGCGCTTGCCGGCATCGCCGGCGGCCTTTGGGCGCAGGCCAACGCCTATGTGAATCTCAGCGCGCTCGATCTCGATCGCGCTGCGACCGTGCTCATCGTCCTGATTCTCGGCGGCTACGGCCGGCTTTACGGCGCTTTCGTCGGCGCCGTGGCCTACATGGTGCTGGCGCACTTCCTGGCGGAAGTCTATCCAACCGCCTGGCAACTCGGTCTCGGAGTCCTGCTGGTGCTGATTGCGTTGTTTGCCCGCAACGGCATCCTAGGCCTCGGCGAGACGCTGTGGCGGCGTCTTGCCGCCCGCCGCGCGGCGTCATGACCGAAACGCGATTGGAGACAAAAGCGCTCACCCGCCAGTTCGGGGCGCTCGCGGCGGTGCAGGCCGTCGACTTCAAGCTTGCCATCGGCGCCCGCCATGCGCTGATCGGTCCGAACGGCGCGGGCAAGACCACGTTCATCAACCTCCTGACCGGCGTGCTGACGCCGACACGCGGACGCGTGCTGCTCGGCGGCCGCGACATCACCGACAAGGCACAGGCCGAACGGGTCAAGCTCGGCATCGCCCGGACTTTCCAGATCAATCGCCTGTTCCGCGGGCTGTCGGTTCTGGAAAACGTCTGCATCTCGGTCGCCGAGCGCGTCGGCGCGGCGCCGTCGATGTTTCGGCCCGCGGGCCGGCGGATCGACGTGATCGAGGAATCCCTGCAAATTCTGCAGACCCTGCAGCTTGCGGATCATGCGCACCACCGGGTCGCGGAATTGCCCTATGGCCGCCAGCGCCTGGTCGAACTTGCCATCGCCATCGGCCAGAAGCCCGAGGTGCTGTTGCTTGACGAGCCGGCGGCCGGCGTGCCGAACGCCGAGAGCCACATCATCCTGGACGCCATCGAGCGCCTTCCCGATCACATCGCCGTGCTTATCATCGACCACGACATGGACGTGGTGTTCCGCTTTGCCAAGCGCGTCACGGTGATGGTCGGCGGCGCCGTGTTCGCCGAAGGTACGCCGCGCGAGATCGAGGCAAATCCGGAGGTCCGCGCGGTCTATCTCGGTCAGGCCGGCGATGGCTAGCGCGCTCGAACTGCGCAAGGTTTCGGCCGGCTACGGCGAAACGGTCGTCATCGAGGACATCGATCTCGAGCTTGCGGCCGGGGCCTGCGTCAGCGTCATCGGCCGCAACGGGGTCGGCAAGACGACGCTGCTGGCGACCGTGATGGGCCACACCACGCTGCACGCCGGCGACATCCTCTTGGATAAGCGCAGTCTTGTCGGCGTGCCGCGCTATCGCCGGGCGCTGGCCGGCATCGGCTTTGTCCCGCAAGAGCGCGAAATCTTTTCCTCCCTGACGGTGCGCGAGAATCTCGACGTTGCCGCCCGGCCCGGACAGTGGAGCCATGAACGCGTTTTCGAGCTGTTTCCGAGACTCCGCGAGCGGCTCGATCACATGGGCAGCCAGCTTTCCGGCGGCGAGCAGCAGATGCTCTCGATCGCGCGAGCTCTTTTGACCAATCCTTCGATCCTGCTGATGGACGAACCGACCGAAGGCCTCGCCCCGGTGCTGATCGAGGCGTTGACCACCGTGCTGGCGCGGCTGCGCGGGGAGGGCGGACTATCGATCCTGCTGGTCGAACAGAATAGCCGTGTCGCTCTTTCGTTCTCGCCGCGCACGATTATTCTCGACAAGGGCCGCATCGTCTATGACGGCGAATCCGAGGCGCTGCGCGTCGATGTGGACCGCCTCGCCAAGCTGATCGGCATCGTCGAGTAGGTGGCGGCCTCGCCGGGCTCGACGTGCGCGGCGCCTGCTCATCCGCGCGCCCGTTACCGCGCTAGAGTTCCACACGGCGCCGATGGCAGATAAGTTCGTCGCCCGGGGCGGTTGCGCCGTGCCCCGCGTCAGAGCGGGGCCGGGGCGGCGAAGGGCGCGAGACTATCGCCGAAGGCCGAACAATCGCGGGCCGGTAAGGCTGGGAGGCAACGGTGCAGTCGATCGCCGGCCGGTTTCGCGGGCTGACGCGCAAGCGCGATTTTTACGCCGGCACCTTGATGATCCTCATTGGGCTCGGCGTTGCGCTCAAGGGCTGGTTGTCCTACCGGCTCGGGACCCTGACGCATATGGGCCCGGGGTTCTTGCCGACCGTGCTCGGCGTGATTCTGGCGCTGCTCGGAATTGCCATTGCCGCTTCCGCAACGACCGCCGGAGTCGCGAGCGCCGACGAAGAGCGCATCCTGCCTGAGCAGCCGCAATGGAGGGGCTGGTTCTGCATTGTCGCCGGCCCGATTCTTTTCATTGTGTGCGGACGCTATGTGGGACTGGTACCGGCGACGTTCGCCTGCGTCTTCGTTGCCGCGCTCGGCGACCGTACAGCCACGTTGAAGAGTTCGCTTGTTCTGGCTCTTGTGGTGACGGCGTTCGGCGTCGGACTGTTCTCCTATCTGCTGCACGTTCCGATGCCGCTTTTCACCTGGCGGGGCGGTCTGTGATCGCGACCGCCCTTACCGACCTCTGGTACGGCTTCGGCGTCGCGCTCGAGCCGCACAATCTGATGTGGTGCTTGGTCGGCGTATTGGTCGGCAACATGGTTGGCGTGCTGCCCGGCATGGGGCCGTTGGCGACCATTTCGATCCTGCTTCCGCTCACGTTCGGCATCCCGCCGGTTGGCGCCATCCTGATGCTGGCGGGCGTGATGTACGGCGCGCAGTATGGCGGAGCGATTTGCTCGATTCTGCTCAACCTGCCGTGCCATCCGCCGCATGCAGTGACCTGCCTCGACGGCTTTCCGTTGACCAAGCAGGGACGCGGCGGCGTAGCCTTGGGCATCACCGTTCTGGCGTCGTTTGTCGGTGCCTCCTGGGGCATCACCGAAATGATCTTTCTGTCGCCGATACTGGTGAAGGCGGCACTGGAATTCGGACCGGCGGAGATTTGTTCGCTCATGCTGCTCGGGCTGCTCGCCGGCTCGACGCTGGCGCGCGGCTCGCCGCTCAAGGGCGTGGCGATGACCGTGCTGGGATTGGTCTTCGGCTGCGTCGGCACGGATCTCGAGGTCGGCACCGCACGCTATACGTTCGGGCTGACCGAGCTCGACGACGGCATCGCGCTCGTCGCGCTTGCGCTCGGCATGTTCGGCGTGGCCGAATTCATGAACACCATCAATCAGGCGGCGCCGATCAGCACGCGATACATTAATGTCGGCCTGCGCGACATGCGGCCGAGCAAAGCCGACCTCAAACAATCATTCCTGCCGATGCTGCGCGGCACGATCGTCGGCAGCCTGTGCTCGCTCATTCCCGGCACCGGACCGACCATCGCCTCGTTCGTCGCTTATGCCGCCGAGAAGAGGGTGTCGAAAACCCCGGAACGCTTCGGCACCGGGGCGCTCGAAGGCGTGGCCTGCCCGGAGGCCTCCACGCACTCCTCGGTACAAGGCGACTTCATTCCCACCATGAGTCTCGGCATCCCCGGCGACGCCGTAATGGCGCTCCTGCTCGGCGCCCTGATGATCCACGGCATCGTGCCCGGACCGCAGCTCATTTCGCAGCACCCGGACGTCTTTTGGGGATTGGTCGCCAGTTTCTGGATCGGCAACATTCTGTTGGTTTTGCTCAACGTGCCGCTGATCGGAATTTGGGTGAAGATGCTGGCGATCCCATATCGATTTCTCTATCCAAGCGCGCTGTTCTTTGTCTGCATCGGGGTTTATGCCGCCAACAATGACCTGTTTCAGGTCGGCGAGGTGGTCGTCATCGGCGCGTTCGGCTACGTGTTGCTGCGGCTGGGGTTCCACCCGGCGCCGATCCTGCTCGGCTTCGTACTCGGGCCGCGCTTTGAGGAAAATTTTCGCCGCGCCATGCTGATTTCACGCGGCGACCTCGCCGTCTTCGTCGAACGGCCGATCAGCGCTGCCTTCGTCGCTGTAAGCATGGCGCTGATCGGCCTCCAGATTTACTTGCGGTTGCGTAGCGCGAAGCCGGAAGCCGCCGTGGCCAAGGCCGTTGCCAGCCCCGTTGCGCCGGCCAGACTTCCGGCGCGGCCCGCGGAATAATCGCGCTGTCCGCCGTTTCGGGCCTGCCCTTGCGCGCCATGCCCGGTTGGCCGCGCAACACGGCAAATTGAGAATTGTCTAACCATAAACACACCTCGTTACCGCCTCCGGTCGCAACCTTCGGATGCTTAGGGTGAACTTTACGGCGGCCGTGGCAGGGAATTCGCCATCGAGCATTGCGTGGGCTGGGGCCTTTGTTCAAGCGTCGAACGCACAAGATTTTCGCTGCTGTGCTCGGGATCGTGATCGCGGCCGCGCCGGTCTATTGGTTCACGTTCTGGCTCGAGCAGCAGGGACAATCCGAAGTTACCGTCACCGCCAATTCGGCGGTGGCGTTCGTCGACCTGACCATCGACCGCGTCGTCGCCGGCCTCAATCAGCTTGCGGCGGCCGGCATTGATTTGTGCACGCCGGCAACCGTCGACAGCCTGCGCCAGGCGCTCTTTACGGCGGGTCCGGTCAAGGAATTGAGCCTTGTCAGCGCCCGTGGCGAAACCATGTGCACCGACAACGGGTCGATGTTTGCTTCCCGCGATGTCCTGGCTTCGGCGGCCACGTCAAATCGTGACGTGATGCTCGATGTGGTGCGGCTTGCCGGGAGCGAGAATCGCCTGCTTCGCATCCGGCTGGTCAGCCGACAACGCAAGCCGGCATTGGCGGCCCTGCTGCCCGTTGAATTGCTGCTGCCGCGCATCGGCCCCGACGGCAATCCGCTCCAGGGTAACGTCCGCTTGACGCTGGCGGACGGCACCTTGATCGGAACGCTGGGAGGCCGCAATGAAGCCGCGCCGCAAAACAACTACATTTCCGGGCGTACCCATTCGGAACGCTACGGCCCCGTGGCGATGCTGACCATGCAGCGGCGCGGCACCATCGCCGGCTACGAGGACTTGCGTCGCATCGGCATCGTCGTCTCCGGCCTGTTCGCGCTCACGATCTTGATCGGCGCGCTGTTCATTCCACGGCGCCAGCGCCACAATCCGATAGCAGAAATCGAAGCCGCTCTCGTCGCCGATGAATTCATCCCCTACTACCAGCCGATCATCGACATCAAAACCGGAAAACTGCTTGGCGCCGAGGTGCTGGTGCGTTGGCGCAAATCCGACGGCAGCGTCGTCACTCCCGGCGCCTTCATTCCGCTCGTCGAAACCAGCGGCTTCATCCTTGACCTGACGCGATCCTTGATGCGCCAGGTGCGTGAGGAAGTCGGCACGATCGTCGGCGCCCGGTCCGGCATGTATATCACGTTCAATATCGCGCCGCGGCATTTTGCCGAGTCGATGATCCTCAACGACGTCGGCGCGATCTTCGAGGGCTCGTCGATCAGCCTTTCCCAGATCGTGCTGGAAATCACCGAACGTTTCGAGTTCGAGAATCTTGCCGCAACGCGCCGCGCAATTGCGGCCTTGCAGGGGCTCGGCTGCCGCATCGCGCTCGACGATGTCGGCACCGGACATAACGGCCTTTCCTATATCCTCAAGCTCGGCGTCGATATCATCAAGATCGATCGTCTGTTCGTCGAGGCGATCAAGACCGAGCATCAAGCCCAGGCCATCGTCGAGACGCTGGTGACGCTGGCGCGTAACTTGCGCATGCAGATCGTGGCCGAAGGCGTGGAACGCACTGATCAGGTCGACTATCTGCGCGAGCACGGCATAAGCGCCGCGCAAGGTCATTTGTTCGCGCCGCCCTTGCCCGGCTCCGCGTTCAGCAAGCTTGTGGAGGCGATCACTCCGCTGCCGTCAGATGCCGAAGATCAATTTGACGCGGCCGAAGCGGGCAAGCGGGCGGCGCCGTCGCTCGCGCGGTTCGCCGCCGCTTAGAGCATCAGCCGGAAAAGTGGAACCCGGTTTTTTGAAAAGATCATGCTCCACCAAAATGTTGAGAGCGCCAATCGTTTCAATATGAAGCCATTGTGCTCTAACCCGCCGGGGGCGCAGCGCGCTTTGCGGGCTGCGGCTATGGAGCGTTGAGGCGTGAATAGTAGAAGCGCAGGATGTGACGGGCGGTCTTGGTCTGCAGCCGTTCGAAGCTCGCCTTGGCCTGGTCCAGATTCTGCTCCCGGGCCGCACTGTCGCGGGATCTAAGCTGCAGGATCGCTTTCGCGGTTGGCCAGGAAAAACCAGCGAGCTTTGCCAGAATGACCAGGATGTCGGAGCTTGAGGCGAGCAGGGCTCGCTCGACGATATCGTTCTCCACGCCGCACAGCAGCGTCAATGCGACGGCGGTCTCGGCGAGCCGATGTTCGGTGGCGAATCGCCGGACCTCTGCCTCGGTCAGCTTGCCGGCCCGATGCAGCGCTTCGACCGTGGCGCGGGCCGCGGCATAATCGGCCGAAACCTGCTGCGCGTCCGTGATCAGGCCCAAGGAGATTTCATCGACCACGCCCTCGACGGCCGAGCTGTCGCCGAGATTTTCGGCCATCAATCTCGTGCGCACGGCGGCGGAGGCCTGATCGATCAGATGCAAAAAATGCTGTCGTGGCAGGTCGCCGCGACTGCCGACCAGCAAGGCGAGCTTGTCGTCGCCGATCGAACGTTTCAGCAGCAGCCGGAAACCGGCATAGGAAATCCGTGCGCTCGGGTTTTTCGACACCGAGCGGGCGACCTCTTGATCGCCGCGCGTGACCAGAACGTCGGTGACCGCTTCGCTCAGGTTCTTGCGCTCCGATATCGCTACCAGATGCTGCTGGCTTTTGCTGTTGGCGCTGGCAATGAGGTCGGCCTCATCGAGGCATTCCGACGAGCGCAACACCGGGCGGGCCACGTCGATGTTGTCGTCGAAGGCGAGCATGCGCACCACGCCCGGGGGCGCGTTTGGATTGGGCGCAAGGCGTTCGGCGAGTCTTGCTCTGGCCATCGGCTCGATCGCCGTGGCGAGCTTGGTGATCACTTCGTCGAACAGAGCAATTTGGTCACTCGAATATTGCCGGGCGCCGGCGAAAAACAGGTCGGTGACGCGCGACAGCATCGCGGCGCGGTGTGCGCCGCTGCCGCTGGCCACGGCGTGCTCGAGATCTTCAATCAGCGAAGCCGGAGCTGTCATTCAAGCGTTGAACATATCGTTGAAAAAATCTCGGTCATGCTAGCCGACGAACCATGAACAAACGCTTTCGACGCGGCAAGTCGGACATTTCCGGTGGTTAACAAGCATTCGCGCCGCCATTAGGCGTTGCGAAACCGGTCTTGTCGTAATCTTGCAGAAGCGCAACCTGAGATGTTGCCAATGATCCTTCGCAAGAATCGCCGTTTCGACCGCCGAGCGTTCGAGCGCATGGGCGCGCTCGACGTCGGCGACGGATTGGCGTCGACGGCCTGCGAGATATTGGACATTTCCGAAGGCGGCGCGCGGTTGCGTCCGCTGCTCTGCGCGCCGGACGAGGTACCGGATGCGTTCACGCTTTTGTTGTCGTCGTGCGGCAGGGTGCGGCGCACGTGTCGAGTGGCATGGCGATCGCAATTGGAACTCGGCGTGCAATTCCAGAGCGCGTGACGACGTCGCTTTGCGCCGCTGCTGCGGCTGTCCCCGAGGGTTGCCGTCTGCCGCAACATCTCGGCTTGCATTTGTGACCGATTGCCTTCTTGACAATGCCAAGCATCGGTCCAAATTTGACGGCGTTGCCGTTGTGGCAATTCTTGGCTTTGTAGCAATTCTTGGCACGGAGGTTTGCATGCTTCCACCGGGTCAACGAGCCGCGATGAACGCCGTGTAGTTCGTTCGGAGCGCGACGGAGCGGCAACAACACGGACGGTTCGCCGGGCGCGGCCCTTCGCGGGTCGCATCAGTGAGGCGAGACCCCAACTCGGTCGCCCCCGGCGTGTCTTCTTCTTCGCGGCGATTTTTGTTGAGTTGCCGCTAGAGCGGGATGACTTTTCGTCGAATCGGCGGGCCGCTCTAGCTTATTGGTCAAGCATGATCTTTTCCGAAAACCGGTGTCCACTTTTCGGGATCATGCTTTAGGCGCGCGGCGGCCGGCGCCGCTCATGGAACCAGGCGCGATACTCGCTCATCTTGGCGCGCTGCGCGCCTGGCGCATGCCGCCTGCAGGTGGACGCTTCCTCGCTGTTGTCCGGCGCACCCCATCGCAGTTCGACGCAGTCGTTGAGATTGTACGCCATTTCCAGAGCCGCCTCGCGGTCGATAACGTCCTTGAGCGCGAGCGTCCAGGCGGAGCCGTCGCTGCGTGTATAGGAGAATTTGCGCGCCGCAAGCTCGGCGGCCAGCACGCGTTCCAATTCGGCTTTCACCTCGTCAACGCTTTTGCCCGGCGGCATAGCATAGCGCTCGGGTCGCCGCGCCACGCGGTCCGGGAACCCGCGCACCACATCGATTGCAATCAACAGGCGCAAATCGCGCGCCGGCGTCGCGAAATCCTCCCAGGCGCCGGTCGTCTCGAAAATCGAGGGGCCGTGCGGCATGTCCACGTCGCCATGCCCGCTGTTCTGATACTTTCGGCCGTTCTCGACCGACGTCACCCGCGCCTTGACCTGCTCTTCCAGCGCGGTGATTGCTTCTTTCATTGCCCGCAGCGGATCGAGCGGCGCCGGCGACATGACATCGTCCATCCGATCGTAAAATGCCTCGATCCCGATATGCGACTGCTCCAGCGAAAAGTCGGCGTACTGCGGATTTTTCGCAATTTCCTCATTGCTCAGCCGGCGTAGGGAACCGTTGCTCCCGCGGACGATCGGACGGAAGCGCTTGAAGCCGGGTCCGCCGAGCGCCGGATTCTCCGCGAACAAGAAGTTGCCGCGCCAAAATCGCTTGCGCGCCACCGTTCCGTCGGGCTGTCCATCGACGGCAAGCAAGATGCCGGCCGCGGCAGGCGACTGCGGCACGCGTTTCACCAGCATCAGAACATGACCGTACGGATCGGCATAGATGGTGCCCGGGCGCAGCGTGTCCTGCCGCAGCGGCACCGGGTAATAATCGTCGTTGTTGTCGTTTAGCGCCGTTCGCGCCGATCCGGAGTGAACCGCGTCGGCGACGGTGCGCATATAACGGCCGAACGAGGCAGCAAGTCCGGACCGCTTCGCCGGTTCGGCTTTCTGGCTGGCCGGCGCTGCCGCATCGTGGTTCTGGCTATCCCCCGAAGCCGCTTCGGTGCTTTGCATATTCATCCAGCCGAAGCACTTCGGCGGCCTGCCGCCGCCGCCGCGTGAACACTTCGAGTAGCCGAACGGCAGTCCCATCTTGAACGCGAAATAGGCGCGCAGAAAGTACGGCAGGTCGGCGCAGTCCGGGCGAAGCACGATGCCCATCGAGTCCTCGCCGAGGCCGAGATAGTTGAACAGGAAATTGCGCGATCGATCGCGCAGCACTTCATGGAGTGCCCGCCACGACGGCGTCGCATCGAGCGGCGCGTCGAACAGCTTTTCGATCCACGCGGAATACAGGTCTTCGGTCGCGCGGTTCCAGCTGTTGCGCAGCGGCCAGACGGCGCCCTCGCTCGCATGCGGCCGCGGCGGCGCCTCGGCGCGCACCGCGATATCGCGGACGACCGTGCCGCAGCCGGGCGGCGCGTGGTTACGTGTCAGTTTCGCGTGCCAGGTCCCGACTGCCGGCGCGCCGACTTCCGCGTACCAGAAATACGGCGGTCCGCCGTACCGTCCGTGGGACTTGGCCGCGACGCTGCCGTCGGGCGCGATCAGCGACAGTTCGCCCTCGGACGGCTTCTCCGCAGCAAAAACGACGCGCAGGGGCGCGCCGTTCCAGGGCGCGAGCGGCGCCGACAGGACGGCGAGATCGGCGCCGTCTTGGCAGGCATCGGTCGGATCCTCGGCGCGGGACGGCTCGCCCAAGCTAAGCAGGACGAGACACGCCCCCGCAATCGGCAAAACACCTCTCACCGCAGCAAACCGGCGCGCGACAAGCAAGCAAACCCCCTCAATGGCTGTTGCTGCACAATACAGCAAAAGCTGGGGCTGAATCATGGCGAAAGTGGCCGGGGACGCCAATAGCCGCAGACCTACCTCATGGCGTCGGCCCCGTGTCCGCGCCGCTGCAGATCTGCCGTGTCCGGCCCGGCAAGCCTGTTTCGGAGCAGTCCGGCTTACCCGGCCGAGCGCGTTCGCGCGGCAGCGCGCGTCCCAGCGACTTGGCGGAAGCCGCGGTCGAGCGCGCTACGCAGCAACTCCCGGTATGGATAGGCTTCATAGCGCTCCGTCGGCGCCGGCAAACCCGCGACCTGGCGCAGCGTCGCCATGAACGTGTCCGCGTCCCGGTAGAGATGCACGGCGGCGTCGCGCAGCCCGGCAAATTCGGCAATGTCCGTGCAGATGACACGAGCGCCGGCGAGCCGGCCTTCAACCAGGCAGCGGCCAAATCCCTCGCGCAGCGAATGCACCCAGACGATGTCGTGCGAACGGTAGGCGCGGACCACTGCGCGGTCGGACAACCGTCCGCATATCCGCAATCGCCCGCAGTCTATGAAGTGCTGCAACGCGGCGAGCCGCGCCGCGTCACCCGCCTTGTGCAGCCCCAGAATCGAGACCTGGAATCCGGCGTCGAGCACCTTGGGCAGATAGTCGGCAACCACGGTTTCGAGATCCTTGTTCGCGGTCGAGCCGGTACAGAGCAGGAGCGATTTTTCCGGCGCGCTCTTGCGCCTGGTGGCGCGCACGTAGCGCTCGAAGGCGTAAAAGGTATTAGGCAGCATGATGACCGGGCCGCTGCCGAACAGTCCGCTCTGCGTCAGCCGACGCCGGGTCAGCTCTGAGATCGTGAAGATCGGACCGTTGCGCCATCTGAGGATGCGATAGCAGGCAAGATAATAGAGCTTGGAAAATGACAGGCCGCGATTGAGCTGTTCCAGATCGTGTACGACGATGCGTCCGCGTCCGCTGAACAGATCGGCGATGGCAACGGAGTTGTAGGGATAAAGGGTGAGATCGCTTGCCAGCAGATAGCCGAGCACCGGCAGAACGGTCTGCTCGACCAAGACGGCGATCATGTAAAACAGGTTCCGCGGCAGCAGCCGGCAAATTGCCGGGGCGCGCACCACGCTCACCTCAAATCCTTCTTCGCGCAGACCGCCGATGAGGTTGCGTACGTAGAGCGGTACGCCGCGGTCAAGCACGCCGCCGATGAAATCGTTGACGAGAATGTGCAAGCGCAGCGCCGTTGGCTCGAGGTGAGGGGAGGCTCAATAGGCGTTTTCGCTGCGGATCAACGCGAACGGAGTTTGCGCAACGATGTAAAGGTCGAGCAGGATCGACCAGTTCTCGATGTAGTAGAGGTCATGCTCGACACGGCGCTGGATCTTCTCCTGGCTGTTGGTCTCCCCGCGCCAGCCATGGATCTGGGCCCAGCCGGTGATGCCCGGCTTGACCCGGTGGCGGGCGAAATAGCCTTTGACCGCTTCGTCGTAGAGCCGGTTCTCGGCCTTCGCCTGAACCGCGTGCGGGCGCGGGCCGACCAGCGACAGATTGCCCTTGAACACCACGTTGAGAAGCTGCGGCAGCTCGTCGAGGCTTGTCTTGCGGATGAAGCGGCCGACGCGCGTCACTCGTGGATCGTCGGCGGTCACCAGCTTGTTTGCGGCGGCATCGGTCTGTTCGACGTACATCGAACGGAACTTGTAGATTTCGATCAGCTCGTTGTTGAAGCCGTAGCGTTTCTGCTTGAAAAACACCGGGCCGCGGCTGTCGAGCTTGATCGCGATGGCAACGACGAGCATGATCGGCAACGCGCAGATCAGCGCCAGCGACCCGACGACCTTGTCGAACAGCCACTTCATCACCACGTCCCAGTCGGCGATCGGCTTGTCGAAAATGTCGAGCACCGGCACGCTGCCGACAAAGGAATAGGATCGCGGCCGGTAGCGCAGCTTGTTGGTGTGCGCGGACAGCCGGATGTCGACCGGCAGCACCCAAAGCTTCTTGAGCATCTGCAGGATGCGGCTTTCCGCAGCAATCGGCAGCGAGAAGATCACCAGATCGACCCGGGTGCGGCGGGCGAATTCAACCAGATCGTCGACGGTGCCGAGCTTGGGCACGCCGGCGCAGCTTTCCGGGCTGCGCTCGTCGCCGCGATCATCGAACACGCCGACGACCCGCACGTCGGAGTCGCGCTGTGCGGCGAGCGCTTCGATGAGCGTCTCGCCGTTGTGGTCGGCGCCGACGATGACGGTGCGGCGGTCGAGCCGGCCTTCGCGCGTCCAACGGCGCACCAACAAGAAAAGTCCGCGACGAAAGGCGATCAAGGCGAACAGGCCGAGCACATAGAAGCTGCCGAGCCAGGCGCGGGAGAATTGGTCGCCCACCTTGGCGAAGAACGACAGGCAGATGACGATCAGAAACACCACCGACCAGGCGGAGGCGAGCCGCATGTATTGCTTTTCGTGGCCGCGAAACGCCTGGACTTGATAGATATCGGCAGCTTGGAACGCCAGCATCGCCAGAACCGCGATGCCGAAGATGGCGACGAAATAATGCCAGGCAAGGCCGTGGATCGGCACCACGTAGCAGAGGTAGACGGCGCACCCGATCGCGACGACCAGCGCCACTTCGATGGCGCGGACAAGACCGGCGAGGACGATAGGCGAATACGCCGCGCCCTGAGGCGCGGAGACGGCGGCCAGCGCGGCGGGCGCCGGCGCATGCGCGCGATTGCGCGGTGTCGGCGTAACCGCGGATAGGGTTGCGGAAGCCGTATGGAAAATAGCGCCGGGCTCAGGCTTGGACATTGAGCTAGGAAATCTCGGAACGGTTGCATGCATCGGAAGCGATCGCATCCGGCAGGCATCAGAGGCCGCAAAGTAGTGAATAAAGTTCAAAAATTGGTTATGTGAATTGCGCGAGTTTTCGCATTGCCATGGCTTCGCGATAAGCGGCTAACCCGCCGTCAACCATCGCGGCAAGGGAAAATTCGCTGCGCACCCGCGTCTTGACGAGCTGCGCGACCTTTCGGCCGTCCGCAGGCGCGTCGAGCGCCGCGGCAATAGCGCCGGCCAGTGCCTCGACATCGTCAGGCGCCACCAAGTGGACGGAACAGTCAGGGCCGAAGATTTCCGGCATGCCGCCGACGCGCGTGGCAATCATCGGCATGGCGGCCGCGGCCGCCTCGAGTGCCACGTACGGTAATGACTCCGCGTGCGAGGGAATGACCAGAATGCGTCCCATGGCGAAGGCGGCGCGCGCCGGACGATGGCCGACAAAGCGAATGGCGTCGCCCAACGCGACACGCCGGGCCTGCGCCTTTAGCTCCGCCTCTAGCGGACCTTCGCCGGCAATGGTCGCGGTGACGCGCCGGCCGGAAGCGTTGAGTTTTGCCACCGCTTCGATGAGAAGATCGAACGCTTTGACCGGACGCAATTCGCCGAGCGCGACAATGTCGGTTGCGTCTGCGGCTGCTTGGACCGGCGCAAATTCGGCGTCCCCGACGCCGTTATGCACGACCCGCACCACGCCTGGCGGCCGACCGATCTGCGCGCGGAACAACCCGGCCACATAATGGCTTTCGAACAGAAACAGGTCAGTGCGCCATTTCAATACCCATTCCAGTCCGCGATAGAAGCGGCCGGAGAGCGTGCCGGGACGATAGACCAGTGAGCCGCCGTGCGGCGTGTAGGCGCGGATCGCTTCGGGCGCGCTCCGCGTGAGCCGGGCCAGCGCCGCGCCCTTGGCGCCGTGGCCGTGCAGCACGTCCGGCTTGGCCAGCGCGATGGGCTCGGCGATCGCGCGAAGCGCAGCGAAGTCGGAGGGCCTCAGCTCGCGGGCAATGGCAACGCGCTGCAGGCCGAGCGCCAGCAGCGGCTTCAGTTCCGCAAGCGTCGTCTCGGCGCGCTCGCCGCCGCTCGTGGAATCGACGATCAGGCCGACGCGATGGCCGCGCGCCGCCTGGCCGCGGGCGACGTCTTGAACATGCCGGAACAGCCCGCCGAACGGCGCGCGCAGCACGTGCACGATCTTGAGCGACCGCGCCGGCGCCGCCGCAACGCCCGCCGGCGCTGCGGCCACGGCGCTGCTGGGCAATGCAGGTCGGGCGTCGGCCATGGCGCCAATCCGTAAAATTTGCCGCAGTGAGTTAAGCGCGCATTGAGCCGCGGCGGGGTTAATAAAGGCTTGTGCGCATGCCAAAACGCGGCACCGCGGGCCGGTCGGTCCGCGGTGCTTAACCGGATGGCAACCATAATCGACTGTTATGCGTCCCTGTTCAGTTGCTCGTAGGAGTCGCCAAAATGAGTGTCGCGTCGCATTCGCAACGGCCGCCGCTAGGCGCGTCCGTCATCGACGCAGACTTCGACCTCTCGGAGCTCGGCGCCGCGCTCTGGCGCAACAAAGCCGGGATACTTCGCCCGACGATTGCCGTGGCGCTGATCACCTTTGCGGTGGTCATGCTGATCCCGCCCAAATATCTCGGCGAGTCGCGCGTCCTCGTCGTCAGCCGCGAAAACGTGTTCCTGCGCCCCAACGTCGACCGCGACACCGCCGACCGCACCGAAGTCGATGCCGAGGCGGTGACGAGCCAGGCGCAGCTTATTCTGTCACGCGATCTGGCGGTCGAGGTGATCAACAAGCTCAAGCTGGGCGAGCGCCGCGAATTCGATCCGGCGCTCGGTGGCGTGTCCGTGATCAAGACCGTGCTCGCCTTCTTCGGCCTAGCCAAGAACCCGATGAGCATGACGCCGGAAGAGCGCGTGCTCGACGCCTATTACGAACGGCTCAACGTCTATCCGGTAGACAAATCGCGCGTCATCGTGATCGACTTCCTCTCGGAAAATCCCGACCTCGCCGCGCGCGTCGCCAATGCGATCGCCGACGCCTATCTGGAGCGCCAGCAGCTTGCCAAGCAGCAGCAGGTGCGCAACGCCGGCGTCTGGCTCGCGGGCGAGATCGAGAAGTTGCGCAAGAAAGTGGCGGATGCCGAGGCCAAAGTCGAAACGTTCCGCGGCAATTCCAACCTGCTGGTGGGACCGAACGGTACCACGTTGTCCGCCCAACAGCTGGGCGACCTCAATGCGCAGCTGGCGGCCGCGCGCACGCTCAGGGCCGACGCCACCGCCAAGGCCAAGCTGATCCGTGAATTGCTCAAATCCGGCGAACCGATCGAGTCCTCCGACATCCTCAACTCCGAGCTAATCCGCCGGCTGTCGGAACAGCGCGTGACGCTGCGCGCCCAGCTTGCCGAGCAATCGTCGTCGCTTTTGGAAAACCATCCGCGCATCAAGGAACTCAAGGCGCAGATTGCCGACCTCAACCAGCAAATCCGGCACGAGGCCGAGACCATAGCCCGTTCGCTCGAAACCGATGCCAAGCTTGCCGATGCCCGTGTCGAGTCGCAGGTCGCTACTTTCGAGCATGTCAAGCGCCAGGCCGCCTCGACCAACGAACAAGACGTGGAGCTGCGTGCGCTCGAGCGTGATGCAAAGTCGCAGCGCGACCTGTTGGAATCGTATCTCGCCAAATACCGCGAGGCGAGCGCCCGCGACACCATAGCGTCCGCACCGCCTGACGCGCGCGTGATCTCCCGCGCCATGGTGTCGAACGTGCCGGCATATCCGAAGAAACTGCCAACGGTGCTGATCGCCACCTTGGCGGCTTTGGTGGTCAGCAGCGGCATCGTGGTGACCCGCGAATTCCTCGCCGATCCGGCAAGCGGTGCGCTCGGCGTGCCGCTCCGCAACGCGCGTCCAGCGCGGCCCGTCGCCACCACGATGGCTGCTGCAACGGCGGCGGCAACGGCACGGGCGGCGGAGCCGGCACCGGAACCGGAACCTCAATCATTGACCGCGCGGCTCGCCACGATGGTAAAAGGCCCGCCGCCGGTCGGCGTTCCGCTCACTGCGATCAACGAGTTCGCCCATAATTTGCGAGCGGCCGGCGAGGCCGGCAGCCGCATCGCGTTCTTCGGCGCGGTGCCCCAATTGGGCACCACTGCCATCGCGATCAAGTTCGCCCGCGCCCTGGCCAAGGAGGCGCGCGTGGTGCTGATAGGGCTCGGCTCCAGTGACGCCGCGATCAAGGAAATCTCGAGCGATCCCTCCGCGCCGGGTCTGGCGGAGCTTGCCGCCGGCAAAGCCTCATTCGGCGCGATCATCACCAGGGACAAAGCGTCGAGCCTCAATCTCATCGTCTCAGGCCGCGCGCCATCCGCGGCGGGCGCATTATTCGTCGCTCCCGGCATGGCCAAGAACTTCGAGGCCCTCGCTTACAGCTATGGCCACGTCGTCATCGATGCGGGCCCGCTTGATAATACCGATGTCGCGATCATTGCCGGGCTTGCCACGCACGCCATTCTTGTGGTCGAGACCTTGTCCAGCCTTGCCACCGGCAAGGCGCGCGACCGCCTCGAGGCCGCGGGCTTTGACGACATCACCATCCTGGTCGCCGGACGTCCTGACACTGTCGTCCCCGCAGCGACGGCCGCCGCCGGCGCCGCCCCGGCAACCCCCGCCGCGGCCTGATTTCGCTGCCGGCCTTGGCCGGGCGCGGGCGGCTCGGATCACCGCATTCGGCAAAGGATCGTCAACCAAGCGCTGAGTAATATGAATCGCCCACCTTGAAGGAAGCGTGCGTGGCCGGGCTCAAGCAGACGATCATCCGCGGCGGATTGGAGTCGTTGTTCTTTTCCGGCGCCCACTTTGCGTTGAAGCCATTCGTTGGCGGCGCCGGCGTCATTCTGACGTTCCATCACGTTCGACCGCCGCGCCATGACCGGTTCCAGCCCAACCGGCTTCTCGAGATCACGCCGCGGTTTCTTACCCGCGTAGCCAAGCTGCTGCGCCGCTCGCGCGTCGACGTGATCAGCCTCGACGAGATGCACGCGCGCATGACGGCCGGCGAGTTCCGCCGCCGCTTCGTCTGTCTGACCTTCGACGACGGCTACCGTGACACGCTCGAACACGCCTATCCGATCCTCAAGGAGGCGCGGCTGCCGTTCGCGGTCTATGTGGCGACGAGCTTTCCCGACCGGCTCGGCGAACTGTGGTGGCTCGCGCTTGAAGCGGTGATCGCGCGCAACGAGCGGATCGGCCTGGCGATCAACGGCCGCAATCGCGTCTTTGACTGCGCGACTCTTGGTGAGAAGCGCGCCCTGTATGATGAGCTGTATTGGTGGCTGCGGGCGCGGCCGACGGAAGCCGAGGTGCACGCCATCGTGCGCGACCTAGCGGCTTGCTATCACGTCGACATCGCCGCGTTCTGCCGGGATCTGTGTATGGACTGGAAGGAAATAGCCGAGCTGGCCGCCGATCCGCTGGTGAGCATCGGCGCGCACACCGTCAACCACCCGATGCTGGCGAAATTGCCGGAAAAAACCGCGCGCAGCGAAATGGAGCAGAGCCGCTCGGTCATCGAGGCGGCGTTGGGCAAGCGGCCGCAGCATCTGTCCTATCCGTTCGGGGATCCGTCAACCGCCGGGCCGCGCGAATTCGCGCTTGCTGGCGAGCTCGGTTACAAGACCGCGGTGACGACTCGGCCCGGCGTAGTCTTCCGGGCGCACGCCGAGCATTTGACCGCACTGCCGCGCATCTCGCTGAACGGCGAGTATCAGCAATTGCGCTTCGTGCGGGTGCTGCTTTCCGGCGCCGCAACCGCGATGTGGAACGGATTTCGGCGCTTGGAGGCGGCGTAGGACGGGGCCGGGAAATGCGGCGTCGGGGCGCGAAGCGTTTTTCGCTTTACTTGATCGCTGACGACTGATCCCTGGTAGGTGGTGCGCTCATCCAGCGTATCATCGGCATTGCCGGCAAGACCCAGCCGATGCCAGCGACGGCGTAGTACAGCGTCGCGGCGATGGCGTTGTTGTGGATCGCGGGCATCTGCGCCACCGCCATGGCGACGAGCGCCCAGACGACGACCAGCACCAGCAGCGCGATCGCACCGATGAACTTGCGGAGACGAAGCGGCATGGACCGACCCACATGGCAAGTCGACGGTTGCGGCGTTGCGAACCGCGGCGTCGCTTGGCTCCCGGCAACGACGCCGTTGCCGGACCAGAGCGCAGAACTATATGGTCTGAGCGCTATCGACAAGCGGCCGGACGATGATGGCAAGTGTTGCCCGTGATACACCCGCGCGTGCGCTGCGGCTGTGGCTTTATGTCGTCGCTGCACTGGTGCTGGCGATGGTTCTGGTCGGCGGCGCTACGCGCCTCACTGAATCCGGTCTTTCGATCACCGAGTGGAAGCCGGTTACCGGCATCGTGCCGCCGTGGTCCGACCGCGATTGGCAGGACGCATTCCGGCAATATCAGGCCATTCCGCAATACCACGCGCTCAATGCCGGCATGAACCTGAATCAGTTCAAGACGATCTATTGGTGGGAATGGACGCATCGCCTGCTCGGCAGGCTGATCGGTTTTGCGTTCCTGGTGCCGTTTCTTTGGTTCCTCGCGCGCGGTCTCGTGCCGCCCTGGCTGCGGCCGCGCTTGTGGCTGATTTTCGGCCTCGGTGCGCTGCAGGGGGCGGTCGGCTGGTGGATGGTCGCCTCGGGTCTCAGCGAGCGTACTGAAGTCTCGCAATATCGGCTGGCGACGCATCTCATTCTTGCCTGCGCCATCTATGTCGCGTTGCTCTGGACGGCGCGGCGGCTGGAGCCGTTTGCCGCGAGGTTCGTCGGCGGCGGCGGCGCCCGCGCACGCGTCCGCTACGGCGCCATCGCGCTTCTCGTATTGGTGCTCCTGCAGATCTATCTCGGCGCCCTGGTTGCCGGATTGCGCGCCGGCTACGTCTATGCGACCTGGCCGCTGATCGACGGCGCTTTCGTGCCGGACACCGCCCGCCTGTTCTTTGCCGCACCACTGTGGCGGAACTTCTTCGACAACGCGCTGACCGTGCAGTTCGATCATCGCATGCTCGCCTACGTAATCTTCATCGGTGCCTGGGCGCACGCCTTCGACGTCGCCTGGACGGCGCGGCCCGGACCGGCGCGCACCGGCGCCTTCGTCCTTTTCGGTGCGATCCTGCTGCAGATCGCGCTCGGCATCGCCACGCTGTTGCTGCACGTGCCGTTGCCGCTTGCGCTGCTGCATCAGGCGATAGCGATGCTGGTACTCACCGCGGCAACCGTGCACGCGGCGGATGTCCAAGTGCGCCCGGAAAGTTCGCGCATTGCCGCGCCGGGAATTAAGCCGATCTCACCGCTTTCGCGAGGACAGGCCGGGCGACCGGTTTAGCGCTGAGCCGGAAAAGTGCACGCCGGGTTTTGGGAAAAAGTCATGCTCAGCAAAAGACTTATGGAGCGCAATCGAAGAAACCTGAAGCGATTGCTAATCCGCCAGCGCCTGGTCGAGATCGGCGATGATATCGTCCTTGTCCTCGATGCCGATTGAGAGCCGCACCACGTCGGGGCCGGCGCCGGCTTGAACCTTTTGCGCGTCGGAAAGCTGCCGGTGCGTGGTCGAGGCCGGATGGATGATCAAGGAGCGCGTGTCGCCGATATTGGCGAGATGCGAAAACAGCTTCACGTTGGACACGAGCTTGACGCCGGCGTCGTAGCCGCCCTGGAGGCCGAAGGTGAACACCGCGCCGGCGCCGTTCGGGCAGTATTTTCGGGCAAGGTTGTGATAGCGGTCGCCGGGAAGTCCCGGATAGCTCACCCACGCCACCTTGGGGTGCGCGACGATCCATTGGGCCACCGCAAGCGCGTTGTCGCAGTGCGCGCGCATCCGCAGCGGCAGTGTCTCGATGCCGTTGAGGATGAGGAAGGCGTTGAACGGGGACAGGGCGGGTCCGAGGTCGCGCAGTGCCAGCACCCGGCAGGCGATGGCGAAGGCGAAATTGCCGAAGGTCTCGTGCAGCACGATGCCGTGGTATTCCGGACGCGGCTCGCACAACATCGGGTAGCGGCGTTCGCGCGACCAGTTGAAGGTACCGGCGTCGACGATCAGGCCGCCGATGGAATTGCCGTGGCCGCCGAGAAATTTGGTCAGCGAATGAATGACAATATCGGCGCCGTGATCGATCGGCTTGCAAAGATACGGCGTGGCGAGCGTGTTGTCGACGATATAGGGCACGCCGGCGCGGCGCGCGATCTGCGCGACCGCCGCCATGTCGGTGATGACGCCGCCGGGATTGGCAATCGACTCGGTGAAGATCGCCTTGGTCCGCGGCGAGATGGCGCGCTCGAACGACGAAATATCTTCGGGATCGGCCCAGACGACGGTCCAGCCGAAATTCTTGAACGCATGGTTGAACTGGTTGATCGACCCGCCGTAGAGCTTCTTGGACGCGACGAATTCGTCGCCGGGCTGCAGCAGGCAGTGAAACGCGAGCACTTGCGCGGCATGGCCGGACGCCGCCGCGAGCCCCGCGGTGCCGCCCTCGAGAGCAGCGACCCGTTCCTCCAGCACGGAAGTGGTCGGGTTGCCGATGCGCGTGTAGATGTTGCCGAAGGTCTGCAGGCCGAACAGGGAGGCGGCGTGATCGACGCTTTCGAACACATAGGAGGTGGTCTGATAGATCGGGGTGGCGCGCGCGCCGGTGGTGGGGTCAGGCTGAGCGCCGGCATGGACGGCGAGCGTCGAGAAGCCGGGAATACGTTCGCTCATGTGCCGTTCCTTTTGCGGCCGATCCGCACCGATCGTGGCGGGAGGGAAAATGCGTCCCGTTTATAAGATCGGCCAGCGCCGTCAAGGCGTAGAAAAGAGGTTGTCGTTAATGAGGGAAATGTCGCCGGTGCGGCTGCGTTCATCCATGCCAATGCATGAGCACCATGCGGCAGGCCGCCGAGACACGACGGCGGTTGGACAGTAGACAAGCTGCGACCCGGTCGCGATCGGGGACGAACTCCGCGCAAAGGGCAAGCGCATCGTTCATGCACGCCTGTTGATTCTGCTGCTCCTGCGGGCTCTGCTGGTATTCTCGGGGGCCCTGCTGGTATTCTCGGGATTGCCAGTCGTCCGCTTTGACGCCGGCGGACCCGAGGGCGATGCAAAACAGGGCCACTGCCAAAATCGAGCAGATTTTCATGGGCTCGATACTCCGCTTTCGCGTTGCGCTTTTCGACCAACCGACGGCGGGTAGCACAAGTGTGAAATCGGGCAAAAAGTTCCGGCCGTCGCCGCAAGTACGTTGGGCCATTGTCGCGATAAATTGGCGTTCGTCAAACCGGCGGTTGTCCGATGTTGGGGATTAACCTTGCTTGGCGCTTTCGGCGACGGCCGCGGCTTCGGTTTCGCCGCCGGGCATGGAGACCCGGTCGAGCGACAGGCGCTGGATGCCTCCGGTAGCGGCCGCTCTCCGCGCGGAGATGGTGCGGGTATTGACGCCCATCCAGGCGATTTCGGACGACAAGCGGCCATACTCGATCTTTGGGCACCGGTTCATGACGACCTTCATGCCGTTGGCCTCGGCCAGCGCGGCCGCCTCATCGCTGCGGACCCCGAGCTGCATCCAGATCACTTGCGGCCTGCGATCGAGCGCCAGTGCTTCTTGTACGATCGGCAGCGCGTAGCGCGCGTTGCGGAAGATATCAACCATGTCGATCGGTTCGGGAACATCGGCAAGCCGCGCATAGATCCGGCGGCCGAGGATGGCTCCGCCGGCGCGACTGGGGTTGACCGGGATCATGTTGTAGCCGTGCTCAAGCAAATATTTGAAGGCGAAATAGCTCGGGCGGTTCTCCTTCTCCGACGCGCCGATCATGGCGATCGTCTTTACGGTATTGAGAATGCCGCGGATGTAGCTATCGGGATAGGAGTCGTGGTTCATGGGCTTCAAACGTCAGCGGTCTTCCCATTTCGGCGGGCGTTTCTCGATAAAGGCGCCGATGCCTTCCTTGGCGTCGTGCGCGAGCAAATTCTCGACCATCACTTCGGCCGTGAAATTATAGGCCTCCGCCAGCGACATTCCGATCTGGCGGTAGAACGCCTCCTTGCCGAGCCTGATCGCGCGCGCCGACTTTCCGGCGATTTTCTTCGCCAGCTTGAGCGCCTCCTCGCGTTCGCTGCCTGCAGCAACGACGCGATTGACGAGGCCGATGCGCTCGGCGTGTTCGGCCGTGATCATATCGCCGGTCAACAGCATTTCCATGGCCGGCTTGTGCGCGATATTGCGCGAAAGCGCGACCATCGGCGTCGAACAGAACAAGCCGACATTGATTCCGGAAGTGGCAAACTTGGCGCCGCGCGAAGCGACCGCGAGATCGCAGGTCGCAACCAGCTGGCAGCCCGCTGCCGTTGCGGTCGCCTGCACCGCGGCGATCACCGGCTGCGGCAAGGCGACGATCTGCTGCATCATCGTACTGCACATGGCCATGATGTGCCGGAAATAGGCGCGGCCGCCGTCGTCGTCGGAGCGATGCCGATAAAGCTCTTTCAGATCGTGACCGGCGGAGAAGGCGGGTCCGTTGGCCGCCAGCACGACGGCGCGCACCGCGTCGTCGTGCGCGATCGCCGTAAACGCATCCCCAAGCGCCTCCAGCATCTCCTCCGACAGACTGTTGAGCGCATGCGGACGGTTGAGCGTCAGCACGGCAACGTCGGCAACGTCCTCGCGCAGCAAGATCAGCGAAGCAGCCGCTTCTTTCGCGGCGCTGGCGGTATGGGCGTTCATCGTCTTAAGTCCTTTGCATGCGGTCCGGTCTTGCGGATTGGCAAGCTGCCGGCCGCATTGTATCCGATCCGTAAACCACGGAGCAGGGGTATGGAGCAGATGGCGCCGCCGAAACTTACGGTCAAGGAGCTCACCCGCCTGCTCAGCGCTGAGTTTCCCCACCTGTTCAACAGTCCGAGTGGCTATGTCATTGAAGATGTCCGGTATTGTGGTTGCCGCGTCCGCAAGCTGTACGGCGCCCGCTCGTTGCGGCCGGGCGGAACCATTGCCGGTACGACCATGATGGGGCTTGCCGATTTTGCGATCTACGTGGCCATCCTGGGCACGATCGGGTGGGTACCGCTGACGGTGACGACCAATCTGACGATCAATTTCCTCAAGAAGCCGGCGGCGCGCGACCTTTTGGGTGAGGCCCGCCTTCTCAAGCTCGGCAAGCGCCTCGCGGTGGGCGAGATCGGCATTCGCTCGGACGGGGACGAGGAACTGGTCGCGCACGCGACCTCGACCTACTCGATCCCGCCTCAGCGGTGAGATAATACCTCCACACCAAACCATTGAGATAATTTCAAAATGGTCCCCGACCGGATTGACCCGGGCGACCGGCGCAGATAAATACCGCGCACCAAGCCGGGCAGGCCCGGCGCACCTCCACATGGATTGCGACCATGAAAACCTATTCGGCCAAGCCCGCCGAGGTCGAAAAGAAATGGGTGATGATCGATGCCGCAGGGCTGGTCGTCGGCCGGCTCGCCGCGATTGTCGCGCTGCGGCTGCGCGGCAAGCACAAGCCGACATTCACGCCCCACGTCGATTGCGGCGACAACGTTATCGTCATCAACGCCGCTAAGGTTGTGCTGACCGGACGCAAGGTCGAGCAGAAGGTCTATTACAAGCACACCGGCTATATCGGCGGCATCAAGGAGCATTCCGCCAAGTCGATCCTGGCGGGACGCTTTCCTGAGCGTATCGTCGAGAAGGCCGTTGAGCGCATGCTGCCGCGCGGGCCGCTCGGCCGGCGTCAGCTCGGAAATCTGCGGGTTTATCCGCATGCCGAGCATCCCCACGCGGCGCAGCAGCCGATCCAGCTCGATATTGCCGCCATGAATCGCAAGAACAAGAGGACCGCCTGATGGCCGAGACCATGCAGACGCTGGAGGAGCTGGCGACGCTCAAGCCGGCGGCGGCGCCGCAGCCGCCAAAATACGTGCAAAAGCTCGACAAGCAGGGACGCGCCTACGCGACCGGCAAGCGCAAGGACGCGGTGGCACGGGTATGGATCAAGATGGGCGCCGGCAAGATCGTGATCAATGACCGCCCGGTGGAGACATATTTCGCCCGGCCCGTGCTGCGCATGTTGATTCAGCAGCCGTTGGTCGCGTCAAACCGCCAGGGCCAATATGACGTGGTCTGCACCGTGTCCGGCGGCGGGCTTTCCGGTCAGGCCGGTGCGGTCCGCCACGGCCTCTCCAAGGCTCTGATGCGCCACGAACCGGATCTGCGCAGCGTACTCAAGCGCGGCGGTTTTCTCACCCGCGACCCGCGCGTGGTCGAACGCAAGAAGTACGGCAAGGCCAAGGCCCGCCGCAGCTTCCAGTTCTCGAAGCGCTAGTGAAGCGGATTTGACATTCGCTACCACCCAGCCGTGAACTCGCGAAGCGAATGTCAAATCCAAAGCTGCACTAGCGCTCATATTTTTCTAGTGGTCCTTTGATTCTAACATTCGCACAACAGCCTACCGAACCGGGATGCGA
>Ga0335085_10003114_pt1 | contig 29441 bp, 22 predicted proteins | sample Lox_Sample_45_FD_206712 | JGI IMG/M metagenome (GOLD analysis project Ga0335085, IMG submission 206712) | Soil microbial communities from Loxahatchee National Wildlife Refuge, Florida, United States - Lox_Sample_4.5 | ecosystem: Environmental > Terrestrial > Soil > Wetlands | place: USA... | reverse complement strand
CGCGCTTGAGAGTCACGGACTTTCGAAGGCGCGCATGTACCACTGAGGGCGAAGCTGTGCGGGCGATCGATTATTTCGACAAGGCAGCGGAGTTGTATCCGTCGCGGACCGCGATGATCGATGGCGAGCGGCGGTACTCCTATGCAGAAGTGCAGGAGGCCACGCGCAGGATTGCGCGGGCGATGCGGGCCCGGGGATTGCGCGGGCAGCAACCGGCCGCGATCTATTCCCACAACGACGCGCGCGTGCTGTTTGCCATGCTGGGCATTCTGCGGGCAAATGCGGTGTGGGTACCCATCAACTACCGCAATGCGATCGACGCCAACGTCGAGTACCTGAACTACGTCGAAACCGCATGGCTGTTTTATCACAGCAACTTTCAGGACGAGGTGCAGGAGATCCAGCGGCGGGTGCCGAGTCTTGCGCACCTGATCTGTTTCGACCGCCAAGATGAGGGCTCCATCTCGCTGGAGCGCTTTCTCGAACTCGGAGAGGGCTTGCCGGATGTGGATGGCGGCGATGAGTACGGCAATCCGCTGAGCCTGGTGGGACTGGTGCCGACCGGGGGAACGACGGGACCGGCGAAGGGCGTGATGGTCACGAATCGTGCCTGGGGGACGATGACCGAGATGGCGTCGCAGCACTGGCGGGGCGAGGGCGAAGGCGTGTGCCTGAATCCCGCTCCCTTGTCGCATGCCGCGGGGGTGGTGGCGTTCACCATGTCGTCGCTGGGAGTGACCAACGTGATCCTGCCGAAGTTCGATGCGGGCGAAGTGCTGCGCAGTATCGAGAAGTATCGTGTCACCCATTTATTCTTGCCGCCGACGGCGTTCTATGCCCTGCTGGCGCATCCCCAGCTGCGCGAGTTCGATTATTCGAGCATGCGGGTCTTTCTGCTGGCGGGGTCGCCAGTGTCTCCCGACAAATTGAAGCAGGGCGCCGAGGTGTTTGGTCCCTGCCTGTGCCAGAGCTATGGGCAGACGGAATCGCCGATGCTGCTGACGTTCCTGGATCAGCAGACGGTGGCGCGGGCAGCGGCGGGCGATCATCCCGAGCGGCTGCAGAGCTGCGGCCGGCCGACTTCAGCGGTGCGGCTCGGGGTCATGAACGATGACGGAGAACTGCTGGGGCCCGGGAAGGCGGGCGAGATCGTAGCCCGGGGATCGCTGGTCACCGATGGCTATTACAAGATGCCGGCGGCCACGGCGGAGATCCGCGCCCACGGCTGGCATCACACCGGCGACGTGGGCTATCGCGATGAGGATGGTTTTTATTACATCGTGGACCGCAAGAAAGACATGATCATCAGCGGCGGCTTCAATGTTTACTGCTCCGAGGTGGAGGCGGGCATCATGGCGCTGCCCGAGGTGCGGGAGTGCGCGGTGATTGGCGTTCCTGACGATCATTGGGGAGAAGCGGTGAAGGCGATGGTGGTACTGCAGGAGCATGCGGCGCTCAGCGAGGCGGAGATCATTGCGCACTGCAAGAAGAAGCTGGGCGGCGTGAAGTCTCCGAAGTCGGTGGAGTTGGTGGCGGAGATTCCGAAAACCGCGGCGGGTAAAACCGATCGCAAGCAACTGCGCAAGCCTTACTGGGCGGACGCGGTACGAGGTGTCCATTGAGAAGCGGCCGCGTCCGGGACGATGTGTTCATTGTGGGTGCGTACAGCACGGCGGCAGGGCGCTTCTACGAGCGTTCGCCCAAGGATCTGGTGCGCGAGGCTTACCTGGGCGTGCTGAAAGACGCCGGACTCGATGGCGGCGCGATCGGCCACGTCTGGTTCAGCAACATGATGCTCGATTTCTGGGGGCAGCCCAACGTCCGCGGGCAGGTCTGCGTTCTGCCGCTGGTCGAAGAAGGACTGCTTCCGCGTGGGGTGGCGACAACCAATGTGGAGGCGGCGTGCGCCAGCGGGAGCCTGGCCTTCAACGGCGCCTGGAAAGACATTCTTGCGGGGGAGTGCGAATTGTCGCTCGCCATCGGGGTTGAAAAGATGCACGATCCCAGCCGCCGCGCCGAGTTTTTTGTCCGCCTGGAAAAAGGGACGGATTTTCTCGATCCGCAGGTGTGGATCGATCAGTACCAGAAGATGGCTGCGGGATGCGGGGCCAGCTTTGAGCGCAGTCCGGCCCGCTCGATCGCGGTGGACATTTATGCGCTGTGGGCGAAAACCCACATGGCACAGTACGGCACGACGGCCAGGCAGATCGCGTACGCGGCGGCGAAAAATCACACTAATTCGGTGGGCAATCCGCGGGCGCAATATCGCTTCCCGATGGATGTGGACGCGGTGCTGGCCGACCGCATGGTGAGCGAACCGTTGACACGGGCGATGTGCGCACCGATTGGCGATGCCGCAGCCGCGGTGTTATTGTGCTCCAGCCGTTTTCTGGGCGAGTTGCCGGCGGAGGTGCGCGGCCGGGCCGTGCTGGTGAGGGCGCACGCGGTGGCTGGGGGAATTTTCGGAGCGAAGTGGGAGGACAAACGCGCGCCGGTACTCGCGGCGGAGCGCGCGTACGCGATGGCAGAACTCGGCCCCGAAGATATTGACGTGATCGAGTTGCACGATGCCACCTCATTTGCTGAAATTCATTTGATCGAAGACCTGGGCCTGTGTGCGCGCGGCTGCGGGGGACCTTTCACCGCCTCGGGGGCGACGGCGCGGGACGGCAAGATCCCGGTGAACCCTTCGGGCGGGCTGGTTTCGCGAGGGCATCCGATTGGCGCAACCGGGCTGATGATGATGAACGAACTCTGCCTGCAGTTGCGCGGCGAAGCAGGAGAGATCCAGGTGCCGGATGCGCGCATCGCCATGGCGGAGAATGGGGGCGGCCTGATCGGCAACGATCTGGCGGCCTGCGCGGTGACCATTCTTGAGGGCATGGACTAGACTGCGGTGGCAATTGTCGTGGTTCCCAAGGCCGGAGGAGTCACCACCACCAAGGCCAACGTGGTGCGCTGGCTGAAGCGCGATGACAACCCCGTGGTCTACCTCCATGACTAAGCTGTGCTCGGCAAACCGGCGGTTTGCGGCGTAAGCTACACTTCTCGTTTTCTCAGAAGGATGACGGCATGAATCCATTGAGCGGGCTGAATCAGCAGTATATCGGGGGAGTGTGGCGCGACGGCCGGAGCGCAAAGACGCTCACCGACAAGAACCCCTACAACGGCAAGACCATCGCCGAGTTCAAACTGGCCAACCTGGCCGATCTCGACGAAGCCTATCGCGCCGCCGCGGCTGCGCAGAAAATCTGGGCCGAAGTAAATCCCTTTGAGAAGCGCACCCTCCTGGAAAAAGCCATTACCTGGATCGAGCAGAACGAGAAGGACATTGCCGACATTATTATTGCGGAACTCGGCGGAACCCACCTGAAGGCGTTCATCGAAATCTACCTGGTCAAGAACTTTATCAAGGAGGCTTCGACCTATCCGCTGCGTATGACCGGAGAGATTCTGCCTTCCACGGTAGACGGCAAGGAAAACCGTCTTTACCGGGTACCCGCGGGCGTCGTGGGCGTCATCAGCCCGTTTAATTTTCCGTTCAACCTGAGCATGCGCTCGGTGGCGCCGGCGATCGGAGCGGGCAACGGCGTTGTGCTGAAACCGCACGACGACACGCCCATTACCGGGGGCACGCTGGTGGCAAAGATTTTCGAAGAAGCCGGCATCCCGAAGGGACTGCTCAACGTCATCGTGGCTGACATCGCGGAAATCGGCGACCATTTTGTTGAGCATCCCATTCCGCGAATCATTTCTTTCACCGGCTCGGAAGCTGTCGGCCGCCACATCGGCGGAGTGGCCGGCCGGGCGTTGAAGAAAGCGATCCTCGAACTGGGCGGCAACAGCGCGCTGATCGTCCTGGCCGACGCCGATCTCGACACCGCGGTGAGTGCCGCCGTCTTCAGCCGCTTCGCGCACCAGGGCCAGGTCTGCATGTGCGCCAACCGCATTCTGGTGGAGCGCAAGGTCTACGACCAGTTCCTCAACAAGTTCGTGGAACGGGTTGCGAAGCTGAAAGTGGGCGATCCCAGTGATCCTCAGACCGCGCTTGGTCCGCTGATTAATGAGCGCCAGAGCCAGGCGTTTGCCAAGCAGGTGCAGAAGGGCGTCGACGAGGGCGCGCGCGTGGCGCTCAAGGGAAAGATTGATGGCACCCTGGCTTCGCCCACCGTTTTTGCCGACGTGAAACCCGGCATGTGGGTGGCGCAGAATGAAATGTTCGGGCCGGCGGTGTGCGTGATCCCGGTGGACTCACCGGAAGAAGCGATTCGCGTGGCCAACGACAGCCCCTACGGACTGAGTGGCGCCATCCACACGAGAGACGTCGAGCGCGGCGCCGAACTGGCCAAGCAGATCGACACCGGCATGGTGCACGTGAACGATGGCACGATTAATGACGATCCGCTGATCGCCTTTGGCGGCGAAAAGGCCTCAGGCGTCGGGCGTCTGAACGGACGCTGGGCGCTCGACGAGTTCACCACCATGAAGTGGGTCTCGGTGCAGCACAAGCCCCGGCATTATCCGTTTGAGGGATAGTGTGCCGTTGAGCGCAGCTTCGAAGCGGGCGCCGACCTCGCCCTCACAGGAAAGCACGGCCGACGAAGGATGGGCGTCCCGCGCCGGCCGCTTGGTCGCATCACTGCGGCGTGATTTCAAATACCACACCCTCGTTGTTGGCGCCACCGAGCGAGGTGGTCCCGAACACATTTCCGTTGGCGTCGACGATCACGCCACCGTAAGGCACGCCTCCGTCGCTTCCGTCGGTAAAGTCGTGCAGGTCGGTGAGCGTCCAGCCACCTCTTACCGGCGTGAGCTTAAAGACCATACCGTCACCGTTTGCGCCGTCGCCTTCCGTCGCGCCGTAGAGATTGCCTTGCGAATCGAAGGCCAGTTTGTTGTAAGGTCCGCCGTAGCCACCGGTAAAGCTGTAAAGCGTGGCGAACTTGTAGCTTCCGCCTTCAGGCGACAATTCATACACCGTGCCACCGCCGTTGACGCCGCCGTCGAAGGTGCCGCCGTAAAGATTGCCCGCGGCGTCGAGGATGAGGCCGCCAACCGGGTTCTGGCCGTCGTTCTGTCCGGTAAAGCTGTAGAGAACGGTCTCGGTCCAACCGGAACCGTTGGGCGAAAGTTTGTACACCACGCCCACCCCGTTGGCGCCACCGAACGAACTGGTTCCGTAGAGATTGCCGCTGGCATCGACCGTGACACCGGCGGGAGGATTGGCGCCGTCGGTGCCTCCGGTGAAGCTATAGAGGACGCTTTCGGTCCAGCTCTGGCCGGAGCGCGAGCCTTTGTAGACCGTGCCCTGTCCATAGGTGCCGCCCAGGCTGGTGGTGCCGTAATAATTGCCGGCAGCATCGAAGACGACTCCGCCGATCGGTTGAGCACCGTCCTGGCCGGTGCCGAAGGAGTGGACGATGCTTTCTTTCCACTGCGATTTGGCTTTGGGACAATTGCTGCCCGTGGGACGAACTTCAAAAAGCGTGCCAAACGCGCCGCCACCCTCGGTCGTCCCGAAGAGCGAGCAGTTCTGAATAATGGCAATCGAACCGAAGCCCGGGCCGGTCCCATCGGCTCCCGCCTTAAAACTGTAGAGGCGTGTCAATATCCATGACGAACCGCTGGGGGAAAGGCGATAGACGCTGCCCGCGCCGAAACTGCCCCCGGCGTAAGTGGTGCCATAGAGATTTCCCGAGCGATCAAGAGTTGGCCCGGCAAACGGCGCCTCGCCATCGAGGCCCGAGAAGCTGTGAATGACTTTATAGGTCTGCGATTGCGCGGACTGAGAAAGACTGGCAAGAAGGAAAAATGCAGCGGTCAAAGCGAGAACAACCCGCATGGCGCGGCCGGTTGTGGCATACCCAATGGCTCGAAATTCCGGCATGACTGGACCCCCGTGGTGATATTTCGCCCGCGTTTCCGGCGAAAGCGGCATCCATTATGCAATAGAACGCGAGCGCGCGTTTTCCGTCAGAGACAAAAGACTCCTTGGCAAACCGAGTCATCTTGCATGACTACCGATTTGCCGCTGAGAATTGACATTTCCGGAGTGTCTAATCAGGACTTGGCAATGAACCGGGCTTCTCCTAAATCCAGTTCCCGCTCGATTTGGCGCAGCAGTTCGTCGCTGATGCGCCGTTGATTGCGGAGCTGCACCGCGGTCTGCCTCTCCACCCGAAGCAACTGGCGCGACAATTCATTGAAGCGCCGGTAAAACGTGGGATCGGCGCCTTCTGCCTCGCTGTCGTCCCCCTCGGTCAAGGTCGCAAGCCGCTGGCGGTAATGATGGGCCAGATCTTTGTAAACCTCGGCGTCCGCCTGACCATCCTTCTTCGCCTTCGACTCCTCCAGATAGTCGAGCGCCGCCCGCACAATGGTCCGCCGGGCTTCTTTTTCCTCTTCTTCCGAGCGAGCTTTAAAAGGCCCGCGGGATGCGCCCAGCACGCGGATCAGCGGCGGCAAGGTCAAGCCCTGCAGCACCAGCGTGACCAGGATGACGCTGAACGCCAAAAAGATAATCATATTGCGCTGGGCAAATGGTTCGCCGTTGGCCAGCACCTGCGGCAGCGCAATCGCCGCCGCCAGAGAGACCACGCCCCGCATCCCCGTCCAGCCCAGAATGAAGATATGCCGCGTCGGCGGCAAAGTGACATCCTGATGAAACACGCGTCTCCGTACCACGTTCGCAATCAGCGCGCCGGGAAACACCCACATCAGGCGCAACAGGATGAGCAGTCCGCTGAAAGCGAGGCCGTAAAGAATCAACGTACTCAGATTGTGATCGCGGATGGCCCCGATGACGTAAGGCAGTTGCAACCCGATCAATACAAAAACCAGGCCGTTGAGAATGAAGGTCAATGACTCCCAGACCGCCCATGCCTGCAGGCGTACGGTGGGCGAGAAAAAATGGGAGCTCTTGCGGCTGAGATAGAGCCCGCAGGCCACCACCGCCAGTACTCCCGAGGCGCGCATGAAATTGGCCGCCAGGTAAGCTACGTAAGGCGTAAGAATGCTCAACGCAATCTCAATGGGACCATCGTCAATCCGGTCCTCGACCAGGTGGACAATCTCGCCCACGGCCAGACCCACGGCGATGCCGGCGGCGGTCAAATAAAAGAGGCGCAGCGCTCCTTCGCCGAAAGTGGGCGCGTGCCCGGCCACCAGCAGGCCAATGCCGAACTCCAGCGCCAGCAGAGCGCTGGCATCGTTCAGCAGGCTCTCGCCTTCCAGCACGTCCACCAACCGCCGCGGCAATCCCAGGCGGCGGGCGATGGAGGTGGCGGCGATGGCGTCGGTCGGCGCGACAATGGCGCCCAGCACCAGCCCGACCCTCCAATCGAAGCCCGGCAGCAGCCATTGCCCCGCTTCGGTGACCCCGACAATGGTGAAAGTCACCAAGCCAAAGGCCAGGAAAACAATGCTGACCAGGTTGAAGGTGAACTCCCGCCAGGAAGTGAGCCACGCCGCGCTGTAAAGCAGCGGCGGCAGAATGACGAAAAACACCAGGTCGGGATTGAGGCCAACTTTCGGAATCCGGGGAAAGAAGCTCAACAGAAGACCGGCAATCACCAGGACGATCGGATAGGCGATCGCCAGCTTCCGCGCCAGCAGCCCGAACACCACCACGAACAACAGCAGCAGCAAAAATATGATTTCGATGTCTTGAATACCATGTCCCGGCATGCCCACCCCACTGTGCCAAATTATAGTAGTGAACTTCCGGAAGAGTCCCGAAGCCGCTGCAGGATGTGGTGGCCAGGGACGGAGTTGAACCGCCGACGCCAGCCTTTTCAGGGCTGCGCTCTACCACCTGAGCTACCTGGCCACGTCTGAACGACTTCCCTGCCGGCTGAGTGCCCTGGACTGTGCGGGAATACGATCAGAAAGACGTCAAAAACGCGGGGAGCGTTTGCGACAACCGATTATAGCAACCCTCGCCGATTCCCTCAATCTTCAGCCCTTCGCAGCGTCCCGCCCAGCACCGTCAGCGCGCAGCGGTTTGACGAAAACCAGTAGGCAATCTCGCGATAATCTTCGACTTCGAACATCGCCAAATCCGCGTCTTTGCCGGGTTCGATGGAGCCTTTGCGGTCCTGCAGGCGCAGCGCCCATGCCCCGTTGATCGTCGCCGCGGCCACCGCCTCCGCCGGAGACATCTTCATGTGCGTGCAGGCCAACGACATCACGAACGGCATACTCGCGGTTGGGGAGGAACCGGGATTGTAGTCGGTGGCCAGCGCCACCGCCGCCCCGCCGTCAATCAACTTGCGCGCCGGGGGATACGTTTCCAAGCCCAGAAAGTAATTCGCTCCCGGCACCAGCGTGGCCACCGTCGCCTGCTTCGCCAAGTGCCGGATCTCGGCGTCATCCACGTGATCCATGTGATCGAAAGACGCGGGACGGAAGCGCGCAAAGGGCGCCACCGCCGTCCGGCTCAACTGGCAGACATGCGCGCGCACGCCAAGACCGTGTTGCTGCGCTGCCGCAAATACGGTTTCTGTCTGCTGCGGGGTAAATGCGCTGCGCTCGGTGAATACGTCCACGAACTGCGCCAGCTTCTTCTTCGCGGCGCGCGGAATCATCTCTTCGCAAATCAGCCGGACATACTCGTCCGCTTTTCCCTTGTACTCATGCGGAACCACGTGGGCGCCGAGCAGCGTGGGAACCACGGTACCCGGCCAGAGCTTTGCGGCTTGGCGAATGGCTTCGAGCGACTTGAGTTCCGCCTCGAGCGAGAGGCCATACCCCGACTTGGCTTCGACCGTCGTCGTTCCCCAATCGGCCATCTCGCGCAGCGCGTCGAGAACTTTTCCGGCCAGCGCGCTCTTCCCTGCCTTGCGCACGGCCTCGAGGCTTGAGCGAATGCCGCCTCCAGCCTCGGCGATCTGCTCGTAGGTCGCACCCGCGATGCGCTTTTCGAAATCCACCAGCCGCGGCGCGGCAAAGACGGGATGCGTATGGGAATCGACAAACCCGGGCAGCACGACCTGCCCTTCGCAATCCATCTCGATGACTTTTTTGCGGTTTTTCTTGAACCAGGGATCGCGGATGGCGTCTTTGGTCTTGCCGACGGAGACGATCTTTCCGCCCAGACAAAGCACCGCCCCATCTTCGATGATACCCAGCTCGGAAAGATCACGCCCCCGCCGCGGCCCGGGATTCCCTGAGCGCAAAGTGAGGAGCTGGTCAATATTAAGAAGAAGAAGGGCAGACGCCTTGTTCATTTGCGCTCCCCAGGAAAATCCACCACGGAGACACGGAGACACGGAGGCTGTTTTTCGTCACAAGGCACGACGAATCACTCCGCGAATGAGGACGGGGACATTGAAATTGATGAGGAGTCCCACATGTTTGCCAGTCAGTCTTAGGTAGGTTAGCAATTGCGCTTGGTGCACGCTCAGCAACCGCTCCACCGACTTCAATTCAACAACTACTTCGTCGGCGACGATCAAATCAATCCTATATACTCCACTGGTCGCATGACTCTTATAGACCACAGGGAGCTCACATTGGGCTTGGAAGGGGATTTCACGCAACCGCAGCTCTGTACAAAGGCATTCTTGATAGACGGACTCCAAAAGGCCCGAACCGAGTTCACGATGGACTTCAATCGCAGCCCCGATGATGGCTTCCGTCAGCGACTCTGACAATAGTCCGATTGGGCTCCGTGTCTCCGTGTCTCCGTAGTGGATGTTCATTGCCGTCCCATCGGAATGCGAACGCCCTTCTTTTCCGCGAACTCCTTGGCCTCGTCGTACCCCGCATCGGCGTGGCGAATAATGCCCATCCCCGGATCGGTCGTCAACACCCGCTCGATGCGCTTGGCCATCATCTCGGTTCCGTCGGCCACCGTGACTTGTCCCGCGTGCAGCGAATAGCCAATCCCCACGCCGCCGCCGTTGTGCACCGACACCCACGACGCGCCCGCCGCCGTATTCACCAGCGCATTCAGAATCGGCCAGTCGGCTACCGCGTCGGTCCCGTCTTTCATGCTCTCGGTCTCGCGGAATGGCGACGCCACCGATCCGCAGTCCAGGTGATCGCGGCCGATGACGATGGGCGCTTTGATCTTGCCCTTCTTCACCAGTTCGTTCATCGCCAGGCCGAACTGCGCGCGCTCGCCATATCCCAGCCAGCAGATGCGCGCCGGCAAGCCCTGAAACTTGATGCGCTTTTTTGCCAGCTCAATCCAGCGCTTCAGAATGCGGTTCTCGGGAAACAGTTCCAGAACCAGATCGTCGGTCACATGAATGTCCGATGGCTCGCCCGACAATGCTACCCAGCGGAACGGCCCGCGACCCTCGCAGAACAACGGACGAATATAGGCCGGCACGAATCCCGGAAAGTCGTACGCATTCTTCACCCCGCGCTGGAAGGCAAAGGTGCGGATGTTGTTGCCGTAGTCAAATGTCACCGATCCCATCTTCTGCAGCCGCAGCATGCCTTCCACGTGCCGCGCCATCGCGTCGAGCGATTTTTCTTCGTAGGCTTTGGGATCGTTCTTGCGCAGCTCCAGCGCCTCCGCCAGTGTCATGCCGTTGGGAACATATCCGTTCAACGGATCATGCGCTGACGTCTGATCGGTCAGGATATCCGGCACCACGCCGCGCTCGGCCAGCTCCGGAATGATGTCCGCGCAATTTCCCACCAGCCCGACCGAAACGTTTTCTTTCTTGCGCACGGCGTTTTTCAGAATGCGCAACGCCTCATCGAGCGATGTCACCATGAAGTCGCAATAGCCGGTCTTCAGCCGCTTCTTGATGCGCTCGGGATCTACATCAATCCCCAGGAACGCCGCTCCGGTCATAGTGGCTGCCAGGGGTTGGGCTCCGCCCATGCCGCCCATGCCGCCCGAAACAATCAGCTTGCCCGCCAGATCTCCACCAAAATGTCTTTCGCCTGCCGCGGCAAACGTCTCGAATGTGCCCTGCACAATGCCCTGCGAGCCGATGTAAATCCACGAGCCCGCCGTCATCTGCCCGTACATCATCAGCCCCGCGCGTTCGAGTTCGTTGAATTTCTGCCAGTTCGACCAGTGCCCGACCAGGTTGGAATTCGCAATCAACACCCGCGGCGCGTACTCATGCGTCTTGAAGACGCCCACCGGCTTGCCCGATTGCACCAGCAGCGTCTCGTCATTAGCAAGTGACTTCAGCGTGTTGACGATGGCGTGGTACGCCTCCCAACTGCGCGCTGCCCGGCCCGTGCCGCCATAGACCACCAGGTCTTTGGGCCGCTCGGCGACGTCTTCGTCGAGGTTGTTCATCAACATGCGCATGGCGGCTTCCTGCTGCCAGCTCTTGCACGTGAGAGAAGTGCCCCGCGGCGCGCGAATCGGCGTGTAGGTAGAGGAGGAAATTTCAGTTTCAACCGGCATGAGTCAATGGTACGTGAAGGAGGGAAAAAGGTTCAATCGGGCGAATGTACATCCCAATGGGAAGAGTAAAACTAAGTGGAAAATTTAGAAATTCTTCTGGCTGAATCGCGCTAATCCCCAGCCGCGCAGCGGCGCCATTCGTTAGCCCACCGCGTAAGCGGTGGGAAAGTCCCAAAATGACGAGAGTCCGCTTCAGCGGACGGCACTCAATCGAAAACCCGCCCCGCGTCAAATACAATCCCCGACTTCCTCAACAACACCAAAAACTCTTCCTCAAAATTCCGCTTCTTGTGATGTTCCGCCTGATTCCGTATATACGACTTGACGGTCCCCACCATTGACGGACTCACGCTAAACGCCCCATATCCTTTCTGCCACTCAAATTCAATCCCATGCTCGCCCATCCAGCGCGACGAATTAGCCTTCAATTTCCCCACTGCATCCGCCAAGGCCATCGTTGCCGGCAATCCAATCAACAAGTGCAAATGATTCGCAGTCCCGCCTACCGCCAAGCTCGCGATTTTCAGATTTCGCGCAATGCCAGTCAAATACGCCCAAAGCTTGTCCTGCAATTCCTCCGGAATTAAATCGCACCGCCCCTTGGTACTGAAAACGCAATGCATCAGATTACTTGTGTAGGTGTGAGACATCGGGTCCCGTCCCTGGCGGGACTCAGTCCGTGCAGCTCGCCCCCCACCGCTCACGCGATGGGCTAACGAATCCCGTCGCCTTCCGCGACTGCCCCGTTTCTTCACACTAGCCTGTTCCCCATAAACCACGATGTGATCATCGTCACGCCACGACCATTTCAAGGTTGGCGCGTCTGCGCGCTCTCTCCCCAGCCGCGCAGCGGCGCCATTCGTTAGCCCACCGCGTAAGCGGTGGGAAAGTCTTGTTTTTCCTGAGAACGGAGAACTGACTACTGGGAAGGGCTACCAGGTGTTATACGCGGTGCCATCCGACGAGATGGCGGTGGAGGAGCTTTTCACATCGTCGATGCCCGGGTCCTGCTGGTCCACCGACAGCGTGACATCTTCCTGCACCGCTTCCCAATCCGCCTTCCCGGTCGTGGGATCGACGGGAAGCTGCTTCAAATACCCGGCGGTGACCAGGTCGTCGAGCGACTGCGGAGCTTTTTGTTTGTCCAGCGTGTACTGTGAAATCAGCGAACGCAGTTGAAACAAATCCTGCCGCAGCACTGATTCTCGGGCGTGGATGATCGACTGGTTATAGGCGGGAATGGCAATGGCCAGCAGGATCAGCAGAATGCTGATCACGATCATCATCTCGATCAGGGTAAAACCCCGGCTGCGGTTTGTGCGGCCTCTCAGCATTTACCAGTCCTTGTACTTGGTCCCGTCGAGCGCCTCACCCTGCGACTTCGAGAAAACATCGAACACGTTGTCGCCGCCCCAGGAGTCTGAATCCGGATCGTCCTGCATCGAACGCATCCCCCAATCGGTATTGCCAGTCATGGGATCCATGGGGATTTTTCGCAGGAACCGCACCTTCTTGCCGCCCACATCCACGCCCTTCACCAGCGTATCCAGATCCGGGGGATATCCCTCCGAACCGACTTTGGTCTGGAAGGCGCCGCGGTCGGCGGCGTCTTTGTAGCGGTCAATGGCGTCGCGCATCTCCCACAACGCCGCCCGCAGTTCACGCTCCTTCTCGCGCTTGATTGTGACCCGCGCCAGCGGAATGGCCAGCCCCGTCAGAATCACCAGGATCGCGGTGGCCACGATCAACTCGATCAGCGTGAACCCGAAGGCCTTTCCTCTGAACCTCATCCCACATCTCCTACTGCACGGTAATGGTCGCGACCGCTCCTGCCACGGGGATAGACTGCAGGTTGGGATCGCGCGCGCCCCCTCGGGAAATTGTAATGCTGGATTGGCCCGCCGACTTGGCCAGGAACGTCAGGGTCACCACCGTTCCCTGTCCATTTACCCCGCTTGCTCCCGGCGGACGGGTGGCCGTGATCTGCAACTGCCCGCTCTGATCGTCGTCGCGGTGAACTAGCGCCACAGCTTGCCCGTCCTGCGACAGCAAGCTCCCGTTGGATACATTCACCACCTGCAGGATCTTCGGGTCGTAGCTTACCTGCAAGGGCACCGAATACACGTTCTGCGCCCCGGAAAGCGTGAGGTTGATGGAGAAGGTCGAACCCGGCGCCTGGGTCAGGCTGGCGGGATCGAAGCCGAAGGTTGCCGCCCCTCCCGGCGCGGCGCCTTGTGGCTGCGCCGGCGCGGCGACCGGCGGCGGCGAAGTGGGCGCCGGAGTCTGGCTCACCGGCTGCGCCGGCATGGGTTGTTCCACATGCCGCAACTCGATGGCGCTCGCCGTTCCCACGTCCACCGCTCTCTGGTTCAATTCGCTGATGTCCACTCCGCGAATAATGTGGGGGATGAGAGCGAAGACAATTTCATTTTCGGCGTGGTCTGTCGTCGTCTGCGAGAACAGGTACTTCAGAATCGGAATGCTCGCCAGCCCGGGAATCCCAGTCAGGTTCTTGGTCTGGGTGTCTTCCAGAATTCCGCCCAGCAGGTTCACCTCGCCTTCCTTCAGGCGAATCTCGTGCTCCACTTTGCGCTGTCCGATCACCGGCTGGCTGATGCCGCCGATGTTGGTGGTGGAAGTGACCGCCGAAACGTCCATCGAAACCTTCAAGGTTACTTCGCGGTTCGCGTGCACCTTGGGCGTGATGTCAATGTTCACACCCACGTCGAGGTACTGGAACTGCGTGTTCACCAGCGGGTTGATGCCGACGCCGCCGATGCCCGGCTGGAACGAACCCGTCGCCACCGGCACCCGATCGCCAATCTTCAAGGTCGCCTTCTGCCCGTCCAGCGCGCGGAGCTGCGGATTCTGAATGATCTTGGTACTGGCGCTGCTCATCATCGCCGTCAACGTCGCCGGCGGAATCGTCACCGTAAAGTCCGTCGCGTTCAGGTTGCCCAGGCGGTTCAGGTTGACCTGGTTGGGGGTGCCGCCCGTGCCCTGGGTATTGGTCTGCGTGGTGGTGCTTGTGGTGCCGGTGGTGGTGTTGGTGAAGTTATTCTGCAGGGCCACCGTCGCGCTGGTTGGCGGACTGATGCCCAACGTCTTCATGTTGTCCTTGCTGACCTGCATCACCGCGATTTCCACCAGCACTTCCGGCTTCGCCTTGTCGAGATCGCCCACCAGCTTTTCCGCCAGCGCTATCTGATCGGGGGTGCCGCGCACCACAATCGCATCCTGCGAGGGCAGCGGCTGAATTCGGGAAATTTCCAGGATCTGGCGCAGCGCATTTACCACGTCCTGCAGTTCGGTGGGTTGCGACAGGTTCGCCATGTAAAAAGTCTTGATGACGCTTTGCTCGATATCTTTGCGCTTGGCCGGCGTATCACTGGCCACAAAAATCGTATTCGGAGTCACCGGACGCCAGAAAGTTTTCGACTCCAGCGCAATAATCTCCAGCGCCTCTTCCAGCGTCACTCCATTCAACTCGATCTTGATGCGCCGCGAAGTGTAATCGGGATCGAACAACACATTGATTCCCGCCAGCTTGCCCACCGTCTCGTAAATGTTCTTGGTGTCTTCGGTAAGCTTCAGGGTGATGGGAACATTGGAGATGTTGGTCAGCTCCACCGGGCCGGGAGCATCAATCACGCGCTTCTCCAGTTGCTCCGGGGGAGGGGCCACGCTTCCGTGCGCTCCCACGCCCTTGGCCTGGTTGATCATCTCCTGGGTGCGCTTCACCTCCTGGGTTGCGATGAAGCTCGAAGGATCAATCAGGGTCGCCTTCTCGAACTCCGCCAGCGCCTCATCCAGCTTGCCCGCATCGCGCAGCAACTGCCCGCGGTGCACGTGCGAGGCCGCCGCCAGAAACTTGGTGCGCTCATAGGGTGCCCGGTATTTCAGGTCCCTGGGCTTCAGCTCGTAGGCTTCCTTGTAATACTGGAAGGCCTGCTCGTAATCCTGGCGCGCTTCGGCGTCTTGCGCCTTTTCGTACAACGACTTAGCCTTGTCGGCAGCGGCTGGCAGGGTGACGGAAGCGATGAGCAGCAGCAGCACTCCCGGACGAATGCACTTTTTAATCACGGGTCCCTCGCAGACAGTCCTCTGCCGGGGGTCGGTCAAAACCCCATTCGGGGCTTTCGTTTTCCGGCAAAGTTGTTGTAAGTGCGGCCAGTATAGCATCGCGCCCCGGACTGCCGAAGTGACTGCTCTGGTAGCAGTTAATCGCAAGTACGCTGCTTTCGATAGAGAAAAAAGTCTCCTTCGACCCAAGCCTATATTCTCCCCTCAGACCTGATGCTCGTCCCTGTGGCTTACGGTGCGCCGCTGTTCCGCCGCTTCAGCCTTCGCATATCCTTTGAATCCTTGCAGTTAGAGCGCCTCCGCGGCGATCGCCGATCGCCAGTCAGCAATCGTAAATTGGTTGACCGCTTCCGGTAAGATGGAAGCTCACGATGGCTCGCCAGTCCACCCACCAAACCAAATCGAATCCGGAGAAAAACCCGCGCCGCGATCCTACCGCGGCCGGGCAGAGGGATGCCGCTGTTAATAGGATCGCTTCGCATAACTATTTCTTGCTGGAAAAATTTGAGACCGGCATCGCCCTCACCGGCACCGAGGTCAAGTCGGTCCGCGCCGGCCTGGCCAATCTCAAAGATTCTTATGGGTTAATCAAAGACGGCGAGCTCTGGCTGCTCAATGCCCACATCGGCCCTTACGAGCACGGCAACATTTTCAATCACGCTCCGCTGCGCACCCGCAAGCTGCTGGTGCACAAAGAAGAACTGCACAAACTGGTAAGCAAAACCCAGCAACGCGGCTTCACCCTCATCCCGACACGCATGTATTTCAAGAACGGCCGCGTGAAGGTCGAACTAGCGCTCGCCAAAGGCAAGCAACTTTGGGATAAACGCGAGACCGAACGCCGCCGCACCGCCGACAAAGAAGCCCGGGAGGCGATCGCGCGGGGACGGAAATCCTGACCGGCGTCCCACTCCCTCAGGCAAACACTTTGCTGACATCGGGCAGAAACAGGTAGATCAGGATCAGCGCATCGACCGCGGTTCGAACCACGCGGAAGGTATGGTGATACTCGATGAAATTGCGTAATCCCAGCAGCAGACCGATGCCGACAAAGACGATGGTCAGCACCCGCGCCCAGTTCTTCAGGCTCCACAAGCCAAAGCCGACGATCAGGTAGAACGCCGCCAACACCAGCAGTCCGATGCCCAGCAGCGATCCCAGCCCGGTGGTGAAGCGCTGCAGCATGTCGGCGTCGGTCATGCTCCCCAACAGACGCGCACCCAGATGCGTGAAGCCGATCACGCTGAAACCGGCCAGAGCCCACAAGGCGCCCAGTAGCCACGTCAGCACCGCAATCACCGACACTCCCAGTGGACGCATACCAAGTCCTCCGTGAAAGGGCTGAAATGTAGCAGGGAGAACAAGGTGGGTCAAGCGCGGGGAGAGACAATGGCTAAGAGCTGCAAGCTAAACCCAGTTGCACGATTCGTGCCTCCGCGACGATACTAAAAGTCCATACCACTATGAAAACAAATCTGAATAGTGCCAATCCGTCCGCCGTCGAAACCGAATGCCTTGCGGTCGTCGTGCTTGACCGCGGTGAAAAAGACAAGACCGACGCCTTCGCCGATTCTTCCGATGCCGCCGTGCAGGCCGCCACGAAAGACGTCATCGCCAGCGGCGAAGCGACCGGCAAGCCGCTCGAAACCACGCTGCTGCACCATCCCGCGGGGCTGAAAGCCAAACGCCTGCTGCTGGTGGGCGGAGGCAAGGCCGCGAAATTTTCCGCCGCCGATTTGCGCAAGCTGGCCGGAGCCGCCGTGCGCACCTTGAAATCGCGCGGCCTGCGCAGCTTCGCCTTCGCAGTCCCCCAGAGCCTGAACGCGGAAGAGGCCGCAAAGTCCATCGTCGAAGGCGCGTTCGTCGGCAACTTCGAGCCCGACTATTACAAGAGCGACCGCAAAGATCAGAAGATTGATGAACTCACCGTCGTCGCCAAGGGCGATCTGCAAAAAGCCATTGACGAGGCCCGCATCATCGGCGAATCGCAGAACTTCGTGCGCGACCTGGTCAATGAACCGTCGAACCGTATGACGCCCACCATCCTCGGTGAGCGCGCGAAAAAGATGGCCCAGGAAGTCGGCCTGAAGTGCGAAGTCTACAGCACCGACAAGATCAAAGAACTGAAGATGGGCGCCTTTTGGAGCGTGGCCCAGGGATCGGATGAGCCGCCGGCGCTGATTATTTTGAAATACGAACCGGCGGGCGCGCCCGAGAAGCCCATGCTCGGATTGATCGGCAAAGGTATTACCTTCGACACCGGCGGCATTTCCATCAAGCCCGCCGACGGCATGGAGAAGATGAAGTACGACATGGCCGGCGGCGCGACCATGATCGGCGCCATGCGAGCCATTGCGCTGCTCAAGCCCAGAGTCAAAATCACGGCCATCATCTGCGCCACCGAAAACATGCCTTCCGGCAAGGCACAGAAGCCGGGCGACGTGCAGATCGCCATGTCAGGCAAGTCGATTGAGATCATCAACACCGACGCCGAAGGACGCCTGGTGCTCGCCGACGGCCTGCACTACGCCAAGCAGCTGGGCTGCACCCACCTGGTCGACGCCGCCACTTTGACCGGCGCGGTCGTGGTGGCGCTCGGCTACGTGAACGCCGGCCTGTTTGCCAATGACGACAAAATGTACGAGCGCTTCCAGACCGCGTTGAACAAAGCGGGCGAGAAGATGTGGCGCATGCCGCTCGACGAAGAATACAAAGAGAGCATCAAGTCCACCATCGCCGACATCGTGAACTCCGGCGGACGATGGGGTGGATCGGTCACGGCGGCCATGTTCCTGAAAGAATTTGCCGAAGACACGCCCTGGATCCATCTCGACATCGCCGGCACCGCGTGGACCGAAGAAGCCAAGCCTTGGATCGCCAAGGGCCCGTCGGGCATCGCGCTGCGCAGCCTGGTCGAGTTCGCCCGCAACTTCGCGGGATAAAGGCTCGGTAGTCAAAACCGCAGGGGACGCCGCTGGTTGGAAAAATACCTTCGGCGTTCTCCGCGGTTGTGGTCGGAACTTCCCCTCCCCGCTGGACAAATCACCCTCGCGATACAAACCCTCTTTCCGCTCCCGCATCTCAAGCCTGACTCGGGTAACTCATGGCTTGGAGGCCAATCGATGAAGACTTTGTTTCTGGCTGGGCTGGCGGTTCTGGTGTTGGGAGCGATTTCGTTCTTCGTACCCGTCCCGCACACGGAAAATCACGGGGTGAAAGTCGGCGACGCCAGTATCGGCGTGCAAACCCACCACAGCGAACATCTCTCGCCCGCACTGAGCGGGGCGATCGTGGCGGTGGGAGCGGTGATGATGATCGCCGGAGGGCGGCAGAGCTAGCCGGAAACTGATCCCCAAAACCACAAGAGCCACGCACCTACACGGATCGACACGGAGAAAAAATATGAAATGAAGCTCCGTGTTATCCGCGTAGGTCCGTGGCTCTTGCGCGACCTCCGGCTTCTACTTGCCTGCCAGCTCCACCGCCGACTGCAACTGGGTCACCAGCGGGGTCTCGCCCTCCTGCAACCCGTCGCGTCCCATGGCGCGCCACAAATAGACCGAACTCCTTTGGCGCGCGTCATACACCGCCAGGATGTCTTCGCTCGGGCGCGACTGCACGGCCAGGATCATGTCGGCCTGTTCGGGGCGATACACCACAATATAGTGGCCCCAGCGCTCAATCGCGTTCTGCACCGCCGCAATCGCCTGGCGGTCCTCCGGCAGCAAGTTGAGATTGAACTGGCCGCCATCATAAGCCGTGACGTACACATAGCGCGCATTGATCAGCGTCTTGGGAAAGGGCTGAATCTTGGGCGCCACCGCCTCGGGGGGAGCGGCAAACGCAGCCACCGCCGAAAGCAACAGAACTGCCAATATGGGATAAAGTTTCTTCAAGCCAAGCCTGCCTTTCTGCGTACTTGTTTAGATGCAGGCCGACCGATTTAGATGTATACCCCGCGCGGCCGGATGGAAGTGCAACAAAACACTGAAACAGCATTTCACTACCGGCTATTTCGCAAGGGAGAGCAATATCTCTGGATGTGAGCGGCGCGTGGAATGCCGTTTAAACGCACCCGGATGCCCCAGGATCGCCGGCCGCGCACGCGGACGACCAGAGTCCACCCCCAAGGAAAAGTGCGCCCACGGCCCTGCCAGGGGCCTTAGCGTCGGTTTATAGCTTTATGATAATTATTAGCTATAAGATATTGTGCCGTGTCATTTCGGGAATTCCATCGGAAGCGGCTTCGCCGCCAATCACTTGCCCGGTACTGCAGGGCGCGAAGTGTGATCCTGGCCCAGATATGCGACGAACCAGCGCGTGATTTCGACGGTCGAGCGGATGCGGTTGTTGGTTTTGCGCCAGCCGTGTCCCTCGTCGGGAAAAAGAACATACTTCACCGGCACGCCCCGTTGTTTCAGGTTGTTGACCACCTGCTCGGCTTCAACCACCGGGACGTTGGTGTCGTTGGCGCCATGCAGCACGATCGTCGCGGCCTTCACCCGGTCCACTTGGTGGATGGGCGATAGACGGCGCAGCATATCCGCCTGGGTTTTGGGATCACCGTATTCCACCGTGGAGATCGCCGCCATCCAGGGCTCGGTGTGCGCGAAGAAAGTTTCGAAGTTCACTACCCCGTACAAGTCAGCTCCGGCTTTGAACAGGTCGGGATACTCGGTGAGTCCGGCCATGACCATGTACCCGCCATAAGAGCCGCCCATGATGCCAAGACGTGCGGGATCGCCGATGTGATTGGAGACGAGGTAGTCGGCCGAGGCCTTGATGTCTTTCACGGCATTGACGCGCAACTCGCCGTTGTCGAGATTGACGAAGCGCTTGCCAAAGCCGGTAGAGCCGCGCACGTTGGGCGCAAAGACAGCGATGCCCTGCGAGAGCAGCGCCTGGTAGTCGCTGCGAAAGATGGGCAGGTCTTCGCCCTCCGGGCCGCCATGAAAGCTGAGCACCACCGGGCCGGGAGCCTTCCACTGATGGGGGAGATACAGCCACGCCGAGAGCGGGAGGCCGTCGAAGGATGGGTAGCGCACCAGTTGCGGGCGGACCAGTTCATCGAGGTTGACACCCGGGTGCGGGCTGAACGTGACCTGCCTGAGATGCTGCGTGGCGATATCCATGACCCAGATGTCAGCGGGAGCCGCGGAGCCGCTCAGGACCAGTGCGAGTTGTTTGCCGTCACGGGAAAACGTGGGATTGCCGGCCATTTCGGTGGGGAGGGTGGGGCCGGGCGACATTTTCTCGGTGGCGAGATCAAAAAACGACAGCTCGGCTTTTCCCCCGGCATTCCAGATGAGCGCGGCCCGCGTCCCTTGATCATTAATGGCAAACCCGCTGAGTTCCGCGTCGTCGCGCGCGGCCAGAACTTCGATAGGCCCCGGCTCGCCGTTCGGGCCGAGCTTCACTTTGGTAAAGGCATCCAGGTCGCGGTCCTTGTTGGAAAGCAGGTAAACCGTCTTGCCGTCCTTCGAGAACCAGCCGGCGAATTCGCCCGGACCCTGGTGCGCGGTGAGGTTCACCGTTTTGCCGGTTGCCATCTCCAGCAGGAAGACGTCGTTGCTGCCGCGATTTTCCATGCGGTTGATGAGGGCGTAGCGGCCGTCGTGGCTGAGATCGTCCATGGTGCCGATGCCCGGGTTCTCTGCGACCAGCTTCATTTTGCCGCCGGTATCCATGAGGTAAGAATCCATGCTGGCGCCGTCGCGCAAATTCGACGACATCATCAGCGCTGAGCCATCGTGCGCCCAGCCCTGCAGCCAGTTATTCTCCTTGCCGCCGGGAGTGAAGCGCTTGAGTCCGGTGCCGTCGGAATGAACCAGATAAATCTGCGTATTCATGCCGCCGCCGGGCGCGACCGAGAGCGCCAGCCAGTCGCTCGCCGGAGACCACTCGAGGTCGTCGACTGGATCATCGAGCGCGGTAATCTGGCGCGGCCAGCCGCCCTCGACGGGAACCGTCCAAACCTGCGGCACGCCGCTCATGTCGCTGCGGAAAGCGAGGGTTTTGCCGTCGGGAGAGAATTGTGGGGAAGTACAGCGGCCAATGCGCGCCATCAGGGTGACGGTGGTGGTGAGGGAGTCGGGAGCGTCGGCGGCGAAGGCGCAGAGAGAGGTGACAAGCAGGATGACAAAGAAAAGACGGCGCATGCAGAACCTCGCTGGTGGCCGACTGTATGACGTTGGGGTGGGGTTGTCAACGAGGTGATCATTCCACCCTTGTCATTCGAAGGGGAGCGAGCCGGCTGGGTTCGGGATAGGGAAACAGATTCATCTCATCTTTGAGTGCGCAGTTTCCAGGTCATGCATAATGCGCAAATCGGAGATATGATGCCTGCAGCATCGCCATCACTACCCCAAAAGAGCGTTGCCGAATCCATTGCATAGGTTGATACAGCGGTCCTTGCCGAGGTGGTGCCGTCGGGTCACTCAAATTCGCGCCATCGCCCTTCTTTTTTCCGCCTTGATTGCAGCGCAGGCTGTTGGCCAGATCGGAACCAGCAGCAGCCTGCGCGGCAAAGTGTCAGATACGCAGGGCCATACCGTCAGCGGTGCGCAACTGCAGCTTTATCTGGGAAAAAGCACCGCCGTCAGCGCAACGGTGACGAGCGATCAACTCGGCCAGTTTGAATTCGCCCGCCTTGCGCCGGGGAGCGATTATCGCTTACGCGTCACGCACACTGGGTATGTCAGCGTCGAGGCGGCGGGCATATTGCTGCAGCCAGGGGAGGCCAGGCAGCTGCAGATCACACTGGACCCGCGGCGGGCATTATCGAACGCGGTGACCGAGATCAATGCCGGCGGGGTGCGGGAGCAGGTGCGCGCGCTGCCGGTACGCGGGCAGGCAGCCGGCACTCTGGAAACGCTGATCCCCGGGGCGGGCGCGACCGGAGGCACGTTCGGATCGTTTCCCGTCAACGGCAGCCGCGCGCAATTCAACACTTACATCGTCAGCGGCACCAATAACCTCGATCCCTTCCGCAATGCGGAAGCGATCGGCCAGGGCGGCGCCTTCGGGGCCCCGGCGGTCCTGTTGCCGCTCGATGCCATTCAGGAAATTGAAGTGCAGACCAATACGGGCGCGCAGTATGGCCCATCCGGGGCGGCGGTACTGACCACGATTAAGCGCGGCGCGTCGCGCCTGCATGGGTCGCTGTTTGAATTCTTTGATAACGAAGTGCTCGCCGCCAATAACTTCTATAACAATGCCTTCGGAAATCCGCGTCCGGAGTTCCGGAATAACCAATTCGGATTCACACTGGGCGGCCCGCTCTCGCATCGCAGCTATTTCTTCAGTTCGTATGAGGGGCAACGCGAGCGGGTTGGGGTTACCTTCGCCTCTCGCCTTCCCACGCAGGGGGAAATCGCAACGGCAACCTCGCTCGTCCAGGGAGCCGGCCTTGCGGTGAACGGGTTGGCTTCGCCGATTCTGGCGCAATACCCCGCCTCGCTGGGCCAGGGGCCGCTCAGTTTTTCAGATATCGGGCGCAGTGACGGCAACACAGTGACGGTGAAGGGGGATCACCAGCAAGGTCAGAACAGTCTCTCGGCTACGTATGCCTATGGTTCGAACCGCCAGAGTTTTCCCCAGGGCCAGTTCGGGTTGGGAGGCGGCTCCCGGCTGCCGAGTTACGCTTCGCAATCCCACACGATCGTGCAGTTGTTTGCCGCCCAGTGGCAGCGGGAGCTGTCATCGCGGTTGGTCAATTCTGCGCGCGTCGGTTATTCGCGTTACAACGAAACGACGTTTCCGGGAGATACAGGTTTCGATCCCACCTCCATCGGCCTGAATACGGGAGTCAGTTCCGGCCGGGATTCCGGTTTGCCGGAAATCGATATCGCGCCGGGCGAATACGAGAATCTGGGCTCCCCGCTCTCGCTGCCCCGCGGCCGGGCGAGCAACGTGTACGATTTCTCGGACGGCCTGGTATGGAACCGCGGCGCGCACCAGTGGAAGTTCGGCGGCAGCTTCACCTTGCTTCAGGAAAATGCCTTCACCGATACCGGCATGCGCGGGCGGCTCGTGTTCGATGGCTCGCAGCTCGGCGATCAACTCAGCAGCGATTTCGCGACTGCCAGTCTGGTGGATCTGCTAGCCGGTCTGCCGGCTCCCGGCGTAACCACCATTTCGCGCGGTGACTCGCAACGCTACCTCCGCCAGTATCGCTGGTCGGCGTTCGTCGAAGACGGCTGGCAGGTTCGCCCAAACCTCAAAATCACCCTGGGGTTGCGGCACGATGAGTTTTCCGTGCCTACCGAGAAGGAGGGAAGGCTGAGTAACTTCCTTCCGAGCGCCGGCCTGGTATTGGTTGGAGCTGCCGGACTTGAGCACGAATATCAGCCGAACCACGGAGACTTCGGGCCGCGCGCTGCCTTCTCGCTGGGATTACGCGGCTCTCGCACCGTGAGCGGCAGCTGGGGGATCTATTTTAATTCCCGGCCGTTTGACGAATTCATGGACAACAGCAGCAACTCGAATTCGATCCTGGCCGGGCCGGTGTTCAATCCGGTCGGTTCCAGCGCAATCTTCACTATTACCCCGCCGTCCCCTGTGCCCTTTGGCCCGGGCGTCCCGATCTTCGGGCCGGCAACCGCGCAGCCTCCCTTCGATGTTTTTGCGGTGAGCACCGATCTCCCCGATCCCCGGTACCAGAACTTTGACCTGGCATTTGAACAACAGCTGGGCGCGAAGCAATCCGTGCGCATCGCTTATTACGGCACACGCGGTACGGATTTACCGGTGGTGATTGACGTGAATCAGCCGACCCCCGGGAGTTCCGATCCGGTCAGCGAACAGTCTCGCCGGCCATTTGCGATGGCCTTCCCGCAGTTTCGGGTGATCAATACGCTTTCCGGCATCGCGTCTTCGAACTACAACAGCCTGCAGGTGTCAGCGCAGCGCTCCGCCGCCAACGTGACTTTTCGGGCTGCGTACACCTATTCCAAATCGCTGGATGATGCCTCGGGGGCCGGCGGATTTTATCGTGGACCGGTCGAAGACAGCCGGAACCTGCCCCTCGACTATGGCCGCTCAGATTTTGACATTCAGCATCGCTTCACCATTACCTATGCCTGGCGCGTGCCCGCGCCGTCACGGGTTCCCGGTTGGCTGCACGCGGTCACTTCAAACTGGCAAGTGAACGGCATCACGACTCTGCAAACTGGCGGGCCGCTCAACATCACCTTGCCTTTCGACAATTCCGGGACCGGCGAATTCCGCGACCGCCCGAATCTGGTCGGTAATCCTCACCTGCCATTCAATCCCCTGGGGCCCTACCTGAATCCGGCCGCTTTTGCGCAGCCTCTGCCGGGTACTTATGGCAATCTGGCGAGAAACGCTTTCAGCGGACCGGGGCTGAATGACTTTGACATGTCGTTTGTCAAATCCCAGCAGATCTCCGGCGAGTGGTGGCTGCGCTTCCGGGCCGAATTTTTCAACATATGGAACCATCCGAACTTTGCCAATCCGTCAACGACCTTCGGTTCGGGCTACCGTTTGACCAGCACACCGGATTCGTTCAATCCCTATTTCGGGAACGGCGGTCCCCGGAACATACAGCTGGTCGCCGAGCTGCAGTTCTGAGCTCTGAGGGATAGTTCCTCAATACGACGTTAGTGACAGAGTGAGCGTTCCGATGCTCAACAAAACACTGCAACGAGAGCCGTTCAGCGCGATACCCGCCCCTGATTCGATGGCAAAGCGCCCATCCCCTATACTATGGGGGATGGATATTGAACGCATTATCGAAGACATCGAGCAACTCGAAGAAATGTTCGAAGCGCCCGATATCAGGCCCTTCAAGGCCAGCGACATTTCGGCGGCGAACCGCAGGCACGATGAGGCCCTGGCACGCAGCCCGTGGTTCCGGCTCTGGCAAGATTATGGCCTGTGTTGCCGCTCCGAGGCTCCGGTCATCCAACTGCCGGAGTAGTGCCGGACATTGAGGTCCGCTGGCTTATGCAAGGGCGATTTTTCCCCGCTGCCCTGGGATACTTACTGCGAAAGCAGATTCTTCGCTGGGCTCAGAATGACAATCTGGTTAGGGTGCGAGAGGTCTGCTCTCTCTACATCACTGTCGGCGCGCTGATGCCCATGACGGCCAGTGCGCGGATCAGTTCGCGGCGGACGACGGCGGCGGTGGAGAGCAGGAATCTCTTTCGGGCTTCATCGGCTTCGCTCAGGATGGGATGGCGGTGATAGAAGGCATTGAATAACTGGGCTAACTGAAAAGCGTGCTTCGCCACATAGGCGGGCTCGGTGGTGGAAATCGCCTGGTCGACGATGTAAGAAGTCTTGGAGGCCGCGAGCCACAGCTCCCAGATTTCGTTATTCCCTTCTCCGGCGAGATACCTGGCGAAATCCACGCCTTCAGCGGAAAACTTGTCGGCATCAAGATCGCCTTTACGGAAGATGTTGGTGGCGCGGACGACGGCATATTGCGCGTAGGGGCCCGTATCTCCTTCAAAGCTCAGCGCGTCTTTGAAATCGAAGGCAATCACAGAAGGCTTGGTGTACTTCAACATGAAGTAGCGCAAGGCGCCGATAGCGATCTGAGTCGCGATCTTGAGGCGCGAGTGTTCATGCAACTCGGGATTGCGCGAGTCGACTTCTTTTTTCGCCGAGGCGATCAGCAGATCGAGCAGGTCGTCGGCTTTCACGCCAAAGCCTTTGCGTCCCGACACTTCGATATAGGACTTGGTTTTGTCTTCGTCGGACAGGTGATAACCGAGTTCTTCAGCGCAGCGCGGGGTGAGCGCGACCATTTCGTAGGAAAAGTGAGTGTAATGATCGGCTTGCGAGTTGTACCCGAGTCCGCGCAGGGCTTCGATCACGGTGCTTTGCGCTTCGGACTGGCGCGCGTCGATGACATTGTAGATCTCGCTCACGCTTCCGAAGTGGGGATGCTCGGGCTCGCCTTCGAGGGTCGAGATCCAGCATTGGTGCTGGTTGGGATAGCGGTAGAACTCCTTGTAATTGAAATCTTTGCCCAGCACCCCGAACTTCCACATGTGGTAAGCGATGTCTTTGCCGACGTAGCCGACCGTGCCGTTGGAACGGACGATGACTTTCTGGTCTTCTTCTGAGATCTCAGCGCCTTCGTCGCCTTCGGCCTTTGCGGTTCCGGCGCGGCGCATAATCCAGCAACCCTTGTTTTTGCCTTGGTTTTCAAAGCTCAGCACGCCTCCGGCCTTCAACTTCTCAAATGCCGCGTCCCAGAAGTGCAGGTGCAGGATTTCGCTTTCGCGCGGCAGGAAGTCGTATTCGATGTCGAGGCGGTCCATGGTCTCGAGATGGCGGCGAAGCACGGCGGTGGAGATCAGGTCGGCGATGGCGGCGGTCTCATTGCCTCCTTTTTCAATGTCATGCAGGGTTTCGAGGCGGACTTTTTTGTTTGCCGCATCGAGTTCATACCACTGCGAAACGCGGGCGTAGAGGTCCCAACAGTAGTAATCGAAGCGAGGCTGGCGGCTGAGCTCCTCGATTTCATCCCACTGTTTTTTCTCGAGATGCAGGAAACCCACAATCACGTCAGCGACTTGCACGCCGGTGTTGTCGATGTAGTTTTGCACGTCAACGTCGCGTCCGGCGAAGCGCAGCATACGCACGAAGGTATCGCCGAGAATGGCGTTGCGCAGGTGCCCGATGTGCGCGGCTTTGTTGGGGTTAATGCTGGAATGCTCGACCAGGATTTTGCCTGCGGGAACTTCGGCTTTGGGCTTTTGATCTTGGGCGAGAGCGGAGGCGAGCGCGGCACGGTTGAGGCGTGCGTTGATGTAACCGGCCCCGGCAAGTTCAAGCTTTTCAAAGCCTTCGATCGGACCGATGCCAGCGACGATCTCTTCGGCGATCTTGCGGGGGGCTTTGCGCAGACGCTTGGCGAGTTCGAAGGCGAGCGGCAGGGCATACTCGCCGAGTTCGACCTTGGGAGGCTGTTCGATGACGATCCGGGGCAGTTCGAGGTCGTAATTGCGGCGCAGGAAATCGCGCACATGCTGAGCCAGGCGCTGTTCGAGATAACGATACAAGAGGGCCTCTAAGCTATTGAAGAAAAGAGTGATTGTAGCAGAGGCGCGGGGTCGGGCTGGTTTGACGGCGCATGCACAGTTCCCTATCATGATTTCTTACGCTGACGGCGAGAGGCATTTACCACAAAGGACACGAAGGTTCACGAAGGGATTGTGAATTGATACTTCGTGATCCTTTGTGTCCTTCGTGGTTTCCTGGGCACTTATGCGAATCGCATACCTTGACTGTTTTTCCGGCATGAGCGGCGACATGTTTCTGGGGGCGCTGGTGGATGCGGGCGTGTCTCCGGAAGTGCTGGAAAAGGCGGTGGAAGCGCTCAAGCTTGAGGCCCGGCTGGAAATTTCGCGGGTGACGCGCAACGGGATTGCCGCGACCAAGGTAGATGTTTACGCACAGGGAGAGAAGGATCTGCCGCGGGAAGAATATTGGGAAAAGCAGGCTCCCGGCTCTGGGCATTCGCATGAACATAATGAGGAACATGAACATCACCATGACCACTCACACGAGCATGGTGCCGGCAGTTCGCGGCCGGGGACGCCCGCGCCACACAGGCATGGGCGGGGGCTGAAGGAGATTCGCGGGATTCTTTCGCGGGCGGCGATCAGCGAGGACGCGAAGAAGACGGCGATTGCGATCTTTGAGAACATGGGCGAGGCGGAAGCGAAGATTCACAACACCTCAATAGAAAGCGTGCACTTTCACGAGGTTGGGGCCATCGACGCGATGGTAGATATCGTCGGCGCGGCGGTGGGATTTGAGGCGCTGGGTGTCAGGGAATTGATCTGTTCGCCGCTGAACGTCGGCGGTGGAACGGTCGAGTGCGCACACGGCACGCTGCCGGTGCCAGCCCCGGCAACCCTGGAGTTGCTGAAGGATGCGCCGGTGTATTCGTCGGGGCTGAAGAAAGAGTTGGTGACGCCGACGGGAGCGGCGATCGTGAAGACGCTGGCGTCGAGGTTTGCGGCGTTTCCGGAGATGAAGATCGAGAAGATCGGCTACGGCGCAGGGACGCGGGATTTTCCGGGACATGCGAATGTTGTCCGCCTGACGGTGGGGGAGACGCAAGCGGCGCTGAAGGCGGGCGAAGAGCAGGTGACGGTGCTCGAGGCGAATCTGGACGATCTGAATCCGCAGGTCTTCGGGTATGTGATGGAGCGATTGTTGGACGCAGGCGCGCTGGATGTGTTTGGCGTGCCAGTACAGATGAAGAAAAGCCGTCCAGGGATGGTGCTGACGGTACTGTGCCGGCCCGAAGAGGCAGCGAAGCTGACGCAGATGATCTTTGTGGAGACTTCGACCTTGGGCGTGCGGCGGCGGGATGAGAAAAGGCTGGCACTGGCGCGCAAATTCATTTCAGTGGAAACGGCGTGGGGCGAGGTACGGATGAAAATCGCCAGCATGAACGGGACGGTGACCAACTACGCGCCGGAGTATGAAGATTGCCGGAAGATCGCGGCCGAGCACGGGATTCCGCTGAAGCGAGTGATGCAGGAGGCGATGCGGAAGATTATTGATTTTTGAGTTTTGATTGTTGATTGAAAGTCAAAGGCAAAAAACTTTTTAAACGCGAAGATCGCTGAGGTTTCGCAAAGGTCGCCAAGAAAAGAGCTCAACTGATCGACCTCATTTAGAACTTTCAGCGGGCTTCAATCATCAATCACAAATCAACAACCAACCATTCCTATGAGCAAGTTCTACATCACGACTCCCATTTATTACGTCAATGCGCGGCCGCATATCGGGCATGCGTATACGACGATTGCGTGCGACACGGTGGCACGGCGGCAGCGGATGCTCGGGACGGACACGTATTTCTTGACCGGGACCGACGAGCATGGGCAGAAGATCGAGCGGGCGGCGCAGGCCGCGGGCAAGTCTCCGCAGCAGTTGACGGATGAAGTTTCGAAAGAATTCCGCGCGCTGTGGGACCGCATGGGCCTGA
>Ga0335085_10003113_pt1 | contig 29449 bp, 19 predicted proteins | sample Lox_Sample_45_FD_206712 | JGI IMG/M metagenome (GOLD analysis project Ga0335085, IMG submission 206712) | Soil microbial communities from Loxahatchee National Wildlife Refuge, Florida, United States - Lox_Sample_4.5 | ecosystem: Environmental > Terrestrial > Soil > Wetlands | place: USA... | reverse complement strand
GTCGCCGCCGAGCGCGTTCGGCCCTTCCGTGGCCGCGTTGAGCAGGCTGAACGTCAGGCCGTCACCACCGGTGCCGCCGCCCAGGCTGGCCGTGAAGCTGACGTGCAGGCTGGAACTGGGCTCGGGCGCCGGGTACACGGCCGACCCGGCCTTGTCCGTGGCCGCCGGGGTGAGCACCAGGCTGGTGCCGGACATCCGGCTGCTGCCGTTGCTGGTCCACCCACCGCCGGGCGGGCTTACCGCCTGCTGCCCGGCGGGGGCCGCCACCCCGGTCGCGGTGACCGGCACGCTCAGTGTGTGCGTGCCCAGGGTGTCCGTCCAGGTGAACCGGTAGTTGCTGGTGACCACGCCGGTGCTGGATGGGGTGAAGGTGAGCGGGATCTTCAGGTCGTAGCCGGGGTTCAGCGGCAGCCCGGCGGTGACCGGGGCTGGGGTGCCGAACGGCGCGCCCAGCACGCTGGCCGACTGGACGCTGGCGGGCAGGTTGCCCGCGTTGGTGATGTCCAGCGTGGCCGTGCCCTGCTGGCCGAGCGGCACTGAGCCGAAGCTGACTGGCCGGGCCGATGGCGACATCCGGCTCAGCCCGGCCGTGGCCTTGCCGGTCAGCCCCACGGTGACCGAGCCGGCCGACCCGTGGATCACGAACGACGAGGAGAACGTGCCCGCCGCGGACGGCTGGAAGGTGACCGTGACCACGATCGACTGGCCCGGCGCGAGCGTGGTCCCCGCGGCGGGCAGCCCGGCCGCGCTGAATGGCCCGGTCGGCGCGGAGGCCGACTGGATGGTCTCGGCGGCCGCGCCCCAGTTGGCGATGTCCACGCTGGTGGCGGGCTTCAGCCCGGCCACCGTGCTGAAGGACAGCGTGCTGGCCGTGGCGAACAGCCCGGCCTCGACCCCGTCCCCGGTCAGCGGCACGCTCACCGTGGGGAAGTTGGCCGAGTTGGTGGCGAAACCGAGGAAACCGCTGAGCCCGCCGGGCTGCCGTGGGGTCATGGTCACCGGCACGTGCAGCGTGTCCCCGGCGGCCAGGCTGACCGGGAACGTGACCGGGGCCGTGACGCCGCCATGCGTCCTGGTGACGTGGCCGGTGCTGAACGGGTCGGGCGTGCTGGCGCTGGACGCGGTGACCCCGGTCACGGTGACCGCCGCGGTGGCACGGGCGGTGACCGTCGCGCTGCCCGCGGTTCCGCCCACGGGGACGTGGCCGAAGCTCACCGGGGAGGCGGTCAGCGGCGCCTTGCTCGGGCTGCCGAAGCCGACCACGGTGCCGTCCCTGGTGCCGACGTAGACCCGGCCCGCATCGGTGGCGGGGATGGTGAACTTGCTGGCCGTGCCGATCGGCGCCGACCAGATCGGGCTGAGCGTGCACGGTTTGGCGCTGGAGCAGCCGGCCGGCGGGACCGCGTCGAACGCCTCCAGGGTGCCCCGGGCGCCGTTCCCCCCGGCCGCGCCGACCACCCAGACCACCGCGCTGGACCGGCTGGTCCCGTTCGAGGTGACGACCGGGGAACCGGAGGTGTAGCCGAACGTGCCGGCGCTGTTGGCCACGTCGGACAGTGCTGGGCGGCCCGCGGAGTTCAGCCCGAGCTTGAGCACCCGCAGGTAGTCGTTCGTGCCGAGATAGTAGACATAGTCGGCCGAGCCGGCCGCGTTGCTGGCGGTCAGCGTCGGGGTGTCGCCGAACGCGGCCGGGTGCCCCCACTGGCCGCCGTAGGGCCCGGACTGGCTGACATCGTCATCGGTGTCGCCGGGGCCCTGCTCGCGGCCGCCCAGATCGTCGTCGTTCAGCACGAAGAGCCGGCCATCCTTGCCCGCCTGGACCTGCAAGTGCGGATAGGCGCTGCTGCCGAACGGAAGGCCAACCGGGCCGCCCGCCCCGAAGTCGGTGTCGGTGGCGTCCAGGCTCGGCGCGTTGGCCGGGCTGAAGAAGTCCTTGGCCTGGAGTGTCCCGTTGCTCTGCACGCCGAGCCGGACCACCGCGTCGCCCAGTTCCGGGGGCGGGCTGGTGCCCGGCCCCGGGGCCGGGGACACGCCGTTTCCGGTGGCCAGGAAGATCCGGCCGGGCCCGTCGGACATCAGCCCGCCGCCGCTCTGCCAGATGCCGCCCTGGTTGTCGGTCAGCCCGGCCTCATCGCTCCACAGGGTGAGCGCCCGGGTGCTGGTGTTGACGCCGGCCACATACCCGGCATACGGCGTGAAGTCGCAGTGTGAGCCGAACGCCGCGTACACGGACCCGCCGAGCAGCAGCAGTCCGGGCCGCTGCAGCTCGGTGAACGGGTTGAACGGCCGCCCTGGGTCGTTGGCCGGCGAGCCCTGGATCGGGACCGGCCAGCCGGGCCGTTCCGCCCCGGTCTGCGGGTTGATCGCGTGCATGAGGAACTCGGGGTTGTAGACCGAGTTCCCGGCCGGCACCTCCTGGGACACCATGTAGACGGTGCCGGTGGCCGGGTTGTAGACCGGCGTCCCGGTCACGCCCACGTTCGGCTCCAGGTCGGAGCAGTTCTCCGCGGACGAAGGCCAGGGCGCGCCGAGCTGCCGGGACCATTCGATCGCGCCGGTAGCCGAGTTCAGCCCATAGATCCAGTCGTTCTCGGTGGCCACGATGACCGTGTTCCCCACCACCACCGGCTGGGCGTAGACCTGCCCGTCGACCGGGGTCGAGAACAGCTGGCCGAACGTGCCGCTGGCCAGCACGGCCGGGGTGAGCCCGGTCTCGCCCTGGTCCCATCCGTTGCGCAGGTCGTTCTGCGAGGCGGTGACGTCGTCGGCGCGGGCGGCCGGGGCCGGGATGCCCGGCACCATGCCGGTGATCAGGGCCGCGGCCAGTGCCACCGTGACGAGCAGCGTCCAGCCGCGCCGCGGGGATCGCAGCAGAGTCTCGTGGGCCATGGCTGATCATGATGGCAGGTACTCTGAGTCACCACTTGAAAACGCTCTGAAGTTATTGTGCCCGCCCGGTCAGCCGAGCCCAGCGAGGACCCGCTCCTCCTTGGCCGGGTCCAGGCCGAGCGGCGGAGCACCGCTGGCCGCGGGGCGCCCGACGGCCAGGCTGCTCAGGTCGGTGCCCTGGGCCGAAGCCTCCAGCCGCAGCCAGGCCCAGGTGTCGTGCACCGTGTCGGTGAGCGGCCGGTAGCGGAACCCGGTGCGCAGCGCGCGGCCGCCGGTGACCGTCCACACCCCGGCCAGGTCCGGGGTGTCCGGCGCCCACATGGGCAGCTCGGTCCACGGCTCGACACCAGCGTCGAGCAGCACCTGGTCCCGCACCCAGCGCAGGTCCAGGCCGCTGCGCCGGTCGGCCCTGGTCATCTCGCCGCAGGTGGTCAGCAGGTCGCCGAACTTCGCGCCGTCAGATCCGGGCACGTTGACGACGCCCGGGATGCGCCGCCGGGAGTTGTCGATCAGCCAGGCGGCGAGATCACGGGCGTCGGTCAGCCGGACCGGCCGGTCCGGATCGCCGGGGGCCAGCACCATCCCGCCGCGGGCGATGCGGGTCAGCCACCATGGCAGCCGCCCCGTGGTCTCGTGCGGTCCGACGATGAGGCCGGGGCGGGCGATGAGATGCCGTCCGGGGAAGGCCTCGGCCACCGCACGCTCGCTGCCGGCCTTGAGTTCGCCGTAGCCGAGCGACTCGATCGTGCCGTCCGCGTCGGCCGGGCAGTCCAGCACCGGGGACTCTTCGTCGACCGGCTCGCGTGGGTATTCGGCGTAGACCGAAATTGTGGATACGTACGTGTAGTGGCCGACGCGTGGGGCGAGCAGGTGAGCGGACGCGGCCACGTGCCGCGGTGCGATGACCGAGGTGTCGATGACCATGTCAAAATCTCGTTCACCCAGCCTGGCCAGGTCCGCTGAACTGGTACGGTCTCCGTGCAGTGCCTCGGCACCGGGCCGGGGCTCGCCGCTCAGCCCCCGTGTGAAGGTCGTGACGTCATAGCCACGCCTGATCGCTTCGTCCACGATGGCACGCCCGAGGAACCGGGTACCCCCGAGAACAAGAAGTCGCATGGCGGAAGACTATGCCGGGCCATGAGCAAGCGGCGGGGACGCTTCTGCCGAGAGCGGACTTCTCCCCGCGGATGCCCGCGACCTGCTCGCGATCCATCACGCCAGATCCAACAACACGGGCGGCTGGGCGCTGGTAACGTCTCGCGTCGAGGGAAGGACGGTGTCGCGTGGACCGGTGCGCGCTGTTCGTGGACGCGGGCTACGTGCTGGCGGATGGCGCGATGGCCGTCCACGGAACCCGCCACCGAGAGTCCGTATCCTGGGATTACGCAGGCCTGCTCCAATTCTTCGGCAGCATCGCCCGTGAGCGGACCAGCCTCCCGCTGCTGCGCTGCTATTGGTATGAGGCTACCGTCGAGGGCCGCCGGGCCCCGGAACACGACACGCTGGCCGATCTTCCCGGGCTCAAGCTGCGGCTGGGCCGGCTGCGGCCGGGCCGCCGCGAGGGTGTGGAGAGCGAGATCCGCCGTGACCTCACCACGCTGGCCCGTAACGAGGCGATCAGCGACGCGCTGCTGGTCAGCGCGGAGGAGGATCTGGCTCAGGTCGTGACCGAGGTGCAGGACCTCGGCGTCCGGGTGCTCATCGTGCACATCACGGTGGGCGGCAACTGGACCATCTCGCGCAGCCTGCGCCAGGAATGCGACGACATCATCGAGATCGGCGAGGGGCACCTGCGCCCCTATACCGAGCTGACCCCCGGGGCGGCCGCGATCGGCGGGGACGAGCCGTACCAGCTGGCCGTCTCGGCTGGGCGCGCGCTGACCAACGGGCATGGGCCGGTCGTCGGCCCGCTGGCCCAGCAGGCGCTGTCCGCGGGCTCGCACCCGGCGCCGCCGGCCATCTACACCGCGCCGGTGGTGGCCGAGTACCAGCGGGCCGCGCAGCCCGCGGCCCAGCAGGGCGCCCCGCCAGTCGCCCAGCCGGCCGCGAACGCGGTGCAGGCGCCGCCGCTGCCGCGGCGCCAGACCGGCGGGCCCGCCCCAGACCGGCAGTCCATGCCGGGCAGCCGCGGCTCGGCCGGGAACTCGGCTGAGCCGGCGGCGGGTGGGTCAGCTCCACTGGCCGATCCGCTGGGCTCAGCCCCGGCGGCGGGTCAGCGGCCCGCACAGGCCGGCCCGGTTCAGCCGGATCTGCCCAGCCAGCCGATGCCGGGACCCGGTCCGCGCCAGCCCGGCCTGCCCGACCAGGAGGCGATGGCGGGCCAGCCGCAGCACCTCACCGGCCAGCCGACCCTGCTGGGACAGGGCATGCCCGCCCCGCAGCAGTCCATGCCGGGCCAGCAGAGCATGCCTGCCCAGCAGTCCATGCCGGGCCATCAGTCGATGCCCGGCCAGCAGAGTATGCCGGGCCATCAGTCCATGCCTGGGCAGCAGTCGATGCCCGGCCAGCAGTCCATGCCGGGCGGCCCGAACGGAATCCCTGGCCAGAACGGCATGCCTGCCCAGAACGGCATGCCTGCCCAGAACGGCATGCCCAGCCAGAATGGCGTGCCTGCCCAGAACGGCATGCCCAGCCAGAACGGCATGCCCACCCGGCCGAGCATGCCCGGCGTCCAGGGCCAGCCGAACGCCCCCGGCCTGGCCGGCCAGCAGTCCATGCCGGGCCAGCAGAGCATGCCGGGCCAGCCGTCCATGCCGGGCGGCCAGCCCGTGCCCAGTCAGCAGTCCATGCCCGGGCCGTACAGCACGCCAGGGCCCGGCCTGGGCCAGCCGGACGGGTCCGGGCTGCCGTCGCCATCCTCGCCCGGGCTGCCTGACCCGCGCAGCCGCGGCGCGCATCACGCTCAGCCGCCCGGTGCGGACCAGGATCTGTATCAGGCGCCGGCGGCCAGCTCATTCCGGGGGCCTGCGCAGGATGTGCGCCAGCCGATGACTGGCGTCCCGGGCCAGACCCTGCCCGGTGGCCAGGGCATACCCGAGCCGCCCCGGCAGTACCAGCAGAGCCCCTACGGGATGCCCGCCGAGCCCATGCCCGGCCAGTACCCGTCGGCCCCGGTGGGCCAGGACGGCGGCAGCGGGACCGCCTCCTATGTGCCGCCGCAGGCCCCGTACGGCGGGCCTCCGCCCGCCACCGCTGCTCCTGTCCCACCGGGCCAGGCATTGCCCATCGCGGACGCGGTGCAGGCCGCGCACGCGGAGGGGTTCGAATTCGGTCAGTCGGTAGCCCGTGAGGCGCCGGCGCTCTGGCTGGAGGCTGTACTTGCCCGCAAGCCGCGCATGCCGTCAGATCTGGAAGCAAGGCTGCTCCAGGACTCGGCACTGCCGATCGATTCACTGCTGCACGATGAGACCCGGCACGCGCTGCGCCGTGGCTTCTGGGATGCACTGGAGCGTTCGCGCAGATAGCGTCATTCTCCCGTGACTGAGTTCGTTCGCGGCGTTGAAACCGGTCTCGGTCTGGGTACGTCCGGTGACGTGGTGCTGCTGACCAGGGACCTGTTTGATGCGATCGAGTTCGACGCGGCGTGCACCGGTGATCACCGTGCGGCCGCGCAACAGATGATCAATCTAGCCACGTCCGGCACGCAGACCGCGGAGTTCCCTCGCTCCGAGGCCTACCTACGGGCCGGGGAGCAGTGGCTGCTGGCCGACGAGCCTGCCGCCGCGGCCCAGGGGTTCCGGCGTGCCCTCGAGGATGGCGGCCCAGCCTTCGTGGACCCGCGGGTCCCGCTGGCCCGGGCGCTGTTCCTGATGGACAAGCCCACCGAGGCCGAGAACCTGATCCGGCAGATAGAAAAAGAGCAGCCCAGCGACCCCAGGATCTATGACCTGGTCGCTGAGCTGCTCGTGGAGCGCTCGGATCTGACCGGCGCGCTGCGCTGGGCCACCACCGGAGTAGGCCTGTGCCTGGGCCGGCTGGGCGCCGGCTGGGATGCCGGCGCGCCAGCCCTGGTGGCCCGCCCGGTGATCAGCACCGCCAACGGTGACCCGACCGAGCTAAGGCTGCTGCTGACCCTGCGGTACCGGATCCGCAACGACCTCGGGCTGCCCGAGGACGATTACGACCGGCTGCTCGACGAGCTGCCGTCCGGTCCGGCCAGGCCGGCCGGGGACAGCTGACCCCGCTGCGCCTGAACCGTTAGCGTGTCCGACGCCGGGTCCAGGTCGACCAGGACGTCGTCGCCGTCGGCCACGGCACCGGACAGCAGCGCCTTGGCCAGCTGGTCGCCGATCGCGGACTGGATCAGCCGGCGCAGCGGCCGGGCCCCGTAGATCGGGTCGAAGCCGGTCAGCGCCAGCCACTCCTCAGCCTCCGGGCTGACCCGCAGGCTGAGCCTGCGGTCCGCCAGCCGCCGGCCCAGCCGGGCGACCTGCAGATCGACGATCTGGCTGAGTTCCTCGGTGGTCAGCGCGTCGAACAGGATGACGTCGTCCAGCCGGTTCAGGAACTCGGGCTTGAACGTGGCCTGGACCAGCTTCATCACCGCGTCCCGCTTGGCCTCGTCATTCAGTGCCGGGTCGGCGATGTACTGGGAGCCCAGGTTGGAGGTGAGGATCAGGATGGTGTTACGGAAGTCCACCGTCCGGCCCTGCCCGTCGGTCAGCCGGCCGTCGTCCAGCACCTGGAGCAGGATGTCGAAGACCTCCGGGTGCGCCTTCTCCACCTCGTCCAGCAGCACCACGCAGTACGGCCGGCGGCGGACCACCTCGGTCAGCTGGCCGCCCTCCTCGTAACCCACGTAGCCGGGCGGCGCACCGACCAGCCGGGCCACCGAGTGCTTCTCGCCGTACTCGCTCATGTCGATGCGCACCATGGCGCGCTCGTCGTCGAACAGGAACTCGGCCAGCGCCTTGGCCAGCTCGGTCTTGCCCACGCCCGTCGGTCCGAGGAACAGGAACGATCCTGCGGGCCGGTCCGGGTCGGCCACGCCCGCCCGTGACCTGCGCACCGCGTCGGCCACCGCCTGCACCGCGCGGGCCTGGCCGATGATGCGCCGGCCCAGCTCGTCCTCCATCCGCAGCAGCTTGCCGGTCTCACCTTCCAGCAGCCGGCCGGCCGGTATCCCGGTCCACGAGGACACCACGTCGGCCACGTCGTCCGGGCCGACCTCCTCCTTGACCATGGGTGCCTCGCTGGCCAGGCCGTCCGGGCTGGCCTCGGCGCTGGCAGCCGATGCGCCGTCCGCGCTGGCCGCCGCGGCCAGTTCCTGCTCCAGTACCGGGATCTCGCCGTACATGATCTTGGAAGCGGTGGCGAAGTCGGCGTCGCGCTGCGCGCGCTCGGCCTGCCCGCGCAGGTCGTCGATGCGCTGCTTCAGCTCACCGACCCGGTTCAGGCTGGACTTTTCCCGGTCCCACCGGGCCAGCAGCGCGGTGAGCTGCTCCTGCCGGTCGGCCTGCTCGGCGCGCAGCCGCTCCAGCCGCTCCTTGCTGGCCGGGTCGGCCTCCTTGGCCAGCGCCAGTGCCTGCATTTCCATCCGGTCCACAGACCGCTGCAGCTCGTCGATCTCGACCGGCCGCGAGTCGATCTCCATGCGCAGCCGGGAGGCGGCCTCGTCGATCAGGTCGATGGCCTTGTCCGGCAGGAACCGGGCCGTGATGTACCGGTCGGACAGCGAGGCCGCGGCGACCAGGGCGGCGTCCGAGATCTGCACCTTGTGGTGCGCCTCGTAGCGGCCCTTCAGCCCGCGCAGGATCGCGATCGTGTCCTCGACCGACGGCTCGCCCACGAACACCTGCTGGAACCGCCGCTCCAGCGCCGGGTCCTTCTCGATCCGCTCACGGAACTCGTCCAGCGTGGTCGCGCCCACCATGCGCAGCTCGCCGCGGGCCAGCATGGGCTTGAGCATGTTGCCCGCGTCCATCGCGCCCTCGGCCGCACCGGCGCCGACCACCGTGTGCAGCTCGTCGATGAACGTGATGACCTGGCCTTCGCTCTGCTTGATCTCGTTCAGCACGGCCTTGAGCCGCTCTTCGAACTCGCCGCGGTACTTGGCCCCGGCCACCATCGCGCCCAGGTCCAGGGCGACCAGCCGCTTGCCCCGCAGCGACTCCGGCACGTCGCCTTCGACGATGCGCTGGGCCAGGCCCTCGACCACGGCGGTCTTGCCCACGCCGGGCTCGCCGATCAGCACCGGGTTGTTCTTGGTCCGCCGGGATAGCACCTGGATGACCCGGCGGATCTCCGCGTCCCGCCCGATCACCGGGTCGAGCGCGCCGTCCTGGGCCTGCTGGGTCAGGTCGATGCCGTACTTCTCCAGCGCCTGGTAGGTGCCCTCCGGGTCCTCGGTGGTGACCCGGGCGTTGCCGCGCACCTTCTGGAACGCGCCGAGCAGTTCATCCGGGCCCGCGCCGGCCTGGCGCAGCACGTCGGCGGCCTGCCCGCCGTCGGCGGCCAGGCCGACCAGCAGGTGCTCGGTGGACACGTACTCGTCACCGAGTTCCCGTGCGCGCTTGGCCGCCGTGGCCAGCGTGGCCAGCAGCGCCCGGGAGGTGTCCGGGGCGCTGACCGTGGTGCCCGCCGCCTTGGGCAGCCGGGCGATCAGGTTCTCGGTGCTGCGCAGCACCGCCGCGGGATCGGCCCCGACGGCGCGCAGCAGCGGCGCCGCCGTGCCGCCCTCCTGGCTGATCAGTGTGGCCAGCAGGTGCAGCGGCTCGACGGCGGGGTTGCCGTCGGTGGTGGCCCGGCGCACCGCGCCGGACACCGCCTCCTGGCTCTTACGGGTGAGCTTGTCGTCCATATCGATTCTCTGGATCTCCAGTGATCCGGTTAGTTAGTCGTTGTTGAGTTGGGTATAGCTCGCCGCCGCGGGCAGCTCCCGCTGCTCGCCCGGTGGGGTACCCGGGCTGGCGGCCGGCCGGCTGGTGCCATGTACCGGGACGAGCTGCCCGCCGCCGGTGCGGCTGCGCAGCAGGCCGGCCAGCCGGGCCGCCACCGCGCGGGTGGATTCCAGCTCCATCCGCAGCTGGGCCAGCTCGGTGGTCACCTCGGCCAGGTGCTGCTGATGCCGCCGCAGCTCCCGGTCCAGTTCCAGGATCCGCTTGATCCCGGACAGGTTGACGCCTTCTTCCTGTGACAGCCGCTGCACCTCGCGCAGCGCCAGCACGTCGCGCAGCGAGTACCGGCGCTGCCGCCCCTGACCGGCGGGCTGGCCCGGTGAGACCAGCCCCATCCGGTCGTAGGTGCGCAGCGTCTGCGGATGCAGCCCGGCGAGCTGGGCGGCCACCGAGATGATGTAGACCGGCGCGTCGTCGCCGGGCCCGAACGGAACGCTCATCGGGTCACCCCGCACATCATGCGCTCCTGGCCCGCTGCAGCAGGTCCTCGCGCGGGTCCTGGCCGGCCGTGGCCTCGCGGAAATCCTCGAGCGCCTTCCTGGCCGGGCCGTTCACGTGCTGAGGTACCTGCACGGCCACCGTCACCAGCAGGTCCCCGTTGGTGCCGTCACTACGGCGGACGCCCTTGCCGCGCACCCGGAAGGTGCGCCCGTTCGGGGTCCCAGCCGGGATACGCACGCTGACCGGCGCCCCACGGTGCGCCGGCACCTTGACCTCGGCACCGAGTGTCGCCTCGGGGAAGGTGACCGGCACCGTGACCGTGAGGTTGTGCCCGGACCGGCCGAACACCGGGTGCGGGGTGACATGCACCCGCACGTACAGGTCCCCGGCCGGCCCGCCGCGCTCACCCGGCGCGCCCTTGCCCTTGAGCTTGATCCGCTGGCCGTCGGCCACACCCGCGGGGATGCGGGCCTGGATCGTCCGGGTGCTCATGGCCCGGCCGCTGCCCGAGCACACCGGGCACGGGTCGTCCACCACCAGGCCGCGGCCGCGGCATTCGCGGCACGGCTCGGAGAACGCGAAGCTGCCCAGGTTCCGGCTTTCCTGGCCGGTCCCCTCACAGTTCGGGCAGACCCGGGGCACGGTGCCAGCCTTGGCCCCGGTGCCCTTACAAGTCGGGCACGGGCCTTCGGCCGGCAGCCGCAGGCTCACCGTGACCCCGTCCAGCGAGTCGCTGAACGACAGCGTGGTCTCGGTCTCGACGTCGGTGCCGCGCCGCGGGCGGGCCTGCGTGGTGCGCGTGCCGCCGCGGCCGAACACGCCGCCCAGGATGTCGCCCAGGCCGCCCTGCCCGCCCTGCCCGCCGGTGGTGGTCCCGCCGCCGAACAGGTCACCGAGATCGAAGCCGCCGAAGCCGCCCTGGCCGCCCGCCCCGGGCTGGCCGGGACGGCGGAACCCGCCGCCGAACAGCGAGCGCGCCTCGTCGTACTCCTTGCGCTGCTTGGGATCGGACAGCACGTTGTACGCCTCGGAGATCTCCTTGAACCGCTCCTCGGCCTTGGCATCACCCTTGTTGGCATCCGGGTGGTACTTACGGGCCAGCTTGCGGTACGACTTCTTGATCTCGTCCGCGTTGGCGGTCTTGGAAACCCCGAGGACCTTGTAGTAGTCCTTCTCGAGGAAGTCCTTCGTGCTCACTTAGCCTCTCTCCGGGATCAGTGGTTTCCTGCCGGAGTTCCCCGTTCGTCCGGGCTGCCCGGTCCGTCGCTGGGTTCCGCCACCGCGACCCGGGCCGGCCGGACGATCCGGTCGCCCACCCGGTAGCCGGGCTGCAGAATCTGCACCGCGGTCGGCTCGGTCACGTCAGGTGAATAGGTGTGGGTCAGCGCCTCGTGGATCCGCGGGTCGAACGGCTCGCCGGCGTCGCCGAAGCTTTCCAGCCCCAGCTTGGCCGCGGTCGTCTCCAGCGACTCACCGACCGACTTGAAGCCGCCGGTCAGCTCGCCGTGCTCGCGGGCCCGGCCGATGTCGTCGAGCACCGGGAGCAGCGAGCTGAGCACGTTGGCCAGGGCCTGCTCGCGGACGGCCATCCGGTCCCGCTCCACCCGCTTCCGGTAGTTCGCGTACTCGGCCTGAATGCGCTGCAGGTCGGCGGTGCGCTCGGCCAGCTGGGCGGTCAGCGCCGCGTCGGCGCCATCCGTCCGGCCTGGCGGCGGCGCACCGGGGGCGCCACCGGGCGGCCCGGCGGGAGGAGTCCCGCCGGGCGCACCGGCTGGCTGGCCACCCGCGTTACCGGGGGCCGCGGCGCCCGGCCGCGGCCCGCTGGGCATCCCCGGCCCGTCAGGCATCCCCGGTGGGCCAGGGACCGCGCCCGGAGGCGGGCTGGCCGGCCCGCCGCCACCCGGCTGGGCGGGCCGTGCGCCCGTCCCGCCGGGCTTGGAGGCCGCGTGCCGGCCGGGCTGCCGCGGCTTGCCGGGAGCCTGCCGGCCCTGCTGGCCTGGATCCCTGACCTGCCCGGTTACCGGGTCGATGCGCCTGAGGTCACGGATCACCGGCCCATTGGTGTCCTCTGGCGAATTCATCAGGCGGCGCCACCCTCACCGGCGTTGCGGTCCTCGTCGACGATCTCGGCGTCGACCACCTCGTCGTCGTCGTTGGCGGTGTCCTCGGCGCCGCCCTGCGCGCCGCCGTCCTGAGCCGCGCTGGCCTGGGTCTGCGCGTAGATAGCGGTGCCCATCTTCTGGCTGGCCTGGGCGGCCTTGTCAGTGGCGTCCTTGATCGTGTCGATGTCGGTGCCCTCGAGCGCCTTCTTCAGCTCCGCGATCGACTCCTCCACCTCGGACTTGATGTCCTCAGGCACCTTGTCCGAGTTCTCGCCGAGGAACTTCTCGGTCTGGTAGGCCAGCGTGTCCGCGCGGTTGCGGACCTCCGCCTCCTCGCGGCGGGCGGCGTCCTCGGCGGCGAACTGCTCCGCTTCGGCCATCATCCGGTTGATCTCGTCCTTGCCCAGCGCCGAGCCGCCGGAGATGGTCACCCGCTGCTCCTTGCCGGTGCCCAGGTCCTTGGCCGAGACGTTGACGATCCCGTTGGCGTCGATGTCGAACGCCACCTCGATCTGCGGGATGCCACGCGGCGCGGGGGCGATGCCGGACAGCTCGAACATGCCCAGCTTCTTGTTGTACGCGGCGATCTCACGCTCGCCCTGGAACACCTGGATCTGCACCGACGGCTGGTTGTCATCCGCGGTGGTGAAGATCTCCGACCGCTTGGTCGGGATCGTGGTGTTCCGCTCGATCAGCTTGGTGAAGATGCCGCCCTTGGTCTCGATGCCCAGCGACAGCGGGGTCACGTCCAGCAGCAGGACGTCCTTGACCTCGCCCTTGAGCACGCCGGCCTGCAGCGCGGCGCCGACGGCGACGACCTCGTCCGGGTTGACGCCCTTGTTCGGCTCCTTGCCGCCGGTCAGCTCCTTGACCAGGTCGACCACGGCGGGCATCCGGGTGGAGCCGCCGACCAGCACGACGTGCTGAATGTCGCCCAGCTTGGTGTTGCCGTCCTTGATCACCTGCTGGAACGGGCCCTTGCAGCGGTCCAGCAGGTCGCTGGTCATCCGCTGGAACTCAGCCCGGGTCAGCTTGCTGTCCAGGTGCAGGGGGCCCTGCTCGGAGTGGGTGATGTAGGGCAGGTTGATGGTGGTCTCGGCCGCGCCGGACAGCTCGATCTTGGCCTTCTCCGCGGACTCACGCAGCCGCTGCAGCGCCATCTTGTCCTTGGACAGGTCCACGCCGTAGCCGTTCTTGAAGTCCTGCACCAGCCAGTCCACGATGCGCTGGTCCCAGTCGTCGCCACCGAGGTGGTTGTCACCGCTGGTCGCCTTGACCTCGACCACGCCGTCGCCGACTTCCAGCAGCGAGACGTCGAAGGTGCCGCCACCCAGGTCGAACACCAGGATGGTGGCCTCACCCTCCTTCTCCAGGTGGTAGGCCAGGGCCGCCGAGGTGGGCTCGTTGATGATGCGCAGCACGTTCAGCCCGGCGATCTGCCCGGCCTCCTTGGTGGCCTGCCGCTGCGCGTCGCTGAAGTACGCCGGGACGGTGATCACCGCGTCGGTGATCGTCTCACCCAGGTAGGACTCCGCGTCCCTCTTCAGCTTCTGCAGGATGAACGCGCTGATCTGCTGCGCGGTGAACTTCTTGTCGTCGATCTTGACGGTCCAGTTGGTGCCCATCTGGCGCTTGACCGAGCGGATCGTGCGGTCGACGTTCGTCACCGCCTGCCGCTTGGCGACCTCGCCGACCAGCACCTCGCCGTTCTTGGCGAACGCGACCACGGACGGCGTCGTCCGCGATCCCTCCGCGTTGGCGATGACCGTCGGCTCGCCGCCTTCGAGAACCGCGACGACGGAGTTCGTAGTTCCGAGGTCGATACCTACCGCACGTGCCATGTGATTGTCCTTGTGTGTGGTTGTGGTCCTAGACTTGAGTCTTGTCGGCTCAAGTCCTATCAGGAGCCAGGCTCGCTGGCAAATGAGTTGAGTCTACTTCGCTCAACTTCTCTGAGCGCAAAAACATTCCGCGGCGTGGCAACCCAGTCTGAGCTGGGATTTCTGCCACGCCGCGGAATCGTGAGAGCGGCTGGTTAGTGCGTCAGTTGGGCGCGGTCTGCTGCGTCCAGGTGCTGCCGTTCCACACCTCGACCAGGGTGTGAACCGTCCCGGTCGCGGTGGCGCTGCTGGCGCCGACGGCCACACAGTGCGTGTCCGAGGTGCACGACACCGAGATGAGCGCGCTGAACGCCGGCAGGCTGGCCGGGGTCACGACCGTCCAGGAGGTGCCGTCCCAGTGCTCGGCCACGGCCGCGTCGGTGGTCTCGGCCGAGTTCGTCACGTCGCCGACGGCCAGGCAATTCGACACGGTGCTGCAGGACACCGAGTTGAACTCGGCATCGCCGCTGATCGCGGCCGGGTCGATCCGGGCCCAGCCGCTGTCGGTCAGCTGCTCGGCGATCGGCGTGGAGGTGGTCGCGGTGCCGGCCAGGCCGACCGCCACGCAGTCGATGGTCATCCTGCACGAGATGCTGGACAGCACGCTGAACTGCTGGGGCTGCTTGGTGGTCTCAATGGACCAGGCCTTGCCGTTCCAGCGCTCGGCCAGCGCCTTCTCCCGGCCATTGGTCCCGACCGCGATGCAACTCCGGGTGGAGGTGCAGTTCACGCCGACCAGTTCACCCAGGCCCTTGGCCGCCAGCACCGACCACTTCCGGCCGTTCCAGTGCTCAGCCAGCGGAGTCCCGCTGCCCCGCAGCCCCACCGTCATGCAGTCCTTGGCCCAGGTGCAGGAGATGCCACTCGGGATGGCCGCCGCGGGCTGCTTGTTCAGTGCCTGAACCGTCCACTTGCTGCCGTTCCACCCCTCGCCGAGCAGCCTGAGAGTCTTCTTGCTGTAGGAGTACCCAGCGCTCATGCAGGCGTGCGAGGACGTGCAGGACACCCCGGCCGTCAGCGTCCCGCCCAGCCAGCCGTTGGTGAGCGGGGTCGGCGTGGCCTGCACCACCCACTTGGTCCCGTTCCACCGCTCGGCCAGGGTCCGGGCGTTCTTCCCGCTGCGGGTGGTGACCAGTCCGGTCGCGGTGCACTGGGCCCGCCCGGTGCAGGACACCCCGGCCAGTTCAGCCCCGGAGAACCCGGCCGCGGCGGCCTCGGTGCCCGCCACCATGGCTGCCATCCTGGTGCCCGGGCGCTGCCAGTGGCCGGTCGGTCCAATCAGCCTGCTCACCGCGCGGTTCACCGGCGTGCCCGCCACGTGCGCTCCGGGTGCCGCGGCGGCTGCGGCAGGGGCCGCCACCGCCAGCGTGCAGGCGGCGATCATGGTGATCACCGCTGCTCGTCCTGTCATGCATTCCTCCGCTGGAATCGGCCCCCCGCCATCGTTGGCAACATCTGGACGCGCGATCCATCCCTTTGGTTGGCATAACGCCGTAAACCCGGCCGGTGCGGGCGGGGCGGCGCGCGGTGGCGGGCGGCGTCAACGCCGTAAACCGGGCCGGGCCCGCCGCGGCCACTCGCCAGCCGATAAGTTACCAGCGAGTACGATGGCGGGACGCGGCACCGAGCCAGCATGATCATCAGGCGGGCAGGACCGCGGCGTACGCTGGCACCCGGTGCAGCGCCAGGCCCCGGCCTGGGCTGGCAAGGAGGTCTTCGTGGTTGTGCGGATGGTGGTCGGGCTGGCCCTGACGGTGGTGGCGCTGGGGCTGGCGGGGCGGCGGCTGTGGTGGCTGGCCCGGGTGGGGCGCACCGGCCAGCCCGCGCCGGAACGGCTCGCGGCCGTGCGGTCGCACCCGGCCCGTGACGCGGAGACCGAGGCCAGCGAGGTTCTCGGGCAGCGCAAGCTGCTCCAGTGGACGGTGCCGGGGATCGCGCACGCGTTCACGTTCTGGGGCTTCCTGGTCCTGACGCTGACCATCTTCGAGGCCTACACCAACCTGTTCGACAAGAAGTTCCCCGGCATCTTCGGCTGGCCGTTCATCGCGTTCATCGAGGACCTGTTCGCCGTGCTGGTGCTGGCCGGGATCATCACGTTCGCGGTGATCCGGCTGCGCACCAGCCCGCACCGCCAGGGCCGGGACTCCCGGTTCTCCGGATCACACACCGGCGCGGCGTGGCTGGTCCTGGGGGGCATCTTCCTGGTCGTCGCGACCCTGCTGATCTACCGGGGCGCGCAGATCAACACCGGCGACTTTCCCTACCCGCACGGCGCGTTCGCGTCCGAGATCGTGGGGGGGTGGCTGGCCCCGCTGGGCGCCGGGACCAACAGCGTGCTGGAGACGGTGTTCATCCTGGCCCAGCTCGGGGTGATCCTGGGCTTTTTGGTGTTCGTGACCTACTCCAAGCACCTGCACATCATCACCGCGCCGGTCAACGTGCTGTTCTCCCGCCGCCCCAACGGCCTGCGCGGGCTTGAGCCGATGCGCAGCAACGGGGTGGTGCTGGACTTCGAGGAGGCCGACCCGGACACCGACGTGTTCGGCCTGGGGAAGATCGAGGACTTCTCCTGGAAGGGCCTGCTGGACATGGCCACCTGCACCGAGTGCGGCCGGTGCCAGTCGCAGTGCCCGGCCTGGGCCACCGGCAAGCCGCTGTCCCCCAAGACCCTGATCATGGACCTGCGCGACCACGCGCTGGCCAAGGCACCTTACCTGCTGGCCGATAGCGATGAGGCCCGCCAGGCGCTGCCGGATGCGGTCCAGGCGGAGGCCGGGCGCCCGCTGGTGGGGACCGCGGACGAGCACGGCGTGATCGACCCGGACGTGATCTGGTCCTGCACCAACTGCGGGGCCTGTGTGGAGGAGTGCCCGGTCGATATCGAGCACATCGACCACATCGACGGGATGCGCCGCCACCAGGTGCTCATCGAGTCGGCTTTCCCGCAAGAAGCCGCCTCGATGCTGAAGAACCTGGAGAACAAGGGCGACCCGTGGGGCATGGGCGGGATGAAGCGGCTGGAGTGGGCCGAAGAACTCGGCTTCGAGGTGCCCGTGGTGGACGGGAAGATCAGTGACGACGTGGAATACCTGTTCTGGGTGGGCTGCGCGGGGGCGCTGGAGGACCGGGCCAGGAAGACGACCAAGGCCATTGCCACCCTGCTGCACCAGGCTGGGGTGAACTTCGCCGTGCTCGGCCCGGCCGAGACCTGCACCGGCGACCCGGCCCGGCGGATGGGCAACGAGTTCGTCTACAGCATGCTGGCCCAGCAGAACATCGAGACGCTGAATGAGGCCGGGGCCAAGACGATCGTGGCGTCCTGCCCGCACTGCTTCAACACCATCGCCAACGAGTACCCCCAGCTCGGCGGGAACTACCAGGTCATCCATCACACTCAGCTGCTGGCCCGGCTGGTCGGCCAGGGCAAGCTGACCCCGGCCGGCCCGGTTGAGGAGAAGATCACCTACCACGACCCATGCTTTCTGGGCCGGCACAACAAGGTGTTCACCCCGCCGCGGGAGATCATGGAGCAGGTGCCCGGCGTCCAGCCGCAGGAGATGCACCGGTGCAAGAACCGGGGCTTCTGCTGCGGCGCGGGCGGTGCCCGGATGTGGATGGAAGAGCGGATCGGCAAACGCATCAACACCGAGCGGATCGACGAGGCGCTCGGCACCGATCCGGACACCATCTCCACCGCCTGCCCGTACTGCCTGGTCATGCTGGGCGACGCGGTAGCTGCCAAAAAGGCCAGCGGCGAGGCCAAGGACACCCTGGAAGTGGTGGACGTGGCCCAGGTGCTAGCCCGCTCCGTGACGCCGCCCGCCCCGGACGCCGACGGCTGAGTAGTGAGGCATGGACACCAGGCGGGCCGAGGCGTTCAGTGATGGGGTCTTTGCCGTTGCCATCACGGTGCTGGTGTTCAACCTGCTCGAGATCAACCCAGAGCCGCTGCACTATTACGAGCTGACCGCAGCCTGGCCGAGCTACTTCGCGTACGTGGTCAGCTTCCTGACCATCGGGATCATGTGGATGAACCACCACACCATGTTCGCCCACATCAACCGGGTGGACCGGCCGGTGCTGGTGCTCAACCTGTTCCTGCTGCTCGGGATCGTCGTGATCCCGTGGCCCACCGCCCTGGTCGCCGATCAGCTGCGACACTCGGGCGGCGCGCCCGCCGCCGTCACCTACGGCCTGGTCATGATCTTCATTTCGCTCGGCTTCGCCGGGTTGTGGATCTACGTGGTTACACACGCGGCCAAACTGGGCGGGCGGCTGGAGCCGGAGACGTTGCGCCGGTCCATCCCCGGCTTCACCGGCGGGCTGCTCGGGTACGTGGCCGCCACCGTGCTGGCCGCGTTCGGGCTGCCGGTGGCCGCGCTCATTCTGTACGGCCTGCTCGGCGTCTACTACCTGTTCGAGCATCTCCCAGCGCCGGTGTCTGCGGAGTGACCTCAGGCCCAGTGGGCAGGAAGACCCGGACCCGGGTGCCCTGGCCGGGCCACGAATCGAGCACCGCCTGGCCGCCGTGCGCGGCCGCGATGGCCTGCACGATGGACAGGCCCAGGCCGCTCCCGCCGGCCGGGCCGCCGTCCGCCCCGCCGGCCCGGTCCGCGCCCCGGTGGAACCGGTCGAACGCCTGGGCCGCGTCCTGCTCGGACATGCCCGGGCCGGCGTCGGCCACCTCCAGCACCACACCGCCGCGCACCGGCGCCAGCCGGACCGCGACCGCCGTGCCGGGCGGGGTGTGCTCCCGCACGTTGCCCAGCAGGTTGGCCAGGACCTGCCGGATCCGGGCCTCGTCCACCACGGCGATCAGCCCGGCCGGCGCCTCGGCCTGGACCGGGCGCCCCGGCTCCACCGCCGACGCGTCGGCGGCCGCGTCCCGCACCAGTCCGGCCAGGTCGGTCTCGGCCAGGTCCAGCGACGAGGTGCGGTCCAGCCGGGCCAGCTCCAGCAGTTCGGCCACCAGCGTGCTCATCCGCTGGGCCTCCTGCTCGATGCGGCGCATGGCGTTGGGCAGCTGATCAGGGCCGAGCGCACCCTGCCGGTACAGCTCGGCGTAGCCGCGGATGGTGGTCAACGGGGTGCGCAGCTCGTGCGAGGCGTCCGCGGCGAACTGCCGGACCTTGTGCTCCGAGCGCAGCCGGGCGCCGAACGCCTGCTGGATCCGGTCCAGCATGGTGTTGATGGCCCCGCCGAGCCGGCCCACCTCGGTGCTGTCGTCGTCCTCCGGCATCCGTGCGGTCAGGTCGCCCTGGGTGGTGATCCGCTGCGCGGTGCCCGCCATCCGGCCCAGCGGAGCCAGGCCCCGCCCGATCAGCCAGCGCCCGCCCACCGCCAGCAGCAGGATCAGCGCCCCGCCGGTGATCAGCTCGGTGAGCACGATGCCGCGGACCTGGTCGGTGATGGCGTCGATGGGGCGGGCCACGAACATGACCGCGTGCGTCCCGCCACCGCCACCACCGCCGCCGTGCACGACCATGCCGACGGCCCGCAGCCGCGGCCCGCCGTTCATGGCCGGCACGCCGAACGGGTGGCCGCCCAGGAAGTGCCGGGCGCTGCGCGTGGCGATCATGCTGCGGACCGCGGCGGCCAGTTCCTCGGTCGCCGCGCCGGTGCCGGTCAGCGGCTGGACCGTGACCGGCGGGAAGGTGACCTCGACGGCCACATAGTCACCTGGGTTGCTGGCGATCTGCTGCGGCTTGTGCTGCGCGGCGGCCAGCAGCTCACCGTCGAACTGGCCGCCCAGCCGCTTGCTCAGCACGAACGTGCTGACCGCGCCCATGACGAGCAGGAACGCCGCGGTCACCGCGATGAGCAGGACAAGCAGGCGGGAGCGCAGTGACAGCCGCCCCGAGCCGGTCATCCCCCTGGCCCGGCGCCGATAGGCCGCAGGCTGTAGCCGATGCCGCGCTGGGTGTGGATCAGCGGCGGCCCGAGCGGGTCGAGCTTGTGCCGCAGGTAACTGACGTAGGTTTCGACGATCTGCGACTGCCCGGCGTAATCCCAGCCCCATACGTTCTCCAGCAGCTGAGCCCGGGTAAGCACCCGGCCCTGGTGCCGCATCAGGTAGGCGAGCAGGCGGAACTCGGTCGGGGACAGCTCGACCGGGACGCCGGCCCGGTGCACGGTCCAGCGGGACTCGTCCAGCTCCAGGTCACCGGCCCGCAGCACGGCGTGCTCGTCGGTGGCGCCGGCGGTCGCCCGTGACGCGCGCCGCAGCACCGCCCGCACCCGGGCCACCAGCGCCTCCACCGAGAACGGCTTGGTGACGTAGTCGTCGCCGCCCAGGGCCAGCCCGGTCACCTGGTCGGAGGAGGTGTCCCGGGCGGTCAGGAAGATCACCGGCACCTCGTTGCCCGCCGCGCGAAGCCGCCGGCACACCTCGAACCCATCCAGGTCGGGCAGCATGACATCGAGGACAATCAGGTCCGGCCGGAGCGATTCCGCCTGCCGCAGCGCATCCTTGCCGCTGGCCGCGGTGCTGACCGCGCAGCCGTGGAACTTGAGCGCGACCTGGACCAGCTCACGGATGTTCGGCTCGTCGTCCACGACGAGCACCTGCGGAATGCGGTCGTTGTCAGTCATCACCTGGGGGCGGCACGGGCGGCCGGAGGGCCAGCATAGGCTACCGGCTCCCGCAGGTGCGGGCCTGCGGGAGCCGGTAACAGCGCCGGTCAGCTGCCGGAAGATGCCGCCGGCGCTGGCTTGTTGGCGGATGAGGCGGTCGGCGGCCGGATCACGATCAGCCGCGCGTCCCTGGCCCCAGAGAGCACCGGGCCGCCGACCCAGACCGGCTCGCCGCTGGTCAGGGCGCTGGCCGAGGTCTTCTTGCCGTGCTCGCGGACCACGGTGTTGCCCACCAGATGCCAGATCTCGGTGAGACCGTTCACGGCCCGGACCACGATGACGCCGTGGCCCACCGACTTGATCACGCCGCGCTCGAAGGCCAGCGTGCGGAGGCCGTTCTTGGTGTGGATGGTGAACTGGCCAGCGACGCCGTGTAGCAGGACGAACCGCAGCAGGTGCCGCCGCAGGCCGCGGCAGTGCGCCAGGACGGCCGCCCGGGCCTTCTTGATCAGCGCGGGCCGTCCCGTCTTCCGGGCCGCACGGAGCGCGGCCACGGCCCGCCGGCAGGCCCGGACCTTGGCCGCGGCGGCGGCCTTGACGGCGGGCCTGGCCGCGCTGCTCTTGACCGCGGAAGATGAGGTCAGGGTCAGAGTGCCCGGCGCGCCGGCCGCGTTCAGCACCGAGTTCAGCTGGGCCGCCGCGCTGGCGCCACTGCCGCTGGGCGTGGCGGCGTCGTCGCTGGCCTGCGAGAAGCCGCTGGTCGGTGCGTGGCTGGCCAGTGCCACCCCGCCGATCACGCCGCCCGCCGCCAGCACCACGGCCAGGCTCAGCCCGACCGTCCAGCGCATCTTGTGCCGGCGGTCCCTGGTGTAGTGCCGTTCCACCGAGCCCGGCCCCGAGGGCGGGCCTGCGGCCTCGAACGGGCCTGCGGGGTCGTGCGGGCCGTGGCCGGATGACCCAGGCGCCGGAGTCCAGAACTGATCGGTGCGGCGGGCGTCCTGCGGGTCGCCGTCACCGGTAGGCGGGTAGGTGTTGTCCATGGCCCCGAGCCTTCCGGGCCGGGCTGGGACATTAGCGCGCTGAACCTGGGATTTCGCTGGGACCGGGCTGCGGACTTGCGGTGGGCCGGGGCGGCGCCGCTACATCCGCTCGGGCACCGGGATGCCGAGCAGGCCGAGCCCGGTGTCCAGCACCCGCAGGGTGAGCGCGGCCAGCGCCAGCCTGCTGTCCCGCACCACCTCGCCGGGCGCGTTCAGCACCGGGCACTGCTCGTAGAACGTGGTGAACGAGCTGGCCACCTCGAACAGGAAGCTGGCCAGCAGGTGCGGTTCCGCGTTCGTCCCGGCCTGCCGGACCGCCGCACCGAAGCCGAGCAGCCGCAGCGCCAGCGCCCGTTCGGCCGGTTCGGCCAGCTTGACCGGCCCGGCCACGGCGGCCGGGTCGATCCCGGCCTTACGGAAGATGGACCGGATCCGGGTGGTCGCGTACTGCAGGTACGGCCCGGTGTTGCCCTTGAACGAGATCATCCGGTCCCAGTCGAAGACGTACTCGCTATCCCGGGCGGTGGACAGGTCCGCGTACTTGATCGCCCCCACGCCGACCGCCCCGGCGATCGCATCCCGCTCGGCCTCGCTCAGGTCCGGGCTGGTGCCCAGCTCGTCGACCACGGCCCTGGCCCGCTCGACGCCCTCGGTGAGCAGTTCGCTCAGCTTGATCGTGTCGCCTGCCCGGGTGCGCAGGATCTTCCCGTCGGGACCGAGCACGTTGCCGACCTGGGCGTGCTCGAACCGTGCCCCCAGGGGGATCCAGCCCGCCTGCCTGGCCACCGCGAACACCATCTGGAAGTGCAGCGCCTGGGCCGAGCCCACCACGTAGATGGCCCGGTCCACGTGCCGGTCCCGGATCCGGTACCGGATCGTGGCCAGGTCCGTGGTGGCGTAGTTGTAGCCGCCGTCGCTCTTCCTGATGATCAGTGGGAGCGGCTCGCCGTTGCGTCCGGTGAACCCGGGCGGGAACGCGCACAGCGCGCCGTCGCTGATCACCGCGACGCCGCTGGCTTCCAGCTCGGCGCACACTTCGGCCAGCATGGCGTTGTAGAAGCTCTCCCCGCGGATGTCGGCGTCGGTCAGCGTCACCTGCAGCTGCTGATAGATCTGGTGCAGGTAATCCAGCGACAGGTCGACCAGGTGCTGCCACAGCCGGAGCGTTTCAGTGTCCCCGCCCTGCAGTTGCACCACCCGCTGGCGGGCCCGCTCGGTGAACGCCGGGTCGCCGTCGAACTTTTTCCGTGCGGCCTGGTAGAACGCGTTCGGGTTGTCGTGCAGCAGGGCCGCCTCGGCCGAGTCCTCGCCCACGTCGAGCAGGTGCTCGATAAGCATGCCGAACTGCGTGCCCCAGTCACCCAGGTGGTTGTCCTTAATGACCTCGTGCCCGGCGAAGTCCAGGATCCGGGCCAGGGCATCCCCGATGATCGTCGTGCGCAAGTGGCCGACATGCATTTCCTTGGCCACGTTCGGCGAGGAGTACTCGACCACGATCCGCTGCGCCGGATCGGGGGCCGGGGTACCCAGCTTCGGGTCGGCCAGCTCGCTGCCGGCCTGGGCGCTGATCCACTCCGGCGTCAGCGTGAGGTTGATGAAGCCGGGCCCGCTGACCTGCGGCGGCTCGGCCACGCCGGTCAGGTCCAGGTGGCCGATGATCTCCGTGGCGATCTCGCGGGGTGACCGGCCCAGCTTCTTGGCCAGTGGCAGGGCCGCGTTGGACTGGAAGTCGGCGAACGAGGACGGCCGGATCACCGGGTCGGCAGCCGCGTATTCCATGCCGAACGCGGCGCCGAGCGCGTCCTGCACCCGCTGCGCGAGCACTTCCCTGGGATCAGCCATACCTCAAGCGTAGCGAGACGTGTCGAGCGAATTCGCCGTGTGGCGCCCCGGCGGGTCAGCTCCGGCGCGGTCAGCTCGGGCGGGTCAGCTCCGGCGCAGGAAGTGCGCGCCGCGGCTGTGCCCGAGCCGGGCCCGGATCTTCTCGGTGATCTGGCCCTTGCTCAGGTCCGCGGCCAGCAGGCAGGCCGAGGTGATGCCGCGCGCGGTGGACGCGCCGTGGGCGATCACGACGGTGCCCTCCAGGCCCAGCAGCGCGGCGCCGCCGTAGCTTTCCGCGTCCATCCGGCCGCGCAGTTCGCGGAACGCCCGGCGCTGCAGCACCGCGCCGAGCCGGGCGGCCCGCGAGCCGGCCAGCACCGAGCGCAGCTGGTCGGCGGCGAACCGGGTGGCGCCCTCCAGCGTCTTCAGCGCGACGTTCCCGGAGAAGCCGTCGGTCACGATCACGTCCACCCGGCCGGCCAGCAGGTCGCCGCCCTCCACGTTGCCCGCGAACTTGATCGGCAGCGCACCGTGTGGCGGCGGCGAGTTCAGCAGCTCGAATGCGCGCCGGGTCAGCTTGTTGCCCTTCCCGGGCTCGGTGCCGATGTTGAGCAGCCCCACCGTGGGCTGGGTGATTCCGTACGCGATCTGTGCGTAGGCCACGCCCAGCTGGGCGAACTGCAGCAGCATCTCCGGCTTGGGGTCGGCGATGGCCCCCGCGTCCACCAGCAGCGTGGGTTTGGGGCTGGTCGGCAGCACCACGGCCAGGGCGGGCCGTAGCAGCCCGGGGACCGACCGCAGCCGCAGCCGGGAGGTGGCCACGACGCCCCCGGTCGAGCCGGCCGAGACCAGCGCGGCGGCCTGGCCCCGCCGGATCACCTGGCAGGCCACGGCCACACTCGACCGCGGGCGGCGCCAGCTGGCCAGCGCCCCTTCGTGCATGCCGATCGCGTCTTCGGCCGGGACCAGCTGCAGCAGGCCCGCCACGTCCTGGTGCGCGGCCAGCAGCGGCTGCAGGTCGTCGGGCCGGCCGGTCAGGATGACCGGGGCCCGCAGCGCCGCGGCCGCCGCCGCGGCGCCGGCGACCACCTGCGCCGGGCCGTGATCGCCGCCCATCGCATCGACGACGATGGCGGCCCGGTCCGGGGCCTGGCCCGGCGCGTCCAGGGTCACGCGAGCGTCCGGAATCCGGTCAGCCCGCTGGCGGCGGGCTCGGGCAGCCCGCCGCGGCCGGGCAGGCGGGCAAGGTGCGTCGAATGACCAGCATGGGCCCAAGCTTCTCATTGCCCGGCGCGGTCCGCACCGCTGCCCTGGGCCGCGCGCCGCCGGGACGGGCCGCGCTCAGCCGGCGGCCGCCCGGGTGAGAATCGTGACACAAATAATGTTTAAAGGTGCATAAGGGTTGTTATGGGTTGATGGCGGACTCAACATGATTGATGATGGGCCTACCGGGTAACCATCTGTCACGATCTGGGGCTGGCGAGCGGGCAACCGGGCGACGACGCGCTCCGCGCATCCCTGGACGTGCGAGAGGGAGTCACAGCTAGCGGACACCTGGCGCGCAGTTGACTAGCGGGGAGTATCGAGCTAACCGTCAACGCCGCTTCAGTGTTTCCTCAACGTGGTCTCCTTGTATTGAGTCTTAACTAGTGGGGTTAGTCCTGCCTAGAGCGTCTGAGGGGGTGACAGCGGCGCGCAGATCGCAGCCGCCGGCCTGAACGATCCGTGTGCTCCGGCAGGGCCGCTGGAGCGCGACCGACCGGAGGGAGACGCGTGACTGGGATTCGGCATCCATTGCCGGCGGCACCGGCGGCGGGACGGCGGTTCCGCGCGTACACCGCTAAACACCTGGACGCACTGACCGCGCGGGCTGGTCTCAGCGCCACGGACCGGCTTGCGGTTCGGGCCGTCGGGGCCGTGCTGCCCTTCCGCACCAACTCATACGTCGTCGAGGAGCTCATCGACTGGTCCGCCGCACCCGATGACCCGATCTACCGCCTGGTGTTCCCGCAGGCTGACATGCTGCCCGCGGCCGACGTGCAGCACATCTCCGCGCTGCTGGCCGCCGGTGCCGCCGAGCCGGAGATCAAGGCGGCCGCGCACGAGGTCCGGATGCGGCTCAACCCGCACCCCGCCGGACAGCTGGCACTGAACATCCCTGACCTGGGCGACGAACCGCTCCCCGGAGTTCAGCACAAGTACCCCGAGACGGTGCTGATCTTCCCTAAGCAGGGGCAGACCTGCCACGCGTACTGCGCCTACTGCTTCCGCTGGGCCCAGTTCGTGGACGAGCCCGAGCTCAAGATGGCCACCACCGACGTGGACCGGGTCATGCACTACCTGCGGCAGCACCGCGAGGTGACCAGTGTGCTGATCACCGGCGGCGACCCGATGATCATGGGGGCCTCGGTGCTGCGCCGGTATATCGAGCCGCTGCTCGCCCCGGGCATGGAGCACATCGAGTCGATCCGGATCGGCAGCAAGGCCCTGGCCTACTGGCCGCAGCGGTTCGTCACCGACCCGGACGCCGACGACACCCTCCGGCTGTTCGAGCAGGTGACCGCGTCCGGCCGGGCCCTGGCGTTCATGGCGCACTTCTCTCACCCCAGGGAGCTGGAGCCGCCGCTGGTGGCCGAGGCGGTGCGCCGGATCCGGGCGGCCGGCGGCGTGATCCGCACCCAGGCCCCGCTGATCAGGACGATCAACGACGACCCGGCGATCTGGGCCGGGATGTGGCGGGCCCAGGTCCGCCTGGGCATGGTGCCTTACTACATGTTCGTAGAGCGGGACACCGGGCCGCAGGACTACTTCGCCGTCCCGCTGGCCCGCGGCTACCGCATCTACCGCCAGGCCTACCGGCAGGTGTCCGGGCTGTGCCGGACGGTGCGCGGGCCATCCATGTCGGCCACCCCGGGCAAGGTGTGCATCGACGGCATCGCAGAGGTCGCGGGCCAGCAGGTGTACGTCCTGCACATGATTCAGGCCCGCGATCCCAGCCTGGTGGGCAAGCCGTTCTTCGCCCGGTACAACCCCGATGCCACGTGGATTTCTGACCTGGAGCCCGCGTTCGCGGCGCGGTTCCCATTCGAGCCGGACCCGGAGGAACTGCCCGGCCTGTGGTCGCCGGCGGTATTCGAGCCCGCGAGCTAGCGGTCCCAGCCCGCGGGCGGGCGTCCCGGCCTGGCTCAGGCGCGGGTGCGCTCGCCTGCGGGCAGGTCGGGCACGACGTCCTCAGCCGCCCGGCTGCCCTCCCTGAGCAGCAGGCAGCTCAGCGCGCCAATGGCCAGCAGGATGACCGGGAACAGCATGGTCGAGCGCATGGCCGTGACGTATGCGAACGTGAACACGTCGTGGCCGATCCGCGCCAGCTCCGCGGCCAGCCGCGCGGGTAGCCCGGGCACCGCCGAACTGCCGCCGTTCTGGCCCGCACCGACCTGGATGCCGTTGCTAGCCGAATGCTCGATCTGCGCGATGAACGGGCCACGGACCCGGGCCGGCAGCGCGGCGGACCGGGTAACCGCCTGCGCGTGCATCGCCGAGACCAGCCGGTTCTGCAGCAGCGCGCCCACCGCCGCGGTGCCGATCACCAGCCCGCACTGCCGGACGGTGTTCAGCACCCCGGAGGCCGCCCCGGCCATCCGCGGGTCGATGTTCCGCATGGCCACCGTCACCATCGGGGCGAAGATGCAGCCCATCCCGATGCCGGCCACGATCAGCGCGGGCACGAAGGCGTACCAGGCCGATGTGGTGGTGGCCTGCAGGGCCACCCAGCCCATCCCGGCGCCGAACAGCAGCAGCCCGGACATCAGGATGTACTTGCCGCCGATCCGGTCGGTGAACCGCCCCGCCACCGGGGCGATGAACATCGACAGCACCGAGGCCGGCGCCATGGCCAGGCCGGCCTTCAGCGCCGAGAAGCCCAGCACCGACTGCAGATAGATGGTGAACGGCAGGAAGATGCCCATCATGCCGATGGACAGTGTGCCGGACACCCAGTTCACCACGGAGTAGTTCCGGTCCCGGAACAGCGCGAACGGCACCAGCGGCTCGCGGTCCTGGGTGCGCCACTGCAGCAGCAGGAACGCGGCCAGCAGCACCGCGCCGACCACGAACACCAGCGGGATGCTGATGAACCCGGTGATCGTCCCCCAGTTGTACTTCTGTCCCTCGACCAGCCCGTAGCAGATGGCCAGCAGCGCCGAGCTGGCCAGCAGCACGCCGGGCACGTCGATCCGGTGCCGTCGGCCGGGCCGCAGGTCCGGGATGATGAAGAACGTCAGGATCAGGCAGGCCACGCCGAACGGCAGGTTGACGAAGAAGATCCAGCGCCAGTCGAACGCCGTCACCAGCAGGCCGCCGAGCGTCGGGCCGGCGATCGTGGCCACCCCGGCTACCGCGCCCCAGACGCCGAACGCCGCGCCCCGGCGGTCCGCCGGGAAGGTATTCGTGATGATGGTCAGGGTCTGTGGCATCAACATGGCGGCGCCGAGTCCCTGCACCGCGCGGAACCCGATCAGCCAGCCCGGGCTCGGCGCCAGGCCGCACGCGGCCGACGCGGCGGTGAACACGCCGATGCCGAGGGCGAACATGATCCGTGGGCCGATCAGGTCGCCGAGCCGGCCCGCCGTGATCACCAGGACCGCGAGCACCAGCGCGTAAGCGTTGATGACCCACAGGATGTCGTCCAGCGAGGCGTGCAGCCTGGTGATCATGTTCGGGATCGCGATGTTCACGATCGTCAGGTCCAGCAGGGTCATGAAGAACCCGAGTGAGACGACCAGCAGGACCGCCCACGGATTCGCCCGGAATTTCGTCACCAACTGCTCCTCGTGTACTGCTGGCCCGCCCCTGCCCCCGCCAGCTGCGCAGGCGGGTGCCAACGCTCCCGATGGTAGACCGGGGCACTGACATATCGTCCGGACGGCCGACCACTTGGTCAATCCGAACCCCGTTCGGTTGGCGCTGGCCGGCGCGAAGTATGCTCCCGGCCATGAAACTGAACGGAACCGCAGCGATCATCTCCGGTGGGGCCAGTGGCCTGGGCGCGGCGGTGGCCCGCAGGCTCGGGGCCGCGGGCGTCAAGCCGGTCGTCGCCGACCTCAACGAGGAACAGGGCAAGGAGGTAGCCGAAGCCACCGGCGGCCTGTTCGTGAAGACCGACGTGGCTGACGAGAACTCGGTCACTGAGGCAGTGCAGGCGGCCACGTCGCAGGGCGTGCCGCTGCGGATCGTGGTGAACTGCGCGGGCATCGGCTGGGCCGCGCGTACGGTCGGCCGGGACGGGACCCCGCACGATCTCGCGTCGTTCCGCAAGGTCATCGACATCAACCTGATCGGCACGTTCAACCTGATGCGGATCGCCAGCGCGGCCATCGCGCAGACCGAGCCCGCCGACGCGGACAACCAGCGCGGCGTGGTCATCAACACCGCGTCGGTGGCGGGCCTGGAGGGCCAGACCGGCCAGATCGCATACTCCGCCTCCAAGGGCGGGATCATCGGGATGACCGTGCCCGCGGCCCGTGATCTGGCCGCCATCGGCGTGCGGGTGAACACCATCTGCCCGGGCATCATCGACACGCCGATCTACGGGACCGGCCCGACCAGCGACGAGTGGAAGGCCAAATTGGCCGCGCCGGTCGTGTTCCCGAAGCGAATGGGAACCAGCGACGAGTTCGCCCAGCTGGCCCAGGCGCTCATCGAGAACGACTACATGAACGCCGAGGTCATCCGGTTCGACGGCGGGATCCGCTTCCAGCCGAAGTAGCCGAACCGGCTACCAGCCGTGGAACTGGCCCTGTGCGGTCCAG
>Ga0335085_10003112_pt1 | contig 29455 bp, 26 predicted proteins | sample Lox_Sample_45_FD_206712 | JGI IMG/M metagenome (GOLD analysis project Ga0335085, IMG submission 206712) | Soil microbial communities from Loxahatchee National Wildlife Refuge, Florida, United States - Lox_Sample_4.5 | ecosystem: Environmental > Terrestrial > Soil > Wetlands | place: USA... | reverse complement strand
ATGGGGGTTCATCGAGGGTGTCCGGGGAGGAGGGAAGGCGCCTGCCTTCCCTCTTTTTTTTGCGCGCGCGCAAGCACGGCCTCGGCCTGCTTCAGGTGCGGTGCATCGAGCATTCTGCCGTCGAGGCTGATGACGCCCTCACCGCCGGCGAACGCAGCTACGACGCGACGCGCCTGGGCAACTTCGTCGGCGGATGGCGTGAACGCCGCATTAATGATGGGTACCTGATCGGGATGGATCGCCAGCATGCCCGCAAAGCCGTCACGCGCCGCCAGCCGCGCCGCCCGTTCGAGACCGGCCGAGTCGCGGAAATCGGCATGCAGCGTTTCGATGGCCTCGACACCTGCCGCCTTGGCCGCGATCAGCGCCAAGGCGCGTACGACCTTGTAGGGAAAGGTGAGATCGCCGTCGGCCTTGCGGTTGGTCGCAGCTCCGATCGCGGTGGCGAGGTCTTCCGCGCCCCAAGCGAGCGCGATCAGGCGCGGCGGCGGGCTGGCGTAATCGGCGAGCTTGAGAACGGCCCGCGGCGTCTCGGTGGCGATCGGCACGAGCTTGATGGCACCTACCGGCAAACCGGCGAGGGTTTCGGCTTCTTCGAGTTGCGCACCGACCCGGACAAGCGTTTCTGCGCCTTCGGCCTTCGGCACCACGAGGCCCACAGGGGCGGCAGGCGTGATTTCGGCCACGTCGCGGGCGTAGTCGGGCGAGCCGAGCGGGTTGACGCGGACGAAGACCGCTGGCCCATGTTCGTCCTCGAGGAACTCACGTACCAAGGCGCGCGCCCGTGCGCGGTTGTCCGGGATCACCGAATCCTCGAGATCGAGAATCAACGCGTCGGCGGGAACCTCGCGCGCCTTGGCCAGCTTCTTCTCGCTGTCGGCCGGAACGAACAGTAGCGAACGCAGGATCATGCACTCACCTGCCTCTTCAACATCAAGGCGGTGCGCTTGCATTGCGCCACGATCTCGTTCCGCTGGTTCAGCGCGCGGTGCAAGAAGGTGACGATGCCGTTGGCGGGCCGCGATTTCGATTCGCGCTTGTCGAGCACCTCGGTTTCGACATGCAGGGTGTCGCCATGGAAGACGGGATTGGGGAAGCGCACCTCGTCCATTCCCAGATTGGCCACCGTGGTGCCCATCGAAGTTTCGTGCACCGAGATGCCGACCATGAGGCCGAGGGTAAAATAGGAGTTGACGAGGCGGGCGCCGAACTCCGTGCCCTTCATGTATTCCGCATCGAGGTGGAGCGGCGCCGGGTTGTGGGTCATGGCGCTGAACAGCACATTGTCGGCTTCCGTCACCGTGCGGCGCAGGGCGTGGGAAAACTTCTGGCCGACCGCAAATTCCTCGAAATAGAGGCCCGGCATTCCGCTTCCCTTCCGTTACTTCCAGGCAGGAACACCGACATTACCGTCAGAGTGCCGGGGCAGAAAGAGACCGGGACGCGCTCACCCCGGCAATTGGTGGGGATAGCCGCCCGGTGCATACTGGAAGTGGGACCGAACCATGGGGACACGCAATGATGATCCTGACGAACGCCAAGGTCGGCGCCTTCCTCTGCACCTGCGACCGTCGCGCAGCCAGGACCTTCTATGGCGGCACCCTCGGCTTCACCCTGATCCAGGAAGACGACTATGCCCTGGTCTTCGACCTTAACGGCACGGCTTTGCGCATCTCGCCGGTCAAGGACTTCACGCCGCAGCCGTTCACGGTGCTGGGCTGGCGCGTGGCCGATGTGCCGGCGTCTGTCAAGGCGCTGACAGAGGCTGGCATTCAATTCGCGCGCTTCGACGGTTTGGAGCAGGATGGGCTCGGCATCTGGTCGCCGGGCGGCGCGATCAAGGTGGCCTGGTTCAAGGACCCCGACGGGAACATTCTGTCGGTTTCGAACAGCTAGGAGGGGATAATGAGACTTTCATTCGTGTTGATTGCGGCGGCGATGGGAGCCGCAGCCGGGGCGGCCGACAGCTATCAGACCAACGTCAACACCATCATTGCGCGGCTCGACAAGACCATCATCGGCCAGCCGGTGACGATGCCGGCGCATCCCACCGTGATCTTTTCCACCTCCACCTTCGCGCCCGGCGCGCGCACGGGCGTGCACAAGCACCTCTATCCCCATTACGTCTGCGTCCAGTCCGGCACGCTCACTATCGTGGGCACCGAGGTGGGCAAGGAGTTTCCCATCAAGGCGGGAACCTGCTTTGTTGAGATGCTCGACAAGTGGCACTACGGCATCAACAAGGGCAGCGAGCCCGTCGTGACGCTGGTGGTGGATCAGGTGCCGGCCGGCATGGCGAAGAACAGCGTCGCCAAGATCCCCTAACCCGCCGGAAACCCGAGCACGCAGCGGCATTTTCCGGCGGCTGTCGCAGTCATCATTCGACGTTCTGTTAACTCTTTTGGCGCATCGTAGGGGCGCCAAGGAGGGGGCTCATGACCACCGAGATCTTCCGCAAGCATCGATTGGCGTTCGTACTGACGTTCGGTGCTTTCGCGCTGTGGGGCGTGGGCCATCAGCTTTACAGCACGCTGATGCCGGACTTCGCCAAGCTGTTCGGGCTCGGCGGCGCCGATCTCGTCGTGACCCAGAACGCGTATAGCTGGATCTATTTCCTGTTCGCCATTCCGGCGGTGCTCTACACCCGCATCTTCGGCTCCAAGGCCGGGTTCGTATTCGGCCTGGGCGCTTGGGGCATCGGTGCTTTCCTGTTCTACCCCGCGGCGCAGCAGCACGCGTTCCTGTATTTCCTGTTTTCGGCGGGCGTGATGTGCGTCGGCTACATCTTCCTCGAGATTTCCGTCAATCCGGTGGTGGCCCGCATGGGCTCACCGCAGACCGCCATCCGCCGCCTCAACTTCGCCCACGCCTTGTATCCCATCGGCTGTTTGGTGGGCCTGTATGTGGGACGGTGGGTGATCCTTTCCGATCTTGCCCGTCCCATCGCCGAACTGACCAGCGCCATGGTGCGGCCCTACATGGTTATCGGCGTCGCCGTGCTGGCGCTGGCGTTCCTGGTCGACAAGACGTTGTTCCCGGCGCTGGCGACCGAGCGGGCGCGCACCGGCGGAGCAATGCAGGAATTCCGCACCCTGCTGTCGCGGCCGATGTTCGTGGCCGCCATCGTGGCGCAGATCTGCTACACCGCGGCGCGGATGGGAACCTGGGCGCTGGCCGGGCTGTACATCCAGAGCGCGATGCCGGGCACGACGACGCTTTACATCGCAGACATTCTGCTGGCGTCGTTGATCATCTTCGGCATCGGCCGCTTCTCCGGCGCAGCGTTGATGTTCTGGTTCGATCCGGCCCGGCTGCTTTCCATCTTCGCCGGCAGCGGACTGGTGTTGATGGCGATCGCCGCCTTCGTCGGCGGCAAGGTCGGCGTCTATGCCATTCTTGCGTCGAGCTTCTCGATGTCGATCATTTACGCGACCATCCTGGGATGCGCCATCCGCGAGTTGGGTCCGCTGACCAAGGCGGGGACCGGCCTTATCTACATGGGCGGCTCGGGCGCCGCGATCGGCGTCGGGCTGATGCACATCGTCTGGACATTCACGTCGATCCAGCTTGCCATGCTGGTGCCGATGCTGGGCTATGCGGGCGTGCTGGGCTATGCGCTGGTGATGCGCAAAAGCGCTCCGGCACCGCAACCCGTCCAGGCGCCCGTTCACGCCGCGCAATAATCAGCGTTAATTTCGACCGCGCTAAGCCCCGTACCCGTTGGACGCTCATTAACGTTTGCGGTGCATCCTGCGGTCGGAGGGCTTATGCCCGATTCGACATTCCGCAAACACAAGCTGGCGTTCGTCCTGACGTTCGGTTTGTTCGCTCTATGGGGCGTGGGCCACCGGCTGTACGACACGCTGGTCCCTGGATTCGCCAGGGCCTTCGCACTGAACGGCAGCCAGATCGTGCTGACGCAGAGCGTCTACGATCTCGTCTATTTCATGCTGGCCGTTCCCGCCGCGATCTATTCCCGCGCCTTCGGCTCGAAAGCGACGATGGTGTTCGGGCTGGGGAGCTGGGCCGTGGGCGCGTTCCTGTTCTATCCGGCGGCGCAACAACACGCCTTCCCGTTCTTCCTGTTCGCGGCGGCGGTGATGAGTTGCGGCTACATCTTCCTCGAAATCGCCGCCAATCCGCTGGTGGCGCAACTCGGCCCGCCTGAAACGGCCATTCGTCGCCTCAACTTCGCCCATGCGCTATACCCGATCGGCCTGTTCGCCGCGATCTACGTCGGGCGGTGGCTCATTCTATCGGACATGGCCTTGCCGATCGACAAGCTGGGCAGCGCGGTGGTGCGGCCCTACATGGCGCTCGGTCTTGCGGTGCTGCTGCTGGCCTTCGTTGTCGACCACACGTCGTTCCCGGCCGTTGCGACGCAGCGCGGCTCGCGCCATGGCGCGATCGCGGAATTTCGCACGCTGCTGTCCAAACCGTGGTTTCTCGCCGCCGTGGCCGCGCAGTTCTGCAACATCGCCGGGCAGGCCGGGGCATGGACCATGATGGCGCCCTATGTGAAAGCGGCGATCCCGACCGCTTCTGCGTCGTTGGCCGAGGACTTCCTCCTCGTGGCCCTGATCCTGTTCGGCGTGGGCCGGTTTGCCGGCGCGATCCTGATGTACCGGTTCGATCCCGCACGGCTGCTGGCGGTGTTTGCCGGCAGCGGCGTCGTCGCGGCCGCCGTTGCGGGCCTGGCAGGCGGCAATATCGGTGCCTATGGCCTGGTGGCGTTCAGCTTCTCGAGCTCCATCCTCTTCGCGACCATCCTCGGCGAGGCCATCCGCGATCTCGGCCCGCTGACCAAAGCCGGCGTGGCACTCGTCCTGATGGGCAGCTCCGGCGGCGCGGCGTTCGGCATCGCGGCGATGCACATGGTCGGTGCGGTGTCATCCATCCAGGCCGCAATGATCGTACCGATGCTGGGCTGTGCGGGCGTAGTAGCGTTTGCGCTCTCCCTTCACCGGCGAACCCTCGTCGCGGCTTGAAGCGGACGGGCTCGTGAGACTCGAATTCAACCCTGCAAAATCGAGCCTAAATCGTTGTCGGACAGCGATTTTCGCCTTGCTGCACGGCGATGCCGTCCAGTGGAGGGCAAGCAACTCACCGACTCGAATTCGAATGCCTCAAATTCCTACTAACATATTGTGCCACAATGATTTTCGCCTTGCTTCGCTGCGGTGCGACACAGGCATTTTCCGGGCGGCCAAGCCTGCACTTGGCTGCACACGCGACGCAAAGCGCCTTCTCCGCCGATGTCAAACAGCGTTGATCATGTGGGAAACGCGCAGCAGCGCTTCAAGAGCGTGCGTCGTTCGGTCCGCCTCCAGGCGCGAGCCGGGCCAGCGGATTCACGCAGGGGATGAGGCGGGAGGATTCGAGGGTGAGGATACTCAATTCCCACTCTGCGCTACCGGCCATCCGCGACCTGTCGCCCCTGAGCGTTTGCTATCGCCAAGCGCGCGATTGCCTCTGCCGCGTCAGCCGAACGTTTTGCCGCTTCCGCCATCTGCGGAAGCGCCTCCAGAGATCTCATATATGTCGTATCGCGGGCCACAAACGCCGTCGACAAATAGCCCTCGGTTTGGATTTCAGTCTCAGACAGAGACAGACCGAGCGCCTGCATAATCGAAAAGATTAGTGCTGTTTGCTTGGCGCTGACTCGGACAAGATGATTCGCTTCGTCTTCGGGCTGCGGCTTGTAGCGAACGACATCCATGTAATCTCGCCACGCTTTCATAACTTTTTCGCGGCGATTGAAATAGACCGGAACTAAGTTTATCGCCCCGATGTAGCTGACGTCTCCGGGCGTCGCTCGGGTTGCCAACAGTGCGCGAAGGACTTGAGTTTGGTCATCTCGCAGTTTCCTACGCCTTTCAATCAGAAGTGAAATGCATACTGCAGCAATTGGCCCGATCACGATGCCAATCAAGGTGGCAAACTCGGAGAGTTTCAGACCAAATAAAAAAGGCGTGGATTCCATTGCGTGCCCCCTAGATCAGGTAAGTGCTAATACGACTTCGGCAGGTCGAGCACGTTCTCGCCGATGAAGCTCAAGATGAGCTGCTCGGTCACCGGGATGATGCGCGGGATCATGGCCTCGCGGAACAAACGCTCCACCTGGTATTCGCGCGCATAGCCCATGCCGCCCAAGGTCATCACCGCCCGCTCCGCCGCCTCGTAGCCGGCGCGCGCCGCCAGGAGCTTCGCCGCGTTCGCCTCGGCCCCGCAAGGGCACTTGTTGTCGTAGAGCCAGGCCGCGCGCATGCACATCCAGAACGCGCTTTCGAGATATGCCCACCTCTCCGCCAGCGGATGCTGAATGGCTTGGTTCTGGCCGATCGGCCGGCCAAACACCACGCGCTCCTTGGCGTAATTCGCGGCGCGGCGCAGCGCATCGCGGCCGAGCCCCACCGCCTCTACCCCGAACAGGATGCGCTCCGGGTTGAGGCTGTCGAAGATGTAGCGGAAGCCTCTGCCTTCCTCGCCGATGCGGTCGGTTTCTGGGATCACGAGGTCGTCGATGAACAGCGCGTTCGAATCCACCGCCATGCGGCCCATCTTGGGGATGCGCCGCACTTCGATCTTGGATCGGTCGAGATCGCTATAGAACAGAGTCATGCCGTCCGACTTGCGCTTGCATTCGGCCTTGGGCGTGGTGCGGGTGAGCAAGAGGATCTTGTCGGCCACCTGCGCGGTGGTCGTCCACATCTTCCGTCCACGGACGACGTAATGGTCCCCGTCGCGCCGGGCGAAGGTCTCGATCGAGGTCGTGTCGAGGCCGGCATTGGGTTCGGTGATTCCGAAGGCGACCTTCTGTTCTCCCGCGATCAGCGGCGTTAACCAGCGCTCTTTCTGCTCCGGCGTGCCGTGCACCACGATCGGGTGCGGCCCAAACAGGTTGATATGGATTGTGGACGCGGCCGCCATGCCGCCGCCGCCTTGCGTCACGGCATGCATCATGATGGCGGCATCCGTGACCCCGAGGCCGGTGCCTCCCACCTCCTCGGGCATGGTGATGCCGAGAAATCCTGCATCGGCCATGGCCTTGTGGAATTCCTGGGGGAAGCGGGGCTTTAGATCGCATTCGCTCCAGTAATCATCGCCGAATCGGCTGCAGATCTTCGAAACCCCGTCTTCGATGGCGCGCTGGTCTTCGTTGAGCACGATTTCCATACATTCACCATGGGATAGTTTTCGGGCAACTTTAGTACATTCCGCAACGAAAGCGCGCGGGAGTTGTTGCGGCTGTTTTCACGGCAGATAAGCCCAGATACGCAGAGAACGCAGGCGAAACACGGCCCCGAAATGGATATAACACTCTTGCCGGGGAGCCTCAAAAAGCGCAGCAGTTTGCGCGCACTGCCAGGAGACGCAGCACAGCGATGAATGCCGTAACGGGGCGCGCGCCGCTGCGGGGGATGGCGCCCACCGACACCAGCAATCCCAGCTATTTTCACAAGGTCGTCGATTGCCAGTGGGCCTGTCCGGCCCACACGCCCGTGCCCGAGTACATCCGGCTGATCGCCATGGGGCGCTATGCTGACGCCTATATGATCAACTGGCACTCCAACGTGTTCCCCGGGATCTTGGGGCGCACCTGCGACCGGCCGTGCGAACCGGCCTGCCGGCGCGTACGCGTGGAGAAGGAACCGGTCGCCATCTGCCGGCTGAAACGCGTGGCGGCGGATTCGAAGGGAGACATCCGCGAACGCCTGCCCAAGCCCGCGGCGCAGAAGAACGGCAAGCGCATCGCTCTGGTCGGCGCGGGCCCCGCCTCGCTCAGCGTGGCGCGCGATCTTCTGCCGCTTGGCTATACCTGCGCGATTTTCGACGGCGATGCGAAGGCCGGCGGCATGATGCGCACCCAGATTCCGCGCTTCCGCCTGCCCGAACGCGTGCTCGACGAGGAAGTGGGATACATCCTTGACCTCGGGCCCGAGACGCATTTCGGCGAGAAGGTGGGTTCGCTGAAGGCGCTGCTCGATCAAGGCTACGACGCCGTGTTCGTGGGCTGCGGTGCGCCGCGCGGGCGCGATCTCGACGTGCCGGGCCGCAAAGAGGCCGCCGAGCGCATCCACATCGGCATCGACTGGCTGGCCTCGGTGTCGTTCGGCCACACCACCAGCATCGGCAGGCGCGTGATCGTGCTTGGCGGCGGCAACACCGCCATGGACTGCTGCCGCACTTCGCGCCGGCTTGGCGGAGAGGACGTGCAGGTGGTGGTGCGCTCAGGCTTCGCCGAGATGAAGGCCAGCGCCTGGGAAAAAGAAGACGCGATGGCCGAGGACATCCCGATCCACAATTTCCTGGTGCCCAAGCTGGTCACGCACGACAACGGCAGGCTCAACGGCATCACGTTCGAGAAGGTCAAAGCCGAATACGACGCCAAGGGCCGGCGCAAGCTGATCCCCACCGGCGAGCCCGACCTGCATTTGCCCTGCGACGACATCCTGGTGGCCGTGGGCCAGGAAAACGCATTCCCCTGGATCGAGCGCGACATCGGCGTCCAGTTCGACCAGTGGGACATGCCCAAGGTCGATCCGGTCACCATGCGCTCCACCCATCCCAAGGTGTTTTTCGGCGGCGATGCGGCGTTCGGGCCCAAGAACATCATCTGGGCGGTGGCGCACGGTCACGAGGCGGCGATCTCCATCGACCGGCTGTGCCGGGGCGAGGATGTCGAGGCGCGGCCCAAACAGCGCACGACGCTTTCGAGCCAGAAGATGGGCATCCACGAATGGTCCTATGACAACGACGTGTCGCTCGACCTGCGTTTCAAGGTGCCGCACGCGCCGAAGGAGATGACGCTTACGGACGTCAACATGGAGGTGGAGCTGGGCTACACCCAGGAACTTGCCTTCAAGGAGGCGCAACGCTGCCTCAACTGCGATATCGAGACGGTGTTCGACTTGAAGCTGTGCATCGAATGCGACGCCTGCACCGATATCTGCCCGATGGACTGCATCACCTTCACGCCCAATGCGGATGAAAAGCGGCTGCGCGGCATGCTGACCGCACCGGCCAAGAACCAGACGCAGGACCTCTACGTCTCCGGCGAGCTCAAGACCGGCCGGGTGATGGTGAAAGACGAGGACGTCTGTCTGCATTGCGGGCTGTGCGCCGAGCGTTGCCCGACCGGTGCCTGGGACATGAAGAAGTTCGGAATCGACATCGCCAAGGCCTACACATGCGCGCGATAGCCGGGCAGCCGTTGAGCGCCGTCAACGATTTCGTCGTCAAGTTCGCGAACGTCAACGGTTCGGGATCGGCCTCCGCCAATGAACTGTTCGCGCGCTCCATCCTGCGCATGGGCGTGCCGGTCTGCTCGCGCAACATCTTTCCCTCCAACATCCAGGGCCTGCCCACCTGGTACGAGGTGCGCGTGTCGGGCGAAGGCTGGCTGGCGCGGCGCGGCGGCGTCGACCTGATGGTGCAGCTGAACCCGCAGACCTGGGATGGGGACCTTGCCAGTATCGAGCCCGGCGGCTACGTGCTCCACGACTCGACCAAACCGATGCCGGCCTCGAAGTTTCGCAAAGACGTGAACCTGTTGCCGGTGCCGCTGACCGAAATCTGCAACCGTGCCTATTCCGATCCGCGCCAACGCCAGTTGTTCAAGAACATCGTTTATGTCGGCGCGCTGAGCTTCCTGCTCGACATGGACCTCGAGGCGGTCAAATGGCTGATCGCCGAGCAGTTCGAGCAGAAGAAGAAGCTGCTGCCGCCCAACATCCAGGCGCTGGGCTTCGGGTACGAATACGCCCGCGACCACCTGAAGGGCGCCTGCCAGCTCAAGGTCAGGCGCCAGGACAAGGTGGGCGAGCGCATCTTCATCCAGGGCAACAACGCCGCCGCGCTCGGCTGCGTGTGGGCGGGCGCCACGGTATGCGCCTGGTACCCGATTACGCCGTCCACCTCGCTGGCGGAGGCCTTCGCCAGGCACTGCAAGCGCTTTCGCACCGATCCCGAAACCGGCAAGAACAACTTTGCGATCGTGCAGGCGGAGGACGAGATCGCGGCTATCGGGATGGTGGTGGGCGCCAACTGGAACGGCGCGCGCGCGTTCACCGCCACCAGCGGGCCGGGCATCTCGCTGATGAACGAGATTTTCGGCTTTGCCTATTACGCCGAGGTGCCGGCAGTGGTGTTCGACATCCAGCGCGGCGGGCCGTCCACCGGCATGCCGACGCGCACCCAGCAATCCGACCTGTTGCTTGCGGCCTATGCATCGCACGGCGACACCAAGCACGTGATGCTGTTCCCCCAGGACCCGCGCGAGAGCTTCGATTTCGCGATTGCCGCTTTCGATCTGGCCGAACGGCTGCAGACGCCGGTGTTCGTGATGATGGACCTCGACATCGGCATGAACGACTGGCTCACCGAGCCGCTCATCTGGGACGACAAGCGCGCTTACGACCGCGGCAAGGTGATGACCGCAGAGGAACTCGAAGCCGGCAAGGAGTTCGGGCGCTATCTCGACGTCGACGGCGATGCCATTCCCTATCGCACCATCCCCTCAACCCACGCGAGGAAGGGCGCCTATTTCACGCGCGGCTCCAGCCACGACCGCTATGCCCGCTATTCCGAGGAGGGCGAGGTTTATGTCGACGGCATGCAGCGGCTGCTGCGCAAGTTCGAAACCGCGAAGTCGCTGGTGCCCAAGCCCGTGAGCAAGCCCGCCAAGGAGAAAGCCAAGTACGGTGCGATCTATTATGGTTCGACGGCGGTTGCGATGGACGAGGCGGCCGCGGTGCTGGCGAGCCAAGGCCTTCATCTCGACCTTATGCGCGTGCGCGCCTTCCCCTTCGCGGAAGAGCTGGTCGAGTTCATCAACGCGCACGAGCAGGTGTTCGTGGTGGAGCAGAACCGCGACGCGCAGCTTCAAAAACTGATCGTCAACGAGTGCGCAATCGATCCGGCGCGCTTCATCTCCATCCTGCACTTCGACGGCACGCCGATCACGGCGCGCTTCATCATCAGGGCGATCGGCGAACGGACGGGCCTCAAGAAAGCGAAGGAGGCTGCGGAATGACAAACGCGGCGCCGGAGACACAGACGCCGGAACGACGCCTGCTTGTCGCTCTGGCCTGGATGTGCGGGCAGTGCCTTCGCCATGGTGAGCGCCTGGACCACATGCGCATGAGCGCGGGCGAGGATGCCGTCGAGCTGCTGGTTCAATATGGTCTCGCGAAGCCGGGGCCGCGGGGCGGCACCCGGACGCAAGCCGGAAGGGCGCTCTTGGATTCCAAACCATGACATACATCGCCAAACCGAAGCTGCACCATCCAAGCCTGCAAACGAACCGCATCGGCTTCACGCGGCGCGACTACGAGGGGCGCATTTCCACGCTCTGCGCCGGTTGCGGGCACGATTCCATCAGCGCCGCCATCATCCAGGCCTGCTTCGAGCTCGACATCGAGCCGCACCGGGTCGCCAAGTTCTCCGGCATCGGCTGTTCGTCGAAGACGCCGGACTATTTCCTGGGTCAGGGCCACGGTTTCAACGCCGTGCACGGGCGAATGCCTTCGGTGCTGACGGGCGCCAACCTCGCCAACCGGAGCCTGATCTATCTGGGCGTTTCGGGAGACGGCGATTCCGCCTCGATCGGGCTCGGCCAGTTCGTGCATTGCCTCAGGCGCGGCGTGAACATGGTCTACATCTGCGAAAACAACGGCGTTTACGGGCTGACCAAGGGCCAATTCTCCGCCACCGCCGATGAAGGTTCCAAATCCAAGGGCGGCGAAGTCAATACGGACTCGCCGATCGACCTTGTCTCCATAGCGCTGTTGATGGGCGCCACCTATGTGGCGCGCAGCTTCTCCGGCGACAAAAAGCAGCTCGTGCCGCTGATCAAGGGAGCCATCACGCACACGGGTTCCGCCATCCTCGACGTCATCAGCCCGTGCGTGACGTTCAACAATCACGCCGGTTCGACCAAGAGCTTCGATTTCGTGCGCGAGCACAACGAATCCGTGAACCGCGTCGATTTCGTGCCGGCCGCGGGCGAGATCACCGTCGACTACGAGCCCGGCACCAGCACAATCGTGCGCCAGCACGACGGCTCTTACCTCAAGCTCGCCAAGCTGCGCGACGATTACGATCCCTCGGACCGCATCAAGGCGCTGGCCTATCTGCAGGAGCGCCAAGCGGCAGGCGAGTTGGTTACCGGCCTGCTCTATGTCGAGGAAGGCGCGGCCGACCTGCACACGCATCTGGGCACCACCGACACGCCTCTGAACAAGCTCACCGAAAAGGAGCTGTGCCCCGGATCAGCGGCGCTGGAAGTGGTGAACGGGGAATATCGCTAACCGGGATAGTCGTGCCACGTCCCATGCGGATCGCGGATGCGCCAGCCCGACGCGGTTTTCGCGACGTCGTCCTCATGCAGCGGCACCTTGGCGACGCCGCCCGGGATGTCGAGCACGTATTGCGGCAGCGCGATGCCGGAGAGACGGGACCGCAGCGCCCGCATCAGGGCGATGCCTTTTTCGATCGGCACGCGGAAATGCGCCGTGCCGCAGGCCAGATCGGGATGATGCAGATAATATGGTTTGACGCGGGCCTCCACGAGCGCGCGCAGCAACGCCGCAAGCGTATCGGCATCGTCGTTGACGCCGGCGAGCAGGACCGATTGCGACACCACTGGAATGCCGGCGTCGATCAGACGGCCCAGCGCGGCGCGGGCCGGTTGCGCAAGCTCGCGCGGGTGATTGACGTGCACGGCCACGAACGTCGCCGCCCCCGGAACCAGCAGCGCCGCGACCAGAGCATCGTTCACGGCCAAGGGATCGGCGACCGGCACACGCGTGTGCCAGCGTAGCAGCTTCACGTGCGGGATTGCGCCGATGCGCCCGCCCACCTCCGACAACCGGCGCGGCGAGAGGATGAAGGGGTCCCCGCCGGTGAAGATCACCTCCCAAATCTCGGGATGACCTTCGATGTAGGCGACGGCTCGCGCAAACGTATCCGGCAGCAACGCCGTGGCCCCGTCAGGCCCCACGACCTCGCGGCGGAAGCAGAAGCGGCAATAAACCGGGCAGGTGTGCACCAGCTTGAACAGCACGCGGTCCCTGTGGCGGTGCACGATGCCCGGAACCGGCGAGTGCCTGGCGTCGCCGATGGGATCGGCGCGCTCCTCCGGCACCGTGACGAGTTCGGCCTCGCTCGGCACGAACTGGCGCGCGATCGGATCGAACGGATCGGTTCGGTCGATCAGCTTTGCGATGGTGTCCGACACCGCCACCGCATAGCGTGCGGCCACTGGCTCGAGCGCGGCGACGCGGTCCTCGGTGATGAGTCCGGCATCGGCAAGTGCGTGCGGAGTCTTGAGTGTGGTCATGCTATTCGTTTTCCGGCGGTTCAAGGTCGGCAATCGACTTCGGTACTGGAAGTCCCAGATTTCGCTTACCGAGCCATCTCAGTTTCCCCTGACGCCCTGCATCGGAGCAGTAAAGGTCCGTTGCCATCATTTGAAGCGCCAAGAGAAGTGCTTGCACCGCGTCAACACCACCAGCCCGTCTGATAACACGACTTCCGATGCCGTCGATTTGGTAAGGGCAGAAATAGGTGCCGCCATCATCGACCGGGTACGGTTCCCCCAAAAACGCAGTCACCGTCCCGCCGGACTCAAGCTCGAATTCGCGACGTGCAACTATCGGGCCCAAGTGTGGTTCGTCCATCGCGCGCTCCTGCTCAATGCTGCTTCCCGCACCCCTCACCCGCAAAATCTAGCACTTAGCCTCGTGGTTTGTTTGCTCAAGGGCCGTTCGTGCTCGGCTAAGTGCAAGATTTTGCGCCCTCTCCCTCAAGGGGAGAGGGTAGAAATGCGCACATTCCCTGCACCGTCAGCCACGCGGTCAGCCGTTGCTCACGGAGCCGGGGTCCATAGCACATCTTCGAGCGTTCGCGCGCCGGTGGCCAGCATCACGAGCCGGTCGAAGCCGAGTGCGACGCCGCTGGCCTCGGGCATGATCGCCAGGGCGGCCAGCAACTCCTCGTCGATGGGATAGCGCTCGCCGTAGATGCGCTCGCGTTCGGCTTCCTCGGCCTCGAAACGGGCGCGCTGCTCGGCGGGATCGGTGAGCTCGCCGAAGCCGTTGGCCAGCTCGACGCCGCAAACATAGACCTCGAAACGCTCCGCCACGCGCCTGTCGTGCGTGGCCGCGCGGGCCAGCGCCGCCTCGCAGCGGGGATACTCGCAGAGCACGGTCGGCCGCCCGTTGCCCAGCTTCGGCTCGATCGTCACCAGCACCTTGGAGAAGATGTCGCTCCAGCCGTCGTTTGCCGCGACCGCAACGCCGGCTCTCTGCACCGCGGCGGCCAGCGCGTCGCGCCCACCCCGGCCTTCATCGTCGAGCGTCGCCATCAGATCGATGGCCGCATGGCGCGCGAACGCCTGCGCCACCGTCAGGCGCTCGGGCGGGCTCCGGGGATCGCATTCCCGGCCCTGCCAGGTGAACACCTCCGCCTCGGCAGTATCGGCGGCAAGGCGGACGAGGTCGAGCGTGTCGGCGATCACAGCCTCACAAGGCTCGCGTGCGCGATACCATTCGAGCATGGTGAATTCGGCCGCGTGCAGCGGCCCGCCCTCGCGGTTGCGGAAGACGCGGGCAAAATCGAAGATGCGGCTCTCGCCCGCCGCCAGCAGCTTCTTGGCCGCGAATTCGGGCGAGGTGTGCAGGTAGAGGGTGCGCCGGGAACCGTCGATCGCCACGCGCTCCGCGGCGAAGGCCGTCAGATGCGCCTCGTTGCCCGGGGAAACCGCCAGGGCGCCGCATTCGACCTCGGTGAAATCCCGCGCCTCGAAGAAGGCATGGAGAGCCTTCTTGATGCGCCCCCGCGACAACAAGGCGGGCCGGCGGTCGGCGTGCCGGTCGGGAGCCCACCACGAACCAGTCTTGGCCAAGGCCGTTGCCTCCTGCTATAGCCCCGTCTCCGCGGCTCTGCCGCTTCGACGTGGCAAGCCCCTAAGACGAGGTACTTCCGTGGTTTCGGTTATCGCCAGCTCCGTGCGCAAAGGCAATGTTCTCGAAAAGGACGGCAAGCTCTATGTGGTTCTGAAGGCGGAGAGCTTCTTCCCCGGCAAGGGCACGCCCACCACCACCATCGACATGCGCCGCATCTCGGACGGCGTGAAGGTGGTCGACCGCTACAAGACCACCGACAGCGTGGAAAAGGCCTTCGTCGAGGAGAAGACCTACAACTATCTCTACCAGGATGGCGAGCATTTCGTGTTCATGGACCCCGAGCATTTCGACCAGCTTCCGGTTGACGGCTCGGTGGTGGGCGACCGCGCGCCCTACCTGCAGGAGAACATGGAAGTCACCCTGTCGCTGCACAACGGGGCGGCGGTATCCATTGAGCTGCCGCAGCGCGTGACCCTGGAAGTGACCGAGACGGAACCGGTGGTGAAGGGCCAGACCGCCTCGGGCTCGTTCAAGCCTGCGCTGCTGTCGAACGGCGTGCGCACCATGGTCCCCACGCACATCGTCGTCGGCACGCGCATCGTGGTGATGACCGAAGACGGCGCCTACGTCGAGCGCGCGAAGGACTAGCAACGCCCTTCGCGGCTCGCGCGAGTCATGCTGAGGAGCGAACGCGCCGAGCCGTGAAGCACGCGCACGAGCACCTCAGGGCGACGCCTTTCGGATTACGGCTTGCGCCACATCACCGGCGGCGGCGTGAAGGCCGCCCGGCGGTCTTCTGGCCCGGCTTGGCCGGGACTCGGCAGGCTCGGCGGCCGGGCCTTGTTTTCGGGGCCGAAGCCCTGATGCTCGTCCATCGACTTGAAGATCTTGAGCCTGTCTTCCACCAGGTCATAGACGCTCGCCGGGCATTCGCCGTTGACGATGTTGACGCCGATTTCGATGGCCCGCTCGCGGTTGATCTGCTCGGAATGCGGCATGTCGCCGGAAACGAGGAAATCGGTGAGCCGGCAGGCATCGTCGCGGCCGAAATGCGCCTTGTTGAGCAGCTCGCAGGCGCGCGCGCGGGCGGTCTTCTGCTCCTTCTCCGCGAGATACCCGAGCAGAACCGTGAAGTCTTCCACCGCCTGGATCGGCTTTTCCTTGAGCAGCCGGGTATAGGATTCGATCGGGAAGCCGAAGAACTGCGTGTCGATGGGTCCGAGGCAGGCGTACCTGCCCATCACGATCTTCTCGGTGGCAAGCGCGATGATGGTGCCCGCGCTCATGGCGCAATAAGGCACATAGGCCGTGGTGTTGGGACGGTCCTTCAGCGCGCTGGCGATGAGCTCGCAGGCGAAGGCTTCACCGCCCGGCGTATGCAGCACGATGTCGAGCGGCTTGTCGGCCGGCACCGAGCGGATCTCCGCGAGAATCTCGAATGCCTCGCGCGTGGAAAGATAGCGCCGCTCATCGGTGGGAAAATCGCGCGGATGGCCGAAATCGTGGATGATCGGGATGATCTTGCGGCCGTTCGATTCCTTAGGCGCGGCGACATAGGCGGGCTGGACCATGCCGCCCGGCGCCATCATCGGCCTGGGCGCGATCGTGCGCTCGAGACGACGATGACGAATCTGCCGCATCACGAAGGCAACAACGAGCGACATCGCAAGCAGAGCGACGCCCGCCAAAAAGATCTTCGGATCGAAAACCACGCTGACCCCCACTCCGGCTTACGCGCCGATATCTTGTGGAACATCATAAACTGGCAACGACGCCGCGCAAAGGCGAAGGCAATTTGACGCGACGGTTTGCATCGAGGCCGTCATCTTGATGCTGCCGAACGCACGGAACGTTGCGAATCATTGCGAAAAACATCCACTTCAGAGGCGTGCATCAAATTGCCGCAGCGCATGTTTGCAGGTTCCCTACGCAATCCATCCCAAAGTCACGAAATGCAATCAGATGGCCGATTTGCATCACTGTTGCGAATCCAACTCGGGTTGGCATCGCGGCTGGCCTGGGTTAAAGAGGTTCCATGATTCGACTTGACTGTGCCGGACGCGCGACAGCCATCTCCCTTCTAGCGACCATCGTCGTCTTCTTCGGCGCGCAGACGGCCGATGCGTGCAAAGTCCATCACCATCATCGCGCAAGCGTGCATGCGGTGAAGGCCGCGCAGGCAGCGAGCCTGCCGCAATCGGAAATCATCGATCCGGCACTCAAGAACTCCGGCCTGATGCTAGCGGGCCCGACCTATGCGATCGTCGCGCAGGACAACGACACCCCACCGACCACGCCCACGATCGTGAAGCCGGCACGCCATGTCTATTGCGCCGAATATGCCCGCATCGCCTCGGGCATCGCGATATTCGGCGACGCCAGGACTTGGTGGGACAAGGCCAGGAACAACTACGCGCAGGCCGACATCCCCTCGCCCGGTTCCGTGATGGTGTTCAACACGCGCAAGCAGATGCGCTCTGGCCACGTGGCGGTGGTCAAGCGCGTGCTGTCGGATCGCGAAGTGATCATCGACCATGCCAATTGGGGCCGCGACGGGCGGATCTACCTGAACGCGCCGGTGATCGACGTCAGCGAGAACAACGACTGGTCGCTGGTGCGCGTGTGGAACACGCGGGCCGGAACGATGGGCACCACCACCTACGCCCTCAAAGGCTTTATCGAGCCGCGCATTGTGTCGGTGAACTGACCGCATCCGAACGCACGGTTCCGCTCTCCCACCCACAAGCCAAAGCCCCGGTCCGCCGTTCACTTCACGGCCGGCTGCCAGCCTTCCCTGCCGGCGCGCCAGAAGACGAACGCAATCCAGTCCGCAGCCAGTTCGTCGGTTTGCGTCTTGGTCGAGCCGATGCCGTGGCCGGCCTCCGGATCGATCCGCAGCAGCACAGGATTGCTGGTGCCCGAGGCCAGCAGCGCCGCCTCCAGCTTGGCCGGCTCCCACGGCGAGACGCGCGGATCGTTGAGCCCGGTGGAGATCATCACGGCCGGATAGGTCACGCCGGCGCGGACGTGCTGGATGGTGTCCATGTCGTAAAGGTTCCTGAACCCCGCCTCGGTCGTCACCGTGCCGAACTCGGGGATGTTGGGCGGGCCGTTGGGCGAGAACTCCGCGCGCAGGGTGTTGGCTGCCGGCACGACGTCGATCACGCCAGCGAACAGGTCGGGTCGCTCGGTCATGGCACGGCCGACCGTGATGCCGCCCGCCGAACCGCCGATGATGAACAGCTTGTCCTTGGTCGTGATGCCGCGCGCGATCAGATCCTCGCTGCAGGCGATCAGGTCCTGCCAGGTGTTGTGCTTGTTGGCGTCCTTGCCGCCGAGTCGCCAGGCCTCGCCCAACTCGCCGCCGCCGCGCACATGGCAGATGCCGTAGGTGATGCCCTCCTCCATCGCCGCCGCACGCCGCGAAGAGAAATCGGCAAGCTCGGAAATTCCGTACGAGCCATAGGCCTCGACGATCGTGATCTGGGGACCGGCGACGCCCTTGGGCTGCACAAGCGACAGCGGCACCATCACGCCGTCATGCGCCCTGGCCTCGAGGTCGCTGACCGTAAACGCCGCCGGATCGATGTCGCCGCGCACGCCGAGCTTGAGATCGGTGAAACGGCCCGATTTGGGATCGTACCGGAACGTGGTGGGCGGCGTGACCCAGCTCGAGATTTCGAAGGTCAAGCCCGGATGGCGAGGATCGGAGAACGTGTCGCCGATGTGGCCCTTGAACGGCAGTGCGATCTCCTCAATGCGCGCGGTGCCGGCGGGCACGCGCAACAACTGCGAATAGGCTCCGCGGCTGGTCAGCACGTAAAGCCCGTCGGAGGCGGCGTGAATCGCCTCGATGACGCGGTCCGGCTCCGCCTTCACCAGCACCCTGGCGGCCGACAGCTTCTGGTCCGCCTTCAGCGCCAGCACCTGGAATGTGGGCGCGTCCTTGTGCGACAAGAGGAAGATTTCGCTGCCGCGCGAGTCGATGCTGGTGACACCATCGCTGCGGTCGACAAACAGCTTCCACGGCGCCCCGGGGTTTGCCGCCGCGGCGGCCGGTGCCAGCCACAGCTTCAACTCATTCTGCACGCCGTTGATCGAGAGCAGAAACGCGGTGGGCGAGCCGGGCGCAAGCACCACGGCGGGAGACTCTTCCGGCGTGAACGCGGTGCCCCTGCCGATGCCGGAGCCGGCAACGGGCACAGGCTCCGATTTGAGGTTCCAAGCATCCGCGGTGGCGTATTTGTACTTGTCGAGCTTGGTCTCGTTCGCGCCGAGCTTCTTGAGGCGGATGAAAAACAGCGTCTTTGAATCGCCTGTCCAGGCGGTGGCGCCAAACTCAGCCCGGTCCACGGGACCGGCAATCGGCTTTCCGCTCGCCGCATCGTAAACCGTGAGCACCGCGTTTTCCGAGCCGCCTTCGGAAACGCCGACCGCGATCTTGCTGCCGTCCGGCGAAGCGAGGACGTAATTGATGGCATAGGGCTCGCCGCCGTGTTCGGCGCGCAGCCTGGCGATGTCGACGATCTTGCGGGTACCCGCCGCGTCGCGCACCATGAGATCGAAATTGTCCGATCCCGGAACGCGCTCCTCATAGAAGGCGCGGCCGCCGTAGCTGGCATAGCCGGCGATGAAGCCGAAGCTGCCGGTGAAGGCCGCCACGCGCTTGCCCAGTGCGGCGCGCGGGCCGATCGAGTCGATGACGCTGCGGGTGTAGGCGCCCTCGGCCTTCATCCAGTCAAGCGTTTCCGGGCCGAGCTTCTCCATGCCGCGCCAGTTGTCGGTGACCGACTGACCGAAAAAGGTCTCGGTGACCGGCGTGGGCGGAGGCGCCGGCGGCTGGCCCGCGGCAACGGCGGCGGTCGAGAGCGCGAACGTGGCGGCGGCAAGAGCGACTGCGGATTTCATGGTGCCCTCTGCGAGACAATGGCGTTGCCTGAGCCTAATGGAACTACGGACGGTCTACCAACAGGGGAGGCTTTCACGTTCAATTGAGCGCCTGCGCCCTTGGCGCAGACCTCGGAACTAGCCCGTATACCGTGCGCGCCGCCGCAAGTCCGCTGCTGGAGTTCTGGTGCGGTCGGAGGAAGAATTCGCGCGCCTCGCACTGAACCGCGGCCGAGGTGGCCACGAGCCCCGCATTGATGCCGGTGACCGATCCGCATCACGGCCGAATTTTCGCCTTCTGCCCTTACGGATTGCTGGTGTGCCCGGGCGGAAGCTTGATGCGCGAACCGTTGGCGGCGCCGGTGTCATCGCTAATCTGCCAGCGATGCGGGAAAGAACAATCGGCATGGGCGGCGGCAAGGCGCTGGCGGTCGTTGCGGGCGGCGAACTGAACGGACTGGGCGTGGTGCGCAGCCTGGCGCGCGCCGACGTCGCCGCCTTGTTTCTCGATACCGACACGCGGCGCGCGACGATGCAGACGAGATTCGCGCACAAACGCGAGGTCGCCGCGCTTTCGGGTCCCCTCTTCCTCGCGGAACTGAAGCGCCTGCGCGCCGAACTCGACCACGATCCCGTGCTGTTCCTGACCCAGGAAGCCGGAGTCGCCACCGTCGCCGAGGTCCATGCGGAGATCGCCAAGTCGTTCCGCATCTCGATGCCACCCCTTGCCACCATGCGCATGCTGATGGACAAGACGCTGTTCCAGACGCAAGCCGAGGCGTTGGGGTTTGCGGTGCCGCGCTCGGTCCGGCTGCACAGGGGCGACGAGGGCGCCGCCGTGGAGACTTTGCGCTTTCCCTGCGTGCTGAAACCCGCCGCCAAGAGCCCCGACCATCGCCTGCCCAAAGCACACAGGCTTGGAGATGCCGCCGCCGCGCGCGCGCTGTGGCGCGATCTCGACGGAAGGGTCGATTGCGCGATTCTGCAGGAGTGGATCGAGGGGGCCGACAGCGACGTTTACTTCTGCCTGCAGTACCGCGCGCGGTCGGGCGAAATAGCGTCTTTCACGGGGCGCAAGACCTGCCAGTGGCCGCCGCTGGTGGGGGGCACGGCGACCTGCATGCCCGCTCCCGAGGCCGAAGCGGAGTTGACCGCGACCACCAACCGCTTTTTCGAGGCGGTCGGTTTCATCGGAATGGGCAGCATGGAGTACAAGCGCGACCGGCGCGACGGTCGATTCCTCATGGTGGAGCCTACCGTCGGGCGCACCGACTTCCAGGAGGAGATCGCGACCTTGAACGGCGTCAATATTCCCTATGCGGCCTGGCTGGGCGAGCAGGCACGCCCGCTTCGAGGATACGGGCATGCGGCAGCGCCCACCGCCTGGCGCGATCCGTTCGGCCACCACAACGCCGTCAAGACCGGCGCCAGCGATGCGCTGGCCGCGATCGCACCCGGCATGAAGGTGGCCGATGCCTATTTCCGGGCGCTCGACCCCGCGCCCCACTTCCTCGCGCGGTTGGAACCCGTCGGCAAGCGCCTGCGGGCGCTGGCAAAACGGAAAACTGCCGCGGCCGATGCCTGACGCGACAAATCGGAGTCTGTGCGGCCCCGCCCCGGCGCTCCATTGTCGGCCCACGGGAGGCCTTCATGGGGCACGCGCTCGCTTACGTCCTCGCCGCGCTCTGCATTCTGGCGATCGCCTACCGCTTTTACGGCGTCTTCTTTGTCCGCCGCATCCTTGCCATCGATGACAAAGAGCCGACGCCGGCCCACCTGTTCAGCGACGGCAAAAACTACGTTCCGACGCGCAAATGGGTCAACGCGGGCCAGCACTTCGCGGCCATCGCGGCAGCAGGACCGCTGGTGGGACCCGTTCTGGCGGCGCAATTCGGTTTCTTTCCCGGCTTCGTCTGGCTGCTTGCGGGCGCGGTGATCGGCGGAGCGGTGCACGACACCGTGGTGCTGTTCGCCTCGATGAAGCTGCGCGGGCTGTCGCTTTCGGAAGTGGCCAAGCAGGAGCTCGGACCGCTGGCGGGATGGTGCACGGGGCTTGCCATGCTGTTCATCATCGTGGTGACGCTGGCAGGCCTTTCGATGGTCGTGGTCAACGCGCTGGAGCGCAACCCGTGGGGCGCATTCGCCGTGTTCGCAATCCTGCCAATCGCCGTGGCACTGGGCCTTTCCGAACGCCACCTCGGGGCCTCGCGACTCGCCACCCTGATCGCGCTCGCCGCCGTGATCGCGGGCGTGCTGGCCGGGCCGATCGTCAAGCAGACGGCGCTCGCCCAGTGGTTGATGCTGAACAAGCAGAGCTTGAGCGTGATCCTGCCGGTCTACGCCTTCCTGATGTCCACCCTGCCCGTGTGGCTCCTGCTGACCCCGATCAGCTATCTGTCGAGCTTTCTGAAAGTGGGCGTGTTCGCGGCACTGATCGCGGGCGTGATCTTGATCAACCCCGAAATCCATTTTCCGGCGGTGATCACGGCGTTCGCCGGCGGCGGCGGACCGGTGATCGCGGGACCCGTGTGGCCGTTCGTTTCGATCACCATCGCGTGCGGCGCCATTTCCGGCTTTCACGCCTTCGTCGGCTCCGGCGTCACGCCCAAGCTGGTCGACAAGTGGAGCGACATCCTGCCCGTGGCCTTCGGCGGCATGCTGATGGAGTGCATGGTGGGCGTCATGGCGCTGGTGGCCGCCACCGCGCTGCACCCCTCGGACTATTTCGCCATCAACGCCGCGCCGGCCGCCTTCGCCAAACTTGGTCTGCACACGATCGAGCTGCCGCGACTGACGCAGGAGATCGGGCTGGATCTCGCCGGGCGCACCGGCGGCGCAGTGACGCTGGCGGTGGGCATGACCAAGATCTTCACGGCGCTGCCGTGGTTTTCCAAGCTGGCTTCCTATTTCTTTCAGTTTGCCGTGATGTTCGAGGCGGTGTTCATCCTGACGGCGGTGGATTCCGGCACGCGCATCGCGCGCTACCTGATCCAGGACCTGGGCGGCGCCTTCGTTCCCCGATTCAGGAAGGTCGACTGGACGCCGGGCATGCTGGCGGCGAGCTTCCTGGCGTGCCTGTTGTGGGGATATCTGCTGGTTTCCGGCGACATTGGCTCGATCTGGGCGCTGTTCGGGGTTTCCAACCAACTCATGGCCTCCATCGGCCTGATCGTCGGCGCCACCGTGATCCTGCGCCTTTCCAGGCGCCGCGCGTACATGCTGACCTGCCTGGTGCCCCTGGGTTACCTGTTCGTCACCGTGACGGCGGCCGGCGTCTGGATGATGCTGCACGTCTATCTGAACCCGGCGGCCAAAGGCTATAATGTGTTCAACGGCGCGATCACGGCCGTCGAACTGGCGCTTGGCACGGTCATCCTGCTTTCGGCGCTGCCCCGGTGGCGGCGCCTGGCGCGTCCCGCCGCGATCCAGGCGATGGCGGAAGGCCCCGCGCAATAGGGAACGCAAACGTGAAGATCGAGGTCTCCCCTGGCGAGCTGATGGACAGACTGACGATCGTCGAGATCAAGCTGGAAAAGATCGCCGACCCGGCGCGCCGCCGCAATCTGGAGCGCGAGCATGCCGAGCTTCTGGCCGCGCGCGGCGACGCCAGGGACAACGAGCTGGACCGTCTGGTGGCCGAGCTGAAGGCGGTCAACGCCGCGCTATGGCGCATCGAGGAAGACTTGCGCGCGCACGAGCAGCGGCGCGAATTCGGCGCCGACTTCGTGGAGCTGGCCCGCTCGGTTTATTTCAACAACGACCGCCGTTCCACCCTCAAGCGCAGGATCAACGAGCATCTTGGCAGCGCCTTGACGGAAGAAAAATCGTACCCTTCCTATTGATGATGCGGCCGGGATGAGCACCTTCGATTTCAACAGTGCGCTTCAGAAAGCGGTGATGCTGCAGCGATCCGGCCGCGTCGCCGAGGCGGCGGCGATCTACCGCCAGCTTGTCCGCGGCGCGCCGCCCAACGCCCAGGTTCTGTTCTTCCTCGGCGCCGCCGAGATGCAGCTCGGCAACCACAATGAGGCGGTACGGGCGCTGCGTCGCTCGCACGAGCTGGCGCCGGACCAGCCGAGGACCCTGTGCAATTTGGGGCTTGCACTCATCAACCTGAAGCGGAACGAGGAAGCGGTGACGAGCTTCGACCGGGCCCTGGCGCTCGATCCGCGCTACGCGTTGGCGCACAACAACCGCGGCGCCGCACTGCTGGAACTCGAACGGTACGAGGAGGCGCTTGCCAGCTTCGAAAGCGCCGTTGCCGTCGAGCCGGGCTATGCCGAGGCGCACAACAACCGCGGCACCGCGCTTCGGCTTCTCGCGCGCAACGAAGAGGCGCTTGCGAGCTTCAGCCGCGCGGCGGCAATCGCCCCCGGCTATGCCGTCGCACATCATAATCGCGGCACCGCCTTGCTGGACTTGTGCCGATGGGACGAGGCGCTCGCCAGTTTCGATCGTGCTCTGGCGCTCGACCGCAGCAATGCCCGTGCCCATTGCGGCCGGGCGACCGCGCTCTACAGCCTGAAACGCCTCGACGAGGCCCGAAACGACAACGAGCGCGCGCTCACCATCGATCCCGCGCTGCCCGAAGCGCGATGGAACAAGGCTCGCCTGGCGCTGATTGCAGGCGATTTCGCGACCGGCCTGGAATTCTATGAGTCGCGCTGGCAGACGCCGGGCTTTTCCGACGACCGGCGCGACTATCCCCGACCATTGTGGGACGGCAGCCAGCCGATCGCCGGCAAGACGCTGTTCGTGCATGACGAGCAGGGCTTCGGCGACGCGATCCAGTGCTGCCGCTATCTGCCGCTGGCGCGCGAGGCCGGCGCGGAGGTCATCCTGGAAGCGCGGCAGAGGCTGTTGCCCCTGCTGGCCTCGCTCAAGGGCGGCATCCGGTTGATGGCCAAGGGCGCGCCGCCGCCCGCGTTCGATCTTTACTGCCCGATCATGAGCCTGCCGCGCGCGTTCCACACCGCGTTCGAGACGATCCCGGCGCAAATCCCCTATCTGTTCGCCGAAGCGGCCAAGCGCGAAGTGCTGCGGGCAAGGCTCGGCGCGAAGACCGTGCCGCGCATCGGCGTCGCGTGGTCCGGCAGCCCCAAGCCGAACGTCGACCGTCTCCGCCGGCTGCCGCTGCAATTGCTGGCGCCCCTGGCGAGCGGCCCGTTCGAGTTCCATTCGCTGCAGAAGGAGAACCGGCCCGACGAGGTCGGCCAACTTGAACGGCTGCCGCAGCTTCAGCGCCACGAAGACGAGCAGAACGACTTTTCGGACGCGGCCGCGTTGATCGATTGCATGGATCTCGTCGTCACCGTGGACACCGTCGTGGCCCACATCGCCGGCGCCATGGGCAAGCCGGTGTGGATCCTGCTGCCGTTCATGCCGGACTGGCGCTGGCGCGCAGAAGGCAGCGACAGTCCGTGGTATCCGACGGCGACGCTGTTCCGCCAGAAGACAATGGGCGATTGGAGCGCCGTCATTGCCGAGGTTTCGGCGCGTTTGCGGGCGCACTTCGGCTGGTGAGACGGCTTCAGGGCATGGGCGAACAGATTTCGACGGTGTGCCCGTCAAGGTCGCGCACGTAGGATACGGTCTGGTGCCGCGGCTTGTCTTCCGGCGGCGAAGCGCCGCTCGATCAGACGGCCTGGCCCGACCTTTCGAGCACCGCCATGTCGAAGCGCCCGCCCGACGGACACCGTCCAGAAGCACTCGATGATGTCTTCGAGCTCCGGCCGGTATTCGCGATAGCCGCCGGGTTGGAGCATGGCTTCACTCCCTCGGCTTAGCCCAACGCAGCGACATGCACGAAAGGCCCGCATCGAGCTTGGCCACTTCGCCGACCGGCAGCAGCCGGACGGAATGGCCCGCTTTCGCGATCAACTCGGCGGTATGCGGAAAACCCTCGCCTAACAGAATGGTGCGGTTGACGCGCACCAGATTGGCCGCACCTTCCTCGCCCGGCGGCGTCTCGATCACGCGGAAGCCCGCAAACACGCCGGAGGCGGCCATCGCGTGCGTGGCGATCACCGTATCCTCGTCGACGAGCGCACAAACCGACTTGAAGTGCAGCGCGGGCGCGGGCGTTGCGACCACGCGCGCGGCGCGGCCGAGGGTCTTCAGATGGCGGATCAGCGCCTCGGCCCCCGCCCGGTTGGTGCGCCCCGAAACGCCGATGAACACGCCCGCCGGCGTCACCAGAACATCGCCGCCGTCGGCATATTCGCCTGCACCAAGCTCGGCGACCTGGGCGAAATGGCGGGCCAGCGCCCCACGCACCTCCTCGCGCTCGGCCTGGCGCGTCGGCGCACCGGGCCTGAGAAGGATCGCGCCTTCGGGAAAGGCGAGCGCAGTATCCTCGACGAAGACCGAATCCGGAAAGCTCTCGAGCGGCTTCAGGATATCGACGGCAAGGCCCGCTTCCGCCAGCGCATCGACATAGGCACGGTGCTCGCCGAGCACGACTTCATAGCTGATGGCGGCGCCGGTATCGCTGCGCAGGCCGCCCACCACGCTCTTGCCCGGTTCGCGCACGATGGCCGTGGTGAAGTCGAAAACACGCATTCTCTGCCTCGGCGCGTCGATCATAGCCCAAAAGCGCCGCCTTGCTTGCGGCCAAGACTGTACGCCTCGTCAATTTCCGGCGGAACCCGCGCCGTCATCCAACCATTGAAAATCTGTGGCGCAATGGCGCAGGATCGCAGCGCCCGCAAGATGGAGAAGACGGCAATGCCCAATCCCTTCGTGCATATCGAACTCAACACCACCGATCACCGGCGCGCCAAGGAGTTCTATGGCCAGCTGTTCCAATGGGAGCTGAGGGACATGGACATGGGAGCGCACGGCACCTACACGCTGATCGGGGTGGGCCAAGGAACCGGCGGCGGAATGATGCAGCATCCAGTGCCGGGCGCGCCGTCGACGTGGGTCCCTTATGTCGAGGTGACAGACCTGGCCCAGTCGACCGCCAGAGCCAGACAGCTCGGCGCCCAGGTCGTCCAAGAAAACGTGCCGGTGCAAGACATGGGCACCTTCAGCATCATCGTCGATCCGACGGGTGCAGCGCTGGGGCTGTGGGAAACGAGAAAAAAGTAGCCGCCAACCTGCGCCCGATTCATGAGGCCGAGGCGCTGGTGCGCCCATGATCGCGCGCCCGTTCGATTTGCGGATTCGCTGCGTCGGCGGAGCGTCTGCGCGACCGGGCCTTGCCGGGCCATGTTGAGGTAAGTCATTCATTTCACGACATTTTTTACGCCTTCGGCAATATAATTGTTATCCTGATTTCGCGTGTTGCGAGGCCTCGGGTCGATTGTGTGCCGACTCGAATTCGAATGCTTCGAAATCGGTCCAACCGGTTGCGGCGCAGCGATTTTCGCCTTGCTTCGCACGCCGATTTTCCGGCGCAAGGCGCGCGCCATTCGAGCGCAAGCGCAGCGTTCTGCAGCGATGTCAAACAGCGTAAGCGATGTGGGAAGCGCGCGGCGCGGTTTCAAGGGGATGCGGCGACCGGCGCGCTGCTGCGCGCGGCCTTCTTCAACGAGACGCTGGCGAATTGGCAGATTGTGATCCCGCATTTCGGGACCGTCACCGGCCCTTTCAAGCTCTCGTCGCCGCAATACGAAGGCCCTTACGACGGCGAGGTGAAGCTCTCGCTCTCACTCTGCTCCGCCGGCGCGCTGACCTTTGCGGCGCTCTAGAACAGCGAGATCTGGCAGCCGTAGACCGTCATGATGTTGGGCGGCTCCTGCGACAGCGTGATGTCCATCGTTCCCAGTTTCGCCGGGCCTTCGGTCGCCAGGATGACGTGGCCGTCCGCGGACGGCAGCACCGTGCCGTAGGAGGTGGTGAAGCCTTCCCCGCCAATCTGGTACTGGACTGGACCGGTGGTCGAGGTCTCGCGGCAGTCGACGGCGTAACGCTTGCCCGGCGCGGCGCGGAAGCGCACGCGGACGTAACCGTTGATGCCGCCGACCCAATTCTTGGTGAAAACGATGATGGCCGAGGGCGGAATGCTGGGCAGGTCTCCGTTGAGCGTCGAGGCCTGCAGCGCGCCGCCATTGACGTGCGCGCTGTCGAAGTCAAGCTCGGCAAGCCCGGCGATATAGGGCGCGCTGGGATCGAGCGACGCGGGCTGGCTGAGCACGGGCGGCGTCATGAGCTTGAGGAATTTCTGCACCGCGAGCGCGCTTTCCAGCTTGGTGTAGAAGCGAGGCGGCGGGGCTTTCGGCGCCGGCAAGGGCGCGAAATGGACCGGATCGGCCAAAGCGGCGGCGAAACAAAACAAGACGACGACGGGTACGTAACGCATGGCGGTCCCCCAGACCTAAATCGATGCCTAGGCTGCCTGATTTGACGCAGGTCGGCAACCGAGACACGGGCCGGCAGCGGCCGGGAAGGAAAAGATGAACAGAATCCGCGGCGAAGCCGAACTGCTGACCGGCGGCAAGAGCGACCGCCTCTAGCTCACGCTCGGCGCTCTCGCCGAGATCGAGGACAGCCTCGGCCTCGCCGAGCTGAGCGGCGTTGGCCTGATGGATTTTTTGAATCAGCGCGATAGAGACTACTGCATAGCCGATGTCTCATCTAGATGAGACATCGGCGGCACCAGCGTTTGCGGTGTCGGTGGGCGATATCTGAGCGAAGAGTGTGGGCGGAGCCACCATGGGGGACGATGATAATCGAGTCTTGGGCAATGTCATCAAGATCGATGACGAACGGATCAGGGGCCAGCAGAGATCACTGACCGCTTAAGCCAGGGACGGGAGCCGGCCGATCACATTCCATTTTGCGAAAAACTCTGGACACTACCAATTTCTCTCGATTCGCTTGGTCCAAAAAAGCCAGGTCAGGTCAGTACCATGCGCCGCACCACGCCGATGCTGGTGCCTCGCGAATGGACGTTGCGCCAAAACGAAAACCCCGCCGGATCGCTCCAGCGGGGTTTTACGTGGATTTGTGAAGGCGATTTGTTCTGTCCTTGGCAGGACTGGCGACGACCGACTCTCCCGCGGCTTGGGCCGCAGTACCATGGGCGCTGGAGGCTTTAACGGCCGAGTTCGGAATGGGATCGGGTGGGATTCCTCCGCCAGGATCACCAGTCCGGCTAAGGACAGAACCGTCGGTGGCGGGCATCACCCCCCACCCGTCCAGCTTCGCCGCTACGCGGCCTCGACGGACGACCTCCCCCGCGAGGGGGAGGCGACTGGTCATACGACACTCTGTGTACTGAGTAATATGCCTGGTCTTCTTTCCAGACATGGAACGGGTGCTTGAACGATCAAGAGTTACAATCGAGCGATTAGGACCAGTAAGCTCAATGCATTGCTGCACTTACACACCTGGCCTATCAACGTGGTCGTCTTCCACGGCTCTCGAGGGAAACCTGGTTTTGAGGTGAGTTTCCCGCTTAGATGCTTTCAGCGGTTATCTCGTCCGCACTTAGCTACCCGGCGATGCGGCTGGCGCCACAACCGGTCCACCAGAGGTGCGTTCGTTCCGGTCCTCTCGTACTAGGAACAAGTCCTCTCAAGTTTCCAACACCCACGGCAGATAGGGACCGAACTGTCTCACGACGTTCTAAACCCAGCTCACGTACCACTTTAAATGGCGAACAGCCATACCCTTGGGACCGGCTACAGCCCCAGGATGTGATGAGCCGACAT
>Ga0335085_10003111_pt1 | contig 29457 bp, 30 predicted proteins | sample Lox_Sample_45_FD_206712 | JGI IMG/M metagenome (GOLD analysis project Ga0335085, IMG submission 206712) | Soil microbial communities from Loxahatchee National Wildlife Refuge, Florida, United States - Lox_Sample_4.5 | ecosystem: Environmental > Terrestrial > Soil > Wetlands | place: USA... | reverse complement strand
GCGGCGACTGGGTCGACAGCTGCACCGCGATCGTCGAGCACCGCGACGGGCGCATGGAGCTGGTGCACTGGAGCGCCGAGGCGGAGCTCGAGCCCGCGCCGGCGCCGATGGCCAGGGCGGCCTGAGCGCGGCGCGGCGCTCACGGCAGCCTCATCAGGGGCTCGCCGGTGCGCACCATCAGGCCGGGCGCGATTCGCCCGGCGAGCTCGAATCCGCGCGGCGCGAACACCAGGACGGTCGAGCCGTGCTCGAACCAGCCCATCTGCTCGCCCTTGGCGAGGTGCGCGTCGCAGTCGATGCGGTTCGGGCCGCGGTAGCGCAGGTGCAGGCGAACGTCGACGAAGCGCAGCCGGATGCTCGCGACCAGCACGGCGGCGACCGGCACCAGCAGCAGCTCGTGGCCGCCCGCATCGAGACGGGCGCGGATCAGCGCGCGCTCGTTCTTGCAGAAGAGCTTGTCGATGCGCCGCAGGGCCGGCGGATTGACGTTCCAGGTGTCGCCCGAGAAGTAGACGACCTGCTCGACGCGGCAGTCGTGCGGCGCATGGAAGCGGTGGTACATGCTGGGCGTGATGCGCAGGGTGGCGAACCGCCCGTCGCGGAAGCGCGCCGCGAGCCGCGCGTCGCCGAGCAGCTCCTCGAGCGAGTACGGGAACCCCTTCGCCTGATAGGCCCTTGTTCCCTCGATCCGGCCGCAGGCCCCGACGATCGCGTCGCAGGGGCTCGCGAGCACCGCGGGATCGGGGTCCACCGGCCGCGCACCGTCCTTCAGCTCGCGGACGAAGCAGTCGTGCACGCTGGCGAAACGGCTCTTCCTCGCCTCTTGCAGGCGCAGGTCGGCGAACAGCCGCCATGCGGCGAGCGACAGGTCGCGCACCAGCGGCTGCTCGATGCGGCTGAACCAGCCCATCAGCCGCGTCGCGAGGCGGCGCGGGATGCGGTTGGCGAGCAGGAAGCCGAGCGCCTCGGTCACCGTGCTGTAACGCGGCTGCGGTAAACCGTCGGCCGCAGATGGCGCTGGCTGAGTCATATCTCCTCTACGGGCTGGGCGCGGCGGGCGCCGCGAGCGCGGCGTTCACGCTGCCCGCGTTGCGCGCGCGCCTGGAGCTCTCGCGCGCCAAGCATCCCTCGCTCGCGGGCCATGCGCGCATCGCGCGCCGCATCGCCGCGCTGGTGCCCGGCTACGCCTACGGCGAGGAGCGGTTCTTTCGCAGCGACGGCGCGCCCGACGACGTAGAGGCGCGGCGCCGCGCCGGCTTCGCGCGGCTCGCCGAGCTTTACCGGCGGCGCTTCGGGCGCAGCGCCGAGCTGACGGCCGAGGCGCGCGAGGGGCTCTCGGACCTGCAGTTCACCAGCGCCTACCGGGTCCCGTTCCAGTACAGCGCCTTCGTGCGCCGGCACCTGCCGGTGGGCGCGTTCCTGCAATCGTCCGCGGGCGTAAGCGTGTTCGACCTCGACGGCAACCGCTTCTACGATGTCTCCGGCTCGTACGGCGTAAACCTCTTCGGCTACGAGTTCTACAAGTCCTGCATCGCCGAGGCCGGCGCGCGCGCCGCGGCGCTCGGGCCCGTGCTCGGCGCCTACCACCCGTCGGTGGCGAGCAACGTGCGCCGGCTGCGCGAGATCTCCGGCCTGGACGAGGTCTCGTTCCACATGTCCGGCACCGAGGCGGTGATGCAGGCGGTGCGCCTCGCGCGCTACCACACGCGCCGCCCGAAGCTGGTGCGCTTCTGCGGCGCGTACCACGGCTGGTGGGAAGACGTGCAGCCCGGCGTCGGCAACCCGGTGCCGCAGCGCGACACCTATACGCTCAAGGACATGTGCGCGGAATCCCTGCGCGTGCTGCAAAGACGCGGCGACATCGCCTGCGTGCTGGTCAACCCGCTGCAGGCGCTGCATCCGAACCGCAACGCGCCCGGCGACGGCTCGCTCGTCGACAGCACGCGCAGCGCCGGATTCGACCGCGCGGCGTACTCGGGCTGGCTGGCGCGCCTGCGCGAGGTCTGCAGCGAGCGCGGCATCGTCCTGATCCTGGACGAGATCTTCGTCGGCTTCCGGCTGGCGCCGGGCGGCGCGCAGGAGTATTTCGGCGTGCGCGCCGACATGGTGACCTACGGCAAGACCCTCGGCGGCGGCCTGCCGGTCGGCGTGGTGTGCGGCCGGCGCGAGCTGATGCGCCGCTACGACGAGCGCCGGCCGGCGGACGTCTGCTTCGCGCGCGGCACCTTCAACTCGCATCCCTACGTCATGGCGGCGATGCAGGTCTTCCTCGAGCGCCTCGAGACGCCGGCGGTGAAGCGCCTCTACGAGGGCCTCGACCAGCGCTGGGATGCGCGCGCCGCGGCGCTGAACGCGCGGTTGGAGCGGGAACGCCTGCCGTTGCGCGTCGCCAGCCTCTCGTCGATCTGGACCGTCTGCTACACGCAGCCGTCGCGCTACAACTGGATGCTGCAGTACTACCTGCGCGCCGAGGGACTCGCGCTGAGCTGGGTCGGCACCGGGCGCCTGCTCTTCAGCCTCAACTACGACGAGTCCGACTTCGAGGCGGTGCTCGAGCGCTTCGTCGCCGCCGCCCGCGCCATGCAGCGCGACGGCTGGTGGTGGCCCGGCCCGGCGCTCACCAACCGCGCCATCAAGCGCTCCATCCTGCGTGAAATGATCGCCCAACGTCTCTAGGCGGTCGGCCGCAGCGTCGGGTCGATCAGCTCGCCGCGCAACAGCGCGAGCGGCGCCTTGTGGTAGAGCTTCAGGTCGTGGAACGGATCGGTGAGGATCTTGATCATCCACACCAGGCCCGTCTGCACGTCGCGAAGGTAGAAGAGCTGCACGGTGCGGAACAGCAGCCCGGCAGCGCCGACTGCGAGCCAGACCCAGCCGAGCTCCAGCGACGGGCACACCAGCACCGGCAGCGAGGCCGCGGCGAGGAACGCGTAGAGCAGCACCTTGCGGCGCAGGTTGTAGCCGACCTTGATCCGCTCCTTGTACTCGTGCGTCGCCTGGTTGACGTGGTCGTAGCCCTTCGGCTCGAAGAAGAAGTGCCCGGACTGGCGCGCCGTCATCGCCACCAGCCAGCCGACCAGCGCGGCGGTCACGGGCGAGAAGAACAGCATCACATAGGCGCACAGGAAGCTGCACGCGCTGACGAAGTGCAGCGACTGGTTGATGCGGCTGTGGTGGTAGTAGCGGTGGTCGTCCCAGCGCTGGGTTTCGAGCGCCTGCAGCAGCTGCTTCATCGTTCTTCTCCTTGCCGTGGCGGCGGGCCGCGATTGGCGCCGCAGGTTACGGAGCGATTGCTACGACTTCTTGAAGCGACCGTGACAGATCCGAGACGCGGCGCACGGCGCTGACGCGAAACGTTCATCCCCCCGTCACGCCGTGGACGCGCTGGCGCGGCAGCATGCAGCCATGGCACCCGATCCGATGCCGTTCGTGTTCGAGCAGCTGGAGGAGGCGCGCCGCTCGCTGCGGGTGGCGGTAGTCACGGAAACCTGGCCGCCCGAGGTCAACGGGGTCGCCTCGACCGCGGCGCGCTTCGTCGAGGGGCTGCGCCTGCGCGGGCACCAGATCCAGCTGGTGCGCCCGCGTCAGGATCCCGCCGCCGCGCCCGACGATGCACCGGGCTTCCACGAGATCCTGATGCGCGGCATCTCCATCCCGCGCTACCCGGACCTGAGGATGGGCCTGCCGGCGCGGCGCGCGCTGGCGAAGCTCTGGACCTGGCGGCGGCCGGACGTGGTGCACGTAGTCACCGAGGGGCCGCTCGGCTGGTCCGCGCTGCAGGCGGCGGCGAAGCTGAAGCTCCCCGCGATCTCGGACTTCCGCACCAATTTCCACGCCTACAGCCGCCATTACGGCATCGGCTGGCTGAAGCGGCCGATCCTCGCCTACCTGCGCAAGTTCCACAACCGCACGCTGGCGACGCTGGTGCCGACCGAGGCGCTGCGCGGCGAGCTCGCATCCGCCGGCTTCCGCGGACTGCGCGTGGTGCCGCGCGGCGTCGATACGCGGCTCTTCGATCCCGGGCGGCGCAGCGAGGCGCTGCGCGGCGCCTGGGGCGCGGCGCCCGGCGATCCGGTATTGCTGCACGTCGGGCGGCTCGCGCCGGAAAAGAACATCGACGCGCTCGTAGAGGCCTATGTCGAAGCGCGGCGCCGCGCGCCGCGCGCGCGGCTGGTCCTGGTGGGCGACGGCCCCTCGCGCGGGGAGCTGCGCGCACGGTGCCCCGACGCCATATTCGCCGGCGTGCGCCGCGGCGAAGACCTCGCCACGCATTACGCCTCGGGCGACGCGTTCCTGTTCCCCAGCCTCACCGAGACCTTCGGCAACGTCACGCTGGAAGCGCTCGCCAGCGGCCTGGCGCTGGTCGCCTACGACTACGCGGCGGCCCGCGCCCACGTGCGGCACTGCGACAACGGGCTGCTCGCGCCGTTCGGCGACGGCGCCGCGTTTACCGCGCTCTCAGCGGATCTCGCCGCCGATGCGGCGCGCCTGCGCGCGTTCGGCGCCCGTGCGCGCGAGGCCGCGCTCTCCCTCGACTGGGACCGCGTGGTGCGCCAGCTGGAAACGGTGCTGGAGATCGCGGCCGGCGCGCCGCCGGCCGCCGGCTACGAGACGTCCGGCGAGCGCCGCACGCGGATGCCCATGCCCCAGAGCACGTAGCCCGACACGGCGTAGGCGAGGCACAGCAGGAACAGCACCACCGCGGGCCGCAGCGACACCACCGCAAGCCCGGCGACCAGCGCCAGCATCACCCAGAAGGGCACCGCCTTCTTCAGGTTGAACTCCTTGAAGCTGTAGAAGGGCAGGTTGGTCACCATCGTGACCCCGGCGTACATGGTGAACATCCATGCGATCACGTCGAGCCACAACTCGCGGTCGATGCCGAGGTCGTCGAACACCCACACCAGCCCCGCCAGCAACGCCGCGGCCGCCGGGCTGGGGATGCCCTGGAAGTAGCGCTTGTCGACCACCTCGATGTTGACGTTGAAGCGCGCGAGGCGCAGCGCCGCCCCGGCGCAGTAGACGAAGGCCGCGATCCAGCCCAGCTTGCCCATGTCCTTCAGCGCCCACTCGTACATGACCAGCGCCGGCGCGACGCCGAAGCCGACCATGTCGGAGAGGCTGTCGTACTGCGCGCCGAACTCGCTCTGAGTGTGGGTGAGGCGCGCCACGCGCCCGTCGAGGCCGTCGAGCACCATGGCGATGAAGATCGCGATCGCCGCCTGCTCGAAGCGGCTGTTCATCGCCTGCACGATGGCGAAGAAACCCGAGAACAGCGCCGCGGTGGTGAACAGGTTCGGCAGCAGGAAGATGCCGCGCCGCCGCAGCGTGCCCAGCCCCTTGCCGCGCAGCAGCAGGCCGCGCCGCTCGAGATCCTCCGGCACCTGCTCGCCGGCCTCCTGGAAGTCCTCCATCTCACCCATGCGGCTTCAGCCTCGCAAGGATCGATTCCGCAGCGTACACCTTATCGCCGAGCGCCGCCGCCGGCTCGGCCGCGGGCGGCAGGTAGAGGTCGACGCGCGAGCCGAAGCGGATGAAGCCGAAGCGCTGGCCGCGCTGCAGCGGCGCACCCTCGTCGACGTAGCAGAGGATGCGCCGCGCCACCAGGCCGGCGATCTGCACGCAGGTGATGTCGGCGCCGTCCGCGGTGCGCAGCCACAGCGCGTTGCGCTCGTTCTCGAGCGAGGCCTTGTCGAGCGCGGCGTTGAGGAAGCTGCCCGCGTGGTACCAGCGCGCGCGCACCGTGCCGTCCACCGGCGAGCGGTTGGAGTGCACGTTGAACACGTTCATGAACACCGAGATCTTGAGCGCGTCGCGCTCGAGGTAGGGGTCGCGCGCCTTCTCCACCGCCACGATGCGGCCGTCGGCCGGCGCCAGCACGGCGTCCGGCTCCGCCGGGATCGCGCGCGCCGGGTCGCGGAAGAACTGCAGGATGAACGCGGTCGCCGCCCAGAGGGGCAGCGACCACGGCCAGCCGGCGAGAAAGCCGGTGAGGAGCGAGGCGGCGAGGGCGGCGCCGAGAAACGGCCAGCCCTCGCGGGCGACGAGCGGGTGCGGATAGCGCGCCGCCATCCGCTATTCTTTTTTCTCCGCTTCCTGCCTTTTCTGCTCCTGCTGCATCGCCTTGTTCACGTCGGCGGCGGCCTTGTCGACCATCTGCTTGGGCTGCTCGCCGAGCTTCTTCGCCGCGTCGGACTCGGGCGTCTTGCTGCCGCAGGCGGCCAGCGCCAGCGCCGCCGCCACGGCCAGGAATTCAATTCTTCGAAGTGTCGACAAGTCGGTTCCTCCGGATCCACGGCATCATCTCGCGCAGCCGCGCCCCGACCTTCTCGATCGGGTGCTCGGCGGTCTGGCGGCGGTGCGACAGCAGCGTCGTCGCGCCGGCGCGGTTCTCGAGCACGAACTCCTTGGCGTACTCGCCGTTCTGGATGCGCCCGAGGGCCTCGCGCATGCGCTGGCGCACCGCGGCATCGATGATCCTCGGGCCGGTGACGTACTCGCCGTACTCGGCGTTGTTGGAGATCGAGTAGTTCATGGTGCCGATGCCGCCCTCGTACATCAGGTCCACGATCAGCTTGAGCTCATGCAGGCACTCGAAGTAGGCCATCTCGGGCGCGTAGCCCGCCTCGGTCAGCACCTCGAAGCCCGCCTTGACCAGCTCGACGCAGCCGCCGCAGAGCACGGTCTGCTCGCCGAACAGGTCTGTCTCGGTCTCCTCCTTGAAGGTGGTCTCGATGATGCCGGCCTTGCCGCCGCCGATCGCGGCTGCGTAGGAGAGCGCCATGTCGCGCGCCTTCTTCGACGGGTTCTGGTGCACCGCCACCAGCATCGGCGTGCCGCCGCCGCCGGCGTAGGTCGAGCGCACGGTGTGCCCCGGCGCCTTCGGCGCCACCATCCAGACGTCGAGGTCCTTCCTCGGCTGCACCTGGCCGTAGTGGATGTTGAAGCCGTGCGCGAAAGCGAGCGCCCCGCCCTTCTTCAGGTGCGGCTCGACCTCGGACCTGTAGACCGCGGCGATGTGCTCGTCGGGCATCAGCATCATCACCACGTCGGCGCCTTTCACCGCGTCGGCGATCGCCGCCACCTTGAGGCCCGCCTTTTTCGCCTTGTCCCACGAGGCGCCGCCCTTGCGCAGGCCGACGGTGACCTTCATGCCGGAGTCGTGCAGGTTGAGCGCGTGCGCGTGGCCCTGCGAGCCGTAGCCGAGTATCGCCACCTTGCGGCCCTTGATCAGGGAAAGGTCGGCGTCCTTGTCGTAATAGACTTTCATGGTCTCCCTCAAACTCTGAGAATGCGGTTGCCGCGGCCGATGCCGCTCGCGCCGGTGCGCACGGTCTCGAGGATCGCGGCCTGGTCGAGCGCCTGGATGAAGGCGTCGAGCTTGCCGCCGTCGCCCGTCAGCTCGATGGTGTAGGTGCTGTCCGAGACGTCGATGATGCGGCCGCGGAAGATGTCGGCGACGCGCTTCACGTCCTCGCGCTCCTTGGGGCCGGCGCGCACCTTGATCAGCATCAGCTCGCGCTCGATGTGCTCGGCCTCCGACAGGTCCACCACCTTCACCACCTCGACCAGCTTGTTCAGCTGCTTGGTGATCTTCTCGACGATCTCGTCCGAGCCCTTGGTGACCACCGTCATGCGCGACATCGAGGCGTCCTCGGTAGGCGCCACCGTCAGCGACTCGATGTTGTAGCCGCGCGCCGAGAACATGTTCGAGATGCGCGACAGCGCCCCGGCCTCGTTTTCGACCAGGATCGAGATGATGTGGCGCATCAGAGGTCTTCGGAGAGGATCATCTCCGTGATGCCCTTGCCGCCGGGCACCATCGGATAGACGTTCTCGGCCTGGTCCGTGATGAAGTCGAGGAAGATGAGGTCGTTCCTGCGGCCGAAGGCCTCGCGCAACGCCGGCTCGACGTCGGCCGGGTTCTCGACGCGCATGCCGTGGTGGCCGTAGCCCTCGGCGAGCTTGACGAAGTCGGGCAGCGCGTCCATGTACGACTCGCTGTAGCGGTTGCCGTGGAAGAACTGCTGCCACTGCCGCACCATGCCCATGTACTTGTTGTTCAGGTTCACGATCTTGATCGGCAGCCGGTACTGCTTGCAGGTCGAGAGCTCCTGCAGGCACATCTGGATCGACGACTCGCCGGTGACGCAGGCCACCGTGTGCCCCGGGTTGGCGAGCTGCGCGCCCATCGCCGCCGGCAGGCCGAAGCCCATCGTGCCGAGGCCGCCGGAGTTGATCCAGCGGCGCGGCCGGTCGAACTTGTAGAACTGCGCCGCCCACATCTGGTGCTGGCCGACGTCCGAGGTGACGATGGCGTCGCCGCCGGTGACCTCGTAGAGCTTCTCCAGCACGAACTGCGGCTTGATGATCTTCGCCTTGCGGTCGTAGCGCAGGCAGTCCCTGGCGCGCCATTCCTCGATCTGCTGCCACCACGCCTTCAGCGCGGCGGGGTCGGGTCGCCGGCCTTCGTTCCTGAAATTCTTCAGCAGATCCTCGAGCACGTCGGTGACGTTGCCGACGATCGGGACGTCCACCCTGACGCGCTTGGAGATCGACGAAGGATCGATGTCGATATGGATGATCTGGCGCGGGTTCTGCGCGAAGTGCTTCGGGTTGCCGATGACCCGGTCGTCGAAGCGCGCGCCGACCGCGAGCAGCACGTCGCAGTGCTGCATCGCCATGTTGGTCTGGTAGGTGCCGTGCATGCCCGGCATGCCGAGGAACTGGCGGTCGGTGGCCGGGTAGGCGCCCAGCCCCATCAAGGTGTTGGTGCACGGGAAGCCGAGCAGGCGAACCAGCTCGGTGAGCTGCGGCGCGGCGTTCGCCAGCACCACGCCGCCGCCGGTGTAGATCATCGGCCGCTTCGCCTCGAGCAGCAGCTGCACCGCCTTCTTGATCTGCCCGGCGTGGCCGCGCTTCACCGGGCTGTACGAGCGCAGCGAGACGGTTTCGGGGTACTGGAACTCGCAGCTCGCGGTGGTGACGTCCTTCGGGATGTCGACCAGCACGGGCCCCGGCCGCCCGGTGGTCGCCAGGTAGAACGCCTTCTTGATCGTGACCGCGAGGTCCTTCACGTCCTTCACCAGGAAGTTGTGCTTGACGCAGGGCCGTGTGATGCCCACCGTGTCGCACTCCTGGAACGCGTCCTCGCCGATGGCGTGGGTGGGCACCTGGCCGGTGATCACCACCATCGGGATCGAGTCCATGAACGCGGTGGCGATGCCGGTGACCGCGTTGGTGACGCCGGGGCCGGAGGTGACCAGGCACACGCCGGTCCTGTGCGACGAGCGCGAGTAGCCGTCGGCGGCATGCGCCGCGCCTTGCTCGTGCCGCACCAGGACGTGGCGCACCTTGTCCTGCTTGAACAGCTCGTCGTAGATGAACAGGACCGCGCCGCCGGGATAGCCGAAGACGTATTCCACGCCCTCCGCCTGCAGGCAACGCACGACGATCTCGGCGCCGGTGAGCTGTTCGGTCTTGATGCGGTCCATGGCGACCCTCTGCCTTGCTTTCGCGTCGAAGCGGGAAAAGCGTTGAAGATTAACGGCTTGCTGCGATGCGGTCAAGCAATCGCGGGAGGCTTGGTACCATCGATCGCCGCTCCGAAAAACTGCGGCGGGGGAGAAACGATCTGGCATCCGGCAGCGAGCTCGCGGCGTTCCTCGCCGCCGTCGAACGGCGCGCGTTCAAGCAGGCGGTGTTCGCGGTGCGCGACGAGGAGGCCGCGCTCGACATCGTGCAGGACGCGATGCTGCGCCTGGCCGAGCGCTATGGCGGCCGCGGCGCGGAGGAGCTGCCGCCCCTCTTTCAGCGCATCCTGCAGAACGCGATCCGCGACTGGTACCGCCGCCAGAAGGTGCGCGCCGCGTGGACGACGCTCGTCTCGGCGCTCGTTCCCGGGCGCGGCGAGGATGACGACCAGGACCCGCTGGAGAGCCTCGGGGCGGCCGGCGCCGCGAACCCGGAACAGGCGCCCGCCGAGCGCGCCGAGCGTCGGCAAACTGTTGAAATAATTGAAGAAGAAATTTCCCGCCTGCCCGAACGTCAACGCCAGGCTTTCCTCTTGCGTTACTGGGAGGAGCTGGATGTGGCGGAGACCGCCAGGGCCATGGGTTGCTCCGAGGGCAGCGTCAAGACGCACTGCTCGCGGGCGGCGCACGCCCTGGCAACCGCGCTTCGGGCGCGCGGCGTTACTCTCTGAGGCGCACGCGACACGACTATGAACGACGAGATCCGATTCGCCGCGAAACTGCGTCAGAACCTGAACCACGGCCTGCGCCTCCAGCCGGGCGCGACACGGCGCCTGCGCGAGGCGCGCGAGCGGGCGCTCGCGCGCCATCGCGCGGTCTGGCTGGCCGAGTACGCCGCCGCGGCCGACGCCGGGCGCATCGCGGGCCGGGGGCTGCTCGCCCGCTTCGGCGGACTGGGGGGGTTGTCGCTGCGCCTGCTGGTGCCGCTGGTGGTGCTTGCCGTCGGCCTGACGGGGATCTATCGCGGGCAGAAGACCCAGCGCGCCGCCGACGTCGAGGAGATCGACACGCAGCTGCTGACCGGAGACCTGCCGATCGACGCCTACCTCGACCGCGACTTCGAGGCGTGGCTCCAGCGCAAGGCGCGGCGCACGCAGGCCGAGGGCGAATGAGGCGGCTGGTCGCGGCGGCGCTGCTTGCGGCGCTGGTGCCGCTCGCCTCGCTGGCCGCGGGCAAGCCGCCGCAGTGGGCTTCGCTCACCGCCGACCAGCAGCGCGTCCTCGCTCCCCTGAAGCGCGACTGGAACCGGCTCACGCCGGAGCAGCGCCGCAAGTGGATCGGCGTCGCCAAGCGCTATCCCAAGATGACGCCCATCGGCCAGAAGCGCGTACAGGGGCGAATGCAGAAGTGGGCCGAGCTCACGCCGCAGCAGCGCGAGCAGGCGCGGCAGCGCTACCGCAGCATCCGCAAGATCGAGCCGGCGCGCAAGGACGTGCTGGAGAGGGAATGGGCGGAGTACCAGGCGCTGCGCCCCGACGAGCGCCGCGCGGCGGAAGCGCCGCCCGGCGACGCCCGGACTGCCTCGCCGCGCAAAGCCGCCCGGCCGCGCCGCTCGCCCTCACAGCACCTGCCGCCGCCGCCGTGAGCGCGCCGCAGGCGGCCGCGGCGGTTCCCGGCATCTGGCGGCGCGTGTGGAGCATGCTCTACGAGGCGCTGCTGCTGTTCGCGCTCGCCTTCGTCGCCACCTGGGTGTTCCAGCTGGCCGCCGGCACCCCGGTGATCGCCGGCTGGCGCCTGCGCCTGCTGCAGGCGTTCCTGGTGGCGGTGTTCGCCGGCTACTTCCTGTGGTGCTGGCTGCGCGGCGGCCAGACCCTCGCCATGAAGACCTGGCGCATCCGCCTCGTGGACGTTACGCCGGCGCGGGCGCTGCTGCGGTTCGCCTGCGCGCTGCTCTTCGTTCCGACCGGGGTGTCGCTGCTGTGGGCGCTGTTCGACCACGAGCGCGCCTTCCTGCACGACCGCCTCGCCGGCACGCGCCTGGTGCTCAGCCCCTGAGGCGCACCCAGACCGGCCGCAGGCGCTCGATCCACAGCATCATCAGGAGCGCGGTGGCGAGGAACAGCAGGCTCGGCACCGCGGCGGCGGCCACCGGCGGCCACTGCTTCAGCAGGCCGATGTGCGAGAACAGGCTGTTGAGCATGTGGAAGAAGATCCCCAGCATGATGCCGAGGAAGACCTTGATCCCGACCATGCCGGAGCGCGCGTGCATGTAGGCGAACGGCAGCGCGAGCGCCATCATCACCAGCGTCGCCACGGGGTAGAAGAGCTTCTTCCAGAGCGCGATCTCGTAGCGCTCGGTCTTCTGGTGGTTCTCGGCGAGGTGCCGCAGGTAGCGGTACAGCCCGAGCGTCGACATGCGCTCGGGCACCACGATCAGCACGTTGATCAGGTCGGGGCTCACCGCCGAGCGCCATTCCGCCTCGGCATAGCGGGCGACCCGCGGCCCGCCCGCGCCGAACAGCGTCTGCGACACGCCGGTGAGGCGCCAGCGGCCGTGGCCGGCGTAGTCCGCGCGCTCCGCCTCCGTGACCTGGCGCATGCGATAGCTCGCGTCGAACTCGTAGATGCGCACGCCGTGCAGCACGCTCGCGTCGCGCGCCTCGCGCACGTTGATGAACGAGCGCTCGTCCTTGAACCAGAGGCCCGACTCGAAGTCGCCCCCGATCAGCGAGCGCATCGCCCGCATGCGCACCTGCTGCGCCGCCTCCTCCGAGGCCGGCGCGACCCATTCGCCGATGAGGAAGGTCGCCACCACGAACACCAGGCCGATCTTCAGCAGCGCGACCCCGGCGCGCGACGGCGACAGCCCGGCGGCCCGCATCACCGTGTACTCGGAATTGCTCGAAAGGTGCGCGAGCACGTACAGGGTGCCGATCAGCACCGCGACCGGCAGCAGCTCGTAGGCGTGGCCCGGAACCCAGAGCAGCACCACCAGGAAGATCTGCCGCAGGCCGTAGCCGCCGTTGCCGAGGTCGCGCAGCTCCGCAACCAGGTCGAAGAACGCGAACAGGCCGAGGAACCCGAGCAGCACGAAGCCGACCGCGCCGAACACCTGGCGCGCGAGGTAGCGCTCTAGGATCGGGATGCGCGTCACCGCCGCAGGGCGAACCGCAGCAGCTGCGTGCGGTAGGCGAACAGCGCCAGCAGCACGACGCCCATCACGGCATGCACCAGCCACCAGCCGACCGCGAAGTGCATCCGGCCGAGCGCGACGCGCGCCTGGCTCACCGACAGCAGGTTGGAGTACGTCATGTACGTGAGAAGCGCCATCAGCAGGTTGACCGAGCGGCCGGCGCGCGGATTGACGAAGCTCATCGGGATCGCGAGCATCGCCAGCAGCAGCGCCGATACCGGCACGCCGATGCGCCACAGCAGCTCGCCGAGGTTGGCGTGGGTCGGCGTCTGGATCAGCGCCAGCGTCGAGAGGCTCTTCTGCGTCGCCACCGGCTCGCCGCTGTCGTGCGACTCGATGCGCGTCGCGTAGCGGTCGAACTCGGAAATGCGGAAATCGGCCTGCCCGGGCTCGCCTTCGTAGCGGCGGCCGGCCAGCAGCACCAGGAAGCGGTCGCCGTTCGGCGCGTACTCGGTGAGGCCGCGCGCGCTGAACATGACGCCGACGCGCTGGTGCTGGGTCGAGTTGACGAACACGTTGCGTACCGAGGTCTGGTCGCCGGCGATCGACTCGACGAAGAAGACGCGGCGCTTGCTGCGCGACTCGCCGAAGGCGCCGGGCTCGACGCGCGAGATGTCGTCGCGCGAGTCGATCCGGCTGCGGTACTGGTCGCCGATCTGCGCCGCCCAGGGCGAGATGACGAACGTGAGCAGCGCGATGAGCGCGATCAGCGGCGCGGCGAACACCAGCACCGGCCGCAGCCAGGCGGTGAGCGACAGTCCCGAGGCGAACCACACCACCATCTCCGAATCGCGGTAGCTGCGCGTGAGCGACAGCAGCACGGTGATGAACAGCGTCAGCGACAGCAGCACCGGCAGCAGGTTGAGCGCCGAAAAGCCGAGGAAGGCGAGCACCGCGTCGGACGGAATCTTGCCGCCGGCCGCCTCGCCGAGCAGCCGGATGAGGCGCGTCGTGAGCGCGATCAGGAACAGCGACAGGAACACCGCGACGGCGAGATTGGCGAACTCCCGAAGCAGCGTGCGGCGGAAGATCATGCGATACTTGCTGCGTGTTTCACAGGAGGCTGCGGTGCAATTTAGCATAAGCACGCGGGCGCCCGAGGCGGCAAAGGGCGGCTGCGTCGTGCTCGCGGCGTACGCCGGCGGCGGCCGCGCCGCGTTTGCGCCGGCGCGCGCCGCCCGGCTCGCCGACCGCGCCGCCGGCGGCGCCCTCAAGCGCGCGCTCGCGCGCGGCGACCTCGCCGAAAAGGCCGGCTCCTCTCTGCTGCTGCACGGCGTTCCGGGGCTGGCGGCCGAGCGCGTGCTGCTGGTATGCCTCGGCGCGCGGGCCGAGTACGGCGTCGCCGCCTTCCGCGAGGCGGTGCGCGGCGCCGCCGCGGCGCTGAAGGGCCTCGGCGGCGCCGAGGCGACGCTGTACGTCGCCGACTTCACGCCACCGGGCCGCACCCTCGCGTGGGCGACGCGCAACACGGTGCTCGGCTTGCGCGACGCCTTCTACCGCTTCGAGCAGCTCAAGACGCAGAAGAGGCCCTCCCCGCCCGCGCTCGGCGCCGTCGCGCTGGCAGTGGCCGGCGCGCCGGCGGCGGCGCAGGCCCAGGCGGCGTTGAAGGAGGCCGTCGCCACCGCGGACGGCGTCGACCTCGCGCGCACCCTCGGCAACCTGCCGCCGAACGTCTGCACGCCGTCGCACCTCGCGGCCGAGGCCCGCCGCATCGCGCGCGAGTTCAGGCTCGGGGTGCAGGTGCTCGAGCGGCGCGATATGGAAAAGCTCGGCATGGGAGCCCTGCTCTCTGTCACGGCCGGCTCGCGCCAGCCGCCGAAGCTCATCGTGCTGCGCTACCGCGGCCCCGGCAGCCGCAAGAAGCCGCTGGTCCTGGTCGGCAAGGGCATCACCTTCGACACCGGCGGCATCTCGCTCAAGCCCGCCGCGGAGATGGACGAGATGAAGTTCGACATGTCGGGCGCGGGCAGCGTGCTCGGCGCGATCCGCGCGCTTGCCGGCATGCGCGCGCCGGTCAATGTCGTCGGCGTGGTGCCGACCTGCGAGAACATGCCCGGCGGCGGCGCCACGCGCCCGGGCGACATCGTGCGCTCGCTCTCCGGCCAGACCGTCGAGATCCTCAACACCGACGCCGAGGGACGCCTCATCCTGTGCGATGCGCTTGCCTATGCGGCGCGCTTCGATCCCGAGGCGGTGATCGACATCGCCACGCTCACCGGCGCCTGCGTCATCGCGCTCGGCCACGTCGCGACCGGCCTGTTCGCCAACGACCAGAAGCTCGCCGACGAGATCCGCGCCGCGGCCGACGACGCCTGGGACCGGGTCTGGCAGATGCCGCTGTGGGAGGACTACCAGGAGCAGCTGCGCTCGAACTTCGCGGACTTCGCCAACATCGGCGGCCGGCCGGCCGGCAGCGTCACCGCGGCCTGCTTCCTCGCACGCTTCACGCGCAAGCTGCGCTGGGCGCACCTCGACATTGCCGGCACCGCATGGCGCAGCGGCCGCGACAAGGGCTCGACCGGGCGCCCGGTGCCGCTGCTGGTGCGCCACGCGCTGCGCCGCGCGGGCCGCGCATAGGGCGCGGCGCGCCGGCGCTTGACCACGATCGATTTCTACTTCAACGCGGCGGACCGCCTCGCCGTCGCCTGCCGGCTGGCCGGCAAGGCGCTGCAGCAGGGCAAGCGCATGCTGATCCACGCGCCGCAGGCCGAGGTGGCGCAGGCGATCGACCGCATGCTGTGGACCTGGCAGGCGATCTCGTTCCTGCCGCACTGCTACGCCGGCGACGCCCTCGCGGCCGAGACGCCGCTGCTGATCGCCACGGAGGGCGAGCCTGCGCCGGGCGAGCCCTGCGACGTGCTGCTCAATCTCGGCCGCGACTGCGCGCCCGGGTTCGAGCGCCACGCGCGCGTGCTCGAGATCGTGTCGCGCGACGCCGAGGACCGGAGCGCGGGCCGCAGCCGCTACGCCTTCTATCGCGACCGCGGCTACGAGATCCGCAGCCACGACCTCGCCGGCGAGGCGCAGGCATGAGTGAGCCGCGGGAGATCAACCCGCTGATCCAGCGCGTCGACGCACTGGTGCGCCGGCAGCAGGAAGAATCGCAGCGCAGCGCCGAGGAAGTGCCCCTGCTCACCGAGGTGGTCGAGCCCGCGGCCGGTGCCGCGGAGGAACGCTCGCGCGAGGCCGACGAGGCGCTCGCCGAGGACATCGAGCGCGTACTGGTGGTGCGGCTGGTTCCCGAGCTCAACCGCCAGATCGCCGGCCTGCGCGCCGAGCTGGAGAAGGAGCTGCGACGCACCGTGCGCGAGGCGGTGGCGCATGCGCTCGCGGCACGCAAAGCCAGGCCCGGCAAGTCCGACGGCAGGGGGTAACGGGGGAACCGGCGTTTCCCCGTTTCGAGCATGGCGCTGGACAAGAGCTTCGACCCGCGCGCGGTCGAGGGACGCTGGTACGAGCGCTGGGAAGCGTCCGGCTGGTTCGCGGCGCGGGGCGAGGGCCCCGCCTACTGCATCCAGCTGCCGCCGCCCAACGTCACCGGCACGCTGCACATGGGGCACGCGTTCCAGCAGACGCTGATGGACGCGCTGATCCGCTATCACCGCATGCGGGGCTTCAACACCAACTGGGTGATGGGCACGGACCACGCCGGAATCGCCACCCAGATCGTGGTCGAGCGCCAGCTCGAGGAGGAGGGCCGCTCCCGCCGCGACCTCGGCCGCGACCAGTTCGTGGCGCGCGTCTGGCAGTGGAAGAAGCAGTCCGGCGCCACCATCACGCGGCAGATGCGGCGCCTCGGCGCCTCGGGCAACTGGAGCTTCGCCGACAGCGAGGGTCAGCGCGGCGGGTACTTCACCATGGACGCGCCGATGTCGCGCGCGGTGGCCGAGGTCTTCGTGCGGCTGTACGAGCAGGGGCTGATCTACCGCGGCAAGCGCCTGGTGAACTGGGACCCGGTGCTCGGCACCGCGGTGTCCGACCTCGAGGTCGACGCCAGCGAGGAGGACGGCAAGATCTGGGAGATCCGCTACCCCGGGGACGGCTTCAGCGTCACCGTCGCCACCACGCGGCCCGAAACCATGCTCGGCGACGCGGCCGTCGCGGTGAACCCGAAGGATCCGCGCTACGGATCGCTCGTCGGCAGGAGCGTCGTCCTTCCTCTCTGCGGCCGCTCGATTCCGGTGATCGCGGACGACTACGTCGATCCGGCATTCGGCACCGGCTGCGTCAAGATCACCCCGGCGCACGACTTCAACGACTATGCGGTGGCGCAGCGCCATGGGCTGGCGCCGATCGAGATCCTGACGCTCGAGGCGAAGATCAAGGGCGGCACGCGCTACGACGGCCTCGAGCGCTTCGAGGCGCGCGCGCGCGTGCTGGAGGACCTGCGCGCGCAGGGATTGCTCATGTCGGAGAAGCCTTACAAGCTGCGCGTGCCGCGCTCGGGGCGCACCGGCGTGATCGTCGAGCCGATGCTCACCGACCAGTGGTTCGTGAAGATGGAAGGCATGGCGAAGCGCGGGCTGGAGGCGGTCGCGAAGGGTGAGGTGCGGTTCGTCCCCGAGCACTGGACCGCGACCTACAACCACTGGCTGGAGAACATCCAGGACTGGTGCATCTCGCGCCAGCTCTGGTGGGGCCACCAGATCCCCGCCTGGTACGACGAACAGGGAACGGTCTACGTGGCGCGGACGGAGCAGGAAGCGAGGCGGCAGGCCGGGAGCCGGAAGCTGAAGCGCGACGAGGACGTCCTCGACACGTGGTTCTCCTCGCAGCTGGTGCCGTTCTCCTCGCTCGGCTGGCCGGACGAGACCCCGGCGCTGGCGACGTTCCTGCCCTCCTCGGTCCTGGTCACCGGCAACGACATCATCTTCTTCTGGGTCGCGCGGATGATCATGGCGAGCCTGCACTTTACCGGCAAGGCGCCGTTCCGCCACGTCTACATCAACGCCATCGTGCGCGACGCCGACGGCGAGAAGATGTCGAAGTCGAAGGGCAACACGCTGGACCCGCTCGACCTCATCGACGGCATCTCGCTCGAGGACCTGCTGGCGAAATCGGCCGCTGGCCTGCTGCGCGCGGAGCACAAGGCGCGCATCGAGAAGTACGTGCGGGCGCATTACCCGAAGGGCATTCCCGCCTTCGGCGCCGACGCGCTGCGCTTCACGTTCGCGTCGCTCGCGACCTTCGCGCCGACGCTGAACCTCGACCTCGGACGCTGCGAGGGCTACCGCAACTTCTGCAACAAGCTGTGGAACGCGACGCGCTTCGTGCTGATGAACACCGAGGGCCGCGATTGCGGCCTCGACGAGGCGGCGCCGGCCGAGCTCTCGGCATGGGACCGCTGGATCGTCAGCACGCTGCAGCGGACCGAGGCGGAGGTCGAGGCGGGCTTCGCCGAGTACCGCTTCGACAATGTGGCGGCGGCGATCTACCGCTTCGTCTGGGACGAATATTGCGACTGGTATCTGGAAATCGCGAAGCAGCAGCTCAAGTCCGAGAAGCCCGAGATCCAGAGGGGAACCCGTCGCACGCTGGTGCGCGTGCTGGAGGCGGCGCTGCGCCTCGCCCACCCGTTGATCCCGTTCGTCACCGAGGAGCTGTGGCAGAGCGTGGCGCCGCTCGCCGGCAAGCCGGGCGAGACCGTCATGCTCGCGCCGTACCCCGCGGCACAGCCGGAGAAGATCGACGAGGCCGCCGAGCGCGAGGCGGCCGTCGCCAAGCAGGTGGTGAACGCCGCGCGGAATCTGAGAAGCGAGATGAAGGTTCCGCCGAAGGATCGGATCAGGTTCTACGCCTCGGGCCGCCTGAGCGACGCGACGGTCACCGCTTTCATCACGCTGGCTGGCGCAGCGGAAGTGCGCCAGGTGCAGGAGCTGCCGCCCTCAGAATCCCCGGTCGCGGTGGCGGGCCCGCACCGGCTGATGGCGCACATCGAGGTGGACCCGGCTGCCGAGCGGGCGCGGCTCGGCAAGGAGATCGCGCGGCTCGAAGGCGAGATCTCGAAGGCAAGGGGCAAGCTCGCGAACGTGTCGTTCGTCGAGCGCGCGCCGGCGGCGGTGGTGGAGCAGGAAAAGGCGCGCCTGGCGGGCTTCGAGGCGACGCTCGCCAAGCTGCGGCCGCGGCTCGACAAGCTCGCCGCCCGCGGCTAGCGTCGGGACCCGCCGCCCGCGAGCCACGCGCGTGACCGCACCGCCGACCGCCGCCGAGCCCCGCGACCTGCCGCGGCTCCCCGCCCTGCTCGCCGCCGTCGGCGTGCTGTGGCTGCTCTTCCTCTTCTTCCAGGACGTCTACATCGACGAGGTCGAGCACATGCACGTGGCGTGGCTCATCGGCAAGCTCGGCCTCAGGCCGCTGCACGATTTCTTCCAGCACCACACGCCGCTGCTCTGGCACCTGCTCAGCCCCTACTACCGGTGGGGCGGCGACGGCGCCGAGGGCTTGTACTACGGCCGCGCGCTGGTCGTCGCCTGTGCCGTGGCGATGGCCGCCGGCCTGTACGGATTTGCGCGTGGACGCGCGGCCGACCGAGCCTCGGCCCTGCACGGATTCGCGCTGGCGCTGCTTTCGCTCGCGATGACCTCCGCGACGCTGGTCGCGCTGCTCACGCTGCGCCCCGAGACGCTCTCCGCTGCGCTCTTCGGCCTCTCGCTGCTTTGCTGGGCGCGCCGGCGGCTGCCGCTGGACGCGCTGGCCGGGGCGCTCTTCGGCGCCGCGCTGTACTCGAGCCCCCGCTTCGCCGTGCTGGGCGGCGCGTTCCTGCTTCTCGCCGCGAAACCCGATGCGCTCGTGGAAACCTCGTGGCGGCGCCTCGCCGCGCTCGCCGCCGGCACCCTCGCCGCGGTCGTCGCCCTGCCCGTGGCCCTCGGCGACAGCCTGCAGTACCTCCGCTTCGCGCTGCTGTTCTCGGCGCTGCTGCAGCAGCTCGGCGATCCGGGGCTGCTCGGACGGGAGCTCCAGCAGCTGCACCTTCGCATGCCCCTGCTGCTCGCGGCCCCGGCGCTGATGGTTTACCTCTACGCCACCTTCTTTCTCTTCCTGCCGCCCGCGCAGCGCAGGCGGCTGGAATGGCACCTGGCGTACCTCCTAGTGGTGGTGGTCGCCTCGGTCGCCGTGTGCTGGCCGTACCCCTACGTGCAGAACTTCTATCCCGCGATCCTGCTCGCGGTCGTGCAGTGCGCGGAGTTCGGCGTGCGGCTCGACTGGCGCAACCTGCCGCTCGGCCGCACCTACCTCAGCGTGACCGCCGCGCTGTGCACGGCCGCGACCCTCTGGAACCTGCTGGTCGCCGTGGCGGCGGGCGAGACATTGATGGACAGCGTCCTGTTCCGGCGGCAGCTGCAGCACCTCCTGCGCGGCGGCGACGTGGTGCTGATGTCGTACGAGAACCACCCGATCGCGGCGCGCGACGCTTCCTACTACGGGCCGGGCCTGGTCGATTCACCGAACCGCCTGTGCCTCGCCGTCGCCGCCTGGGAGGGACCTCCCGCGCTTCCCAGGTGCGACTACTACGAGGCGCTCGTGACCCGCAAGCCGGCGATCGTCGACTACCGCTTCAGGGTCATGATGCCGTGGGACAAGCGTCTGGAGGCCAGCGACTTCGTCTCCCGGAACTACGCGGCGGTGACGTCGCAGACGCTGCGCGGCAAGGCCAAGGTGCGCGGCATCCTGGTGCGGCCCTCGATCCTGGAGCGCGAGCGCGCCGCGGCGCGTCAGTAGCGGCTCGGCGGCCGCTTCTCGCCGGGACGCGGCGCGAACGGCGGCACGCGGCCGACCAGCGCCTCGAGCATCGTCAGCTCGGCGTCGGTGTGGTTCATCACCTTCGCCTTCATGACCATTTGCGGCGCGCCGCTCGCCATGACGAACCGCGGCTGCTCGTGGTGCGTGGTGTGCACGGTCTCGGCGGCCGCGGGGTCCGCCACCGGCACGATTTCGGCGGTGCCGTAGCAGGTGCACACGTAGGTCCTGTCGGGGGAAGCCTCGACGTAGACCGCGGTGCCGCGGATGCCGATGGTGGTGGTGCGGGTCTCGATCCTCTTGGGCTGGCCCGGCGCGAACACCGACAGGATCGCGCCGGTGACCACGCGCAGGCCCGTTGCGATCAGCGAGCCGGGATCGCCTTGCATCTCGACGCGCGTCGCTCCGCGCATCAGCATGGCATCGCGGCCGACGACGAACACGATCTGCGCGCCCGCTGCCGTGGCTATCGTGTCGCCTGGCCTCACCGCCATCCCCTCGGCCGCGTCCCTGCCGCCGATCGTGGCGTGGCCGCGCAGGCGCCGGACCCCGGGCGCGACCGCGCCCTGCGCGAGCGCCGCGCGTAGTCCCGCAAGCTCTGCGACGAGCCCCGCGCCCGCGATTCCCAGCCAGCGCCGCCGCTCAGGCCGCACCGGTCGCCTCGACGCCGAGCGCGCCTGCCATCGCCGCCGTCTCGGCCGCGGTCGGCCAGGAGTTGTCGAACTGCCAGCCGTGCTGGGCCTCGAGGCGCTCGCGGAACGCCGTCTCGACCGCGCGCTCGCTCCATCCCGCGCCGGCGCGCGGCGGGAAGCGCGACGCGAGCACCGCGCAGCCGCCGACGGCGTCGGCGTCGCATCCGGCGAGGCGGCGGCCGCCGACGCGGATCTCGTCGCCGTCAAGGTAGGCGCGCTCGCCGGCGCCGCGGTAGGTCGCCACCGCGGCCGCGAGCGCCCACCCCGGCCACCGCCAGCGGTGCCCCGGCGCGGCGGCGCGCGGCACTACCAGCGCGTAGGCGAAGCCGCCGTCGGCGTCGCGCGCCCAGAGCACCGCGGGCGCGGCGCGGTCCGGCTGCGCGCGCGCGAACGCTCTCGGCGCCGCGCGCAGCCGCGCGGGACAGTCCTGCCGCAGCCGGATCCAGCGCGCCATCGTCGCCATCGCCGGCCTAGCGCTTTCGCGAGTCGCGCATGAAGCGCATCTTACTTGGGCGAATGCCGCTGGGCTATCATCGACGCGATGAGCACGAACCCGCCCTCCGAGCCGGGGCGCTGGCTGCTGCTGCTCGCGACTCTCCCGATCGAGGACCCGGCCGCCCGCATGCGCATGCTGCGCACGCTCGAGTCCCTCGGCGCCGCGGTGCTGCGCGAGGGCGCGTACCTGCTGCCGGACGCAGCGCAGTCCCGCCAAGGCCTCGAGCGGCTCGCCGAGTACGTCGCCAAGGGCGCCGGCAGCGCGCAGGTGCTGCAGGTGACGGCGACGTCCGACAGCCAGCAGGCCGAGCTGCGCGCGCTGTTCGACCGCTCGGCGCGCTACGCCGAGCTGGTGAAGGTGGTGGAGAGCCTCAAAGTCGGCTACGGCATCGCCGACCCGAGCGCCATCGCGCGCGTGCTGCACAAGCAGCGCCGCGACTTCGACGCCATCAGCGCGCTCGACTTCTTCCAGAGCCCGGCGCGCGAGCAGGCGCGCGCCTCTCTCGCGGCGGCCGAGTCCGCGGTGCACGCGCTGCTGTTCCCGGCACAGGGGCGGACGGGGCCGCGCCTCGCCGAGCGCTTCGAGCGCGCCACCTGGGTGACGCGCCGCCCGCTGTGGGCCGACCGCCTCGCCTGCGCCTGGCTGATCCGCCGCTTCCTCGACCCCGAGGGCACCCTGCAGTGGCTGGACAAGGCGCAGGCGCCGCCGTCGGGCTCGATCGGCTTCGCCTTCGACGGCGCGCGCTTCGGCAACACCGCGACGCAGGTCACCTTCGAGGCGATGCTGGCGCAGTACCGCCTGGCCGACAACCCCGCGCTCGCCAAGATCGGCGGCATCGTGCGCTTCCTCGAGGTGCGCGGCACGCCGGTGCCCGAGGCCGCCGGCGTGCAGACGCTGCTGCAGGGCGCGTCGCGGCGCGCGACGAGCGACGACGAACTGCTCGCGGAGGCGGAGAAGACCTTCGACCTGCTGTACGAGGCCTATTTCGAGCCGCCGACGCGGTAGTCAGCGCTGCTGCTTCTCGTCCTTGCGCTCGCGCTCCTGCTGCGCGCGCAGCTCCTTCAGGCGGGCGTCCGCCACCGACAGCTGGTAGAAATCCGCGTCCCCGGCGCGCTGCGCCAGCTGCAGCTGCTCGATCGCCGCGGGCAGGCTGCCGCGCAGCGCGTACGCCTCGGCCTGCGCCTGGTGCTGCAGGAATCGCTTGCCGAGCGCGGCGCAGGCCCGGGCGCGCGCCTCGTAGAGCTTGACGTCGCGCGGGTACAGCCGCAGCGGCTCGACCAGCGCCGCGAGCTCGTCGTCGTAGCGGCCGAGCTCCTGCAGCGCGTCGACCTCGGCGTACAGCACCGAGCGGCGGTAAGGGTAGCGCGCCGTCGCGGCCTGCAGCACTTTCAGCGCCCCGGCGCGGTCGCCTTGCGCCGACCGGATGCGCGCCTCCAGCGTGTCCACCATCGGGCTCGCCACCTTCATCACGCGCAGCTGCGCCGCCTCGGCCTCGGCCTTCTTCGGCTCCCCGGCCCGCAGCAGCGCCACTGCCAGGCCGTAGCGCACGCCCGCCTCGCTCGCGTAGCGTCCGTCCCGCAGCGCGCCGGCGAAGGTCGTGACGGCGTCGCGCGCGTCTCCCGTCTCGGCGCGGATCTTGGCGCGCACCAGCGCGTACTCGACGCTGTCGACGTGCTGGTGGTAGGGCAGTTGCGCGGCGCGGTTCTCGGCCTCCGCGATGCGCTCGGTGGTGAGCGGGTGCGTGCGGAAATAGGCCGGCACGGTGCCCGGATCGTCCAGGCGCGTGCTGCGCTCCATCTTCTCGAAGAACGCGCCCATGGCACTCGGGTCGAAGCCGGCGGCCGCCATCGTCTGCAGGCCGACGTGGTCGGCCTCGCGCTCGTACTCCCGGCTGAAGCTGAGCTGCGACTGGATGGCGCCGCCCTGCACCGCCATCGCGGCGCCGGTGGCGAGGTCGGGGCGCGAGCGCCCGAGCAGGATCGCCGCCGCCATCGCCGCCATCACCGGGATCTGCATCTTCTTCCCGATGCTGAACTGGCGCGCGATGTGGCGCTGGATGACGTGGCCCATCTCGTGGCCGAGCACCGAGGCGAGCTCGGACTCGTTGTCGGTGATGGTGATGAGGCCGGTGTGCACGCCGATGAAGCCGCCGGGCAGCGCGAAAGCGTTCACCGTCGGGTCGCGCAGCACGAAGAACTCGAAGTCGCGGTGCCCCGGCGCCACCGCCGCCAGCTTGGCGCCGAGCGCGTTGACGTATTCGGTGATCTCCGGGTCCTCGAGGTACGTCGGGTCGCGCCGTATCTCGCGCATCACCTCCTCGCCGAGCCGCCGCTCGGTCTGCAGCGGCAGGTCGGAAGTATTGGCGTCGCCGAGGTCGGGCAGCTGCGACGCGCTCATCTGGGCGAACGCGGGAGGCGTCGTCGCGACGAGCGCGCAGAGCATCCATGCGGCTGCGCCCAGGCCCATCTTCGCGCGGAAAAGCATGCACTTATGATACCGTCGCGGCGAGCGAGTTCCGCCGCCGGGGAGGGAGTCAGTGTTGCGCAAGCTTTCGCCGAAGCTCACGCATTTCGACCGCAAGGGCCACGCCCACATGGTCGACGTCGCCGCCAAGGCCGAGACGCGGCGGGTCGCCGTCGCCTCCGGGCGCATCGCGATGCGCCCGGCCACTTTCCGCGCAGTGCTCGAGGGCAGCGCCGCCAAGGGCGACGTGCTCGGCGTGGCCCGCGTCGCCGCGATCCAGGCCGCGAAGCGTACCCCGGACCTGGTGCCGCTCGCGCACCCGATCGCGATCACGCGCGCCGCGGCGGACTTCCGCTTCGACGCCGCGCGCAGCGAGATCACGCTGATCGCCACCGTCGAGTGCCGCGGCCGCACCGGCGTCGAGATGGAGGCGCTCACCGCCGCGGCGGTCGGGCTGCTCACGATCTACGACATGGTCAAGGCGATCGACCGCGGCATGACGATCCGCAAGCTGCGGCTGGAGGAAAAGCGCGGCGGCAGGTCGGGACGCTACCGGCGGCAGGCACGCTAGCCCGATGATGCTACGAAACTGGGCGTTCGCGTTCCTGCTGCCGCGGCCGCTCGTCGGGCTCGCCCATCTGCCGCGCTACCTGCGGCACTGGCGCGAATTCGCGCGCCGCGCCGGCGCCGCGGCGCCGCGCTTCGCCGACTCCTACCCCTGCCTCGGCGACTGGACGGCGCACACGCCGTTCGACGCGCACTATCTCTATCAGGGCGCGTGGCTGGCGCGGCGCCTGGCCGCGCGCGCGGTGCGGCAGCATGTCGACGTCGGCTCGAGCGTGCTCATGCTCTCGGTGCTTAGCGCGACGGTGGAAGTGCTGCACCTCGACTACCGGCCGCCTGAGCTGCGGCTGCCTGGGCTGCGCTGCGCGGCGGGCGACATCGTGGCGCTCGGGGCCGCCAGCGCGAGCATCGCCTCGCTGTCGTGCCTGCATGTCATCGAGCACGTCGGCCTGGGGCGCTACGGCGACCCGATCGATCCGGAGGGCGCGTGCAAGGCCGCTGCCGAGCTCGTCCGGGTGCTCGCGCCGGGCGGGCGGCTCTACGTCACGGCTCCAGTCGGTCGCGAGCGCGTCTGCTTCAACGCGCACCGCGTGTTCGCCCCCGACAACCTGGCCGCGATGTTCGCGCCGCTGCGCGTGGAGCGTTTCGCGCTGGTGGACGACGCGGGGCGCTTCTCCGATCCGGCCGACCCTGCCGCAGCGGCGCGGCTCGAATACGGCTGCGGCATGCTCGAACTCTCCAAGGCCGCCGCGGACGGCGGGCACCCCTGACGCGCAGGGTCGTCGCCAGGGTCGTCGGCGGCCTCGGCAACCAGCTGTTCTGCTACGCGGCGGCACGGCGCCTTGCGCTGACGAACGACGCCGTGCTTTGCCTGGATGTCAATTTCTTCCGCTCGGACGGACGCTATCGGCGCGCCTATCGCCTCGACGGCTTCGCACTGCCGCCGCACGAGCTGCGTCGCGCGCCGCGGCTGCTGCCGGTGCCGCTCGACGGCCGCCTGCGGCGCCTCGAGCGCGCGGCGGCGGCGGCGGGGCTCGCGCCCTGGTGTGATTGGGTAGTCGAAGAGTCCGCACGGCGCTTCGAGCCGCGCCTGCTCGAGACGCGCGTCTCGCGCACCACGCAGCTGCTCGGCTACTGGCAGGACGAGCGGTACTTCGCGGACGTCGCCGCGCAGGTGCGCGGCGACCTCGCGTTCCGCCCCGAGGCGGATGCCGGCGTGCGCGGGCTCGAGGCGCGCATCGCGGACTGCGAGGCGGTGGCGGTGCACTGCCGGCGGTTGTTCGGCGGCACGGCGGGCGACCCCGCCAGCGCGAAGAACGCGCTCCCGGAGGGCTACTATCTGAAGGCAGTCGAAGCGATCGCAGCGCGCGTGGCGCGCCCCGTCTTCTTCTGCTTCGCCGACGACCCGTCCTGGCTCGCAGCGCGCTGGCCGCGCCGCTGGCCGCTTACGGTGGTGCACCATGCCGAGCCGCGCGGCGAGTTGCTCGACCTGCGCCTCATGTCGCGCTGCCGGCACTTCGTCATCGCCAACAGCACCTTCGGCTGGTGGGGAGCTTGGCTCGGCGCCAGGACAGGCAAGTTGGTGATCGCACCGCGCTCCAAGGGCCTGCAATACGAGGTGACGAGCGCCTCCGGCTGGACCGAGATCGACTGGTAGCGCAGGCCCCCGCTACGCGCACGCCGCGGCGCCGAGCGCGGCGCGGTAGGTCTCGACCACGGCCTCCCACGACCACAGGGCGCGCGCCGCCGCGCCGAGCGACGGGCGCTCGGCGTGCAGCGCCTCGCGGTCCGCGAGCAGGCGCGCGACATGCTCGCGCCAGCGCTCGGGCTGCCACGACGCCTCGGTGTGCAGCAGGTGCGCCGCTTGCGGGCTGCCCGCCGCGGTCTCGGCGCTCGTGAGCACCGGCGTGCCGCAGGCGAACGCTTCCTGCACGACGAGCGGGAAGCCTTCGCCCGTGCTCGGCAGCACGAGCAGGTCGGCCATCCGGTAGAGCGGCACGATCTCCGGCGCCGGGCGGCCTCGCAGCACGCTCAGGTTCGGCAAGCCGCTGTCCTCCGGCCGCAGCGGCCCGTCGCCCGCCATGAGCCAGTCGACTTCCGGGAGGCTGCGCGCCAGCGTGAGCAGCAGCGCGACGCCCTTGCGGGCAACGAACCTGCCGACGAACAGGCAGAGCGGCCGCGCCGGGTCGCGCCCGGCGGCGCGCCGCAGCTCGGCCATGCGCGCCGCGTCGGCAAGCGCATAGAGGGCGCCGTCGACGCCGTTCGGCACGCACGCCGGCGGCGTGCGGAACTCGCAGAAGCCCTCGAAATACCGCTGCACCGCCGGGCTGACGAAGAACGCACGCTCCGCGCCCGACAGCATGCGGCCGGCCAGCGTGCGATTCAGGGCGGCGAGCGTGGCGCGCGCGGCCGCGCTCGGGTACGCGATGTGCCCGACGTGCTGCGTGATCACCACCGGCTTGCCGGCGCGGCGCGCCAGGAAGAAGGCGCACACGTTTCCGAGGTACAGGCAGTCGTGCAGGTGCACCACGTCGCAGCGGGCGATGGCGGCGCGCAGCCCAGCGATCGCCGCCGGCGACCACAGCGGCGCCGGCAGTCCGGCGGCGCGCTCGATGCCGTTCCACGATGCCGCCGGCAGGCAGCGCAGGCGCGGCGGCAGCGCCTCCGGCGCAGGGTCGCAGTCGCTCGCCATCCATTCGACCTCGGTGCCCGGCGCCGCGGCGAGCGCCTCGGCCAGGCGTAGCGCGACGCTCTCGATGCCGCCGTGGTGCGCCGGAAAATAGTGCGTGACGACGAGGAGCCGCATCTACTCCCGGCGCCAGGCGAGGGCGCGCGCGCGTTCTCGCGTCCACGCCGACACGCTCGGGATCTTCGACTTGTCGCAGCGGTGCGCATAGCGGCGCGCCACCGCGACGACTTCCTCCATCAGGCCGTCATCCAGCGTCGTTGCCTTCAGTCCCAGGTCGACCAGGCAACGGTGATCCGCGCGCAGCTCGTTCTCCGGGGCCTCCTTGCGCGGGTTGACGACGTGCTCGATCGGCGCACCGGTCAGCCGCGCGACCTTCGCCGCGAGCTCGCGCACCCGGTGCGCCTCGGTCATCTGGTTGAAGATGCGCGCCTTGCCGTCTGCCGGCGGCGGGTTCTCCAGCGCGAGCTGCACGCAGCGCACCGAGTCGCGCAGGTGAATGAACGCGCGCGTCTGGCCGCCGCTGCCGTGCACGGTGATCGGGTAGCCGACCGCGGCCTCGACCAGGAAGCGGTTCAGCACGGTGCCGTAGTCGCCGTCGTAGTCGAAGCGGTTGACGAGGCGCTCGTCGCGCGCGGTGTGCTCGGTATGCGTGCCCCAGACCACGCCCTGGTGCAGGTCGGTGACGCGCAGACCGTCATTCTTGCAGTAGAAGTAGAACAGGTGCTGGTCGAGCACCTTGGTCATGTGGTAGACGCTGCCGGGATCGCTCGGGTGCAGGATGCGCTCGGCGAAGCGCGTGCCGTCGGGCAGCGGCACCTCGATCTCGAGGTAGCCCTCGGGCACAGTGGCGCCGCGGTGCGCGCCGTAGCCGTAGACCCCCATCGTTCCCAGGTGCACCAAGTGCGCGTCGACGCCGGACTCGACCATCGCGGCGAGCACGTTGTGCGTCGCGCCGACGTTGTTGTCGACCGTGTAGCGCTTGTGGCTCGCGGACTTCATCGAGTAGGGCGCGGCACGCTGCTCGGCGTAGTGCACGATCGCCGCCGGCGACCACTCCCGCAGCAGCGCGGCGAGCCGCTCGTACTCGCGCGCGACATCGATGCGCTCGAGCGCGATCTCGCGCCCGCTCAGCTCGCGCCAGGCGGCGAGGCGCTCCTCGGGCGCCGCGATCGGCGTTAGCGAGCCGGCGCCGAGCTCGGCGTCGATGCGCCGGCGGCTCAGGTTGTCGACGATCACGATCTCGTGCCCCGCCGCCGATAGATTCAGCGCGCAGGGCCAGCCGCAGAATCCGTCGCCGCCCAGCACCGCGATTCTCAATCGCCCTCCATATGCGCCATTTTCAAAGCGGCTATCATACCGGCGGCGACAGCGACGAGCGCCTCGGCGCAGCGCCCTTGCATGCGAGCAAACCGACCGTGAGCCTGCCCGCCAACGTCGTGCTCGGGGTACGCTGGATTTCGCTCGCGAGCGCAACGCGCGCGACGGCGCATGCGCTCCAGCTAGTGATCCTGGCGCGCCTGCTGGCGCCGGCGGACTTCGGGATCATGGCGGTGGTGGCTACGCTCACGACGTATGTCCAGCTGCTGGCGAACCTCGAGCTCAGCGGAGCGATCATCCGCGGGCCGGAGCCGAGCGCCGACCAGCGCTCGGGCCTGTACTGGTTCGGCCTCGCCGCGAGCGGCTCCCTGGGCCTGGCGCTGGCCGCGGCGGGACACTGGATCGCCGATTTCTACGGACACCCTGTGCTGCGTCCGCTGCTCGCGCTTGCCGCCGTGTACCTGGTGGTGTGGGCCGGCTGGCAACAGCTGCAGGCGTTCGCCGAGCGCGAGCTGCGCTTCGGCCGTGTCGCGCTGATCGAAGCCGTCTCGGCGATCGTCGGCCTGGTGGCCTCGGTCTGGCTGGCGCTGCTCGGCGCCGGCGTCTACGCGCTGATGGGCGGGCTGCTGGCGAGCGGCGGCGCGAGCGCGCTGCTGGGCTGGCGGCTGCTCGCCGGCGGCTGGCGGCCGAGGCTGCGGCTCAGACTGTCGGAATTCCGGGAATACCTGCGCGTCGGCGGATACACCACGGCGAGCGACGTCACCGCCATGCTGGGGTACCACGTCGACATCATCCTCGGGGCGCGATTCCTAGGCGCGGGCGCGACCGGCATC
>Ga0335085_10003110_pt1 | contig 29472 bp, 43 predicted proteins | sample Lox_Sample_45_FD_206712 | JGI IMG/M metagenome (GOLD analysis project Ga0335085, IMG submission 206712) | Soil microbial communities from Loxahatchee National Wildlife Refuge, Florida, United States - Lox_Sample_4.5 | ecosystem: Environmental > Terrestrial > Soil > Wetlands | place: USA... | reverse complement strand
TCCGGGCCAGGCCCTCCTGAGCACCCAGGTCTGGGGAAGTGCCCTGCAAGGAGCCCAGCCCCTGTGGTACAGCCTGCTGCGGCCTCCCCTGCTGCTGGAGGATCTGGTCCTGCACCCCCGGATCCATGACGTAATCACTAAAGCTGCCCAGACCTGGACGATAGTAGCCCATTTACATCACCCCCATGCTACCACCCATGGCTCCAGCCCCAGGGCTAGACCCATAGCTCACCCCGCCAGACACCCCGGACGTATTCTGCTGTCCGCTGGTATACTGCCAGCCCCCTGGCACATAGGGCGTGCCATTGAGCAGAGCAATGTACTGGCTTAGCAGGTTGCTCTGAGACTGCTGCTGCTGCTGCCTGGCATAGTCCGACGCTCCCATGCCAGCCTGCATGAGGGCCATTTGGGTCTGAGCATTCTGGTTCTGCCATTGCGGGAGAGCGGTATTGATGCCATACAGGTTCTGCAGCTGCTGCTGCTGCAAGGCTTGCTGGCCCTGGTAGTTGAGGCCCATGAGGTTGCCCTGCTGGGACATCAGCGTCTGATTGGTGGCTGTCGTATCCCCCAGCAACTGGCTGGTCATGCCTGCGGAGAGCCCTGCTGCCTGCATATTGGCGGCATTCATCGCATTCAACCAGTTGTTGCCCATGGACGCCGTCGCCCCGATGTTGGCTGCACCGAGCTGGCCCTGGGCTCCAATGCCAGCGCCGATCACATTGCCCATGGCGCCCATCTGCGCTCCAGCTAAGCTGCCCTGCGCCCCGATCTGCGAAGCACCCAGCGAGCCCATAGCACCCACCTGAGAGGACCCCAGAGTACCCATGGCCCCGATCTGAGACGACCCCAGGTTCGCCATGCCTCCCACATTGGCAGCAGCGAGTTGCCCCAGGGTGCCCATCTCATTGCCAGAGAGCTGGCCGAGGGTGCCCATGCGGGTTGCTGCTAGCTGCGCTTGCGCCGCTTGCTGGGCTGCATTGATCTGCGCTTGAGCACCAGTCTGGGCTGTCCCCAGCGCTCCCACCTGCCCGAGATTGGCTGCACCCAGCTGGGCCATAGCCGCTTGCTGCCCCTGGCCCATCCCAGCAATGGCGTTAATATCCGCCTGGCTGAGTCCCAGCTGCGCTCCCAGGCCTGCCTGACTCAAGCTTGCCCGCAGGGCTGCTTGCTGCTGGAGGGTCTGGCCCTGGAGGCCTGCGCCCTGGGCAAGGTTGGCTGCTTGCTGGGCCTGCGTGGCAGTGAGCTGTCCGCCCTGCAGCCCGGCCATCACCTGCCCCACTTGCAGCGCTGTGCCAGCAGCACCTTGCGCCAGAGCCTCCTGCGTTGCGCCACTGCGACCCAGGCCCAGCAGCGCATTCTGCGTACCGATCTGGGGGGCAATAATGCGGTTGAGATAGTCTGCACCAGCCCCAACCAGCTGTCCGCCAATGACATCGTTGATATACCCCAGGTTGGCCTGGTTTTGGTTCTCGATGGCCCGCTGTGCAGCGATTTGATTGCCCTGGATCGCCTGCATAGCCGCCTGAGTATCCGTCCCAATGAGGCCTTGACCCTGTGCCAATGCTGCCTGGACAGCTTGCTGCCCTGCTCCGTAGCCGCCAGCAATCGCACCCTGGCCCTGGCCATAGGCTCCCTGGACCGCCTGCTGGCCTTGCCCCAGAGCTGTCCCGAGATTGGCCAGGCCGGTATTGTAGATGTTCTGGAGGGCCCCACCACCCTGACCATAGGCATTCAAGAGCGTATTCAAGCCCTGGCTGTAGGCTCCCTGGACATCACCTACACCCCGTTGCATCGCTCCTTGCACGGTCCCAACACCCTGGCCATAGGCCCCTTGCACCCCAGCTGCACCTGTACCATAGGCTCCCTGGACGTTGCCAATGCCCTGGCCATAGGCTCCCTGCACGCCTCCAGCGCCTTGCCCATACGCCCCGGCGATTGCCCCCTGGCCAGCTCCATAGGCCCCTGCAAGCTGCCCCATGCCAGCTGCACCCCACTGGTCCACCGCTCCTGCTGCCCCGCTGTAGGCATTGCCCAGCGCTGCTCCAGCCCGGTTAATACCGCTCTCCAGGGCTGCCTGGTTCTGAGCGTTATACATCTGAATGCCCTGTTGACCCTGGGCAGCGATGTTATTCATCTGGTTGAAGGCACTGAGCCCCAGGGCATTCATGTAGTCCCAGTTCTGCCCAGCCAGAGCGTTCTGGCTTTGCATAGCCTGGGCTGGATTAGTCCCCGCTACGGCCTGGTTGTACATGTCTTGCACAGACATCAGCCCTGGCTGACTGCCATACTGCGCGATCTGATTGGCGAGCTGCTGCGTCTGGTCGCTCACCTGCCCGAGGCCCTGGAGGTTCCCAGCAATGCCGCCGATAGGGTTGTCACTTCCCTGCAATGTCCCATTCGGACCAAATTGGAGGCCAAACACATTGGCAATCTGAGACAGCCTGGCCAGATCCAGAGCCTGGGTGCCCACATCAGGGACGTTGGTCTGCTGCCCACTGGTGACCCGTTGGGAGAACATACCGGCAATGGACGCCCCACCACTCATACCGGTAGCTCCTTCTCCAGCAAGGTCCGCCAGCGCTGGAACCCATACTTGCGCTCAAAACTGCGGGGATCACGGAAGGTCGCAAACCCCAGCTTGGAGATCGGCACCATCTGCCGCAGCGGTCCAGCACAGTAGTCCATCACGTCCTGTATGAAGGTACTGCCCTTGGCATGATCCTGATCCACCTCAGCCTGCTCACACATGGCCATAAAACTCCCATCCACCTGTGGCAGGAGCAACACCATGGCATGCGCGACAATGCGCGTGTCATCCAGTTCCACAAAGAGCAGCACATCCGGAGCTGCTTGCAGGAGCTTCACAAACTGGGTCCGCACGGTCACTTCTGGCTGCTGGGTCTTCTGCGCAAAGCCCCACAGGCGTTCGTACAGCGGTCCAAAGAGGTAGCGCCACATCGGCACGTTGAAATCAACTCGGTACATGGGACTGCTCATTGCCATTCGCCGTCAGGGACTCCAGAGCCACCAGTGCTTCCTGCTTGAAGGCATTGATGACCTGGGCCTTATCGGTCTGGCCATACAGAATCCCCAGCACCTTGGCCACCTTCAGCCTGGTGTCATAGGGCAGCGTCCTGGTGTACTCCTGACAGGCCATTTCACGCCCATTGCCCACCTGCAAGCGGCTATCAATCGTATGCCAGACCCCTTGCAGCAGCAGTTCCAGCTCCGTCAGGCTGGTAATGCCCTCCGCACCAATGACCAGGTGCTCCCCAGCCGGAAGGGTCTTGGTGAAGCGCCATTTGGCATGGGATGCCAGGAGCCAGAGGGCTGCCTCCACCACAGGAAAGAGCAGTGCTGCGGTATCACTGGCAGCCATCCGTTCGTCCAGGCTCAGCTGGTCCGTCAGCTGCGTATCTTCGAACAGCCGCTGCATCTGGGTGTGAGCCCGAGCATCCATGACCGCACAGGCTGCCAGCACCCTGGCCTGGAGCATCTCCACATTCCAGATGTTATCCACCTCCACCTCGATCACTTCATCTGCGACCGCAATATGCCGAGTGATATGCGCTACCAACTGCATAGGTTCAATGCTCCGTCCGCAGGTCCACCGCAATCATGTTGTCTGTCGTCTGCCAGGTGCTCTCGAACGCCCCGGTCGCCACTTCCACCTTGCTGTACTTGCTAAATTGATCACCCCCCTGACCAGGGACGATCATGAAGCTCCGCACCTCAGGGTGGTACTCCCTGGTGTCCATATGACCACGGACACAGGCCTGGTCTGCCTGGAGCAGGGTCTGATACAGCGCTGTCTCCCACGGAGGCAGCTCAAAGTCGCCTGGACCATACACGGTCGTCCCCAGGGTATGCCGTGCATGCAGATACCCCCGCAGCGTCCGTGTCGAGCGTGGCGCCTCTGGCTCTGCACCACGCTCAAAGCCCAGCGCATCCAGCGTGGCAGCCTGACGGGCCCTATCCGCATCGACCACCGGAGCCGTGATCTGGAATCCCAGCTTTTGCAGCGCTGCAATGGCTTCTTCCAGCGATATCTCACGGCGGATGGCTGAGGCCCGAGCTGCCCCCTGAGTTGTAGTAGACTTCGGCCTGGAGGACTTCTTTGCTCGATAGGGATTCCCCGGTTGCTGTGGCATAGCACTGCCTCCTAGGTTGTAGGCAGGTAGGCTGAATAGGTACTCACGGTCTCCAGCCGCACCAGGAAGTTCTGGTCCTGAATGCCTGCCTTGACCATGACCTTGGTGCCCACCTTCCGGCCCTGGGCTAAGGGGTTCATCCAGGAGGCTCCAGGCGGAGTAATGTAGCTCTGCATGGACATCTGGTCCATCTTCACCCGTGCAAAGGCATCCTTCCCCAGCATCCAGGCAATGAACACCTCCACTCCAGCCGCTGGAGCTGTGGGCGCAATGAGCTGGCTGGTAACGGCTGGAGCCGTCAGGGTCACGGTGGTATTGGCTGGCACACGACTGAGCTGGAGGTACGGCACCGTCGCTCCGACTTGCGTCAGGTACACATCATAGGTGTAACTCACCGCCAGTGGGGTCGTCACAGCAACACTGCCTGTGGTCACTCCAGCGCCCATGACCAGGTTGGCGCTGTTCTGGCTGACACGGCGAGCGTAGTCCGTGGTGACCTCTCGACCCACGATGACCACCTGGTAGTTCCCAGTGGTCAAGGAGCCTCCAGTTGCTGCTGCGGTCACCTGACCCTTGGTCAAGGTCGCTGCGGTCCCATCTGGAGCTGCAGTCCCCTGGAAGATCGGCAGGAAGTTGCCCCGGACATACTGCCCACCCATCCAGATGCCAATCTCAGCATTCTCCAGCTTGCGGACTCGGGCAAAGTTCGAGGCCTGCTGGAACGTCGTATCCGCCCCCAGGAGGTCACCCTCTTGCTGGGGCTGGATGGCAACGCCGTACAGGTCCCCATCGAACGGAGGAGCACCCAGAGCCCGGAGCTGCACACTGCCAGCCAGGATAGTACTGGTCAGCAAGCGGTCTGTCTTGGGGGTGCCCGTATTCACAATACCGGCTCGGCTGGTGGCTCCAGCGTTGCCATAAATGACCGCAGTCCCCGTATTCAGCAGCGTCCTGGCAATCTCGCGCTCCTGCAATTCGGCAATGGCCAGCGCACAGCGCTGCATAGCTATTTCCAGCTGCGGGTGGACCAGGGTGACCAGGGCAACATCCGTCAGCAAGGCCACAATGCCCCATTGCTCAACGGTGATATCTACCGTATCCAGGGTCAGCCCCACTGCATCAGGGGGTACGCCGTCCACCAGCTGAGCGGCTGGGAGGTTAAAGCGCCTGGAACGGTTAATCCGCATAGTCTTGGACATGTACGCATCGAGCTGGTATTCATAGCCAAACTGACCTAAGGCGAGATTCCGCTCTGCCAGATCAAACATCCGCCGGGTAATCAGCACATTGGGAGCATCTTGCGCCAGGCTCGCAAAGGTATTGAGCACATCCGCCATTGGTGTCGTCTCCTACTGCTTCTAGAATTGGAAATCGCCGTACTGCTCCTGGACCTTCTCAATGGGCATGGCATGGACGCTCCTGGGATCAAAGTCCATCGCAGAGCCTCCCATGTCCACATGCCGCCTGGCCTTCGCTAGCTCTGCCTGCTGCACAGCGGACTTGCGCTTATGCACCGCGTCCTGGTACTTCCCGGACTGCTCCCGAATGCGCTTGCCCAGGGTATAGTCCAGCAAGTCCTTCCGGATAATCGGACGACCCTGCTGCATGAAGTTGGCAAAGTATTGCTCGATGTCTGCCCGCAGTTCAGCTCGCTCTTTGCGACGCTCCTCATCCGTTTCACCCACCAGGTGGTCCTCCACATCCCGTACCCACTGGTCGGAGGAGTAGAAGTCCACCTTGTCCTCCATGGCCATGGTGCGAAGGTGGGCCTGCTGCAACCCTGGCTGTACCACAGGGTCAATCCATTCCCTGAAGGGATTGTCGGGTTGCTGTGGCTGGGAGGACTGCTGCTGGACTGGCTGCTGGCGGAGGGACTGCTGCACCGCTTGCTGCAAGCCTGCGCCAACGCCTTCCCGGATCATCTGCTCAAGGTCCTCCCGGCTCAGCTGGGGGACTGCGGGTTCCTGCTGACCTTCTATGTACTCCTCAGCCATCACGCCACCCTCCGTATCGAGAGGCTCACCGTCCCGACCATGCCAGTCGGCGTCCCACCAATCACAATCGACAGCCGGTTCCCCGGTCCAAAGGTCGTCGGTGTCGCAATTAATGTTCCCGTTACATCCTGGCTATTGTTCCCTGCTGTGGATGTCCCAATGACCGCTGTCAACTGCGTCGTACCCGCATTTGCCGCTGTACCAACAGAGCACACCTGCACATCGATGGTCCCACTGGTACTTGCCGTGCCCTGGCTATATATCACCCCCGCCAACTGCCAGAAGCCTTCTGGCACGGACCAGACATACAGCCCACCAGCCGCAGGAGCCGTTGGAAACGCTACCTGGATAAGCTCCTTATCATGGACCAGATTGCCATCTTGCTTCAGATGGGCAGGAGCGACCGCCTGAAGGCCCCTGGCATCGATATTGGCCACCGTCATGCCCAGGCCCGTATTGTCCCCAGGGGGAATTTGCACCGTGACGGAGGAGAACACTGGCATATGTTACCTTTCTATATGCTTATGCACCCATTAAAACAGCATTTCTGTGTGCTAATGCACCCATTAAAACAGCATTTCCTTGAGGCTTTCCTTCTCCCCACCGCTGTTGCGCTGCTGTAATGGGGTCATTTTAGCCCTGGCCTTCCCCGCTGTACCCCGAGGCTGGTTATGCCGGCCCTTGGGAGCATTCGCTGCCTTCTGAATACGGTATTGGGCCTTCGCATCAGCCCCAGGGCGGACCTGGGTCTTCTCACGCTTTGCCTTGCTGGCCATGTAGCTCTCCTATCCGTACAGCATAGCTGCATTAATCCCCATTAGAGGCCTCTAGCAGCCTCCAGGTTGCTTTCTGATAGCGAAACCATACTTGACTACCCCCCAGAGCTGTTGGAGGCTCCTAGGGGCCTTCTAGAGCCTCCCAGGGGGTATTGCTCTGAGGGGCATACCTCCACCCGTGCGGGAGCACTGCATCCTGCCGCTGTACAGGCCGCTAGCAGCCCCAGGGTGACCTCTTGACCAGGGGAGCCATGCTCAGGCACCTTCTGGCGCTTCTGGAGCCTCCTGAGGGCCTTCTGGAGCCTCCTGAGGCCCTGGCTGTCCACCCTGCTGGCCTGCCTGGTCCTCCTGCTGGAGCATCGGCAGGATCATCCCAAACCGCTCCCGCTGGTCCTGCTGCGCTGCGGTCTGGGCATCCAGCCCCAGCTGCTGCTGCTTGCGGTGCTCCTCCGCAATGCTCAAGTGGTCTGCCACTCGAGCTGACTGCACATCCGACTGGGTCCGTGCTGCCTCCCGCTGGGCTCTGGCTGCGGCGAGACGGCCCTTCTGCTGGCGTTCCTGGGCTCGACTGGCAATATCGGTGACCCTAGCCCTGCCAGTCTGCACACTGAGGCCTGCCTGCGCCTGCTGGGCCTGGAGAGCTGCCAGCTGAGCCGCATTGCTCAGCTGCCGCCGCTGCTCGAACATCTGCCGCTCCTGGGGCGACATGTCTGCCACGATCTCCCCCAGACCGCGCTCTCCCAGGCCATAGGTATAGACCATCTTGAACAGCTGTGCAAAGTCGATCTTCTGCCCCATCATGCCCAGCTCATAGGCCAGCTCCTGCATCAGGGCTGGCTGAAGCAGCATGCCAGCGAACTGCATCAGCTTCGCAGCCCGTTCCTGGGTGCTCTCGTAAGCCAGGTTGCCCTGCCACAGGAAGGAGTACTCCCCCAGCGCCTCTGCCTGAGACAGCACCCGCAAGGCATCCCGGCCTCGACCAGGGATGCGAAAGATCTGGCTGGGAGGCACCACCGTCACCAGCATGTGGTACACATCCGCCAGCCCCGGGGTGAGCAGCTCCTCCTCCTCCACATTGGCGGCGTATTCCTGGTCCGCCATGGCCAGATTCAGGAGGCTCCCCCCAATGGCACCGCTGCGGGGCATATTGCGGCCGGGTTCGCCTTCGTTCACCTGGGCTCCCCCTGAGACCGCATTGAGCAAATTCAGGTAGACCTGGAAAGCCCGTAAGCCACCCTGGCCAACATCCCCCGTCGGAATGTCCTTGAAGATCGCATTAGGATCGCCATTCACCTTCCAGATCTTCCTGTTTTCAAAGGTGAAGTTCTCCAAGCGGTCCACCAGGCTGGTATCCATGGCCATGGGAGGGTCAGCAACCCGCTCCCGGTTGCTCTCGATCTGGCTGAGCGCACTGTTCGTCAGCTGTTGCAGCACCCGCATGTCGTCCATTTCGCCTGGCATGTACAGCTCCCCAGGGATAGGCCGACTACAGGCCCACTGGTACATCGGCCATTCGTACTCCTCATCAAAGCGCACCAGCCGAGGCTCCTCCAGGTTGTGGGCAATGACCGCAAAGTACCACTTCGCCCCCTGGCGGAAATTCACCTTGCTGAGCTGCACAAAGCTGCTGGACTGATCCTGCAAGGTCTGCTGTGTCTGCCTGCGGATCTGCCCCTCTCGACGCCGTATAGTCCGTTCCGAGCCTCCACGGATAATGTCGTCTGGCATGCTCAGGCCCTTGTAGGCCAGCCGCTCGACCATGTGGTAAGGCCACACCGGGCGGCTCAGATCTGCGACCCGCAATGGCACATACAGCGATTCCGCAGGCTGCTCATGGTCCACAAAGCTGTCATATACCGCAAATGGCACGATGCAGGTCTCGAAAATGAGCGAGGCTTCCTCACGGCAGGTGGCAGTATCGGGAAATACGTAGAAGCTGAAGGGGTCTACAGCCCGTTGGTAGGGCCAGACTTCATTACCAGCGACACGGACGCCAGTATGCAGCACTGCGAAATTGTAGAGTTGGAGACAGCGGCAGAGACTGGAGATCACCCGGCGGGTCTGGAGCTTTTTCTCATAGACATAGCGCATCAGGGCATGGACTGCCTCAGCGCTGACGGAGGAGACATCATCCAGGGGGAGGGTCTCGAACCAGTCGGTCACGGGCATGAGCAGCTTGGTCCGCCTGGCCACATTGCGCTCAATGACCCGTCTGGCATGCGGCACGAAGTAGCGGGCTGAGCCATCCAACAGGGGCTGGACGCCGGTAGGCAACGGAACGCCCTGGTAGCCACGGTAATTCAGCAACCAACCCTGCTCGACATAGCGCCGACGCTGGGTAATCCCATACAGGGGCCCCAGCAGCATGTCCAGCAGTTCTTGCTCGGTTGCCACTACCAGGTCTCCCAGGCATCCTCACGCAGCGTAATGCCGTTGTAGGTGACTATTGGAGCGTTCTTGCGCCAGAAGAAGTTGCACAGGGCATAGCGGTCTGCATCGGCAATGTCCTCGTACAGGTGGTCCCCTACAGGTTCCTCGGAATGCGAGCCATCCCGGCGCTTTTTAAAGCGATAGCCCCCGCTGTAGGCATCAATCAGCAGCTGGCACTTCTGGTCCACCATCCGCCGTGGTACTGCACACGCACACAGCTCCTTGTGCAGCTCACGGACCTTATCGAGGGTGACTTGCAGCCGCAGATTGGCTCGACTCCGAGTCACAATACCAAAGTCTCGGGCCAGCACCCCCGCATCACCCTGGCGGTCCTTGTTCAGCCGCGAGGTGCTATTGCCAGCCCTGTCGATACAGAAATGCACCTGCTGAAAATGGCCCTGGAGGACACTGGAGCCTGGCTGCTGTCGGGCTTTCACCTGCTGGTATAACGTATAATCGAAATGGGCTGGATAGTACAGCCCTAAATGCCGCAAGATCCCCATACTATCGCCATTGGCCAGCTCCGCCAGCTCCCAGGTGGTCACATTGAACAGGTTGCTGATCTCGCTCAGGGTAATCCAGTGCTCCTCCCCATAGGCACACCGGCGGATCTGGGAGATCACCACCGCTGGATGCTGATAGCCTGGGTCAATGCCCACAAACAGCGGCAAGGCGTCATCGACCGTAAAGCGATCCACATGGACTTCAGCGTGAAAGCTTTCAATGACGCGAACACCTCCGTAGTACGGAACTGTCCGGCCCTCCAGAATACGGCGAATGTCGTCTCGATTAGGGTGCTGGCTGGAGATTTCAGCCAGATAGGAGGGCGGATTGTGGGTATTCTGCACCGAAGTCGTCTGGATATGACGGTAGGTGATATTCCGAGGCTCAGTATACGCTAACACCCGCACTCCAGGCTCTCGACCAAAGATTTCATGCAGCTCATTCACCCGAGGCGGAGGGTTGGTCTCAATAAGAAACCGCCGCATATCCCGTATGGACCCATCCGCCATGCGACAGAAGGCACTGCGCTGGCCACGGAGCCGGGATTGCAGGCCTCCCACCACCCCTGTGCCATGGAATATCTCGCCAAAGTCGTGGTTCTCCATCGCATCCGAGACCGCAATCACGTCATAGGTCGGCCCCATGTAGCGAGACCAGTTCTTGGTCTCTCCCGCCCGAATGACCGAGCCATTGGGCAGGTGGCAGATGGTATGCCCTCCAGCGATCTTGACCGTCCAACAGGCGATATAGGCCTTCGCCGTCAGAGCCCCCAGCATGCCCTGCTCGTAGGCCGCATCCACGGCCATTCTCACCGCCCCGAACAATGTCTCATGATTGAGACCAAAGTCCTTCCTGAAGCAAATGGCCTGGATACCAGGAATATGCAGGCTCATGTGGACCACCACCGCCGCTACCAGCAGCGTCTTGGCCGAGCCTACACCCCCCTGCCAGTAGACGTAGTTCTCCTCCCCACACAGCATGTACTCCGCAATCTCTGCCTGATGCGGCAGCAAGTGGCGAGTGCCCTCCTGCTCACAGCTGGGCACCAGGCAGACCGGCATCAGCTTCGCCACCTCCTGGATATCCCACAGCTGGGCTCTCCGCTCAGCACGCCTTACAGGTCTCAGCACAGCCGCACCTTCCTCCCCACCACGGGCCAGACCTCCAGACATTGCCGCCGTTCCACCACCTGAGGCGGAGTGACCCCATAGTGCTTGGCTAGAGCGATCTCTCCTGCAGTGTCCATCACTCGCCCTGCTGGGAGCAGCGTTGCTAAGGCCAGATACCATACCTCGAAGTCAGCCTGTTGACCAAAATCACGGCTATAGACCCCTGGAGCACTCTTCACCACCCGCCGCAGCTTATGACACAACAGAATATGCCACAGTTCTTCAAGAAACGCCTGCTTTGCTCCGTACAGGTAGCGATACTCCGCATTCCGTACCACCACCCAGTGCTCCGCATCGATCGGCACAGCCATAAGCGCCCAGACCCCCGAGCCCACAGCCTCCTCCACCACCTCAACGCCATCGACAGCAATCCGCAGCGGGTCCAGAGCATCATCCTCCGTGAGCCCCAACTCAGCCCGGAAGGCCCCAGCCATTGCCTCCATACCCGCCTCCCGCAGTCCCAATGCCCGCCGCACAGGCATATCCACCCCGGTAGAACCCTGCAGCCGTCCTGCAACATCGAGCAGCTTCTGCCCTGTCGCTGTATCCAGCGGCGCAGCACTACGCACATGCACCCAGGCGCTTCGCTCAGAGCCCTCGATGCTCTCCCCGAGCCACTCCTGCAACCGCAGCCGTGACCGCAGCCCTAAGCCCCCTTCCCGCCTGTCGAACCTGCTCACGCTCCAGAAGCTCAGCCCAAGGTGCTGTGCCACTTGCCGCAACGTCCAGCCCAGAGCGTCCTGCTTGCGCTGCATCGCCAGACGCAACGGTGCTTGCGCTGTGATCCTCCGCTGCAGCCGGTCTCCACCGGGTACCCCTGCCTGCTGCACTGTATCCCCCCTCTGCACTCCCCCTTAAACCCCTAAACCCCCTTAACCCCCACAGATCTCCTTCAACCACAGTCCCTCCCTCCGTAGATCCTCAAGAAAACGCCCAGTTTGCTTGAGAGGGGGGCACAAACGTTCATTTTACTCCCCATGCATCCAGCGTCTTTCCTCGCCTTCAGCAGACCAACACGACGTAGACTCCGGCTAACCCCATACTCCAGCTACTGGACTGCATACCCCCTTCTGGTTCCCAGACCCTCCTTTACCCCCCAGGACCCCTCCTCCTGCTCCAGACCCCCAGACCCTCCTCCTCCAGCCTGCTGCCTCGCTGCCCCTTTACCCCCCCCCTGGCGCTGCGCGTTAAGTGTAGCACGATTTTTCCATTTGTCAAGCAAAAAATAACTCCTTGCAATACAGCAAGTTACAGCCCTTCAGAACTCGTACTCATATTTTTCCCTAGTGGAACACTTTTCGTACCAGTCTCAGTACTTTCCGTATGAGTTGCAGGCATGACTCCATACCGTTCCAGCCACACCTCAATACGAGCTAAGTGACCTAAGCCGAGATACCCTCCACGGAGGAACCGAGCGAGCATCCGTTCTCCCACCTCCATCTCTGCTGCCATCTGCCTGAGGCTCTTGGTGCCTCGATACACCACGCATCCTGTCCGCAATCGGTTAATATAGCCAATGACATCTTCCACGATTGCACCTCTGCTACAGATAGTGTATAGTTATCCACAGCCGAGTATAGCACAGGGTAAGACCGATGCACACACCAGACCGCCTGGAATGCTGGATTGACCCGGAGACACATACGCTTGCAGGCCACATTGCCTATACGGCCGAGATCGACCAGTACACCTGCACCAGGCAGGGCATGAGCCTCAGCTTCAGCACCCCTGAAGCCCGGCAGTTCTGGGCCCTGCTGGGCATCCTGCTGGGACAGCTCAGCCATGCCACTCCACCCCACCAGCGAGGAGCACCGCTATGACCAGCCTTGCAGCCAGTCTCACCCAGCTTGTCCGCAGTGCAGACCCGCCGGTACTGCCAGGAGCCCTAGCAGGCTGTGAGGCCTTCTTAGACCGCTATGGCAGGCGTCTCAGCCGAGATGCCCAGCAGTACGACAGCGTCATGACCCTCTGCACGACCCCACACAGGACCCTCATGCTGCAATGGCACCAGGATGGGCTGTGTGTCGCAGCGATGGAGTTCTGCACTGATGGGACTGCAACCTACGCTGCACCCTGGAGGCACTGCCCCTTCTCGCTGTTTCCCCGGACCGATACGGGAGCATAGCATCTCCGCAGTCTATGCGGTCAAGGGCTACGTGAATTCGGCTTCGCTACGCTACGCCTCACCCTTGACCGCGACTGCTCCGATGCTGCGTGGGGTGTATCGGCTCCGGAGAAAAAGCGGCAACCATCTCTCCAGAGAAAAAGCATGCGTTGGTCCCGAGGTTAAAGATCGGGGGACAACTTGGTACGGAGGTCGGTTGCCATAACCAGACAACCCCCTGCTGGCCTCCATGCCCCAGGAAGGGACCATACTGCTCCAGCTCCCAGGGCACATACCGGGGGGACAGCTCCGGGCTGCATCCGGCTCTGGCAATGCTAGCGTAAGTGTAGTATACTTCTGGCATGAGCATTCGTCGCTACTTCAACGACGCCTTCATCTGCCACTGGCTGGCACAGCTCTGGCCACCATTTCGCTCTGCCGGACAACAGGAGAACGGATTGTATGCTCCAGACGACTAACGAGGATAGTGATGCGAGAGACAAAATTGCTCGGGCGGAAACGAGCAGCACAGTACTGCGCCTTGTCAGCTTTTCAGGAGGGGCGGATAGCCAGGCATGCGCATGGTGGGTACGGCAGAGGTTCCCCGCTGAAGAGATTATCCTTCTCAATTCCGATGCCGGTGGCAATGAGCATCCGATGACTACCGAATTTATCGCGGAGTACTCCCGCACAATCTTTCCCGTGGTCACGGTGTCCGCTCAAATTCAGGACATGGGCAGTCGAGGGACACGACCAGGGGGGACACGGGACCGCAGGCAGAAGTTTCAGGAGACTGATCCCCTCACGTTCGACACGCTGGCGTATATTCAGAACCGATTTCCCTCCCGTAAAGCCCAGTTTTGTACCAGGCATCTGAAACTGCTCCCACAAAAACGGTGGATAGACACGATGCTTACATCCAAGCATGTCGCCTATGAACGCTATATCGGTGTGCGGTGCGATGAGTTCGCTGTGCGCGCCAATACACCAGACAGTACGTGGGATACCTATTTCAACTGTCTGTTGCACTATCCAGTCCGATGCTGGACAAAACCTGAAGTGTTTGCCGTACTCCGGCAAGCTGGAGAGCCTATTAACCCACTGTATACATTAGGGTTTAATCGCGTTGGGTGTGCACCGTGTATCAATAGTAATAAAGCAGATATCCTCAATTGGGCGACACGATTCCCTGCCATAATTGACAAAGTGCGTGCATGGGAGCAGCGAGTTGGCCGCACCTTCTTCGCACCGATGGTTCCAGGATCTCCGATCAATTGGATTGACGATGTTGTGCAGTGGGCACACACGGCGCACGGCGGGAGACGACTCATGTTTGTGCTCCAGCCCAGTGCGTGCGAAAGCAAGTATGGCCTGTGCGATACATAAACCACGCTCGCGTGGGACGATTGTGCGGCTATGGCAATAGCCTCGTACCGCAAGTAGCAGCGCTCTTCATTCGTGCGTTCCTGGAGGCATGGGGAGCATAGGCTCTCCTGCTGCATATATATAAGGTAAAGGAGAACAGATCCCATGCACTGGACCGAGGCTGAATACGCTGTCTACTGCTCTCGCCAGCTGCCTGCTCCAGCGTCCCAGGGCGTACTCCGGGAAGCAGCCTTCCTGGCGCAGGTACGGAGCATTGCGCACCAGCATGGCTGGCTGACCTACCATCCCTACAACTCTCAGCGCAGTGAAGAAGGATGGCCGGATTTGGCCTGCTGCAATGGGCACAGGCTGGTCCTAACAGAACTCAAGGTTGGTTCCAGAAAGCCCACCGCAGCTCAGGCCAGGTGGCTGGAGATGCTGGGGCATGTGGAGACCGTGGAGAGCTACCTGTGGTATCCATCACAGCTCGCTGACATTACTACCATCCTGTCCCATCGCTAGAAAGGTCCTGTATGCGTCGTACCATATTGTACCATGCCAATTGCCCTGACGGCTTTGGAGCGGCTCTGGCCTACTGGCTGAAGTGGGGGGACGCTGATTGCACCTATCTCCCCGTGCAGTATGGCCAGCCTCCACCGGCTATCCCTGCCAGCCATGGGGTGCTCCTGTTCGACTTCAGCTACGACCTGGACACCACCCTGACGCTGGCTGAGACCCATGCCAGCCTGACAGTGCTGGACCATCATGCCACCGCAGAAGCCGCTCTTGCAGGACTTCCCCAGCGAGCGGGGCTGGAGGTGGTGTTCGACCAGCACGAATGCGGAGCCACCCTGGTCTGGAAGTACCTGCATCGGCACACTGGAGCGGCTGACCTGGAGCAGACGATGCCCCTGTTCTACAAGTACCTCCGGGATCGAGACCTCTGGAAATGGCAGTTGCACAAGAGCCGGGAAGTCAGCCTGGCCCTGTGGAGCCTCCCTCGGACCTTCCCCGTCTGGCGGAAGGCCATGACGGAGCTGGAGCGGCTGAAGATGGAAGGGAGTGCTATTGCCCGCTATGTGGATGGGCTGGTGGCGGCTCAAGGGGCCCGGTGGCACTATGGCATGCTGGCTGGACAGCCCTGTGTGGTGGTCAATGCCACTTGTCTGCTGTCGGAGCTGGGGGAATGGCTGTGTGAATCGCTCCTGCCCTCGGTCGATGCTGCCTTCGTGGCCCTGTACTTTGACCGCAACGATGACCAGCGGCAGTGGAGTCTCCGCAGTACTGGCGATGTCGATGTCAGCGTTATTGCCCAGGCCTATGGTGGAGGAGGGCACAAGCATGCAGCGGGCTTTGTGGCTCCCAGTGGGGGGAATGCGCCATGTACACCGTGACGTGGTGGGTGCACGAGCAGCGGGTGGTCCAGACGGGGCTGACGCTGGAACAGGCTCAGGCGCTTGCAGTCAGGCTCCGAGCCCAGAGCGATGCCCAGGAACGCCACAGCCTGGTGCCGATTCGGGTGATCAAGGCGGGCTGATGTGCTCCGTTGCATGCTGGGTGTGGCCTGGTGTATAGTCCCCCTGGTGCCATGGCTTGGAGCCAGTGCACTGTGTGCCCTTTGCCCTGGTGGGATGGTCGCTCTCCCACCGGGGCATTTCAGGAGCCTGCGTATGGATCGAGATAAGCCCCCTGCTGCCTATGGGCATATGGACAAGCCCCTCAGCCCTGGCGTCTGTTGCTGTGTGGACCGTATCGAGCGCATGTTTATGAAAAGCCCCCACTTGCAGGGCAAGATGCTGGGGGTGTGGCTGGGCCTCTCGGCTGGACAGCGGGCTGGCTTCCGGCGGACCGTTCGGCGGATTATCACGGAGGAGCTGCTGGGCTCCATCCTGCAGACCGCGATTGCTAAGACCCTCATGCCGGATGATGGGCCAGTCCAGCTGGACAGCCCCCTGTACCACTACCTGCGGGAGTATGTGTTCCATGGCAATAGCCTGGCCACCCTCAGCAACCTGCGGAGCTGGAAAGACCAGGAGGGGCTGCATCCTGCCACACAGCGCAGACGCAGCAGAAAGGTGGTATGATCCTCAACAATAGCTTCGTGATTGCGCAGATGCTCCCTGGGGAGTTTAGCGACTTGCAGGTGCAATTTCTGTTCACGGATGAACAGAGTGGGGAGAGCGTGGCTGCGGTGGTACTCGCTCCTCCTGTGGTGAAGCGCTTTGCCCAGCAACTCCTCCAGACGCTCCGTGCTCAGGAGCCCGATGCCTCTGCGCAGGCCTGACCCATGCAACGCCTGGGGCTGTGGGTGCTGGGGGTCATCGGCAGCCTGGTCGTCCTGCTGGCGGGGATTCCCCTGGCTCGGATGATGAGCCTGGATGATCGCACCAGGCAGAACGAAGTCCTCAGCGTCCAGCTCCAGACCACGCTCACCCCGCTGGTGCAAGCGGTCACTGCCCTGCAACAGGCGGATAGTACGCTCCACCAGCAGCTCCGTAGCCTCGATACGGCCCAGGCCAGGCAAGAAGCCCGCCAGGAGGCTATCCAGGCCCGACTGGATGACCTGCTGGACCGCCTGAAGCAGGACAGGTCCCCTCCCTAGGAGCGCTGGACCAGGGCATGGTTGCACGTCTCCTTCAGATAGTGTAGTATTGTCCTGTCGCATGCTCCCAGGAAGGACAACGCTATGCCCACTGCACTCGATGTTGAAAGCACGGTGGCGTATTTCTATGCCCCCGAGACCCTCAGGCTGGCCATCCTGGAGGAAATCCGCGATGGCCATCCAGGCAGCCTGGCCCAGAAGCTGCTCAGCCTGGGCATCCGCAGCTCGGCCTATCACCAGATGCGCCAACGCCAGCTGGGCATCCTGACGGTGCTGCTGGACCGCCTGCACCTCCTCCGGGTCTGTGAAGGCCAGCAGACCATTGGCTACATGAGCCTGGAGCCAATCGATCTCTCCGCCATCTGGAGCAGCCATGCGGTCTGAGGCGATTACCCTCACCCTGGCGCAGGCTGATGCCCTGTTGCTCCTGCTGCGCAAACTGCCCATTGAGCAGCTGGCCATCTACACCGAGGTCCAGCAGTACCTGGCAGGACTGTTTACCCAGACGGAGGAGCCTGCATGCTGTCCAGCCCCAGCGGTAATGGCCTCTGGCACCTGTTCGCCGTAGCCCTGCTGCTGGGAAGCCTGCTATGGGTGGTCTGGTATCTGCTGCGATAATCCTTGCAGTCCTGCTCCATGTCTCACTACTCCTAGCCATACTGCTCTGTGCTGTACTGGTCCTGCTGTGGCATCTCCTGGCTCGTGGATGGGCCTGGATGCTCCGCCTCCCTTGATCGAGGTCCCCTGCTGGCCTGGACCTCCTCTGCCAGGTCTCCCAGGCTGCTCTGCACCCCTGCATCCCATGCCAGCTCACTTCACGCAGATTGCTTGCAGGAGCAGGGATGGCTGGATTGACTGCTGCTGCCTGCATCCCATAGCAGGACTCAGCAGCGCTCTTCCAGCCCATCATTCCATGCAGCTCCAGCAGCCAGGACCTGCGACTCTCAGGACGCCTGGAGGACCAGGGCATGAAGCGGACAGAGCAGGAGGTTGGTGGTGCCTTGGGCAGTGTTTGGTACTAGGGGGAGAGGGGGGATACCCCTGCTGCCATGGGTTCCCTGGACAGCCTCAGCACCCAGGGAGGACCCCCAGCCCATGCGCCTCCAGGGCAGCAAGGCTCCACAGTGGGGTTGCCAGCACTGGTGCATCAGGATCCTGGCCGACACTGCGAGCGAGAGCGTGGTTGGGTAGAGCAGGCCAGGGGGTGAAGGCGTGGCATGTGGCTCTCTGGGTGTATGGTACTAGGGGGTGAGGGGGATACCCTGCACCTGCATGGGTTCCCTGGCTCAGCCTGACACCCTGGCCAGGACCCCGAGCCATGAGCCTCCAGCCCAGGACCACACCAGCCCAGTCCAACTCGCCCTCATCCCAGCAGCAGTAGAGCAATCAGTCCGAGAGCATACAGTTCTACACTGCCACAGTCGAGCCGCACTGCTGGAGCTGCAGGGATACCCCCCTTCCTGTCTGACAGGTATACAGCAGTCCTGGGGATGCAGGCATAGCTCGTCCAGCATGGCCTCTGCAATCCTTATTCATGTCTGACAGGAATGCATAGAGCAGTCTGGACAGGATCATCCAGGGCCAGAAATGGCTTGAATACTGAGGGAAAGCCTGTGGAAAACTCGGTGGTAGGCCTGGAAAGACTGGGACTGGAGCTTCGTGCGGAGTCGTCTGAAGTTCAGAAGGAGCTGTATGCCCTCTCCTTCTCTCTCTCCATACATCCCTATATATATTACGTCTTATACCTCCTACTGCTTTAACTCCTGTATGCCTCCTCCTGCTCCTATTCTGGCTGTGTGCATCTCGGGAAATCCGCGTAGATGCTGGGTCTCCTCACTCCACCCTCCATCATCCCCGCTTCCTTCCTTGCTTTCCCACCCCTTTGCCCCAGGAAGCCCTTACCCCATGAGCCTCCTCAGGGCTATATCCATATGGGGTCCACCCTACTGCAACGCCCCAAAGACCGCCAGCAGCAGCAGCAAACCAACGACCCCCTGCATCAGAAGCACCCAGGCCCACCATGGAGCCCTGCTCGACGCAGGCACCGGAGACGGAGCAGACCACAACTGCTCACTGCCATGCCACAGTGTACCAGCCTGAGACGGCCTATGCTCAGCCTGCCTCAACGGCGTAAAGGCCTGCAGTCTACCATCCTTCCCACCCCCCTGCAAGGGCTTTTCCGCCTGCACAGCCTGGACAGGCCTGGAAGGCCCATCTCCTGCCAGCGCAGCCTGCACCCTGGGGTCGGCCTGCATCTGCAACTGCCACATCCTGAATGCGGCTTCATCCTTGAAATGTAATGCCATGATATCCTCCAATGCGTAGCCCTTGCCAGGTAATTCCTTCGGCTGCATGACACCCCAGGCTGACCGCACCACTCGGACCATCAGCCACAGTACCAGCAGCATGCCAATGAGTTCCACTACGAGCCCTCCTCCCTGTCGACCCAGCCATGGGGCAACCAATGGCCAGCAGCATCCCAGCTCTCAGTAATAGTCTTCATAGGTCCATCTCCTTCCTGGGGAATCCAGGCCAGTCCAGCACCATTGCCAGCACCATTGCTCGCCCTGGCATGGCCCAGCTGCCACAGCGAAGCGAAGCGTAGCGAGCCATAGCTGCGTGGTGAGACAAGCCGGACGCTGCTCTGGAGCCGACACCTTCACCACAGCATCGACGGTGGCGAGGTCAAGGGTGAGGCGAAGCCGAACTCGCGAAGCCCTTGACCTCATAGCCACCAGAGATGCTACTGTCCTGTGTCGGGTTCAGGCAGCCTGCGCCTTCTGAGCGCTACACCAGGCAGCAAAGCGTCTCCCCGTCTCAGGGGGGAGATGCCATGTCACAGACGTGCCCACATGGAGCAGGTACAGTGGGGTGACAGCGGAGTCAGTCATGCTGGTGGAGCTATACTGCAACTCGACACCCTCCTCCAGCGGATACGACCAGGACAGCAGCGTTGGCGTGAACAGGCCTGCATCCTGGTGTCTGGTCAGACGACTGGGGATGAAGGGGCAGAGGGTAATGTAGAAAGATCCACCCGGACCATACAGCGTCACACTCTCGCTATCCTGGTCCAGGGACCAGCCATGCAGCAAATCGGTCGAGGTCATGATGGTATCTCCTTATTGCAAGCCAATAGCCACGGAGCCAGTCCCTGGCGTCCCATCCAGGCTGACCATGGGCACTGCCAGGCCAGTAAAGGGGCACAGGTGCAGGATCTGGAACATGGCAGCCGTGGCAAGCTGCTGCTGGGCGGCTGGGCTGCATTCCGGCAGCTGGGCCATGGTGTACTGCACCACCGCAGCAAGACGGCGGATCTGCTCGTCTGTGGTCATGGCGTTACCGCCTCTCTAACAAGCACTATCCACAGTTTGGGATAATGCATAGACATCCCCTCAGGGGCTTTTCCGCTGTACCAGCGCTCTATTGCTGCGTTGCCTTGATCGATTTTTGCACAGAACACTGCAGAGTCGGCTTCACGAGCAGGGAGTGCCTGCACATCCACTGTCAGATTATGGTGCTCCTTGCACACCATACGCATGTAGTCGCACATCGCCTCCGCAGAGGCGTTAGCCTCACTGTTCGTTTCGATCGCATGATAGCCGTCTTGGCAGTAATACGAGCAGCGATGCTCGACAAGCGTCAACAACGCATCGAGTGTCATACGGTCTTACCTCCTCTCAGGTGCAACTGCCTGTGACTAGTCTGTAGCGTACAGACCAGTAGCAGCTAAGAACGTTGCAATATCAACCTCTATGTTATTAGACACAAGGTGCTCAGCTAACCCTTCTGCTACTGCCTGTAAAACATGTGTAGCAGGCACAACAACACCACGGTGTTCCTTAATAGTAACGATAGTCTCATGCACAGTCTTCAAAACGTCAGCAATGACAATATAATCTTTTCGAGACATAGTGTTAGCTCTCCTCCGTTATGCACTTATAGATCAATGCTTCTTCTGCAGGTGTAAAGCCTTTAAGGTGAAACAGTGTCTCGTCCTTACCTCCGTTCCGGGGCAAGCCAGTAGACCCACCACTGGCTCAAGGGGATGGTCTGGTCGTCATGGGTGAAACGGCCAGTCTGCCGAACCCAGGCCGCAGCAGTCTGGCCGTGGCGTCGGTAGGGAGCCCACCGACTGCGCTCGTGGTGGGCAATCTGGGCGGCTTCCTGGCGTATCTCGGCCTGGATGGTGCTGAGGCGCTTGCGCTGCACTGCGGCCGCTTTGCTGAGCAACCGTGGCAGCCTGTCCAGGATGGCAGCATGGTCCTGCTCGGCTTGCTTGTAGTCTTCAGCGTTGATGTAGGCTTGCCAGGAAGGCTGGTCAGCCTGAGGGACTGGTGGGACAGGGGCCAGTGGGAAGGTATAGGCAAAGGTGCATTGGTCCATGGGTTAAACCTCCAGGTAACAGGCCTTGAGTGTGGGCCAGTAGCGTTGAATCGTGGTCAAACTGGGCAGGCCTTTCACCTGCCGAAGCAATTGCTTGGCAGTGGGCAGGCTGCCATGGAGAGCCTGCCAGGCTCTCAGGGCCTCCAGGACCTGCTCCCGGGGGTCCGGGGTCTGTGGGTCAGGGGACAGGTCATAGTGCTGAGCCAGCATGGTCCGCCAAAGATCCTGGGCCAGCTGGCGGCAGGCAGCGTTGCCATAGATGCCATCGGGATGGTCAGGCATGGGTCGGCTCCTGTGGCTGCGCTGCAGTGCAGGGGATGTCCAACACGTAGCAGGGTGCTGGGGCGATGCCATGGCACACAGGGCAGGGTTTATAGCATTTTTCCATGACAAAGGCATGGCGTTTATGGCGACATTTCCGCACTTTGCCGAGCCCATTGCAGAGCGAGCAGCGTGGCGCAATGACTGCGTAATCAATCGCATAGCCCAGTTCATCCCGGTAGTACGTCAGGTGCCACATGCCAGTGGCAAGGGCCTGCTCCAGGGTGGCATCGCTGCTCAGGAAGCCACTGCGGCCGTGGTTGTAGCTCAGCTCCACATGGTAGGTGGTCATTCCGTCTCCTCCTCTGCAAGACGTGCATGGATGCAGCCTGCGCTGTCACACAGGGCATCGTAAATATCCCCCGCTGGGGTCCCAATGAGGCTCGCTGTGCTGGTCGAGTGGCCAGGAGTAAAGTACGCCCTCATGCGACAGAGCCGCCTGTACTCCCGGCTCCACTGGCCTGTGTGGTGGTCCGTATTCCACCAGTAATGGGCTTCCACAATGTCAAAGCGGTTCATACGTATCTCCGTTGGGCCATCTGGAACAGGCGAATGGCCAGGCGATGCTTGCACAGGACCTCGCTATCCGGGCAGCTACAGTCCGTGGCGGTGACGGTATAGGCGGCATTGGGGCCAGTGACCGTGTAGGTCCCATCGCTCTCCTGGAGGAACGTGTACTGCCTGTCGTAGCAGAGCATCTCCATCGCTCTCCGCAATCGTTGCTCCGCCGGAATATGCCCGTAGAGCTGCCCTGAGAGGTCCACATACGCACTTTTCAACTGGGCGAGGGTGATTCTATGGGTTAGGTCTGTCGATTGAACCTTGATGCCTTCTCGTGTCTGCAATGGCCTATTCTGCGGCATTACTTGTTCTCCCTGGTGGTTGAGGCAGTCCAGGGCATGAGCCCGAGTGCCATTTCAAAGCCCCACAGCCAGCCCTGTACCTCTTCGGAGCTGTAGGGAAGGATAGAGCACGGCACCTGGCGTGGAGGCACGGCATAGGGCCAGCAGAGGCCTGGAATCCACTGGGTCGTATCGACCCGCTGGACCTCCAGGCGAAAGTACCAGTGCCGCTCAGCACACAGGGCATTGATGCGGTTAAGGGTCGTGGCGAAGCCTGGCGTTTCCAGCATGGCTACATCTCCTCGACGGCATCAATCCAGCGGTCACAGCAGAGGTCACAGAGGTACAGATGCACTGCATGTCCCGTTGGTGCCAGCCAGTCCCGGAGCAGAAAGGCACCGTCAGTCGCGTCATCACAGGCTTGGCATGGCTCATTGTGGATGTAGCCGAGCAGGGTGTAGCGCTTGGGCAACGCGGCATTCACTGCGGCAATGGCAGCCGCAACGGCATGGCGGTCATATTCAGCGGTGCAAATGGTGGTGCGTTCCTGGTGGGTCATGGAGCATTCTCCTGTCTGGGCACTCGGCCCGTTAGTACTGGCCATAGCAACTGTGCTACAGCATCTGTATAACAGTATACCTACTGCTGTGAGCCTGTCAAGGGCTGGGCAGCCTTCCCCTGCAAGTATTCTCCAGGCGCTGCATTCTCAATGGCTTAGGGCAGCCATGGGGCATGGTCCAGGGCTGCTGCAGGGGCATTGGGGTATATATATTACGTCTCGTATGCGAGAGGTATATATATGCACTACCCTGGATCGATGGATGGTGCAGAGGGAGCCTCCAACTGGGAAGGAGTCCACCAGGGCACTGGGACTATCAAGAGCACTACCTCATTAGGGCTGTTCAAACTATTCCTATTCTCACCACCTGGCTCTAGGGCCTGTTCGTCCTGGTATAAAAGGTGACAGAATCCCCAGGGGGAACAATGCCTGAGATTGTGAACATTGGCCGTTGGAAGTTTTGAAAATGTGGCGGAAAGTGCTCTGGCTTTCCAGGCTGAGCACTTGCGTCCGCCTAGGATGGGATGTCCTGGGTGATCGCATCCAGCGGTCTGTATGTGCCTCGGGGGCCCTCCTCATTGAGGTCCTCGGCCACAATCTCCTGGGCCAGGGCAATGACCATGGCCCTGAGCCGAGGCTCATGCCAGCTGGCATACAGCCATCGGAAGCCGAGGATGACGATCTGCCGCATGTCAAAGCCAAAGTGCTTCTTCAAGAGGGTGAACAGCTGGAAATCACTGCGGCTGAGACCCGCCATACGGAGGGTACGGCGTCCTGGGGAGAGGGATCGAGAGGGCTCCATGGGCTGCTCCTTGACAGGGGAATAGTGGTGCACTACACTTACTACTGTCATGTGGAGCTAGTATAGCGGCTGCATGGCCACCCTGCAACCGAAAGGAGGAGTATGCCAGTCAGCATTACGTCCCCGCAGTCGCGGAGCATGGCCAGCCGAGGCCTGATTAGCGGTGGACCCAATACCGGCAAGACGTTCCTGCTGCAGAGCGTCGATGTGCCCTGTATTGCCCTCAGTGGGCCTGATGAAAAGGGGGTGAAATCGCTCCCCATGGAGACGGAGGCTGTACGCAGTCTGATTGTTACCTCTGAGCCATTGGCAGAGTCCGCAACGCTGCTGGAGCGGTATCAGCTCAGCCTGGAGAAGTATCAGGCGACATTGGCCATCACGAGACAGATTCTCACAGGCAAGCATGGAGCGTATGAGCTGTTCTTCTATGATGGCTTGAGCAAGTTCTATGAGCTGTGCATGGATATCGTCAGCAAAGGGCGGTACCTGCAGGGCCAGGTATTTGATGAAAAGGGGGACTATACCACACGGCTGTATGGGCATGCCCACCAGCTGTTTCGTAATTACCTGACGGAAATTTACATGAGCAACACACCACTGTTTGTCGCCACAGCCTGGGAACGGCTGGCCGGGGAAGACGAGAACGCCAGCGAGGCGGAGAAACGCACCGCACAGCGAACGGGCCAGCGGGTCTGGTTGCCAGCGTTCCCAGGCCAGATGGGCTATACCATCAATGGCGAGTTCGATTGGAGCATTCGGGCCGGGCTGAGCTATCCCCAGGAGTGCGACAGCTGTGCGGTCTACCGCAAGCATAAGGAGACAGCCGCTGAAGTGGCCACCGGGCAGCATTACACCTGGCAACTCAAGCCCCGAGGCGATGTGCAGCATGTCGGGGTCAAGGGCCTGCACCATATCGTCCCCACGTATGTGCATCAGAGCTGGCCCAATCTGTGTGACTTCATTCTCAACACCTGACAGGAGCGATCATGCCACGAGCACGGAAAGCTACGGAATTCTTTACAGCTGAGGAGGTCCCAGCCATCATCGAGGAGGATTTGCCAAGCACTGCCACGGTGCACCAGTCTCCCACGGAGATGCAGCTGGATTTCCCGATTTCCGTGGAGGAAATTGCCAAGGCGGCTGAAGCGCTGTTTCTTCCCAATGACTGGTATGTGTGGCATCAAGGCAAATGCCGCATTACGCAGGTCTTTGACGATCGGGAGTGTGCTGAGGGGGATAAGAGTCCCCAGGGCAGGATGATCTTTACCGTCTCAGGCATTGCCACCACCATCGATACGAGGCTGAAAGGTCCCTTCTCCTTTAGCTTCAGCCCTGATTGGCGCCTGGGGTACGATGAAGTCCGTGGAGACCCTCGAAGCGAAACCTGGGGGAAATGCCTGGAGCTGTTCCGCAGCATCAAGGAACGCTGGCCTGAGGGGCTCCAGGAGCTTATCCCCTGGCTCCAGACAGCGCTCTATCAGATGTACATTACCCGAGGGACCGGGAGGAATTACCTGCGGCAACTCCGCAAATACGCCTAGCCATGGCAGGGGGACTGCTGGCATCGGCAGTCCCTTCTCGCGCTGGAAGGAGCACCTATGCCCCCTATTCCCAAGCCTGCCTCGTGTGCAGGCTGTCCGTTCGAAACCCTCAGTCCGTACTACGTCCCAGGCAGATACCGCAACAGCCCCGTGCTGGTCCTGGGACAGAATCCTGGCGTCAATGAGGAGATCGGCGCCAGGGTGCTGGAGAAGCACTACGGCCAGGAAATCACGGAGCCCTGTGTGCCTCAGCCGCTGATTGGCGCAACTGGCCACTGGCTCCGGCGGGAGTTCTGGCCACTGGCCCAGCTGGGCTCCCTGGAGGAACACAGCCTGGACAATGTCATCAAATGCCGTCCCTATGGCCTGAATGAGCTGCCCAGCCTGACCGGCCATGATCCGAGCAAGCGCATTACGCAGCCCATGCTCCGGCAGGCTATCCAGCACTGCATGGCAGCGCATTTCCATCCGCCTGACAGCGTCCGCACCGTGGTCGCCATGGGCAGCCTGGCGCTCTATGCCATGACCGGCCAGAGCAACATTGGCAGCTGGCGAGGCTGGGCCTTAGGCAGGGGCAGTGCGACCCTGTGGACTCCGCAGGAGTACATCCCAGGCGTCACGAGCTATTACAGTGGCAGCGACCGTGTGACCATCTTTGCCACCTTGCACATTGCAGCGCTGTTCCGAGACACGCAGCTCTACCATGCTACCCTCAGGGACTTCAGGCGCCTGGGGGCATTGGTGCGAGGGACCTGGCCAGCAGCGTTGCCTGATGTCACCCTGGAGCCACCGAAAGCCCTGCCTCCAGTCATCGGCTTTGACACGGAATACGATAGCCTGGGCAAGCTGGAGCAGTGGAGCCTGGCCGATACCGAGGGGCATGTCCACTTCGTCGATGTCACTGAGTGGGGCACAGAGTTTCCGCTGGAGGTGCCAGAGGACCTGGCGGTCATTGCCCAGAATGCCATTGTGGACCTGCCGCACTTCAGGGCGGTGTTTGGCACAGATCAGTTCGTGCTGGAGGATTGCATGCTGGCTGATGCGGTGCTGTGGCCTGGAGAGCTGCATAACCTGGACTACATGCTGAGCAAGTACGGACGCTTCAATCGCCATAAGCACCTGCGGGAGGTACCTGAGCTGCGGTGGCTGTATGCCGGGCTCGATGCCTTCACGACGCTCAACGATGTGTGGCGGGAGCTGTGCAGGCAGTTTGAGCGTGATCCCCAGGCCTATGCGGAGTACCGCCAGCGTCGTCAGCCCCTGTTGCATGTGCTGGACCGCTTCCAGCAGCATGGCATTCCTGTCGATCATGCCAGGGTCCAGGAGGCTTCCAGCCGCTTCACCACACGGCTTGCAGCGCTGAAGGCGGAGGCGCAGGCCCTGACTGGCGATCCTGCATTCAATCTGGCGAGCAACCAGCAGCTCTCCAGCGTACTTTTCCCGGAGGGAGAAACGACCCATGCCAAGCGTGACACGAGACGTGCTGCGAAAGTACCTGGACAGTCCAGGGCATAGTGACACCCAGCAGAAGCTGGCCCAGCTGCGGCTGGAATACTCCAGCATGGCCACCACTGCGAATACGTTTCTTGCGGCATTGCAGGACCAGGCAGTCGTCCGACCGACGATTCTGCCCACGCAGAGCAGCGGACGCTGGAGCTATCTCGACCCACCCATCTCCAACTTTCCCAAGGCCTGCATCAATGCTGGCTGTCCACCCTACCACCACGAGTGGACAGACCAGTGCTGGTCGGCTCGGGATTGCTTCATGCCTGCCCCAGGGACATTCTGGATCGAGCATGATTTAGACGCAGTCGAGCACCGGATCTATTGCCTCATCCTCGGCTGGACTGAGCGCTTAGCCGCTATGGCAGAAGGGCTGGATATCCATACGCCTACGGCCTGTGATCTGTTCCAGCTGCCCTATCCCAGCGATCTGCGCAACCCGCACAGTAGCCAGGCTGATGCTGCGTGGCGGAGAGCGGTCCAATGGCAGGGCAAGGATGACCGCAGGCGGACGATGGGCAAGAACTTTACCTTTGGCAGCCAGTTCTCCTATGTGTACACAGCCAGGCCTGACTACAAACCGAGGGAGCCGCAGCGCAACTACCAGGGGCTGGTGTACAACCCTGGCTATGTCTGGCAGATCCCCCACATCGAGAGCTATAAGGTGCTGGATGCTACTGGCCAGGCGGTCACCCCCGACTTTGAAGGCCTGGCTATCCGCTATATGGAGAGCACGGTGGCTATCCAGAAGCGTAAAGCCACCTGGCAGGCTCGGATTAAGGCGGCGAGGGAAAGCCGCAACCTGTATGGAGCCCCCAGGAAGTTCTGGCTCTCCGACCAGCACACTGCCAAGGAGGGCTTTAACCAGGTGGTCCAGGGAACTGTAGCCAGCTATATCAATGAAACCGCCATCATGCTACAAGAGGCCTTTCCGCATTCGTGGCTGATTCACAACCAGCACGACAGCTTGAAATGGGCCTTCCCCTATACCATAGCGGACCACAAGGCTGAGGAGCAGGCTACCCTCGCCCAATGCAAGGAGATATGCCAGCGGACCTTGAGCTACCAGGGCCGGAGTATTCGCCTGACGGCAACGTTTCGGATCAAGCGGGGGAGCAACCATGCCACGCCTTGAGCCGTTTAAAGCATTGGCGCAGCTGGACCTGGATGAAGCCTGGATCGTGGAGGGACTGATTAGCCCTGGAGCCTGGACGTACTTTGTGGGACCCCCAGGAGTTGGCAAAAGCATGATGTGTATTCAGCTCTGTGCAGCGTTGCAGGCTGGAGAGCCCTTCCTGGGTCTGCCCACTACCACGCAGAACTGCCTGTACCTCCAGGCCGATGCTGGCTTGTACGAGTGGCAGAAGCAAGTGAAGAACCTGGCCCCGGAGAGCGCTGCCTGGAGCTACTGTCAGGTTGACCAGGGGTGCCTCGATGACCCGGCCAGCGTGCTGTACCTGGAGCAACTGGTCCAGGGCACGTATGCTCCCATCAGCCCCTACAGCAAGGTCCTGAAGCATAAGCCCTTCAGCTTCGTGGTGTTCGATTGCCTCAATGCCATTACGAAGCGGGACCTGAACACCAAAGCGGCGATGAATGCGGTATTGGAAGCGCTCACCACCATCATGCACGAGACCCATTACCTGCTGATCCACCATCCCAGCAGTACGGTCCAACGCGGGGTGCATGCCGGCAGCGGCTACAAGGGCTTTGCCGGGCTGTGTGGGACGATGCTGACCCTGACCGGCACGGTGCTGGCATTGGAGAAGTCGAAGGTGGCCAGCAAGCGGGAGATGCTGCTCGAACGCCATCCGCTCACTGGCGCCTGGAGCCTGCCGCAGTGGGAATAGTGCCCGTCAGGGCAGGATCAACCAATGTACTGCACGGTGAAGCTAAAGGCCACCATATCATTCACCGCACCGCTGACGGGGGAGGCAACGGTCCCTAGCAGGGCCGTGGTATTGGTACTCAAGGCTGGGACGCTCACGGCGCCATGGAAGACAGGAATGGCGATGTTGTTGGCCATGATGATGGAGGTGTAAAAGACCAGAGTATCACTGGTCCGAAACACCCGTACCCGCAGGACCCAGCCAACGGCGGACCAGGCGACATTGCCCGTATCCGCAATGCGGGTCCCAGCCATCCAGATGCTGGCCCGTTTCGTGTTGGCATTGCTGGCGGTATTCCCTCCAAATTCAATCTCCACCCCTGTCACACCACCGCTCAGAGGCTCAACTCCCAGGGTTGCCGCAGGGAGGGTGTAGCTAAAGGCGGTGTAGTCCGTAGTATTGGCGGGATTGCCAATAGGTATGGTGGTCGCTTGCGTGGAGAGATTACCCCGCAGGCCCATGATGGCATTGGCGGCTCCAGCACTGGTATGCAGCCGGGGAATCATGGTGGGAGAGCGGGTAGCGCCTGAGGCCGCT